>Ga0209390_10000505_pt1 | contig 77444 bp, 73 predicted proteins | sample BON01_FD_187212 | JGI IMG/M metagenome (GOLD analysis project Ga0209390, IMG submission 187212) | Freshwater microbial communities from Lake Bonney liftoff mats and glacier meltwater in Antarctica - BON-01 (SPAdes) (version 2) | ecosystem: Environmental > Aquatic > Freshwater > Ice > Glacier...
GTCAACTCAGCGCCCAGCATTCGCTCCATCAGGCGAACCTTCAGTTCCTTCATTAGGCCTTTGTCGCCCAGCAGATCCTCGGGCCGATCCACGCCGCTAAGCAGCTCGTCCAGTATTTCCTTGGAAATCGTCATTGTTGTCATGCTCCTTCATTTTAGAAGCATGGGCCAGATTACTCATACACAGAAGCTCGGACGCTCTCCATATTGGTCATTGTGGAAAAGCCACCCACAGGCGATCGCCCTCGAAATCACGCTTCAAACGGCTCAATCAGCGCAGGCCCCTGCGCCCGGTTTGAATTGACCGCAGGCGACACGCGCTGCACGTGCAATACACCCTGCCTCTGGGCCACCATCAAAGGCGCGGCTCCATGCCCTGCTTCTCCCAACCAAAGCGGCCAATCCGCAGACTCAAGTATTACAGGCTCACGGTGGTGGATTTCGGACAGTCCCGGCCCAGCCTCCGTCGTCACCATCGCGCAGCGGCTCAGGCTTTGCCCGTCTTGCTCCCACACCTGGCCAAACGGTCGCAAAGGCCATCACCGCCCCGTCCCTACGCGAAATCAACCACGGCAACCGCGCGCCATCCGCCCCAGCCGACCATTCATAAAAACCGCTCGCTGGAATAATGCAGCGCCGCTTGCGCACTGCGTCTCGAAAGGCGGGTTTGGTGGCAATCGTATCGGCCCGCGCATTAATAATCAGTGGGCCATCGGTTGGCGTTTTGTACCAACTTGGCACCAACCCCCAACGAATCGCCCGCAACCGCCGCGCCGCCTCCCCCTCTGCGGTCACCACGACCACAGACTGCGTCGGGCAAATATTATAACGCGGCACCTCGGGCAAATCATTGTCCGGCACAGCTTTGAACAACCGCGCCATCGCCTCATTCGGATGTGTCATCAAGAAACGTCCGCACATGGTCTCGCGCCTCCTTCCCATTTCATCTTGGCCCAAATACCTATTCGACCTTGGCCAAAAGACCAACGGCCACGCACTCTGCGCAGCCTTTGCCATTCTCCTCAATCAGCAGCGCAAAAGCTTACTCACCCAGCTTCTTCACACGGCCCTCAACTTTGCTGGTCACGCCACCCATCTTGACCACATAATCCATCACATCATTAGCCATCAGATTGCCGTTGCCTGCGTTGATCAACACCTTGCCACCGCCCAAGGCTGCAAACCCGTCGCCACCACCCAGAATGTAGTCATTGGTCGCAACGGTATAGACCTTGTTCACATCCAACGGCGCATCACCAATCATCGCTTGTGCAATACGCGACCCGGCAGGTGCTGTCGGATCATACACAATCGACGCCCCAGAAAGCTGCAAGAACCGACCTGCGCCTTTCTCAACCTGGCTCACTCCATTCTCAAACGCTGCAAGCACCTGCGCGCCCGGAAGCTCGGTCAACACGGTGACGTTGCCAAAGGGCAGTTCGGTCAAAATATCGCGCCGCGTCAGCATCTTGCCTGCGTCATAGGTGGTGTCGCCACGAATACCGCCACCGTTTGCAAGGCCAATATCGGCACCGGTTGCATCGCGCAGCGCATCGGCAATCAGGTTGCCCATCGCCGATTCTTCGCCCCGCACCACGTTGCGCCGCGAATCCAACATGCCTTCGGTCGCACCGATTTCCACGTTCAGGCTTTCATCCAGCTTGGTCTGAAACCCATCGACCATTGCTTGGCTTTCCGGGTCCGGCACCACACTCGCCGTATCAATAAAGCGGAACATCGGGGTCCATTTCACCACCCGCTTGCCATCTTTTTCCGACACATCCACCATCAGATCCACTGGCGACAAATACCGCCCGTCGATTGACGTTTCGACATAAGCGGTGATGCCATCATAAGACGTGGCATAGCTGTGGTCATCGCCCGACAAGATCACGTCAAACGCCTTGGACCCGATCAATTGCGCATCATTGGTTTTGTCGGTTTGCACAACGCCCACAACCAAATCGGCACCGTCCTCCCGCGCTTGCTTGGCGGCCGCGATGCCCATATCTACGGTCGGCCCAAACTTCAAATCGCCCGTCGATGACACCGTGGGGGAAGTGTCTTGCGCCACCGGGATCAAGGCGATTTTCAGCCCCGCCACCTCTTTCATCATCACTCCGCCAAGACCCGGCACAGCCGACCCATCGGCTTGGGTAATGTTGATCGCCGCCCAAGGGTATTTCGACGCAGCCACTTTTTCGATGAAATTCTCAGGCCCAAAATCAAATTCATGGTTGCCCGGTACGGCAAGGTCAAATGGTTCCAGATTGGTCAGATCAATCGTGTTCTGACCTTTGTCAAACCCCGACAGAATCGAGGGCGACAGCATGTCACCGTCAAACACATAGATAGTGTTGGGATTTGCGGCGCGCTCTGCCTTGGCCACAGCGTTCAGCCGGGCAAAGCCACCGCGGCCATTCTCATCGGCAAAGTTATAGACATCGCCGACACCCAGAAATGTCAGCTTTATCGTATCGGCCATCGCCGCTGTCATTGGCACAGCCATCATAGCGGTGGCCCCCAGCAGCAACGCAGACAAACGTTTGTTCAAAGTGTTCATAGTCAGTCTCCCTATCGATTTATGGTCTCAACATTGCGCCGCTATGGTCGCTGAGTCAAAGCCTCCCGTCACAATACCAGCGACAGATCACGGGCGTCCAATCGAACGCAGCCCATTGACGCAAATTTGTGTAACGTGCATGTACTTACCATGCTTATTTTCAAAATTTTCCGCCGCCCCGAATGGAACGAACTGCGCAAAGCTGGCGAAACCGCTGGCGCGCCTATTGATCTGGCCGATGGCTATGTGCATTTTTCAACTGCCGCACAGGTGGCCAAAACCGCAGCCCTTTATTTCGCTGACCAATCCGATCTGGTACTCGTCGCGGTAGATGCGGATCATTTGGCCGATGCATTGAAATGGGAAGCGTCACGCGATGGAGCGTTGTTTCCACACCTTTACCGCAAGCTGCGCATGTCCGATGTGGTTTGGGACAAGGCGCTGCCATTGGGCGCATCGGGTCATATTTTCCCTGAGGCGCATATGTTTCCGGGGGCCAAATCGTGACACTTGCCGAACGTCTTGCCCTTGCGGCCTTGCACAAAATCAGCCCCGAACGCGCGCATGGCCTGTCGCTTTTGGCGCTGCGTTTGGGGCTGGCACCCGAACCGGGGCCATATGCAACACCAAGGCTGGTCACCTCATTGGCAGGCATGTCTTTGCCCAACCCTGTGGGGCTTGCCGCAGGCTATGACAAAAACGCCGAAAGCCTGCCCGCCCTAATGGTATCGGGCTTTGGCTGGCTTGAAGTGGGGGCTGCCACCCCCCTGCCCCAACCCGGCAACCCAAAGCCGCGCTTGTTTCGCCTGACGCAAGACCGCGCCGCCATCAACCGCTTTGGGTTTAACAACCAAGGAATGGAGGCGATTGCCGAGCGTTTGGCCACCAAACCCACCGGCGTGCCAGTGGGTCTGAACCTTGGGGCCAACAAAACCTCGGATGATCGCGCGGGTGATTTCGCGCGCGTGCTGGCGCGCTGTGGGCCACATGTCGATTTTGCCACTGTCAATGTCTCGTCGCCCAACACGGAAAAGCTGCGCGATCTGCAAGGCCGGGCCGCCCTTACCGGGCTGCTGGACGGGGTAATGGATGTGCGCGATGAGCTGCCGATCCAAATCCCGATTTTCCTGAAAATAGCACCAGATTTAACCCCGGATGAATTGGCCCAAATTGCTGAGGTGGCGCTTGCCTCTGGCCTGTCGGGCATCATCGCCACCAACACCACCTTGTCGCGTGATGGCCTGCGCAGCCCCAAACAGGCCGAGGCAGGCGGGCTTTCTGGTGCGCCGCTGTTTGAAAAATCTACCCACGTTTTGGCCCAATTGTCGCAGCTTACGAATGGCACGATCCCACTTATCGGCGTGGGTGGAATTTCCACCGCCGATCAGGCCTATGCCAAAATCCGCGCGGGTGCTTCGGCCGTTCAGCTGTACACCGCGATGGTTTACCACGGCATCAGCCTTGCGACTGATATCGCCAGCGGCCTTGATACGCTTTTGGAACGCGATGGGTTTGACACGGTTGCCGATGCGGTGGGAACGGACCGCGCCGCGTGGCTTTGATGGGCCTAAAACGCCTTGAACGTCATCGTCGTCAGCGTTTTCACAATGCCCGGAATATCAAACAGCGCCGCTGAAAGGTAATGCCCAACGTCCTGCCCTTCAGGGATGTAGATCTTGGCGATCAGGTCATATTCACCGCTGGTCGAATATAGCTCAGACACCACCTCGCGGTCGTAAATCGCATCGGCCACCTCATAGGTTTTGCCGGGGATGCAGCGGAATTGGACGAAAACGGCGGTCATGGCAACGCTCCTGTGCTTTGCGCAAAACATAGGCGCGGGCGCGGGCTGGGGAAAGCCCTATTCCTCGGCTTGCAGTTCCAATGGTGCTGGCTTTGCCACAAGGTCAGAAACACCCAGCGCCTCAAGTGGCAAGGCCAAGCGGTTGCGCACCACCCACAGCAAACGGTCCTGCGCGCGGGTGATCGCCACATATGCAAGCCGTTTCCACAGCGGTATCCCCGCTTCACTGCGCCCCGCTTGGGCCGCGGCCCACAGATCGGGCGCAAAGACTTGTACCGTATCCCATTGACTGCCTTGCGCTTTATGAATCGTCACCGCCGCCCCGTGCAAAAACGCTGCACCCATTTTGGCGGCAGATGGAATAAAGGGCTCATCCTCATCCGGCTTTTCAATTTTGATAATGCTGGCCGCGGAAACCTGCGGTTCTTCGGCCCCCACCACATGCAGGCGGGCAAAACCGTCGCGGTTGCCCGGCCCCATATAAATCACTTGCGCGCCTTTAATCAGGCCCCGCGCCTCTAGGTCGATACGTTTTTTGCGGTGCTTTGCGGGCAGTTCAATGCCGTCACAAATCAGCGGTTCGCCGGGGATCAGCTCAAACTCTGGCGCGCCCTGCGCTGCGCGAAACGCGGTGATCAGCCGAATACGGGTTGCGTTGCGCCACACCAAGACCGGGCTGCGGGCCATCAAATCACTGTCCACCCGCTGCGCCACCACAACGCGCGGGTCACGGGCTGCGGCCTCTTCAACCATCCGTTCAAACGCTTCAAAGGTAAGCGCGGGGTCGGCCAGCGCATGAGCAAGGTCCAAGATCGGGTTGCCCGCCGTTTGGCGGTGGATGCGTTGCAGCTCCAACCGCCGGGTGCCGCCCAGCTTGTCAAACACCATCTCGCCGGAATTGCCGACAGGGGCCAACTGCGCCGGATCGCCAAACAGCACGAGGGTTGGAAAAATCTCACGCAGGTCATCAAACTGGCGTTGGTCGAGCATCGAGGATTCGTCGACAAAGCCCACATCCAGCGGCTCCTCTCGGCGCTTCCAGCCTTTGATGAAATCAGACCCGCGCAGGCCTGCCGCCGCCAAAGCACCGGGGATGGACGCGACCGTATCGTAAAACGCTTTGGCCCGGTCCAGCGCCAATTCGGTCAGCCCTTCGACCTGCGGGCGGGGGCCGTTGCCTGCCAACCATTCGGCAATCATCTCATATTGCGGATCATAGAGCGGGGTATAAAGGATGCGGTGAATGGTGGTGGCAGGCACGCCGCGCAAGCGCAGCACCGATGCCGCCTTATTGGTCGGGGCCAAAATCGCCAAAGTACGGCGATCCTTGCGCTTTTTGCCTTCATAATCACCCGAAACAACATCAACGCCGGCTGCAACCATCGCTTTGTACAGGCTGGCCAGCAGCATGGTTTTACCCGATCCGGCCTTGCCCACAATCGCCATAACGCTGGCCTTGCCTTCACTTGAAGGGGTCAAGGTGGCATTGTCCAAATCAATCCCCATGCCCCGAAGCTGATCGGAAAGCCGGTCCCAAGCTTCGGCCTGATCATCCGAGAATGTAATTGCTGTGCTGTTCATCGCGCGACAATAGCCAACCCGTGGCCCCTAGACCAGCCGCGCAGACCATAAATCTTGACCCTATAACCCTTATTCCCGCTGCCCTAATGGGTACGGTTTGCCGGTTTATCCCTATCCTCCACCCCTGGCCGGGAAAGGCGCGCAAACGCCTCCTCTGCCACCTCTGTATCTGCGACCCGCAGCGTGGCGGTTATCTGCGCCGCAAGGGCGGGCAGATTGTTTTCTTCTGCATAGGCCCGCAGATCGGCCAATACATCAAAGATCCAATCATGGCGCATTACGCCCCCAATAAAAGGTTCCAAAAACGCCGCCAAATCACCTAGCCGACACCGTAAGAGTAGCCGCCCATCTGTCAATAAATAGTAACCAAATCCACTATTCCTTGCGTTCAGCAAAAAGCCGCCGTCCCAGATGGGATCGGCGGCCTTGCAACTCTGTTAGGTGATCAGCGGTTTTTACTAGCGTCCAGCGTATCCTCAAACGTGCGCAGCCCTGTGCGCGGCGCTTGGACCAGCACCGACATGTTGCCCGGCTTATGTTCATTCCGACGCATTTTCATATGGGCTTCGGGAACATCATCCCACGGAAAAACCTCTGACATGCAAGGGTCCAACCGCCGTTCCAACATCAGCTTGTTGGCCGACGATGCCTGTTTCAGATGCGCAAAGTGGCTGCCTTGAATACGCTTTTGGTGCATCCACAAATAACGCACATCAAAGGTACAATTAAACCCGGTGGTGCCAGCACAAATCACGACCATGCCACCCTTTTTGCACACCAGCGTAGACACTGGAAAGGTCGCCTCGCCGGGGTGTTCAAACACCATATCGACGTTGTTACCCTTGCCGGTAATGTCCCAAATCGCCTTGCCAAACTTGCGCGCTTCGGTGAACCATTCTTTGTATTCGGGTGTATTCACCGTGGGCATCTGGCCCCAGCACTTGAAATCCTTGCGGTTGATGACCCCTTTCGCGCCCAGCCCCATAACGAAATCGCGCTTATCCTCCTCGGAAATAACACCAATCGCATTGGCCCCCGCAGTGTTGATCAATTGGATCGCGTAAGACCCAAGCCCCCCCGACGCGCCCCAAACCAGTACGTTCTGGCCGGGCTTCAGGTCATGGGGTTCATGGCCAAACAACATCCGATAGGCGGTAGCAAGCGTCAGCGTGTAGCAAGCGCTTTCCTCCCACGTCAGGTGCTTGGGGCGCGGCATCAACTGTTGCGCTTGCACGTTGGTAAACTGCGCAAATGACCCGTCCGGGGTTTCATAGCCCCAGATCCGCTGGCTGGTGGAAAACATCGGATCACCGCCGTTGCATTCTTCATCATCGCCATCGTCTTGGTTGCAGTGGATCACCACCTCATCGCCAACTTTCCAGCGTTTCACTTTATCGCCCACCGCCCAAACGATGCCCGCCGCATCAGAGCCGGCAATGTGATAAGGCTGCTTATGGCTATCAAACGGGCTGATAGGCTGGCCCAAGGCGGCCCAAACGCCATTATAATTCACACCCGCCGCCATGACCAAAACCAGCACTTCGTTGCTGTCGATTTTTGGGGTATCCACCACTTCGACAAGCATCGCGGTGTCAGGTTCGCCATGACGTTCGCGGCGAATGGTCCACGCGTACATTTGCGCCGGCACATAGCCCAAGGGGGGCATTTCGCCTATCTCGTAAAGGGTTTTTTGGGGTGCCTCATAGGCAACAATATCGAGCTGTGTATCCAAAGCCATTTAGGCCTCCTCTTGCTGATCACTCATGCCGCATCGCAGAATCGGGCGTGCTTGAGACAAGGGATACGGCCCTTAACGCAACTTTGCAATATATTTGGGTGGTCTTTTTGTAATTTTATGTCCGCCGCGCTGCGGCATTCTCGGCCGCTTGGCCCAACGCCTGCCAAACCGGGGCGGCGTAAAAGGCGATGATTGCCGCTCCCCAACTGGTTACGACCAATTTACCGTTGCTGTCCTCCGCAAATCCGCGCGCGATCAGAGGGGCAAGGCCTTCTCCCACCCATTCTGCCACATTGCCCAACCGTATCACGGCCCCTTTGTCCCGCAATTCTTGCACCAAACCTTCCGCACGCTGGGTCAGCTCTTCTCGCCCGGCTGGCCCATGGCTCAGGGCGGCGGCCATCAAAGGCACTGGCAAAATCGGCACCGAGGCCGCGATCCGCTCCATCAATTCGGCACCCAAGACTTCGGTCTGCCCATTTGGCGTCTGCGCCAGCCAATCGCGCAACGACACAGGCGCGCCAAACCCCACAGCGGCAATTCCAAATCCATTGAACCGACCGCGCAGCTTTTGCCACAGCAGTTTAGCGCCAAACTTTGCCATCACCCCCAACCGCGCCCGAAACCGCCGGGTGCCTGTCGTTGCAGCCTCGGTCAAAACCCGGTCTTCGAGCACGCGATCATACGCAAGCCCCACAGGCACAAACACCACATCGCGGCCTTTAGGGTCAAACCCTGCCACAATATAGCTAAGCAAACCCATCTTTGCAGCCCCCACTCGGCCATCCAGGCTCAGCCCGCCTTCGGGAAACACCGCCTGCGTTGTCCCTTCGGCTGTGGCCATCTGCACATAGCGTGCCAACACCCGGCGATAGAGCGCGTTTCGGCTGCCGCGCCGAATAAAATAAGCCCCCATCGCCCGAATAATCCGGCTCAGCGGCCAAATGCGCGCCCATTCCCCCACCGCATAAGACAGCGCTGAACGATCCGCCACCAACCAAGTGACCAGCACATAGTCCATGTTGCTGCGGTGGTTCATAACAAAAATCACGGTCGCCTCGGGGTCGATACCCTTCAACTCTGCATCCACCCGGCCAATTTTAACCCGGTACAATTGTTTGGTCAGCCAGCGCGTGACTCGCGTTGCCACGCCAAAATACAGCAAGGTCGAAAACCCCGGCACGATTTCGCGTGCATAGGCTTTCGCCTCTTGAAACACCACGTTTTGCGGCGTGCCAGTCTCGGCAGCATGGTCAGCAATCGCCTGCATCACCGCCGGGTCATAGATCAGCCGAACGATCTTATCCTGCCTGCGCATCAGCTTAAAAGGATCAACCGGGCGCTGCAGTTTCGCATTCAACCGCGCCAGGCCCCGCTCAACCCGCCCGCGCAAGAACCAGCGAACCGATGGGAACAGAAAATGCGACGCAAAGGTGACCGCACCAAACAGCACGATCAAGACGAGCAGCCAAAGAGGAAGCGTGACGCTGGTGTTCATGGGGACCAACCTAACGCGGATTGGACGGTGATGGATACTCCCCCCAATGAATTTGTTCTGGGCCGCGGCATTGCCCCGGATGCCGCAACTGCAAATTCGCTCCTGCTGCATTGCAGCGAATTGACACTGGCATAAAATGTCGTCTATCTATCAGGCAACGTAAGAAAGTTGCGCGACCATAGGTTAGGAGGCACGCCATGCCAGATCAAAACACCCCCGCTATCAAAGATAAGCCTTGGCTGTTTCGCACTTATGCCGGGCATTCCACGGCCTCGGCCTCCAACGCGCTGTATCGCAGTAACCTTGCCAAAGGCCAAACCGGGCTGTCTGTCGCCTTTGATCTGCCGACCCAGACGGGCTACGATTCTGATCATGAACTTGCGCGGGGCGAGGTGGGAAAGGTGGGTGTTCCGGTGTCGCATCTGGGCGATATGCGCGCACTTTTTGCCGATATTCCGCTGGATCAAATGAACACCTCAATGACCATCAACGCCACGGCGCCTTGGTTGCTGGCGCTGTACATTGCGGTCGCAGAGGAGCAAGGTGCTGATATTGCAGATCTAAACGGCACCGTACAAAACGACATCATCAAAGAATACCTCTCGCGCGGCACCTATATCTGCCCCCCCGCGCCCAGCCTTCGGATGATCACAGATGTCGCGGCCTATACCCAAAAGCACCTACCAAAATGGAACCCGATGAACGTGTGCTCCTATCACTTGCAAGAAGCAGGGGCCACGCCGGAACAAGAACTTGCCTTTGCACTGGCCACCGCTTGTGCCGTGCTGGACGATCTGAAAGGCAAAGTTTCGGACGCTGATTTCCCGAATATGGTTGGGCGGATATCCTTCTTTGTGAACGCAGGCATCCGCTTTGTGACCGAGATGTGCAAAATGCGCGCCTTTGTTGATCTGTGGGATGAGATTTGTTTGACCCGCTACGGCGTGCAAGACGCGAAGTACCGGCGATTTCGCTATGGCGTACAAGTAAACTCGCTGGGCCTAACCGAACAGCAGCCCGAAAACAACGTCTACCGCATTTTGATCGAATCGCTTGCCGTGACCTTGTCCAAAAACGCCCGCGCACGCGCGGTTCAGCTGCCCGCATGGAACGAAGCACTTGGCCTGCCGCGCCCATGGGATCAGCAATGGTCACTGCGGATGCAGCAGATTTTGGCGTATGAGTCAGATTTGCTGGAATATGACGACCTCTTTGATGGCAACCCTGCCGTCGATCGTAAGGTCAATGCGTTAAAACAAGGTGCACGGGATGAATTGGCCCAGATCGACGCAATGGGCGGGGCCGTAGCCGCGATTGCCTATATGAAGGGGCGGCTGGTTGAGGCGAATGCCGAACGCATTGCCAAGATTGAAACCGGCGAGACGACCGTGGTTGGCGTGAACCGCTGGGTTGAAACGACGCCAAGCCCGCTGACGGCAGGCGATGGGTCGATCATGGTGGCCGATCCAAAAGCAGAAGCCGATCAAATTCAACGCCTTAGTGATTGGAAAGCGGCCCGCAGCGATGCTGCCGTCGAGGCCGCACTTGCCGCACTTCGCAGTGCCGCGCAAGACGGGACCAATATTATGCGCCCCTCTATTACTTGTGCCAAAGCCGGCGTTACTACAGGGGAATGGGGTGCCACGATCCGCGCCGCCTTTGGCGAGTACCGCGCCCCCACGGGCGTGTCACGAAATCCGTCAAACCGCACCGAAGGGCTAGAGCCTATCCGAGAGGCGGTGCAGGCAGTATCGGCCAAACTAGGCCGACAGCTCAAGTTTCTGGTCGGCAAACCGGGTCTGGATGGCCATTCCAACGGCGCGGAACAAATCGCCGCCCGCGCCCGCGATTGTGGCATGGATATCCATTACGAAGGCATCCGCCTAACCCCATCCGAGATCGTAGACGCCGCACTGGAGCAGAATGCCCATGTCGTTGGCCTGTCGATTCTGTCCGGTTCACACATCCCGCTTATCACCGAAGTCCTTGATAAAATGAGGCAATCTGGACTGTCGCACATCCCGCTTGTGGTGGGCGGAATAATCCCCGAGATCGATGCCACCCAGCTCCGCGCGCTTGGCGTGGCAGCGGTTTACACACCCAAAGATTTTGAGTTGAACCGCATCATGATGGATATTGTGACGCTGGTTGACGACCAAACATTGGCCGCTGAATAAGCGCCTACCATTAACTGCCAAAACGAGGCGCCTTTCAACTAGGCGCCCCAATTTCATCTTGGCCAAAATACCTCCGCCGGAGGCTCGGGCTGCCCTCAAGCACCCGCCTTAAGCGTGAATCGCGCCATCGCCACACGCCAGCGCCGCCTCACGCACAGCTTCGCTATATGTAGGGTGCGCATGACAGGTCAACGCCAGATCTTGCGCAGATGCCCCAAACTCCATCGCGACACACACCTCATGGATCAAATCACCAGCCATCGGCCCAATGATATGCGCGCCCAAAATCCGGTCCGTTTCCTTATCGGCCAAGATTTTCACAAACCCTTCGGCCTGAAAAATCGCTTTGGCGCGGGCGTTGCCCATAAAGGAGAACTTCCCCACCTTATAAGCGCGACCCGCTTCTTTCAGTTGTTCTTCGGTTTTGCCCACGGATGCCACCTCTGGCGTCGTGTATATCACACCGGGAATTACGTCATAGTTAACGTGCCCGGCCTTGCCCGCCAGAACCTCGGCCAGCGCCATGCCTTCGTCTTCGGCCTTATGGGCCAGCATCGGGCCAACAATTGCATCGCCGATGGCGTACAATCCCTTGATATTGGTTGCGAAATGATCTGTTTTCACTTGCCCGCGCTTTTCCATCTCAACGCCCAAAGCCTCTAGCCCCAAGCCATCGACAAACGGTTTGCGACCGGTCGCTACCAGAACACAATCGGCATCCAGCACGGATTCGCTGTCATTTTTGCGCAGTTTATAGGTGACTTTGGCCTTGCCATTTTTCGTCGAAACGCCCTGAACAGCCGCGCCCAAAATGAATTTCAGCCCCTGTTTTGCAAGTATTCTTTGAAAGCTTTTCGCGACATCGGCGTCCATGCCCGGCGTGATCGCGTCGAGGTATTCGACCACCGTCACCTCGGACCCCAAACGCGCATAGACCGAGCCCATTTCAAGCCCGATAACGCCCGCGCCGATCACCACCATCGACTTCGGCACCTTGTTCAAAACCAGCGCACCGGTCGAGGTGACGACTGTCTTTTCATCCACCTCAACCCCCGGCAGCGATGCCGCCTCGGACCCGGTTGCGATGACGATATTCTTGGCCTCATGCACCTCATCGCCGACCTTAACTTGGCCCGCGGCGGGGATGGCTCCCCAGCCTTTCAGCCAGGTTATCTTATTTTTTTTAAACAGAAATTCTATGCCCTTGGTGTTACCGTCCACCACGTCTTGCTTATAGGCTTTCATCTGGTCCCAATCGACCGAAGGCGACTTGCCCTTCAGGCCCATCTTGGCAAAATTATGCTCGGCTTCATGCAAGCTATGGGTCGCGTGCAGCAGCGCTTTGGACGGGATGCAGCCCACGTTTAGGCAGGTGCCGCCAAGGGTTTCACGCCCTTCAACCACGGCCACTTTCAGGCCCAGTTGCGCGCAGCGAATGGCACAAACATAGCCGCCGGGGCCTGCACCGATGATGATTACGTCAAAACTCGCCATGTTTTAGCCTTTCGTATGTTTCGCGTATGCACTGCGTACAGCACCCGTACATACGCGCGTATGCCATTAATATCAGATCAGTGCCGCGACGATCATGGTCACGGTCGCAAAAAAGCCCACGCCCCAGATGGCCGAGCGCCACGGCCGCCAGCCAAGCGCATAGGCGGGAATATATAGGACGCGCGCGCCGAGGTACACCCAAGCCGCCGTTTGGGTGACTTGGTTTGATTGTTGGCCAAGGGTGACGACGACGACCGCGATGGTGAACAAGATCAACCCTTCGAAATGGTTGTTCATCGCGCGTTGCAGACGGGCGGTGCGCTCACTGATTTGGCGGCTGGGGGGCCGGTCGCGGGCCGAAGAGGTGTAGCCGGTGCCGAGTTCCATATTCGCGGGGACAGCGAAGAGGAGGAATTGCACGGCTTGGAGGAGCGCCGCGAGGGCTAGGGTTGTGAGTTCGGGGGTCATTTTACTTCCTGAGAATCAGGTTTTGCGAGCAACTAGCCAGCACTTTGCAAAAGAATGTCACGTAGTGCAGCCAAGCTAGATAAGTTTGCCTCGCTCGGCTCATTGCACCACTTCACGCATGCATTACCAACGGCTTGGATAACCTTTGAGTTGGCCGCCGACATTGCGTTATATGACGCTATCGCCTGCGCACTTTTGTCAGGTTCATCGTGTCCAAAATGAATAATCAGACTAAACGTAGATACAACTTCGAAACTGCACTGAAGTACGTATGCCATATGATTGCTAAAAACCATTAACATAATTCCGTCAATATATTCTACCTCAGTAACACTTGCCGAGACCTGTGATTTCTCGGCAAGCGCGTCGAGCAATGCCTTTGCGCCATAGCCCGCAATTTTCTCATCTTTGCAGCTATCCGACACTTCTACGCCGATAAAAGCGAGGCTAGATTTTAGACTTGCGATTTTTTCGCCTTCGGCAGCTGCACGCATCATATCGACGAAAAACTGCTCTTCGCGCTTTTTCTTCCCAAACCACGACAGCATTCGATGGCTCCCTTTGTTAGATAAATTTAATCACAAATCCATCAGCAACCGCCGTGGATCTTCCAGCGCTTCCTTCACCCGCACAAGAAACGTCACCGCGCCTTTGCCATCGACGATCCGGTGGTCATAGGACAGGGCCAGATACATCATCGGGCGGATCACGATTTCGCCGTTTACCACGACCGGGCGGTCTTGGATTTTATGCATGCCCAAAATGCCCGATTGCGGCGGGTTCAGGATGGGCGAGGACATGAGCGAGCCGTAGACGCCGCCGTTGGAAATGGTGAAGGTACCACCTTGCATTTCGGCCATCGACAGCTTGCCATCCCGGGCGCGCAAGCCCTTTTCGGCAATGGCTTTTTCAATTTCAGCGAATGACATCGCATCGGCATCGCGGATAACCGGGACCACGAGGCCAGACGGCGTACCCGCCGCAACACCCATATGGACAAAGTTTTTATAGACGATATCGGTGCCGTCAATCTCGGCGTTCACCTCTGGCACTTCTTTCAGGGCGTGGCAGCAAGCCTTTGTAAAGAATGACATAAAGCCAAGGCGAACTTTGTGTTTCTTTTCAAACTGGTCTTTGTATTGGTTGCGAAGCGCCATCACCTCAGACATATCGACCTCATTATAGGTGGTCAGCATGGCGGCGGTGTTTTGGCTTTCTTTCAGGCGGCGCGCGATGGTTTGGCGCAGTTTGGTCATTTTGACCCGCTCTTCACGGCTGGCGTCATCGGCAGGCACGGGGGCGCGCGGAACGGCGACAGGTGCTGGGGCGGCGGTCGCGACAGGTGCAGACCCGGCCTTGGCCACATCTTCCTTCATCACGCGTCCATCGCGGCCCGATCCTTGGACCTGATCGCGGGTGATGCCGGCCTCGGCCATCGCTTTTTTGGCGGATGGGGCATCTTCAACATCCTTGCCGGATTTGGCCGGGGCAGCGGCGGCTGTGGGTTTTTCCGCAGGCGTATCGGCCTTTGCAGGGGCGGCAGCCCCTTCGGAAATCACGGCCAGTTTGGCGTTGGCGGATACGGTTTCACCTTCGGCTGCGATGATTTCGGACAAGACACCTGCCACGGGACTTGGCACCTCAACGGACACCTTGTCGGTTTCCAGCTCACACAGCATTTCATCTTGCGCGACGGTATCGCCGACTTTCTTGAACCATGTGGAAACGGTCGCCTCGGACACGGATTCGCCAAGGGTTGGCACATTCACATCAGTCATTTTACCCTCTTTCCCGCTGGCCTTGGCCGCGGCAGTTTTGTCATTTGTTTTCGGGGCAGCGGCCCCAGATGCATCAGATAGCGCGCCGATTTGGGCCAACAGGGCGGCGACGCCCACGGTGGTTCCCTCATTGGCCACAATCTCAATCAGGGTGCCGGCCACGGGGCTTGGCACCTCAACCGTCACTTTATCGGTTTCCAACTCGCACAGCATTTCATCGACTGCGACCGTATCACCCAGCTTTTTATACCAGGTGGCAACGGTCGCCTCGGTGACGCTTTCGCCCAGCGTGGGAACGCGTATTTCTGTGGCCATCTGCCCTAGCCCCCCGTCAGCGCGTCAGCGATCAGCGCCTCTTGTTCCAGCTTGTGGCGGCTGGCCAGACCTGTGGCGGGCGAAGCGCTGGCGTGACGACCAACAAAGCGCGGGCGCTGAGTTTTGGCTTTGATCTTGCCCAAGACCCATTCGATATTGGGCTCAACAAAGGTCCAATAGCCTTGGTTTTTCGGCTCTTCTTGGCACCAGACCACCTCGGCCCCCTTAAAGCGTTCCAATTCCTGGACCATCGACATCGCTGGGAAAGGGTAGAATTGCTCCAACCGCAGCAGGTACACATCATCCAGCCCTTGGGCATCGCGGGCCGCCAGCAGGTCATAATACACCTTGCCCGAGCAGATCACGACGCGCTTGATTTTGGCATCGGCTTTCAGCGTCAGGTCGGAATGGCCCTTTTGCGCATCATCCCACAGCACGCGGTGGAAGGCCGAGCCGGTGGTGAAATCATCGGCGTTAGAGATGCACATCGGGTGGCGCAGCAGCGATTTTGGCGTCATCAAGATCAGCGGTTTGCGGAAATCGCGGTGCAATTGGCGGCGCAGAATGTGGAAATAGTTGGCGGGGGTCGAACAGTTCGCCACGATCCAGTTGTCATTCGCCGACATTTGCAAGAAGCGTTCTGGCCGGGCGGAAGAGTGTTCCGGCCCCTGCCCTTCATGGCCATGTGGCAGCAGGCAAACGAGGCCCGACATGCGCAGCCATTTGCTTTCGCCAGAGTTAATGAACTGGTCAAACATGATCTGCGCGCCATTGGCGAAATCGCCAAACTGCGCTTCCCACATCGTCAGGGCGTTGGGCTCGGACAGGGAATAGCCGTATTCAAAGCCCAGCACCGCGTATTCGGACAGCATGCTGTCAATCACCTCATACCGCGCCTGGCCCGGTTTGATGTGGTTCAGCGGGTAGTGCCGTTCTTCGGTGGCTTGGTTTACAAAGGCGGAGTGGCGCTGGCTGAAGGTGCCGCGGGTACAATCCTGGCCCGACAGGCGCACGGGGAAGCCTTCGGCGAGCAATGAGCCAAAGGCAACCGCCTCGGCGGCGGCCCAATCAAAGCCTTTGCCGTCAGAGAACATCTTGGATTTGTTTTCAAGCTGGCGGCCAACGGTTTTGTGCAAATCAAACCCGTCTGGCACGCGGGTCAGGGCGGCGCCAATCTCGGCCATCGCCTTTTTGGTGATCGCGGTTTTGCCGGCCTCATATTCCGTGCCTTCGCGCGACATGTTTTTCCAGCGGCCATCCAGCCAATCGGCCTTGTTGGGCTTATAGTCTTTGCCCGCGTCAAATTCCTCGTTCAGATAGGCTTGGAACGCGGCTTTCATATCCTCGATCTCACCCTCGGGGATCAGACCATCCTTGACCAACCGCTCAGTATACAGCGACAGGGTGGTTTTGTGCTTTTTGATCTGGGTGTACATCGCAGGGTTGGTGAACATCGGCTCATCGCCTTCGTTGTGACCAAAGCGGCGATAGCAGAAAATATCCAAAACCACGTCTTTGTGGAACTTTTGGCGAAACTCGATCGCCACACGCGCGGCATGGACCACGGCCTCGGGGTCATCGCCGTTCACATGGAAAATCGGCGCTTCGACCATCAACGCGATGTCCGTGGGATAGGGCGATGAGCGGCTGAACGCGGGCGCCGTGGTAAAACCGATCTGGTTGTTCACAACGATATGGATGGTGCCGCCGGTGCGATGTCCGCGCAGGCCCGACAGGCCAAAACATTCCGCCACAACGCCTTGGCCCGCAAAGGCCGCGTCACCATGCAGCAAAATCGGTAGCACTTTTTCGCGGTCGGCATCATTCATCTGGTCTTGCTTGGCGCGTACTTTGCCCAAGACGACCGGGTTTACGGCCTCAAGGTGCGACGGGTTGGCGGTCAGCGACAAGTGAACAGTGTTGCCATCAAATTCGCGGTCGCTGCTGGCACCAAGGTGGTATTTCACATCGCCCGAACCATCAACATCTTCGGGCTTGGAACTGCCGCCCTGAAACTCGTTGAAAATCGCGCGGTAGGGTTTTTGCATCACGTTGGCCAGCACCGATAGGCGGCCCCGGTGCGGCATGCCGATCACGATATCGCGCACGCCCAACGCACCACCGCGCTTGATGATCTGCTCCATCGCGGGGATCAGGCTTTCGCCGCCATCAAGGCCAAAGCGCTTGGTTCCCATGTACTTAACATGCAGGAATTTCTCAAACCCTTCCGCCTCAACCAGCTTGTTCAAAATGGCTTTGCGGCCCATCTTGGTAAAGGCGATTTCCTTGCCATAGCCTTCGATGCGTTCCTTCAGCCAGCTTGCTTGTTCAGGATTGGAAATATGCATGTATTGCAGGGCGAAGGTGCCGCAATAGGTGCGCCGAACGATCTCTATGATCTGGCGCATGGAGGCGACTTGCAGGCCCAACACGTTGTCGATGAAAATCGGGCGGTCCATATCAGACTCGGCAAAGCCGTAGGCCTTTGGGTCCAGCTCCGGATGGGTCGTGGTATCCTGCATTTTCAGCGGGTCAAGGTCGGCGGCCAAGTGGCCCCGGATGCGGTAGGCGCGGATGATCATCAGGGCGCGGATACTATCCAGCACCGCGCGTTGCACCTGCGCATCAGACAGCGATACCCCGGCCTCGGCAGCTTTGGCGGTAATCTTTTGGCCCGCAGCGCGCCCTTCGGCCGATGGCATCACTGGCCATTCGCCGGTGAGGGCGGCGGTCAGATCATCGGCGGGCATGGGCGGCCAATCTTTGCGCGCCCAAGACGGGCCAGCGGCGGCAGCCTCCGCCACGCGGTCTCCCTCAGCCAGTTCAGCGAAAAACGCGGCCCAGCTGGCATCAACTGAGCTTGGGTCTTGCGCATGCTTTGCCGCCATCTGGTCGATGTAATCGGCGTTGGCACCGTCCAGATAGGACTCGGCGCGGAATTGGGCGGTGGGGGATTGCTCGGTCATGTGTGGACCTCATCTAAGGGTGGGGCCGGGTGCCGGGTGGATTAAACCCACCGTCACCTGCATGGGGGATCGGGCGGGGTTGCCCCCGCCCTTGTGTTTTTTAGGCCTTGATCGCGGCCATCACGGCCTCACCCAAATGGGCAGGGCTTTCGGCAACTACGATACCAGCCCGCTTCATCGCTTCGATTTTGGATTCCGCATCGCCTTTGCCACCGGCGACGATTGCGCCTGCGTGGCCCATACGGCGGCCCGGAGGGGCGGTGCGGCCGGCGATAAAGCCTGCGGTGGGTTTCCAGCGGCCAGCTTTGCGCTCATCCGCGAGGAACTGTGCGGCTTCTTCTTCGGCGCTGCCACCGATTTCACCGATCATGATGATCGATGTTGTTTCAGGGTCGGCCAAGAACATTTCCAAGATGTCGATATGCTCGGACCCTTTGATCGGATCGCCGCCAATACCCACAGCCGTCGATTGGCCAAGGCCCAGATCGGTGGTCTGCTTGACCGCCTCATAGGTCAGGGTGCCCGAGCGCGACACAACGCCAACAGAACCGCGGCGGTGAATATGGCCGGGCATGATGCCGATTTTGCATTCGCCTGGGGTGATCACGCCGGGGCAGTTTGGCCCGATCAGGCGGGATTTGGTGCCTTCCAGCGCGCGCTTGACCCGCATCATATCCAGCACCGGAATGCCTTCGGTAATGCAAACGATCAGCTCCATCTCGGCGTCGATCGCCTCAAGGATACTATCGGCGGCAAAGGGAGGCGGTACATAGATCACGCTGGCATTGGCCTGCGTGGCGGCCCGCGCCTCATGCACCGAGTTGTAGACGGGCAGGTCCAAATGCGTGGTGCCGCCCTTGCCGGGAGTCACGCCGCCGACCATTTTGGTGCCGTAGGCGATGGCCTGTTCAGAGTGGAATGTGCCTTGGCTTCCCGTAAAGCCCTGACAGATCACACGGGTATTGTTGTTGACGAGAACGGCCATGCGGGCCTCCTTTTTTTGGTTAGAAGATTTTCGATCAAACACATATTGCGCTGTCAGAAACCTCCATGAAGATCGGGTCTTTTTTCAAAGCTGGACTTTCTTTGATAAGCCATTCGCTGTCGATGTTGGGATTCATGCTTACTAGTCCGGGCGAGATGACGCCCAATGGCGTCCAGAAAAAGTGTTCTAGCACAAGTGCGCGTCGGCGAGAGCTAATGATAAAATTGAAAGTTGGTCGACCTTCATCATCAAGCGTTTTGCTATGCATATCGTCCGAGAAAAGGCCAAAATGCGGCTTAGGCGGCTTGTCTATAACGCTACGACAAACCCCTGCAAAGTCAGCCAAATATACACCAATCGACTTACTGTCGGAATGAATTACCATCAATGAGGAGTCGTCAAATTTTCCCGATTTCCCAGAGAGCATGTGAAATCCGAGTAGGTGCTGACCAACGCATATGAAATCCCACAAGCTCACCGACTTTTTTCCATTTTTAATGCCAACCATCCGTCCACTTGCGTCACTCTTATCCTTCCGCACTTCAACTAGCCGCCTCAAGTTGAACGATAGTTCGCCCATTACGTCGCCTATTTCAGTTTCTTTCTGCCGAAGTTCAGCCAGTTCGAAACCGGATTTCAACGTTTCCTCAAGCCACGACAGATGAAATTGAACCCTTTTCGCGAGGCGTTCTTCAGCACTGATCTCAGGACCAATTATTCTGCCTACGAAGAAGGTCATGTCTCGCTGTTTCCCTTAGCCCTTCACCGCTTTCACAATCTTTTGCGCGCCATCTTTCAGGTTTTCCGCAGCAATCACGTTCAGGCCTGAATTGTTGATGATGGCCTTGCCTTCTTCAACATTTGTGCCTTCCAAACGCACCACCAGCGGCACTTTCAGGCCGACCTCTTTAACGGCGGAAACCACACCTTCGGCGATTACGTCACAGCGCATGATGCCGCCAAAGATATTGACCAAGATGCCTTTGACATTCGGGTCCGAGGTGATGATCTTGAACGCTTCGGTCACTTTTTCCTTGGTCGCACCGCCGCCCACGTCCAAAAAGTTCGCAGGCTCGGCACCGTACAGCTTGATGATATCCATCGTCGCCATCGCAAGGCCCGCACCGTTGACCATGCAGCCAATTTCGCCATCAAGGGCGATGTAGTTCAGGTCAAACTTGGACGCTGCCAGTTCCTTGGGGTCTTCTTCGGTTTCGTCGCGCAGGCTGGCGATATCGGCGTGGCGGTACATCGCATTGCCGTCAAAGCTCATCTTGGCATCGAGGCATTTCAGGTTGCCATCGGGGGTCACGATCAGCGGGTTGATCTCTAGCATTTCCATGTCTTTTTCGACAAAGGCTTTGTAGAGGATTTTGATCAAACCCACGCATTGCTTAACCTGACCACCGGTCAGACCCAAAGCAAACGCGACACGACGACCGTGAAAATCAGACAGGCCTGAAGCCGGATCAACCGAGAAGGACACGATTTTTTCGGGGCGGTTGGCTGCGACTTCTTCGATGTCCATGCCGCCTTCGGTTGAGGCGACGAAGGAAATGCGGCTGGACTGACGGTCAACCAGCAGCGCGAGGTAGAGTTCGCGCGCAATGTCAGAGCCGTCTTCGATATAGATGCGGTTCACTTGCTTGCCCGCAGGGCCAGTTTGGTGGGTGACCAGCGTGCGGCCCAGCATTTGCTTGGCCATCTCGGCAGCCTCAGCCACCGACTTGGCAAGGCGTACACCGCCCTTTTCGCCGGCCTGAGCCTCTTTGAAATGGCCTTTGCCACGGCCACCAGCGTGGATCTGCGCTTTCACAACCCAAAGCGGCCCGTCCATTTCGCCTGCGGCGGTCTTGGCCTCTTCAGCTTTCAAGACCACGCGGCCATCAGACACAGGCGCCCCATAGCTGCGCAAAAGGGCTTTGGCTTGGTATTCGTGAATGTTCATCGACTGTCCCATCGGTAAGGAATTTGACCCCGTGATGCCACAAAAACAGGGCGATTCAAAAGGGATTTGTTGGAATAACGGCTTTTCGGGGAAAAATCCGACATTTGTGATCACAGCTTTGAGGGGTGTGATCACAAAATGAGCGGCTTTAACGAAACCTTATGATTCGTGGCAGGTCACACAGGAATTTCGGGCAATGGTGCGGCAGATTGACAGGCCCCAGCGAGCCGTTTTTCAACGAAAAACGGCAGCTGGTTGCCCAACTGCCGTTCATAACTGCTTGCCTATGGGCCGATTAGACCAAGGACGGATCAATCTCTTTGCAGGCCTTCACAAGGCCTTGAACCGCTGCGACCGACTTGTCGAACATCGCCTGTTCAACGGCGTTCATCTTGATATCGGCGATACGCTCAATCCCGCCAGCGCCGATGATGGTTGGCACGCCGACATACATGCCCTTCACGCCCAATTCACCGTTGCAATAGGCCGCGCATGGCAGCATCCGCTTTTGGTCTTTGAGGTAGGCTTCGGCCATTTCAATCGCCGAGGTTGCAGGCGCATAAAACGCCGAACCGGTTTTCAGCAGGCCAACGATTTCGGCGCCACCATCACGGGTGCGCTGAATGATCGCGTCCAGCTTGTCTTGGCTGGTCCAGCCCATTTCAACCAAATCGGGCAGCGGAATGCCGCCAACGGTTGAGTAACGCGCCAAGGGTACCATTGTGTCGCCATGACCGCCCAGAACGAACGCGGTCACATCGCGCATCGAGCAGTTGAATTCAACCGACAGGAAGTGGCGGAAACGGGCGCTATCCAAAACGCCAGCCATGCCGACAACCTTGTGGGTGGGCAGGCCCGAAAACTGCTGCAAGGCCCAAACCATCGCATCGAGCGGGTTGGTGATGCAGATCACAAAGGCGTTTGGCGCGTGGGCGGCAATGCCCTCACCGACCGATTTCATCACTTTCAGGTTGATGCCCAGCAGGTCATCACGGCTCATCCCCGGCTTGCGGGCGATACCTGCGGTCACGATGCACACATCGGCGCCTGCGATATCGGCGTAGTCGTTGGCGCCTTTCATAACGGCGTCAAACCCTTCGGACGGGCCGGACTGTGCGATGTCGAGCGCTTTGCCTTGAGGGGTGCCTTCGGCAATGTCGAACAGGACGATATCGCCCAATTCCTTGATCGCGGCGAGATGGGCGAGCGTTCCGCCAATCTGCCCCGCGCCGATAAGTGCAATCTTGGGTCTAGCCATGATATCCATCTCCGGGTCGGGTTATTTTGATGCTGGGATGCGTAGCCCCTTGCCACGCATTAAGCAAGAGCGCTGCAACGCAGCATTGCCCTTCCTACAGTCACAAGGTTAAACTTTGCGTTAAAGCAGACAGAAATTCACGGGGCAAAAACAGCATGGACGGCACAGCATTTTGGGTAGCGGCCGTTATTGCATCGGTGGCCGTGGGCCTATCCAAGGGCGGATTGCCGGTGGTGGCGATGATGTCCGTGCCGATTCTGTCGCTGGTTATGCCACCGTTGCAAGCTGCGGGGTTGTTGCTGCCCATTTATATCGTGTCAGACTGGTTTGGCGTTTGGGCCTATCGGCGTGAATTTGACCTGCGGGTGCTGAAAATCATGTTTCCGGCGACGGCGGTGGGGATTGGTTTGGGCTGGGCCACGGCGAACCTGATATCGGAACATATGGTCGGCGGATTAATCGGTGTTTTGGGCAGCAGCTTTGCCGCCAGCCGTTTGCTGGGCTGGGGGGCGGCATCGGGCGCGCAAGAACCGCGTGTGGTGCCGGGGCTGGTTTGGGGGGCGGCTGCCGGGTTTACCAGCTTTGTCAGCCATGCCGGCGGGCCGCCTTATCAGATTTACACCTTGCCGTTGCGCCTGCCCAAGGCGGTGTTTGCCGGCACCTCTACCATTCTGTTCACATGGGTGAATATGGTAAAGCTGCCGGCCTATATGTCGATTGGCATTTTGTCGTTTGACAGCCTGCACATTGCGGTTTGGTTATTCTTACCTGCAACCCTGGCGGTGTTTGCCGGTGTGCGGCTGGTCCGTTTGCTGCCCGAAAAGCTGTTCTACGCCTTGGTCTTATGGGCGCTGCTTTTATTGTCATTGCGGATGTTGTGGGTAGCGATGGTGGCGTGATTTCAGGCGGGCTCGCCTTTGGCTGGCAGCGCGTCCGCCATCGCCTCAAACCCTTGGCCGGATGCGACAAGGCAGGTTTCGCCTTGGGGTGTGGTTACAATAATGGTCCAGCTTTGCGAGGTGGCCGAAGCGAACATCTCCATCACCATATTATTCGCAGCAACCCCCATCGACCGCCGGGTTTCGCCGTAGGTTTCAGCAAGTTGTTCCAGCACGCTGGCCCGTGGCCCGCATTGGGGTTGCGCTTGGGCTGGTGTTTGAGCGTGGGCCTGCGTGACCAAGATCAGCGCAGCAAAGCCCAACGACAAGGCAAAGAGTTTCTGTGTCATGGTAAAACCTTTTTTGCTGTTGGGCCGGGCTGGGTGCCGCGAAACCCCTTAATCGGTAGCCCAAAGCCTGCGCTTGAATGACGCAAAAAGGGTTAACGCCCCGCCCCGCCCCACCCGATCACACCGCGCCTCATGCTGCGGTGCGGCAAATTTAGGGTTGATGAATATGCCAAAATCATGGTCCATGGCGCAACAAAGTTGCGAGAGAGAGAATCATGTCCAGCAATCGCCCCTACCGTTCCGCCCTTTACATCCCCGGCTCCAAGGACCGTGCTTTGGAAAAGGCGCAAACCCTTGCCACCGATGCGATAATCTTTGATCTAGAGGATGCGGTCGCCCCCGATGAAAAAACCGCCGCCCGCGCGCTGCTCGTCAAAACGCTGGCCACTGCCGATTATGGCAAGCGCGCGAAAATTGTGCGGGTGAATGGGTTGGATACGGAATGGGGGGCGGATGATATTGCGGCCTTTCGGAGGGCAAAGATTGATGCGCTGCTGATCCCCAAAGTGTCTACGCCCGAGGATCTGGATGCCGTGGCTGACCTGATCCCCGATGTGCCTTTGTGGGCGATGATGGAAACCGCGCTGGGGATGTTGAACGCCACCTCCATTGCGGCGCATCCGCGCTTGGCGGGGATGGTGATGGGGACCAATGATCTGGCCAAGGAATTGAACAGCCGCTTTCGCGCGGACCGCTTGCCGATGCAGGCGGGGCTTGGCCTGTGCTTGCTGGCGGCCAAGGCGCATGGCCTAATCATCCTTGATGGGGTCTATAACGCCTTTAAGGATGACGACGGGTTGCGCGCGGAATGTGACATGGGCCGCGACATGGGGTTTGACGGCAAAACCCTGATCCACCCCGCGCAACTGGACGTGGCCAACGCAGCCTTTGCCCCCAGCGAGGCCGAGATTACGCTGGCCCAGCGCCAGATTGAGGCATTTGCGGCGGCTCAGGCCAATGGCCAAGGGGTGGCGGTTGTGGATGGAAAGATCGTAGAGAACTTGCATATTGTCACCGCGCAGGCGACTTTGGCGCGTGCGGCGGCCATCGCCTCCCCCGCTTGACGTCTTGATCTTAAACCAAAAGGTACCTCATGTTTCTTATTCTGCTTGGTCTCGCACTCTGGTCCGGTGTTCATTTCTGGAAACGCATCTCGCCCGACAGCCGCGCGCGGTTTGGCGATAAGGGCAAAGGGATTGTGGCCGTTGGGTCGGTTTTGGCCATTGTGCTGATGGTTATCGGCTACCGCAGCGCCGAAGGTACGGTCTATTGGGGCCGCACGCCTGCGATGACCGGGATCAACAACCTGTTGATGCTGCTGGCGTTTTACCTTTACGCCGCGTCGGCTGCGAAAACCGGGGTCACCAAATGGGTCCGCAACCCGCAACTGACCGCCGTTAAGGTTTGGGCGATTGCGCATCTGCTGGTTAACGGCGACACACCTTCGTTCTTGCTGTTCGGCGGGTTGTTCGCTTGGGCGCTGGCCGAGGTGATTGTGCTGAACCGTGTTGCCCCTCCCGGCCCGTACCACACTGTACCAATCAAGAAAGAAGTGACGGCCGTGATCGCGACCGTTGTGGCCTTTACCCTTACCGCTGCCATTCATATCTGGCTTGGCTATAACCCGTTTGGATAACACATGAAGCTGTACCGCCTGCTGACCGAACACGACACCTCGGCTTTTTGCCACAAGGTCACCGATGCGCTGAACAAAGGGTGGGAGCTGTACGGCAGCCCCACCTATGCGTGGGACGCCGCTGAAGGGGTGATGCGCTGCGGCCAAGCCGTTATCAAAGACGCGCCGGGAACATACACGCCTGAGACGAAACTGGGCCAGCAGTAGCCCAAGGATCGGGGTACTCGCCCGCCACGTTGGGTGAGGTTTGCCCCGACCACACCACCCTTCCCCCTTCCCCAAGGACGAACGCTATGAAAACCAACCCTGGCCGCTTTTTCGAAGATTATACCTTGGGCGAAACCATCCACCACGCCGTGCCGCGCACCGTGGCCGAAGGTGAACGCGCGCTTTACCATGCGCTATATCCAGCCCGCCATGCGCTGTATTCTTCGGATGATTTTGCCGCCAATTGCGGGCTTGAAGGCTCGCCGCTGGATGACCTTATCGCGTTTCACACCGTATTTGGCAAAACCGTCCCGGATATTTCGCTGAATGCCATAGCAAACCTTGGCTATGCCGATGGCCGCTGGCTGGCACTGGTTTACCCCGGCGACACGCTGCGCGCGCAAAGCACGGTGATTGGGCTAAAGCAAAACTCTAACGGCACATCGGGCGTGGTTTATGTGCGCACGACGGGGCTGAACCAACGCGATGAGCCTGTGCTGGACTATGTGCGCTGGGTCATGGTGCGTAAAAACCGCGACACGCCCGCGCCTGAAACCGTGATCCCCGATTTGCCCGCCGTAGTCACCCCCGACCGTTTGGTTATCCCCGAAGGGCTTGATTTCACCGAATATGACTTCACCCTTGCCGGGTCGCCGCACCGTTGGGGCGATTATGCGATTGGTGAGCAGATTGACCATGTCGATGGTGTGACCATTGAAGAGGCCGAGCATATGCTGGCCACGCGCCTGTGGCAAAACACCGCCAAGGTGCATTTTGACGCGACCCAGCGCGCCGATGGTCGCCGCCTGATCTATGGTGGGCATATCATCAGCATGGCGCGGGCGCTGTCGTTCAACGGGCTGGCCAATGCGCAGATGATCGTCGCTTTGAATGCCGGCGCGCATGTGAACCCGTGCTTTGCCGGCACGACCATCAGGGCGTGGTCCGAGGTGCTTGACCGCGCGCCCACAGGTGCGCCGGGGGTGGGCGCGATCCGCTTGCGTCTGGTAGCCGTGCAACACGCGCAAAACAGTGACACCACGCCCTTTGCCTTGCGCGGCGCGGATGGGAAGTATGACCCGAACGTATTGCTAGACCTCGATTATTGGGCGCTGATGCCTGTGTAACCGCTTTGGTTGGGCGCGGTGCGGCGGCGGGCTTACCCTGTTCAACGCGGCCAGCCTTTATGGCATGGTAACCGCGCCCCGGTGCGGGGATGACCCGCACCAAAACGCCCTTTTTGTAGCACCGACTTTCACTCTTGCAGTGATCCGCAACCTGCGAGAGATTGGGCAAGATTTGTAGTGCCGCCATAATTTGTTTTGCCGAAGGGAATGGCCAATGCTCCGCACGCTTGCTGTCTCGCTGTTGCTTGCCGCCCCCGCCCATGCCGATGGCGCGCAGGATTTTGTCACCGCCAACATCATCTCAACCTTGTACCATGAATTTGGCCATGCGCTGATTGACCTGACCGATGCCCCCGTTCTGGGCCGCGAAGAGGATGCAGCTGATATCCTTTCGGTCGTATTGCTTGATGCGTTTTGGGAAGAAGACTCGGCAGAATCGATCACTGCGCTGACCGCCCTATCGTTCGAACTGGCCGCACAAGAGAATGAGAACCCCGCCTATTGGGGTGTACATGGCCTTGATATACAACGATATTACAATCAGGTCTGTCTGTTTTATGGCGCCGACCCCGACGCCCGCGCCGCATTGGCCGAAGAGTTTGCCCTGCCCGCCGAACGCGCCGCCACCTGTGTCGAAGAGTTTGACCTTGCCGCCGCATCTTGGGCCACTGTGCTGGACCCTTTGGCCGCCATAGAACCCAGCAAGTCGATTGTATTTGATGGCGAAGCATCCAGCGATATCGCAGCCCTTATCGCCGATGAGGTGCGTGATTTGAACGACAGCTTTACCCTGCCGCGCCCGATCACAGTGTCCCTCATCAGTTGCGGTGAAGAGAACGCCTTTTACGACCCCGAAACAGCGACGATCACAATTTGCACTGAATATGTGGAATTTTTGGAACGCCAAGCCATCGCCAATGATTTGTGATCACAAGCACGCGGCCCCATGCACCACGCGCCCTCAGACTACCTAATTTTCGGCGAAAAGCGGGGCGCAGCGTCGTATTCCCCTGCCCTAATCAGCACATCCACTCCCTTGCGCACACCGCATCACCTCTCTCAATGTGATCACGCGCCGCCAAAATGTGATCACATGCTGCAAGTTTTTCCGCCCAAGCCCCTAAAAACCAGCAAATTGTCCTGTCTCTCTGCGTGACTCACGCTTAAAATGCGCTAGACATAGACAAAGCAGAAAGCCCAAGCGCGGTCACGTCCCGCCGGGCGCAGCCTTGAGGAATGAACCATGGCAGACGCAAAGCGGGTGATACGCCCCCTTTCCCCCCACCTACAGATCTACCGCCCCCAGCTTACCTCGATCGTCTCAATCTTGACGCGGATCACCGGTAACGGGTTGATCGTTGGCACCATACTTGCGGTCTGGTGGCTGTTGGCCGCCGCAACCTCACCCGAATATTTTGCGGTGGCCAATGCGGTTGCGACCTCGTGGTTTGGCGATCTGGTCTTTACCGGCTCGCTTTGGGCAATTTGGTATCACTACCTTGCTGGCTTGCGGCACCTCTATTTTGACGCGGGCAAAGGGCTTGATATCCCCACGGCGGAAAAGCTGGGCTGGGCCTGTATCATTGGCTCGGTGGTCTTGACCATCCTCACCATCATTCTTGTGCAATAGGGGGCATCCATGCGTTACCTAACCGACCGCAAACGCGCCATGGGCAAAGGCTCCGCCCGCTCTGGCACCGAACATCATTGGTACATGACCGTGTCCGCCGTGGGCCTCGCCTTTATGGTGCCAACATGGATCTACATTTTCGGCTCCGCGCTTGGTGGCACCCATGAACAGGTGCTGGCCACATTCGCGCGCCCCTTTCCCGCGATCCTGACCGCCTTGGTCATTTTCATCGGGATGCGCCACTTCGCAAAAGGGGCGACCATGATGATTGAGGATTACGCCCAAGGCTCTGCCCGCAAGGCGCTTGTTATCCTCGCCATTTCACTCTCTTACGCGATCACCGCGACCGGGCTTTTCGCCTTGATCCGCATCGCGCTCTGAAGGACTGACCATGACCGCTTACGAATATGAAACGCATGAATATGACGTGGTTGTCGTGGGGGCTGGCGGCGCTGGCCTGCGCGCAACCTTGGGAATGGCAGAACAAGGCCTGCGCACCGCTTGCGTGACCAAGGTGTTCCCAACCCGTTCGCACACTGTGGCTGCCCAAGGGGGCATCGCGGCCAGCCTGTCAAACATGGGGCCAGATAATTGGCAGTGGCACATGTACGACACCGTTAAAGGGTCCGATTGGCTGGGCGATACCGATGCGATGGAATACCTCGCCCGCGAAGCGCCCAAAGCGGTGTATGAGCTGGAGCATTACGGCGTGCCGTTTTCGCGCACCGAAGAAGGCAAGATTTACCAGCGCCCCTTTGGTGGCCACACCACCGAGTTTGGCGAAGGCCCGCCCGTGCAGCGCACCTGCGCCGCTGCTGACCGGACTGGCCATGCGATCTTGCACACGCTTTATGGCCAGTCGCTGAAAAACAACGCTGAATTCTTTATCGAATATTTCGCGCTGGACCTGATCATCACCGATGGTCGCTGCACCGGCATCGTTGCGTGGAAGCTGGATGATGGCACGATCCATGTGTTCAACGCCAAAATGGTCGTGCTGGCCACCGGTGGTTATGGCCGTGCGTATTTCAGCGCCACTTCGGCCCACACTTGTACGGGTGACGGCAATGGTATGGTCGCGCGTGCGGGCCTGCCGCTGCAGGATATGGAATTTGTGCAGTTTCACCCCACCGGCATCTACGGCTCTGGCTGTTTGATCACCGAAGGGGCGCGGGGCGAAGGCGGCTATCTGACCAACTCGGAAGGAGAGCGTTTTATGGAACGCTATGCCCCGACCTACAAGGATTTGGCGTCACGCGATGTGGTCAGCCGCTGCATGACCATTGAAATCCGCGAAGGGCGCGGTGTTGGACCGAACAAGGACCACATCCACCTGAACCTGAACCACCTGCCCAAGGCCACGCTTGATTTGCGCTTGCCGGGCATCAGCGAATCCGCCCGCATTTTTGCCGGCGTCGATTTGCAAAAAGAGCCTATCCCCGTGATCCCGACCGTGCATTACAACATGGGCGGTATTCCCACGAACTACTTTGGTGAGGTGTTGAACCCCACCGCCAAAAACCCCGATGCCATTTTCCCCGGCCTGATGGCTGTGGGTGAGGCAGGCTGTGCATCGGTGCATGGCGCGAACCGTCTTGGCTCTAACTCGCTGATTGACCTTGTGGTGTTTGGTCGCGCTGCTGCCATTCGTGCAGGCGAAATTGTAAAGCCCGGCGAACGCCCGCTGCCCGTGGATAAGGCTGAGGTAGACAAAGCGCTGGACCGGTTTGACGCCGTGCGCCACGCCAAAGGCTCGGTGCCAACTGCCGATTTACGTTTGGAAATGCAAAAAACCATGCAAGACGATGCGGCCGTTTTCCGCACCGACAAAACCCTTGCGGATGGTGTGAAAAAGATGACCGCGATTGCGGAGAAAATGAACGATATCAAGGTGACAGACCGCTCTATGGTGTGGAACACGGACCTGATGGAAACGTTGGAACTGGGCAACCTGATGCCCAACGCGCTGGCAACGATTGTCGCCGCCGAGGCCCGCAAGGAATCGCGCGGTGCCCATGCGCATGAGGATTATCCAAACCGCGATGATAAAAACTGGCGCGTCCACTCGCTCGCCCATGTTGATGGCAGCAAGGTAACATTGTCCTCGCGCCCAGTTCACATGGACCCGCTAACCAAGTTTGAGGACGGCGGGATTGATCTGAAAAAGATCGCGCCAAAAGCACGGGTGTATTGATGGGCCGGATCGGTTTTGCTGCTATCTGCACGGTGCTGGCCCTTGCGGCCTGCACCACCAACGACCCGGTAGAGGCCGTGGCGCGAGCAACGGCAAAATCGGTGGTCTTGCCCGTGGTGCAACAGCGCCTGCCCGGCCCTCAGGCCGAGGCGGTGGCCGTTTGCGTGATCGACAATGCTACCACGGATGAGATTTTCAGCCTCGCGCGCGATGTTGGCACCCGTGCAGGCACGACCACGGTGCAAACTGTGGCCACCATTTTGCAGCGCCCCAACACGCTACAATGCGTGCTGGGCGCAGGCATTCCGGGGCTATCTTTATGATCACACGGGCCGAGATAACGCGGAGAGCGCCCTTGTTGGGCATGCCTTTGCTGCTGCTCATGTCCGCCTGTGGCCCGATCTCGGTTGCCGATGCTGAACGCATCTGCGTAAACCGCGCGCGCGATGCGGCTGGCCCTCGGGGTGAAGTGGCGATGGGCGTGTCAGGTGGCAAAACCGTTAGCCGCGTCGAGATGACCATCAACAGCGATTACCTTACCGGGCGCGACCCCTCTGCCGTCTATGACCAATGCGTGTTTCAAAAATCGGGCCAGCCGCCCACGCGCCCGCTGACCTCGCGCAATGATTGGAGGCGGTAACCCATGCCCCCCCTCAACGCCCAGATTGACCGCGCATCCGTTAACCGCTTTTTGCGCCGCAAAGGGCTGACCGCGATTGCCGACAAATCACAAGCCGCCCATCTGCAAAGCTTTGGCCTTGCCCCCGATGTGGTGTTTGATGTCGGCGTCGATCAAGGCACGCCTTTCTTGTACCAGGCCTTCCCCGACGCGCAGTTCGCCCTGATTGACCCCCGCGCCGAATCCCGCGTGGCCCTGACCGGCCCGGATGCACCCAAAAACGCGCAGTTCTTTGAAACCGCCCTCGGCGCTGCCCCCGGCACGCTGACCCTGCACATCCCGCATTCCGACAAAGGCGTGCAAGGGGCAATGGCCAGCCTGCGCCAACGCACCGATCCCCTGTCGGCCCGGTTCAACCGCATTGAAACGCGGGATGTGGCGGTCACCACGCTTGACCATATCGCCACCAATTTCACAGGCCGCTTTGGTCTGAAAATCGACACCGAAGGGTTTGAGGATGAGGTGCTGTCCGGCGCCACCCAAACCCTGCTCCGCACCGATTTCGTGATCTTAGAGATGTCGCTGGTCCAACGCTTTGCAGGCATCAGCCCGCCGTCCCATCTTATCACCCGGCTGGCCGCCGCTGGTCTTGAATTCCGCGATGTGTTGCGGATGACCGGCGATGGCCGTGGCGGCGGCGCACCCCGCCTGATGGATATTCTGTTCACCCGGTGGCAGCCAAACGCCCCGGCCCCCAAACACCACGCTTCTTAAAGGAGACGGACCCATGGTTCAGTTCACCCTGCCCAAAAATTCGACCATCCGCACTGGCAAAACCTGGCCAAAACCCAGCGGCGCCAATGTCCGCAAATTCAGCATCTACCGCTGGACCCCCGATGATGGCGAAAACCCGCGGGTCGATACCTATTTTGTCGATATGGATACCTGCGGCCCCATGGTTCTGGACGCGCTGATCAAGATCAAGAATGAGATTGACCCAACCCTCACCTTCCGCCGCTCTTGTCGCGAAGGCATTTGCGGTTCTTGCGCCATGAACATCGGCGGCATCAACACGCTGGCCTGTATTTATGGGCTGGATGAGGTGAAGGGCGATGTCAAAATCTACCCGCTGCCCCACATGCCCGTGGTTCGCGACCTGATCCCCGACCTCACCCATTTCTATGCCCAGCATGCGTCAATCAAGCCATGGCTGGAAACCAAAACCAACACACCCGCCAAAGAATGGCGCCAGTCGATTGAAGACCGCGAAAAACTCGACGGGCTTTATGAATGCGTGATGTGTGCGTGCTGCTCCACCTCTTGCCCCAGCTACTGGTGGAACTCGGACCGCTACCTTGGCCCCGCCACCTTGCTCCACGCCTACCGCTGGATCATCGACAGCCGCGATGAGGCAACACCCGAACGGCTCGACGATCTTGAAGACCCGTTCAAACTCTACCGCTGCCACACCATCATGAACTGCGCCAAAACCTGCCCCAAAGGGCTGAACCCGGCCAAGGCAATTGCCGAGATCAAAAAGAAATTGGTTGAGCGCGTGGTCTGATCCAACAGGGGCAAAAGGGGGTAACGGCACCGCCCCCGCCACCTAAACCCCGCTCGTTCCGATAAAATGCGCATCGCCAGCCCATTGCAGGGCGATGCGCGCAGCCCACGCCAAGTGATACTTTACGCGCGCGCCCAACCTCACTAGTTTGCCCGCAGGAACGCCCATCCCTCCCGCAGCCAATCTTGTCACGCTTTGCGCAAAGCGCGCGCCAATGGCCCAAAGCATTCCCGAAATACCACCTGTTTTCGCCATCCAGCCCACCGTCGCCACCCAGCCTGACCCTGCACCTTCATCTTTGCCAAAATACCTCCGCCGGAGGCTCAAACGCCCCCCACGCATCCCGTCAAAAGGCCAGAATGCCCCTCCTTCTCCTCGCCCTCCTCCTTGGCACTTTGCTTTACATGTGGCTTTCGCGCCGCAACTCAACGCTAACGCGGGCGTGCCGTTGGCGGCTGGACAGGACGGGTGGGCCAAACCACTACCGCTGTGCCGCCTGCCGCGCCGAAATGGATACGCAAGGTGCGCCGCCGCGTGATTGCTTGCGCAAACGCTCGCACACCCCCTAAAGCCGCAGCACAGCCCCGGCTACGCGCACGCCCGCCCCCGGCACACCCGTCACCTCAACCAGCAGTTCCGATGGGCTGCCCATATCTTCGCCTTGCAAAATCCGAAAACGGCCGCCCCCGCCCCCCAAACCGCCCCGCAGCCCGTTCCAATCGCGGTCCACCATAGCCCCCGCCAAGGCCGCCGCCGCAGCGCCCGTTGCCGCATCCTCAACCACCCCACCAATCGCAAAAGCGTTGCGCGCGTCCACCCGGTCGGGGGCCGCAAAATGGATCAGGCTGATCGTGGTCCAACCTTCCCGCGCCATCAGGTCGCGGCCGACGTCAAAATCATAGGCCATCCGGGCCAAAACCGTGCGGTCGTGCAAGGCAATCACCGGATGGTCCGCGCCGGCATGGGCCAGCAGCGGCAAAAAGGCCGGGTCCAAATCAGCCTGAGACAGCGCGAACAATGCCAGCACCTCGGCCAGCACGTCTGCGTTCAAATCCCGCGACCACGTCGGCGGCGAGGTCAGCACGGCGCGCCAGCCTTGTGGGCCAAGTTCTGCCTCTACCGAAATCCGGGCCTGCGCCAGCGCCAAATCATAGCGCCCCGCGCCAAAGCGCTCACCCAAAACAGCCCCCAGTGCAATCGTCGCATGGCCACAAAACGGCACCTCGCCTTCGGGCGCATAATAGCGCACGCGCCAGCCGTCTGGTTGCTGTGCGGCAAAAACCGTCTCGGAATAACCAACCTGCCGCGCAATCGCCTGCATCTCTGCCGCCGTTGGCAGCACCTCGGCCAGCATCACCCCTGCCGGGTTTCCCCCCGAACCGTTCATCGCAAAGGCCGCAATCCGCTCTACCGTCATGTTAACGCTCCTGTTGTCTGAACGCCAAACTGGCACAGCCCGCCCACAAGGGGAAATCATCAATTGTGCGGGCAAGGCGCACAAAACCTGATCGCAAGTCCCTGCGGCATGGGTTAATTTCAAGTTAAAAAAATAACTGAAACTTAACTTTATCAACATATTAGAAAAACGTCCGCGCGCGATTCACATGCGGATGGGCCGCGCTAAATCGCGCTTGACCAACCCCAAAATCCGCCCCAAAATCGCGTCATGAAACCTCAAACACCCCAGCACGCCGCCCCTCAAGATGCCGCACTTCGGGCGGAAATTCCGCCCGTGATCTGCTATCCTGTCTCTGCCCTGCCCCGCCCCGATGTGGCCCCTTTTCAAGCCGCGCGGGCCGGCTGGACCAAGACGTCGGAAACCTTGATCCCGGCCCGCGATGCCCGCTGTTTTACGGTGCCAAAAGGTCATTTTTTCCGCATCACCTGCGTGGATGGCCCGCAAGTGGGCGACCTCAATCTTTGGGCGCTGGAGGACCTGACCCAGCGGTTTTACTCGGGCAAAACCCGCGCGCTGCATGGCACGCACTTGTCGACAGGCGATCAGATGTGGTCCAGTTTTCCAACCCTGCGCCCCATGGCCCTGATCACCGATGACAGTCTTGATTGGTACGGATTTGATGCTTTTGGCGGCGCTGTTCATGATGTGATCGGTACCCGCTGCGACCCGTATACCCATAATTTGCTGTCCCACGGCGGGCAGTACCATCATTGCTGCCATTCCAACCTGACCCGCGCTTTGGCCGATCATTCCGGGCTGCCTTTGGCCGAGGCGGAAAAGCATGTGCATGATGTTTTGAATGTTTTCATGTGTACCGGCTTTACCCGCGACACGGGCCAATACTTCATGAAATCCAGCCCCGTGCGCCCCGGCGATTATCTGGAGTTCTTTGCCGAGATTGACCTGCTGGGCGGCTTGTCTGCCTGCCCCGGCGGCGACTGTTCGGCGGAACATTCATCCGATACCGCCCGTTGCCATCCTTTGTTGGTGGAGGTTTTCAAACCTGCGCAGGCCCCGCAAGGCTGGGTCACACCTGCAAAAAACGGGTATGACCGCAGCCATGGGCGCTAACCATCAGGCATAGCGTTCCGGGCCGATGTTTTGCGCATCATCATAGCGGTCGCCATGGGCGAAACCGGGGGGCAGGATGTGGTCAATCTCGGCCCGGTCGGCATTGGTCAGGACCAAACGGTCCGCGCCAATCCATTCGCCCAAATGCCCAGCCGTGCGCGTTCCCGGAATGGGGACCAGATGCTGGCCTTGGTCCAAAACCCACGCCAGCGCGAGGGCGGCAGCGGTCACCCCTTTGGCGGCGGCATAGGCGCGGAACCCTTCAATTGCGATGCGGTTGGCGGTGAAGTTCGGTTCCAAAAACCGCGGCATGGTGCGGCGGATATCTCCGCCTTGCATGGCGGCAGGGTCGGGCTGGGCATCGGTCAGCATACCGCGCGCCAAGGGCGAGAACGGCACGAAGGCCACGCCCAAATCAGCACAAGCGCGGATCACGCCCACGTCTGGCAGGCGGGTCCAAAGGGAGTATTCGTTTTGGACCGCGCGCACGGGATGCACCGCATGGGCGCGGCGGATGGTGTGGGGGGCGACCTCGGACAGGCCGTAGCCGCCGATTTTACCCTCGTCAATCAAGCGGGCCATAAAACCTGCGACATCTTCGACCGGGACATCTTGCTGACGGCGGTGGATGTAGTAGAGCGCCACATGGTCGGTTTTCAGGCGCTTCAACGACGCCTCTAGCTCTGCCCGGATGTAGGTTTCGGAATTGTTGAAACCGCGCGGTGGGGTGGTGACGATGCCGGCCTTTGTGGCGACAACGGCGGCATGGCCGCGACCCAATAGCCAATCGCCCAAAACCGTTTCGGATACGCCAGAGCCATAGATATTGGCGGTGTCAAAGAAAGTGATCCCTCCGTCCCAAGCGGCATCCAAGGCGGCAAAGGAGTCTGCCCGGTCTGTAGCGCCAAAGAGGCCGCCAAAGCTGAGGCAGCCAAGACCGATTGCCGAAACCAGCGGACCATTTGCGCCGAGTTGCCGTTGTTCCATAGAATTTTCCATAGTTTAGGGACGTGTTCGAACCCGCTTGTCAGGCAAAGGCTGCTTTCAGCGCAATCTCAACCATATCGCCAAAGCTGCGTTCGCGTTGGTCTGCGGGCAAGGATTCATGGGTTAGCAGGTGGTCTGAGATGGTCAGGACGGCCAGCGCACGGCGGCCATAACGGGCAGCGAGGGTGTACAACTCGGCCGCCTCCATTTCCACGCAGAGCACGCCGTGGCGCTGCATTTGCTCGTTCAGGTCGGGGCGTTCATCATAGAACACATCAGACGAATAGATCTGGCCTGCGTGGGTCGCAACATCGCGGCCTTGGGATGCCTGCCACGCAGCGTGGAGCAGGCCAAAATCGGCTGTTGGGGCAAAGTTCAGTTCGCGAAAAATGCCACGTGAGGGGGTGGAGAGGGTGCAAGCCGACATGGCCAGCACCAAATCGCGCAGTTTGATATGCGGCTGCATAGCGCCTGCCGAACCAATCCGGATTAGGGTTTGCGCGCCATAATCGCGGATCAGCTCATTGGCATAGATTGAGAGCGAGGGCATGCCCATCCCCGAGCCTTGGATCGTGACGCGGTGGCCTTGCCATGTGCCGGTATAGCCCAGCATGCCGCGCACCTCATTCACCAGTTTCGCATCGGTCAGAAAGGTTTCAGCGGCCCAGCGGGCGCGGTAGGGGTCGCCGGGCATCAAGACTGTTTCGGCAATGTCGCCGGGTTTTGCGCCGATATGGATTGTCATTATGTTTCCTTTTTTGCTTTGTGCCGCGCGGGGGAGGCACGCGTTCAGCCGGCCAGATGGCGCAGGCCTTGGGTTACATCGGTCCGGATGGCCAGCCGCAGCCCCGGTTCATCGCCGGCCTTGAGCGCGCCAAGGATCAGGCGGTGGTAGGGCGGAGGCTCATTCCGGCGCAGGCGACCGTAAAGGGCGCGCATGGTGGGGCCAAGTTGCAGCCAGACGGTTTCGGTGAGGGCCAGCATCGCCGGCGCTTGGGCGCGCAAGTAAAGGGTGCGGTGAAATTCCAGATTGGTGCGGATATAGGCCACGGCATCTTGGCGCAGCACCGCCTCGCTGTTGGCGGCGTTTATTGCGGTTAGGCGGTCGATCAGGGCGAAATGCGCCCGTGGCAGCGCGCGAGAAGCGAGTTCGGGTTCCAGTAGCGCGCGAATGGCGGCCAGTTCCTCTATCCGTTCGGGGCTGAGTTCGGGGGTCGCTATCCTACCCGACGAGGACAGCGACAAAGCACCTTCGGCCACCAAACGGCGCACGGCTTCGCGGGCAGGGGTGGTGGACACATCAAAGGTGCGGGCAAGGCCACGCAAGGTAAGGGCTTGGCCGGGCGGCAACTCGCCGTGCATCACTTGGCTGCGCAAAGTGCGGTACAGCCGTTCATGGGCGGCTGCGTTCGGGTCCACCGGGCGTGACAGCGATATAGCGGGTGGTGTTAGCATGGGGCGCACCTGCGGCTGGCGTGGGAGGGCATGGACCGGGTCATTCGCTGAACCGATAGCTGTGCAGCGCGTTGCCTTGGGTTTTCAGCCAATGGCGGTGACGTTGGTAATCGGGCATCAGGTCGGCGACGATGTCCCAAAAGCGAGAGGAGTGGTTCATCTCGGCAAGATGAGCGACTTCATGCACGGCGACATAGTCCAGCACTTGCGGAGGGGCCATAATAAGGCGCCATGAATACATCAACCCTGCCTCTGCGGTACAAGACCCCCAGCGCGAACGGGTGTCGCGCAGGGTGAGCGTGCGGTAGCGCCGACCGATGCGGTTGGCATAGGTATCTGACGCGAGCGCCAGCCTGTCGCGCGCGAGGTGTTTGAGGTGGGCGGCCACGCGGACGCCTGCTTGCGCGGCATCGCCCGGCACATGAAGCGTGTCGCCCTCAACCTTTGTGCTGCGGCCCGTGCCTGCGACGATGCGCAGCATTTGGCCCTCAATCGGGATGTCCGCGCCTAGACCGACGGTATCGCTTGGGACGACTTTGACCAAGGCTTTGCGAATCCAGTCTTCTTGGGCGTGCAAAAAGGCCATCGCCTCGGACTCGCGTGCGCGGGTGGGCAGGGACAAGGTGACCCGGCCATCCAGTCGCGACACCCGCAACGACATGCGCCGGGCGCTGGCTGTGCGGCGCAGCGTCACCTCAACAGGCGGTGATCCGGGAAGTATGGGCATTTGTCTCCCTAACCTTGTGGCGCGCAGGATGCCTGTGGGGCGGGGCGGCTGCAAGCCTGTTTGCGGCGGATGTGGTGCATTTGGGGCGCAGACTGATGGCACCATGCCTGCCCGCAAGTGCCGAAAGGCTGCAAAAGCCTTTGACAGCCGCCCCCGCCTGTGGCAATCGACATTTTTGCCGGAAGTATGGGGCCGATCACGGACCTTGCCCGAGCCGAAGTCACAAGGGGAATATCATGCCCAAAGAAGAATGGGGCACTAAGCGCCTTTGCCCCACCACCGGGAAGCGTTTTTTCGACCTGAACAAGACACCGATTGTAAGCCCCTACACGGGCGAAGTCGTGGATATTGAAAGCGCACGACGCAAAATCACCTCCTCGGCTGCAAGCCGTCCTGCGCCAGTTAAAGATGACGAAGACGTCGTGGTTAAAGATGATCTGGATGCCGATGATGATCTGCTGGCTGTGGCCGGTGCGGATGATTCGGACGACGAAGATGATGATCTGCTGGAAGATGACAGCGATGACACCGTGTCGCTGGACGATCTGGCCGATGTTAGCAGCCCAGACGACGATAGCTGATTAGAACGGGGTGGGGCGGTTTGTAAATCTGCTGAAGATTTATGGATTTTGTGATGGGATGATTTTTCCTCTTGCAGCGTCGCCCCCCCTCGCCTAAATAGCCCAAAGTATCCCTGTTGGGGTGCAAGAGTGGGGTCATAGCTCAGTTGGGAGAGCGCTTGGATGGCATTCAAGAGGTCCACGGTTCGATCCCGTGTGGCTCCACCAAATCTCAAAAAGGCCGGGCAGTTTGCTCGGCTTTTTGGTTTTCTGGGACCTTTTGGTTTTTGGGCTGGCTTGGCGGACCTATAGCTTTTCGGGCCATTCGCTGCGCGCGAGGGTTTCGATTGCGGTGATGATGCGGTCAAAACTGGCGCTTGCCCGTGCTGCGCGGTGGCGCGCGCGGAGGTAGCCGTGGACGAGGCCGGGTTCTTCGATATGGGCCGCTTTGCCGCCTGCCGCTGTGATTTGGTCGCAATATACTTTGCCATCATCGGACAGCGGGTCGCATTGGGCGGTGATGGCGATTGTTGGGGGCAGGTTTTCAAAACCCGTGGCGCGCAACGGTGAAAAGTTAGGGTTTGACTGTGCGGTGGTGTCACCGCCTGCGCGAATCGTGGCATAGAAGGCAATGTCTTGGCGGGTCAGCATCGGCGCTTCGGCATGGTCTGTGGCGCTTTGTGTAGGGTGCGGCGCACCAAAGCCGGGGTAGATTAGCACTTGGCCAATCGGTGCGTTTGGTGTGCCGCGCAAAGCGGCTGCAATGGCGGCGCACAAGTTGCCGCCAGCGCTGTCGCCCACCAAAACCAGTGGCGCGCCAGAGTTTGCCAAATGGCGCACGGCAGTAAGGGCATCGTTGAAATCATCGGGAAAGGGGTGTTCGGGCGACAAGCGATAGTCAATCGCGGTCACGGTCGCATTGGTGCGCGCGCAAATCTCGGCGCAGACATCATCATGGCTGTTAAGACCGCCGACGACAAAGCCGCCGCCGTGCAGATAGACGACTTGTGCGGGTATTGGGTGTTGGACGTGATAGGTGCGGATGGGAATTTGGTGGTTGGTGGTGGCAATAAACCCGTCCGTGACCCCTACCCCCGGCGGATGGCCTGCGTGAAAGGCACGGCACATTTTGTCATAAACCGCGCGCTGGTCCCCGATGGTCAGGCCAATCGCATCGGGCGGATACCAGCTTTCGGTTTCGCGGATGAAGGCCCATGTTTCGGCGTCAATCAGGTCGTTATATTTCGAGTCGTATTGGGTCATGGCATCACCTCAAACTTATCCACGTCAACCATGCCGTGGTCGGTAATTTTCAGGTGCGGGATTACGGGAAGGCAGAGGAACGCGAGTTGCAAGAACGGCTCTTCTAGCGTCACGCCAAGGCTGTGGGCGGCGGCGCGTAGGGCTATCAGGCTGTCGCGGACGGATTCGAACGGCTCTAGGCTCATCAACCCCGCGACAGGCAGCGCCAGTTCGGCAAGGATTTTGCCACCATCGACCACGACAAAGCCGCCTTCAATTTCACCCAAACGGGTAACGGCCAGCGCCATATCGGCGTAATCAGCACCCACCACTGCGATATTGTGGTGGTCATGGCACACGGTTGAGGCGATGGCCCCACGCTGCAAGCCAAAGCCTTTGACAAAGCCCGTGGCGCGGTTGCCGTTTTTGCCATGGCGTTCGATCACTGCTATTTTCACTAGGTCGCGGGCGATATCGGGGGCTTTGTCGCCATCGGTGGGGGCAATGTCATAGGTCAGATGTTCGGTGATGATTTTGCCGGGGAGGATGCCGATGACCGGCGTTTGCACGCGGTTGCCGCCAGTACGAAAATCGGTGGCAGTGGTGGCAGGCGCGTTGACCGAATGGCGCGCCACGGGAGGAATGGTTTTGCGCGCGGCAAAGGCTGCATCGGTAACCTGCACCCCACCTGCAAACACCATTGCTGCGCGGCAGCTTTCCAAGCTGTCGATCACCGCAATATCGGCACGTTTTCCCGGCGCGATCAGGCCGCGATCCTTGAGGCCAAACGCCTCAGCCGCCGACAGGCTGGCCGCGCGGTAGACGGCCAAGGGCTGTGCGCCAAGCGCAATGGCCGTGCGGATCATATAGTCCAAATGCCCGTGTTCGCCGATATCGAGCGGGTTCCGATCATCGGTGCAAAAGGCGATGTAAGGGCTGTGGCGTTCAGTGATCAGGCTGGCCAGCGCGTGCAGATCCTTGGACACCGAGCCTTCACGGATTAGTAGGCGCATGCCTTTGCGCAGCTTTTCCAAACCTTCCTCAGCCGTGGTCGCCTCATGTTCGGTGCGGATGCCTGCGGCGATATAGCCGTTCAATGGGTTGCCGCGCAGCAAGGGGCAATGGCCGTCGATATGGTGGTCTTTAAAGCCGTTGAGTTTGGCCATGACGCCGGGATCTTGCATCAAAACGCCGGGAAAGTTCATGAATTCCGCAAGGCCAAGGCTGCGGGGGTGATTTTTGAGCGGCAAGATATCGGCGGCCGTGAGGGTTGCGCCCGAGGTTTCCATATGGGTCGACGGCACGCAAGATGACAGCTGCACGCGGATATCCATTAGAGTCAGCGCCGATGCCTCAAGGAAATAATGAATGCCCGCAAGGCCGCAGACATTGGCGATTTCATGCGGATCGCAGATTGCGGTGGTAACCCCCAAAGGGGTGACGCAACGGTCAAATTCAAAGGGGGTGACAAGGCTGCTTTCGATATGCAAATGCGTGTCGATAAATCCCGGCACAAGGATTTTACCCGACACATCAATAACCTGCTTGCCCTGATAGTCGCCAAACACCCCGACAATCGTGTCGCCACAAATCGCCACATCGGTTTCAATCAGATCGCCCGTGACAAGGTCAAACACCCGCCCGCCGCGCAGCACCAAATCGGCGGGGGCGGCCCCTTTGCCTTGGGCGATGCGAGCAGAGAGCGGGGCGGTGGTCATGGGGCGATCCTTTGCTTTGGCACAGCAAAGCCTATGGCGCGCGAGAGGTCCAGCCCTTGCAGGTCTTGCATCGGCGGCAAAAGGATGGTTCCTGACAGGATATCCCAGTCAAAGGCCAAAGCTATGCGCCCAATGCGCGGCATTTTTTATAAAATCTGTTCGGTTGTGACGTTTATCGTCATGGCCTCTTTGATCAAAGCCACCGCAGACCATGTGCCACCCGGTGAGGCCGTGTTCTTTCGGTCATTTTTTGCAATGCCGGTGATTATTGCGTGGTTGGCCATGCGCGGCGAGCTGCGCACCGGGCTGCAAGCCAGCGCGCCAATGGGGCATGTGTGGCGCGGTGTGGTAGGGACGATCGCGATGGGTCTTGGCTTTGCGGGGCTTGGCTATTTGCCGCTGCCCGAGGTGACGGCGATTGGCTATGCAGCCCCTTTGTTGACCGTGATCTTTGCCGCGATGTTTTTGGGTGAGGATGTGCGGCTGTTCCGCATCTTGGCCGTGGTGTTGGGGCTGATTGGGGTGCTTATCGTGCTGTCCCCGCGTTTGACGGTGCTGCCGGGGGTGGGCGATGATGCGGCCACGTTGGGGGCAATGTTGGTGTTGGGCGGGGCGGTGTTTGCGGCATTGGCGCAGGTGTTTGTGCGCAAGCTGGTTTTGCGGGAAAAGACTGCGGCGATTGTGTTTTACTTTTCACTGACGGCGACGTTGTTGTCGCTCGTGACGCTGCCCTTTGGTTGGGTTATCCCTGAGCCGCGTGAGGCGGTTTTACTGGTGCTGTCGGGGCTTTTGGGCGGTGTGGGGCAGATTTTTCTAACCTCCAGCTACCGCGAGGCGGACGCGTCTGTGGTGGCGCCGTTTGACTATGCGTCGATGATTTTCGCGCTTGGCATCGGGTATTGGGTGTTTGGCGAGGTGCCAACGCTGACCATGCTGCTGGGTGCTTCAATTGTGGTAACAGCGGGGGTTTTGATCATTTGGCGCGAACGAAAGCTGGGGTTGGAGCGGGCGCGGCAGAGGAAGGCGATGACGCCTTGAGGGGTGAGGCTAATACGAAGCAAAATTGCGTCATTCGTTTTTAGAACTATGCCACGCCTCATACCTGCCACCGTGGAGAAGCCTTCCAACTTCCAAACTGAAATTTGCAGCTTGATCAGAAAACTGTTCAATGTCCGCGATCGACTAGTCTTTTCTCCCATGTTTACCGTCGTATAGAAGTCGCTGTTCACCTCCGGTCGCGGTAAAGGGATTCCCGTGCATAAGTCGGTTTCTTTCGTCGACGAACGCTCTGAATTCCTCTCCCAGTGCGAGGAGCGCGGGTCTGTCAGCATAATTGGGACCAATCCTCCCAACGGCTTCCAAAAATCTGGCTGCTATACGACCGGCGGTAAGCCTGCGGGACGTCTCAAGAAAACCATGGTCAATCGTCTCAACAAGCCAAACAATTCCCCATTCGAGATAAGCGAAGTTATAAGTAGCTCTTCCAAGCGCTAGAAGGTAAACGTCCGCCACTGGAATTCGTTCTCTAGGTTGGTTCATTGTTTTTCCGATTACTTTGGGATACGCACAATTCTCATTCCAAAGAGATATTCTGCTCTGCTATGAGCCGTGTCAATTTTGCTCCGCCAACCACCCCCGAAACACCCCAACCACTTCCTCATAGACCGCCCGCTTGAACGGCACGATCGAGGCGATCATTTCATCCGCACCGATCCAGCGCCATTCGGAAAATTCGGGGTGGTCGGTGGCGATGTTGATCTGGTCGTCGTGGCCCAGATAGCGGTAGAGGAACCATTTTTGCCGCTGGCCCCGGTATTTGCCGCCCCAGACCTTGCCCAAGAGTTCGGGGGGCAGGTCATAGGTGACCCAACCGTCTGTCTTGGCGATAAACTCCACCAAATCGGCCGTGACCCCGGTTTCTTCCCATAGCTCGCGCAAGGCCGCCGCACGGGGTTTTTCGCCGTCATCAATCCCGCCTTGGGGCATCTGCCACGCCGCGATGGTTGCATCCAGCCGTTGGGCGGCAAAGATTTGGCCCGTGGAGTCGATCAGCATCACTCCGACACAAGGGCGGTAGGGCAGGTTTGCAAGGTCTGTCATGAAATTCGGGCCTTTTGTCATAAGAAAGGGGGGCACGGATGCGCCCCCCTTTTTTCAAATACGGTCAGATCAAGGCTTTACGGCAATCACCGACAGACCTTTGAGAATATCAACCGCATAGGCCAGTTGATAATCCTCGTCGCGCAGTTTGGCGGTTTCTTCTTCGCGCGCGCGGTCTTCTTCAAGCTGCTTACGCTCATCCTCGGACATGGAGTCATTGTTCAAAGCGCCACGCAGCGATGCTTCGGTCCGGGCTTTTACAGCACTTGCGGGCTCTGCTTCGTCTTCAACCGGTTTGCGGGGTGGCTGGTTTACGATGACATCTGGGGCCACGCCCAGCGCCTGAATAGAGCGGCCAGATGGGGTGTAATAGCGCGCGGTTGTCAGGCGCATCGCCCCTTCGCCCCGGAGCGGAATGATGGTTTGAACCGAGCCTTTGCCAAAGCTTTTGGTGCCAACAACAATGGCGCGCCGGTGATCTTGCAAAGCACCCGCCACGATTTCAGACGCCGAGGCAGAGCCGCCATTGATCAGCACGACCAAAGGCTTGCCGCCTGTCAAATCACCCAGCGTGGCGTTAAAACGCTCGCCATCGCTGGCCGCGCGCCCGCGGGTGGATACGATTTCACCTTTTTCCAAAAAGCCATCAGACACTTTGATGGCTTGGTTCAGCAAACCACCGGGGTTGTTGCGTAAATCCAGCACAACGCCTGTGACCTTGTCCCAGCCGCCCAATTCTTCGGCCGACTTTTTCAGGCCTTCTTCCATACCCGGATAAGTTTGGTCATTAAAGGTGGTCATGCGCAGCACGATCGTGTTGCCAACAGTGCGGGCGCGCACGGCGGTCAGTTTGATCGTGTCACGGATGATCGACACGTCAAAAGGTTCGGCCGAGCCTTCGCGCACAACGGTGATGATGATTTCAGACCCAACCGGCCCGCGCATCATTTCGACAGCAGCGTCCAGCGTCAGGCCCAGCACAGACTCGCCGTTCACATGGGTGATGAAATCACCAGCCTCAATGCCAGCGGCGTCGGCCGGGGTGTCATCCATTGGCGAGACGACTTTGATATAGCCTTCTTCTTGGGTCACTTCGATGCCAAGACCGCCAAATTCGCCACGGGTTTGCACGCGCATGTCGTCAAAATCTTTGGGGGGCAGATAACTGGAATGCGGGTCAAGCGAGGTGAGCATGCCGTTAATGGCCGCTTCGATAAGCTTATTCGTATCGGCTTCTTCGACATATTGACCACGAATGCGTTCAAAAATATCACCAAACAAATCAAGCTGTTCGTAAACCGTCGACGATTTTTCAGTTTCTTGGGCCAGCAATGGACCTGCGATTTGTGTTGTCAGCAAAATGCCTGCAACAGTGCCGCCCAAAGCAGCCATAGCGAATTTCTTCATTGCCTGTCTCAATCCTTTGTTGCGGCGAACCATGCGGCCGGATCTACCGGCTCGGTGCCTTGTCTGATCTCAATATAAAGCGTTTCTGTCTCGCGAATACCAGCGGCATCCGTTGATGATGCGAGAAACTCTTCGTTACTGTCGTGGTCGCCGCCGCCCATAAGGCCCAAAGGCGCACCCATTCCAACCACTTCGCCAACCTCTCCATAGACTGTTCCAAGCCCGGCCAAAACCAAAAGATAGCCCCCACCCGGTTCAAGGATAATCACGTTTCCGTAGTCCAAGAGTGGGCCACGGTAACGGATGGTGCCGGCCCAAGGTGCTGTGACCAAAGCGCGGGCGCGGGTGGAGAGGGTGATGCCGGGGCGGCGGGTGCCGGTTGCATCGGCTTCATTGGCGCGTAAAAGCAGGCTGCCAAGGGTGGGCAGGCCCAGTTTGCCCTGCGCCTGTGCAAAGCTGCGCAGCGCGTCCGAACCGTTGAGGTCGAGTTCGAGCCCATTGGCAAAGGCGCCCAAAGTATCGGCGCTTTCAAGCAGGCTGAGCAGCGCCTCTGGGTCTTCGGTAAAGCGGCGCGGCAGGGTGGTGCGGTCTGAAATCGCTTGGCTTAGCGCGGTGCGGGCGGTTTGGGCGACAGTCAGGCCGTTTTCCAAAATTCCGCCCGCTGCAATTTGTAAACTGCGCAGGTCGCGCAGTTCGGTCAGCTCGGTTTGCAGGCGGGTCACTTCGGCTTGCAAGGCGGGCGTTACCTCGGACAGGATCATCCCCGAGCGTGCGGTTCCCAAAGGGCCGGACGGATGCAGCAGCAACAACGGGCCGGGGGTCGCCTCTAGCTGGCCCAAGACCCCCAAGAGTTGGCCAACGCGGTTGCGCTGTGCGTCAAACTGCAAAAGGAGTGCCGCTTCGCGCACTTTGGCTTGGCGCAACCCGTCGCGCAGCGCGCTGAGACCTTGTTCATATGCTTGGATCGTGCGGGTTAGGGCGGACACTTGATCACGGGCGGTTTGGGCCTCTTGCATCGCCGCTACGGCTTGTTCTAACGATGCAGCAGCCGTGGTCGCTTGTTCCGCCACGGTTTGCGCATGGCCCATGCCCGCGCATCCCAGCATTACAAAAAGGGCGGCAGCGCGGATCATTGGATCAAGGTTTTCCCTGTCATCTCATCGGGTTGCGGCAGGTCCATCAGTTGCAACAGAGTGGGGGCCAGATCTGACAACCGCCCGGCGCGTAAGGTTGTGTTGGGCGGGCCGCCATAGAGGATAACCGGCACAAGATTGGTGGTATGCGCGGTGTGCGGCCCGCCTGTAATCGGATCAACCATGGTTTCGCAATTGCCGTGGTCGGCAGTCACGATCATCGCGCCGCCTGCCTTTTCAAGGGCTGCAAGGGCAAGGCCAAGGCCATCATCCACTGCCTCACACGCCTTGATGGCGGCCTGCAAATCGCCAGTGTGGCCCACCATATCGGGATTGGCAAAGTTTACGACGATCAGGTCATAGCCATGCGCAATCGCGCCCACCAATTTGGCAGCGACTTCGGGTTCTGACATCTCGGGCTGCAGATCATAGGTCGCCACCTTTGGCGATTTTGGCATGGCGCGGTCTTCGCCGGGGTTAGGCTCTTCGGACCCGCCATTCAGGAAGAACGTGACATGCGGGTATTTTTCGGTTTCGGCAAGGCGGAACTGGGTGCGGCCTTGTTTGGACACCCATGCGCCAAGGGTGTTGTGCAGCACAGGCTTTGGATAGGCGGTGAGCATATAGCCGTTATGGGCGACGGAATAATCGACCATGCCCAGCATCGCCTCCCACTTTGGGCGCGCGCTGGCATCAAAGCCGTCAAAAGACGGATCGCCAAGGGCTGCCAGAATTTCGCGGGCGCGGTCGGCGCGGAAGTTCAGGCAGTAAAACCCATCACCCGGTTTGGCGCCTGCATAGCCATCCATCACGGTGGGGGCGATAAATTCATCCGTCTCACCCCGAGCATGGGCGGCGGTGATCGCGGTCTGCGCGTCAGGGGCGTGGTCGCCTTTGGCCGCGACCATTGCGTCAAAGGCACGGCCAACGCGGTCCCAGCGATTGTCGCGGTCCATCGCCCAATAGCGGCCGATCACCGTGGCGATTTTCGCGCCGGGGGCAAGGCCCGCCCGCAGCCCCGCCATGTGGTCGGGGGCGGAACTGGGGGCGACATCACGGCCATCGGTTATGGCGTGAATAACCACAGGCACGCCCGCGCCCGCCACTGTATTGGCCGCTGCAATCACATGGGCCACATGGCCATGCACACCACCATCGGAGATGATGCCCATCAAATGCGCAGTCCCGCCACTGGCCTTGATCCGTGCGATAAAATCCAAAAGCTGGGGGTTTTGGCCGAAACTACCCTCTTCAATCGCAAGATCAATTGCGCCAAGGTCCATCGCTACAACGCGGCCTGCACCGATATTGGTATGGCCCACCTCGGAATTGCCCATTTGCCCGCGCGGCAAGCCGACATCGGGACCATGGGTGATAAGGGTGGCATGGGGGCAGGTGGCCATTAGCCGATCAAAATTAGGCGTATTCGCCAAAACAGGCGCGTTGGCGGTGGTGTCTGGGTTCAGACCCCAACCATCCAGAATGCACAAGACAACGGGTTTTGGAACAGTCATGGCACGCCCTTTTGATCGCTATAGAGCTGGTTTTACGCCCTGACAAAGGGATCGGCAACCATCAAGCGGTATGGGCAAGGCCCAGAGCGCATACGGCACCGCAACCGGGGCAATACTGTGCGGAATGTGGTCGGGGAGACGGGCGACGGCCCGCAAGCGTTATTCCCGGTGGTAAGGGCTGCCCGCAAGGATAGAGGCTGCGCGGTAAAGCTGTTCGGCCAGCATGACGCGGACCAACATATGCGGCCAAACCATGGCCCCAAAGGACAAAGCAAAATCGGCGGAGTTGCGAAAAGACGGCGCAAGCCCATCGGCGCCGCCAATGCAAAAGGCCACGTCTTGCCGCCCGCCGTCGCGCCATTTGGCAAGCTGATCGGCAAATTCCGGGCTGGATAGGGTGCGGCCGCGTTCGTCCATTACCACGGTCAAAGCGCCTGTTGGCACGGCGCGGACCAGCAAAGCTGCCTCGGCCTCCATCCCGCCGCCTTTGCGATCTTCAACTTCAGACTCAGCAAAAGGGCCAAGCCCCAAGGCCCGGCCCGTCCGGTTAAACCGGGTGACGTAATCGTCGATCAAATCCCGCTCGGGGCCAGCCCGCAGCCGCCCCATCGCGCACAGATGCACCCGCATCAGTCTTCCTCGCGCACACCTATGCCCATATGGCCGCCGGGTTGCCACATTTTTTCAAGGTCATAAAACTCGCGCACTTCGGGGCGAAAGACGTGGACGATGACATCGACGGTATCAATCAGCACCCAATCGCCGGTTTCTTTGCCTTCCATTTTGCAAACCATGCCGAAATCTTGCTTCATACGATCAGCAAGCTTTTCGGAAATGGAGGCAACCTGGCGCGACGAGCGGCCAGAGGCGATGACCATATAATCGGCCATGTCCGAGCGTCCGCGCAAATCAATTTGCACGATCTCTTCGGCCTTATCATCCTCAAGCGAGGCGATGACACGGGCCAACAGCTCTTCCGAGGTGGGGTGGTGTTCAGCAGAAGCCTGGGCCGTCATACGCGGCGCCCGAGGCCCAACCGGCAAGCCGGTCGCAGGATCAGAATGAGACAGGACATTGTCCTCCAGAATATCACGCGCCAGCCTTGTCATTTCATCACAACACCCCCGGCGCAGGGTGGTGATCTCAAGGTATCACCTTGCGGCGCAAACCTCAATCACAGCCAGCCCCCATGCGCAACCCATCAGCAGAGCTTGGCGCAAGGTTTTGAGCGCGGACAGGGGATGCCCGCGTAAAACAGGCGGAATAAACACAATTGCGCTGCTTTTGGTGCGGCTGCGGTGGAAGGTGACTGGCCCCAAAACCACGGCAACAACGATTCGCGCGCTATGCAATAGACGCAGAGCGGGTTGCAATTTTTGATCCTAGTCAAACCGATTGTTGCACCGCATATCCCAAATCAAGGGAGGGGAGAACCGGAGCATAGCATGACTTTTCTAAAACGCCTTTTCCCTCGCCCAATCAGCCGCCAAGACCTTGAGCGCGCCTATCTGGACCAATCTGTCAACCTTTATGACCTTGAATGCCGTCAGCGTGACATTGACCACGGCAAATTCGCAAGCAAGTAAGATTTGGCATCTGGGCAAGCGCTTAGTCTTGCCCAGCCAAAAGCGCCGCTTGGGCATCGGCTTTACTTCCATTCAACAGCTTTACTTCGCGCTGCGGGAACGGGATGGAAACGCCGTTTTCCTTGAACACATCCCACAGCGCCAAATAGACATTGCCGCGAATGTTGGTCAGCCCTTCGGTCGGATCTCTGATCCAGAAACGTAGGATGTAATCAACTGAACTGTCGCCGAACCCCACGATGTGACAGACCGAGGGGCGGTCACTTAGCACGCGGTTCACCCGGCTTGCGGCCTCAATCGCCAGTTTGCGCACCTTGTGGGGATCATCGGCATAGGCGGTGCCAAAGAACAGATCGAGGCGGACAAATTCATCGGAATGGGACCAGTTCACCACTTGGCCGGTGATCAGATCCTCGTTCGGGATAAGGTATTCCTTGCCGTCGCGCGTGACGACCGAGACATAGCGCGCGCCTAAGCTTTCGATCCAGCCAAAGGTTTCGCCCAAGGATATCACGTCACCCGGTTTGATCGACTTATCCAGCAAGATGATGACGCCAGACACGAGGTTCGAGACGACTTTTTGCAAGCCAAATCCGAGGCCTACGCCGATGGCACCTGACAAAACCGCAAGGCCTGTCAAATCAAACCCAACCGCCTTTAGGCCGATAAAAATGGCCCCACCGAACAAAAACAGCTGCAAGCCCTTGATGGCCAAAACCTGCATCGACGGGCTGATATCGGGGTTTTTGCGGATACGGCTGCTGGCCCCTCGGGTCAGCATGCGGGCGCCGGCCACTAGGCCGCCGGTCACGATCAGCGCCTTGATCACCGTCAGCGCCGACAGCTTGAAGTCGCCAAAGGTGATGGCCAGACTGTCGAGAAACGACAAAATCCCTGCGTCAAAGCCAAGGATCACCGAGACGACCCAGATCCCGGCCCCCCAAGCCACCACGCGTGACAAAAAGCGGTTGCCGATCAGCTTGGAGGCAAAGTTCACGATCAACAGCATCAGGCCTATCGTGCCCGCCACCTCAAACAATTGGCTGCGGGAGGGCCATGTTATTTGCCGCAATATCCAAAAGGTTGCCCAGTTCACCAAAGTAAAGATCATCATCGTCAAGCTGCGATCAAGTGTTACCAAATAGCGCAATTGCCATTTTGGCATTCCGGCTTGCTCACGCGCCCAGCCCATCAGTCGCCGTGAGACAAAGCCCCGCAGCAGTTTCGCCAGCACAAAAATAGAAACAATACCAGCGACTTGATAGAGGCGTGATGGGATCAAAAGCGACCGGATCAACGCCTCGGCCTGCGCCAGCAACCCCTGCGTTGCATCCATAATTTCGGGGCTGATTGGGTTGAGTGGATCCATGGCGCCCGATTTTCCTATGCATAACGACTGGTTTTGGTCAGCTTACCCGCCACCCGTGCCAATGCCAATCATATTGCCCCGCCCTGAAGAAAGGGATAGAATAGCCAAATGATCAGATTTTTTGACATTGATGAACGCGCGCGCTTGCCTTGGCGGTTTTTCGGCCAAAGCAGGTCTGTGCTTGCGCGACTTTGATCGCGGCTTGATGTCTATGCGTCGGCGTGTGTGCGCGCGGCGCAGCCCGAACCCCAAATTTTCCTAGCTATATGAGAGATCAGAGCCATGAACGCTCGTACCCTTTACGATAAAATCTGGGACGACCATGTCGTCGACCAAGCCGAAGACGGCACCTGTTTGCTGTATATCGACCGCCATTTGGTGCATGAAGTCACCAGCCCGCAGGCGTTTGAAGGCCTGCGCATGACCGGGCGGTCTGTGCGCGCACCCGAAAAAACCATTGCTGTGCCGGACCATAACGTGCCGACCACGCTGGACCGGGCCAATGCCAAAACCATGACCGAAGACAGCCGCATTCAGGTTGAAGCCTTGGACAAGAACGCCAAAGAATTTGGCCTGCATTATTACCCCGTGTCGGATGTGCGCCAAGGCATCGTGCATATTGTCGGCCCTGAACAGGGGTGGACCTTGCCCGGCATGACCGTTGTGTGTGGTGACAGCCATACTGCCACCCATGGTGCGTTTGGGTCGTTGGCCCATGGCATTGGCACATCGGAGGTTGAGCATGTTCTGGCCACCCAAACGCTGATCCAGCGCAAGGCCAAGAATTTTAAGGTGGAAATCACCGGGTCGCTGATGCCCGGTGTGACCGCCAAGGATATCACCATGTCGGTTATCGGTGAAACCGGAACGGCTGGCGGTACAGGCTATGTGATCGAATATTGCGGCCAAGCCATTCGCGAATTGTCGATGGAAGGCCGGATGACCGTGTGCAACATGGCGATTGAAGGCGGCGCGCGCGCTGGCCTGATCGCCCCGGATGAGAAAACCTTTGCCTATTGCATGGGCCGCCCGCACGCACCGAAGGGTGCCACGTGGGAGACCGCACTTGCCTATTGGAAAACGCTGTTCACCGATGAAGGCGCGCATTTCGACAAGGTTATCACACTGAAGGGCGAAGATATTGCGCCAGTGGTGACTTGGGGCACCAGCCCTGAGGATGTTTTGCCGATTACCGCGACCGTACCAGCGCCGTCCGATTTCAAAGGCGGCAAGGTTGAGGCTGTGCAACGCTCGCTTGACTATATGGGCCTGACGCCGGGGATGAAGCTGACCGACATCAAGATCGACACGGTGTTTATCGGGTCTTGCACCAATGGCCGCATCGAAGATTTGCGGGCAGCGGCTGCTGTGTTGAAGGGCAAAAAGATCAAACAAGGCATGCGCGCGATGGTCGTGCCGGGATCGGGCCTTGTGCGCGCACAGGCCGAGGAAGAGGGTTTGGCCCAGATTTTCCTCGATGCTGGTTTTGAATGGCGGTTGGCAGGGTGTTCCATGTGTTTGGCGATGAACCCAGACCAATTGGCACCGGGTGAGCGCTGTGCCGCCACATCGAACCGCAACTTTGAAGGGCGTCAAGGCCGGGGCGGGCGCACACATTTGCTGTCGCCTGCCATGGCTGCTGCTGCTGCGATCACCGGGCATTTGACCGATATCCGCACATTCGCCACCGAAAACGCGTAAGGGACCGGGATAATGGAAAAGTTTACCAAACTCACCGGGGTTGCGGCCCCTATGCCACTGGTCAATATCGACACCGATATGATCATCCCCAAGCAGTTTTTGAAAACCATCAAGCGGTCGGGCCTTGGCGCGAACCTGTTTGACGAAATGCGCTTTACGCTGGACGGGCAGGAAATTCCTGACTTTGTGCTGAACCAGCCTGCGTATCGCAAAGCCGAGGTGCTGATTGCGGGCGATAACTTTGGCTGCGGCTCATCGCGCGAACATGCGCCTTGGGCGCTTTTGGATTTTGGCATCCGTTCGGTCATTGCGACCAGCTTTGCCGATATCTTTTACAACAACTGCTTCAAGAACGGCATCTTGCCGATCGTGCTGCCCGAAGATGTGGTCAACACGTTGATGGAAGATGCGCGGCGCGGCGAAAACGCTCGCGTTACTGTCGATCTGGAAACCCAGACGGTCACAACCTCGGACGGCCAAAGCTTTGGCTTTGAAGTGGACGCGTTCAAAAAGCATTGTTTGATGAATGGCTTGGACGATATTGGCCTGACGATGGAAAAAGCGCCCAGCATTGATACTTTTGAGGCGCGTGCTGCCACCTTGAGGCCTTGGGTCTGAACCCACCCCTACACACTATATATAGGGTCGCCACACAGGCGGCCCTTTTTTTAACCACAATTTGATGCAATCTAGCGACACATTTTCCGCTAATCCGCCACAAACTTTTGGTTTCTTCACAGCAATGGTTGCGACAGATACCGAAAGAAGGCACAATTTGGGCAATATTAAGGCAGTCCGCCACAAAGTGCGGGAAATGATGGGGATAAAGGAGCGGCGTCGTATCGCTCCTGCCTCAAATGAGGGTAGAGCAGCAGTGCTTTCACAATTTACAGGTGCGTTAACGCGTGCCTTCATGGTTATGGTGCTTATCGCCACGCCATCGGTATTGTTGCCGGGCGTGACGGCAGATGGCAAACAGATGGTGGCGCTTGTGGCCCTGTTTGCGGGCATTCTGACCTTTGTGGAGTATAATGCGACCTATCCTGGCCTGATCGAATTTCGCGACGCCCCGCCTTATAACCGCACGCGGTTCTTGATGCTTTTGTCCATCGTGTTTTTCCTGTCGATCATGGCGCGAAGCGGCGAATCTCCGTCCACCTTGGCCCGCTTGTTTGAGGCTTTGGGGATTTTGGTTGGCCAATCGCTCGACTTTCCCTATTCGCCTGTCCGGCTTGTCACCCTAACCTTGGCCGAGAACAGCACCTCTGCACATGTCGTAGCTGTGCGGTCAGCGGCAGGGGTCGCTTACCTCACCTCTATTGTTGCGTTGGCGATGTTCGCACTGATCTTGCGGATTTTTGACTGGCCGTCAAAAAATGGCGCTTTCAATGTGTGGACCAACCTCCCCACGTTTGATCCATCGGTTGGCGACGATGTGGTGGCCCGGTTGGAACGCGATGCGCGGTTTAACCTTGCGATGGGCTTCTTGCTGCCCTTCCTTATCCCTGCCGGGTTCAAATTGGGCGGCATGGGTTTGGGCGCGATTGACCTGAACTACCCACAAACTTTGGTTTGGGTGATGGCGTTCTGGGCGTTCTTGCCGGCATCATTGTTCATGCGCGGCATCGCCATGACCCGCATCGCTGGGATGATCCGCAATAAGCGGGATCGCAGTTCCGAGGCGGCCGTGCCGGGGTATTTCGCCGCGTGATCGCGCGGATGATCCTTGCTGCATTGCTTGTTCTTGCCCAACCGTGCCTTGCCCAACAGATCCCTGATTTACGAATAGCAACCTATAAGGCAGACCTAAGCCGCAAAGGGCCGGGCCTGTTATTGCGCGATATCTTATCCGGTCAGGATGCACAGATTGCAGCGGTAGTGGCAGTTTTGGCCGATTTGAACGCCTATATTCTTGTGCTGACAGATGTTGATTTTGATTATGATCTGATTGCCCTGTCCGCCCTTGCTGATGCGTTGGCTGCCGCAGGTGCGCCATACCCTTACCGCTTTGCAAAGCAACCCAACACAGGTATCGCCACCGGGTTTGATATGGACGGCGATGGGCGGATGGGTGGGCCGCGCGATGCGCAAGGATTTGGCTATTTCGCGGGCCAAGGGGGGGTGGCCATCTTGTCGCGCTTGGAGGTAGACGCGCCGGGCTTTCGCGATTTTAGCGGGTTTTTGTGGCAAGATTTGCCAAACAACCTGATCGGTGACAGCCTTTCAGCAGCGATGAAACTGGTTCAGCGCCTGTCCACAACCGCGCATTGGGATGTGCCGATAATTCTTCACAATGACCAGCGCCTGCATCTGCTGATTTGGCACGCGACCCCCCCGGTGTTTGACGGCCCCTTGGATCGCAATGGCCGACGCAACCATGACGAAACCGCATTTTGGCAGGCTTTGTTGGATGGGGCGCTGCCCATGCCGCCACCTGCCATGCCTTTTGTCATTCTGGGCGATGCCAATCTTGACCCCGTCGCTGGCGATGGCCGCAATGGGGCGATCAAGTCGCTTCTCGCCGATCCGCGGGTTCAAGACCCTGCTCCCAAAGGCACCCATAACCGGGTGGAGCCGGATCAAAAAGGCGACCCGGCACTGGACACCGCGCTATATCACTTTGGCGGGCTGCGGGTGGATTTTGTGTTGCCTTCGTCCGATCTGCGCGTAACGGGCGCAGGCGTTATGTGGCCCGACGATGCGGCCCCCAATGCCGCCACTTTGGCGCGCGCGTCCCGCCATCGCCCGGTTTGGGTAGATGTCGCCCTGCCTTGACCATAGCCGCCTGAAACGCTAGGCCAAACGCATTCATTTCCTTAAAGTGCAGGAGCGTTCCTTGGCCAATCCTTCCCTTCTTATCCTCGCCGGTGACGGCATCGGCCCCGAAGTCATGACCGAGGTCAAAAAGATCATCGCGTGGTTTGGCGACAAGCGCGGCGTGAATTTCGATGTCTCCGAAGATTTGGTCGGCGGCTGCGCCTATGACCAGCACGGCACACCGCTGCATGACAAAACCATGGCCCGCGCGATGGAGGTAGATGCCGTTTTGCTGGGCGCCGTGGGTGGTCCGAAATATGACACGCTGGATTTCTCGGTAAAGCCTGAACGCGGCTTGCTGCGCTTGCGCAAAGAAATGGATCTGTTTTCCAACCTGCGCCCGGCACAGTGTTTTGACGCGCTGGCCGATTTTTCAAGTTTGAAAAAGGAAATTGTCGCGGGTCTGGATATCATGATCGTGCGCGAGTTGACCTCGGGCGTATATTTTGGCGAACCACGCGGGATTTTCCCGGACAACGAGGGCGGGCGCGTTGGCGTGAATACCCAGCGTTACACCACCAATGAAATCCGCCGCGTGGCGCGGTCAGCGTTTGAACTGGCCAAGCGGCGCAATAACAAGGTCTGCTCCATGGAGAAGGCCAATGTGATGGAGTCGGGCGTTTTGTGGCGCGAAGAGGTGCAGTGGGTCCATGACCACGAGTACCCAGAAGTAGAACTGTCGCATATGTATGCCGACAACGGTGCGATGCAGTTGGTGCGCTGGCCCAAGCAGTTTGACGTAATCGTCACCGACAACCTGTTTGGCGATTTGCTGTCCGATTGTGCAGCGATGTTGACCGGGTCTTTGGGCATGCTGCCATCGGCCAGCCTTGGTGCGGTGCAGGCCAATGGTCGGCCAAAGGCGCTGTATGAGCCCGTGCATGGGTCAGCCCCCGATATCGCGGGTCAAGGCAAGGCAAACCCAATCGCGTGCATCCTCAGCTTTGCGATGGCGCTGCGCTATTCCTTTGACATGGGGGATGAGGCGGCACGGGTTGAACAGGCCGTTGAAAAAGTGCTGGCCGATGGCGCGCGAACGGCTGATCTGATGGGCAAGGAGGGTGGCACACCGATCACCACAGCCCAGATGGGCGATGTGATTGTTGCGGCTTTGGACGCGTCACTTTAATGTCTTGCGCGGGTGGTTCAGACCACCCGCGCCTTTCGCCCGCACCAAACGACCGCTGCTACCGCTAGGGCAAAGACCAGCATCACAGGCGTGATCACCTCGCCCAAAAGCCATGCTGAAATGCCTAAGGTAACAAAGGTTTGCAGCAATTGTACTTGCCCGACGCGGGCGATACCGCCCATGGCAAGCCCTGCATTCCAAAAGAAAAATCCCGCAAACATCGACCCAAACGCTAGATAGGCCATGGCCCAAAGGGCAGAATGGTTGGGGGCATGAACACCGCCCTCCCACGCCCACAGGCTGCCCAATCCCGTGATCGGCAAGCACAAAACCAACGCCCAGGCAATCACCTCCCACCCCGGCAACTTACGCGCCAGCTTGCCCGAGACGACATAGCCAAAGGCCGAGGTAATGGCGGCACATCCCAACCAGACATGCCCGATCCCCGGCAAAAAGCCGCCACCGCGCAAGGTAAAACCAAGCACAAGGGCTGCCCCCGCCACCCCCCAAAGCCAAAAGGCCAGCCCCGGCCTTTCACCCCCAATCAAGGCCGCGAAGACTGCCGTCAGCAGTGGCAAAACCCCTAGCACAATGCCACCATGCGACGCAGGCACCGTCTGCATCGCCACATTCACAAAGCCGGGAAAGCCAAAAACCAGCGTTACCCCGATGAGGACAAAGGCCCGCATATCCGCGCGCGGAAACCGTTTGCCCGCTACCAAAAGAACGGCTACCGACGCAAGTCCCGCCAAAAAGGCCCGGCCAAAGGTAATGAAAACGGGGTCAAACCCGGTCAGTGCCACCCGTGTTGCAGGCAAGGTTGCGCCGAAAATTACGACGCCGATAAACCCCAGAAACAAGCCCAAAACAGGTTTCATTGGGGATTTGAGACTCGGATTTTCTGTCATACGCCTGCCTTTGGCTTTGTTGCCACAGTGCCGGTCTTGCAGGCGCGCGCAAGGGCAAACGACCGCACCCAAAAGCCACCCTGACACCCCCTTTACCGCTGAACTGTCTGCACAGCCCTTGCGTATTAGCGCTAACAGGCGCAATACCAGCCCAATCCAAACCCAGTCCAAACCCTGCCGAGATGAAAAATGCCTATTGTGAAATCAAACCTGCGCGGCGCGTTGATGGCGCTGATCGCCTTTGCGATTTATTCCACGCATGATGTTTTTGTAAAGTTTCTGGGTGGGCACTATTCGCCGGTACAGATTATCTTTTTCTCGGTCTGCTTTAGTTTCCCGCTTGTGGCGATCATGCTGATTGGGGATCGCAATGATGGCAATCTGCGGCCGCGCCACCCGTGGTGGATGCTTGTGCGGACCATCTCCACGCTAGTCACCGGGCTGTCGGCTTTTTATGCGTTTTCTGTGCTGCCGCTTGCCCAAACCTATGCGATTTTGTTTGCAGCCCCTTTGATGATCACGTTGCTGGCCATTCCCATTCTGGGCGAAAAAGTTGGCATCCGTCGCGGTCTTGCCATCGTCGTGGGCTTGATTGGGGTGATGATCGTGTTGCGCCCAACCGGGGCAGAGCTTGGCTTGGGCCATCTTGCCGCATTGGCTGCGGCGGTCTGCTCCTCTCTTGCCTCGGTCATCGTGCGCAAGACTGGCCAAGACGAACGGTCGGTCGTGTTGCTGCTGTTCCCGATGATCGCCAGCTTTGTCGTATTGGGCTGCGCATTACCGTTTGTCTATAAGCCAATGCCAATTGAACATCTGGGCATGATCGGCATCATCGCCGCCTTTGGCTTTGTTGCCAGCCTGTTTATCATCAGCGCCTACCGCTCTGCCGAGGCGGTCATCGTGGCCCCTATGCAATATAGCCAGATGATCTGGGCCACGATTTTTGGCTTTTTCATATTCAAGGAAGTGCCGGACAGTATGACACTGACGGGTGCCGCCGTCATTATGGCGAGCGGTCTTTACATCGTCTTGCGCGAAAGCCGTGGCAAAGTGTCGAAAAATAGCCCGGTGCTCGAATCGCGCAGTCGGCATGAGACGGGTACCCTGCCCCGGATAAGCCTGCTGCTGCGCCGGGAAAAAGAGCCACAATAGGGGACGAGCGGTTCGACCTCTCGCGCCTACACAATTTCCCGATGGATGCTGCCCGCCAGTCGCTTGCGGCCTGTACCTTGGCAAAACACCCTAAAAGTAACGTTCAGTTTATACTGAACGAATTGGATTGACCTTACCTTTAAACCTGATACCAAGCGCGCAAAGGGGTTCGCACCCCATGGCGATACCGCCTTTAAAGGACCCATCCTATGCATTTCCTCCCTATTTTTGCTTTTGCCATTGCCATGGCTGCCTTGCCCGTATTTGCGCAAGATACCGCACCATCCGTCCATCTGGCGACAGTAACAGTGGCCGAGGTTACAACGCGCGAAGTGATTGGCCGCGTTCCGGTTTCGGGAACGCTCCTGCCGCGTGATGAGGTGTTGATTTATCCGCAAGTGAATGGCTTTACGATTGAAACGCTGAATGTTGATATTGGCGCGCGGGTTGAAACTGGCGATGTTCTGGCCACGCTGAATAACCGAAACCTGACCGCCCAACTTGCACAAGCCCAGGCTGAACATGCGCGGGTTCAGGCCGCGATTAGCCAAGCACGCAGCCAAATCGCCTCGGCTGCAGCCGGGGCTGACCAAGCCAATTCGGTGCTGACCCGCACGCAAGCCTTGTTCACGGCTGGCAGTGCGACCCAATCTACCTTGGATCAAACAATTGCGGCGGCCCGCACCTCGGATGCAGGCCTCGCCTCAGCCAACGATGGGCTTCTGGTGGCAGAAGCCCAGTTGACCCAAGCCCAAGCGCAGCTGGATATCGCCTTGTTAAACCTTGATCATGCCACCTTGCGCGCACCTGTGGCGGGTTTGGTTTCGGTTCGAAATGGTCAAATAGGCGCCATCGCAAGTTCAGGCGGCGACCCGATTTTTCGGATTATAACGGGTGGCGTGTTAGAGATTGAGGCAGAGGTGGTTGAAACCGCCTTGGGTGAAATTGTCGCCGGCGCCAAGGCCGAGCTGTCAATCGCGAGCGTAGGGGCAGCCACAGGCACAGTGCGCCGCATTTCGCCAACGGTTGATCCCCAAAACCGCCTTGGCAAAATCCGCATTGAAACAGATGCAAAGGGTCTGCGCGAAGGGCTGTTTGCCAGCGGTTGGATTATCACGACAACGCGCAATGCGCCCACGGTGCCTGCCTCCGCCGTGCTGACCGATGCGCAAGGCACCTATGTTTTGGTGTCCAAAGATGGGCTGATCGAAAGGCGCAGCGTGGCGGCCGGTCTGATTTGGGACGGGGCGCGCGAGATCCTTTCGGGGGTTACATTGGGTGAGTTGGTGATCGCAAAGGCTGGGGCGTTTTTCGGCGATGGTGACCGGATTAATCCGCTGCGTGCAGAGGCAGAGCTAGCGACGGGGGCGGGGGCGGGGGCCAAGCCATGAACATGTCCACCTGGGCGATCCGCAAGCCTGTCCCATCCTTAGCTTTGTTTCTTGTGCTGTGCATTGTGGGGATGGTTGGGTTTTTCCGCCTGCCCGTCACGCAATTCCCAAATATCGACATCCCGATTATCACCATCACCATTGGTCAAGCCGGGGCAGCACCTTCCGAGATTGCCAACCAGATTATCAAACCCGTTGAAACCGCTGTCTCCGATGTAACCGGGGTAAAGCATGTCAGTGCAACGGCCAAGGATGGTGTGGCCAGTATCACCGTTGAGTTTGCTTTGGAAACCGACACCGACCGCGCGTTGAATGACATCAAAGATGCCGTGACCCGCGCGCGTGGCGACCTGCCTGACAGCATCACCGAACCGAATGTGCAGCGCGTCGATGTGACGGGGCGCGCAATCCTGACCTATGCCGTGTCCGACCCAACCCGCAGCATCGAAGAGCTGTCGTATTTCGTGGATGAAGTTGTTGCGCGTGAGCTGACAACCGTTGGCGGCGTGGGCAAGGTTGCGCGGATTGGCGGCAATGAGCAGGCCATTCAGGTAGAGCTTAGCCCTGACCGCTTGCTTGCGCTTCAGCTTACGGCAACGGATGTGAACACCCAATTGCGGCAACGCAATATCGACCTTGGCGGTGGCAGCGGTAATTTGGCAGGGCAGGATTATTCGATCCGCGCGCTTGGCGCGGCGCTCACCTTGACCGATTTGGCCGCCACGCCGATCACCTTGGCATCGGGCGCGATTGTCCGGCTGGATCAGGTTGGCAAAGTGTTCGAAGGCTCTACCGAGGCTAGCAGTTTTGCGTTGTTCAACGGGCAGCCTGTGGTTGCCTTTGGCGTGTTTCGGGCCACCGGGGCCAGCGATCTGGATGCCGCCAACAATACCAAAACCAAACTTGCCAACCTTGCGGTAGAATACCCGAATGTCATCTTTTCCCTGATTGATGACGCGACGATCTATACCGAAGGTAACTACAGATCGGCGATGGAAACCCTGTTTGAGGGGGCCGCACTCGCCATCATCGTGGTGTTTTTGTTCCTGAAAAACTGGCGCGCCACGGTGATCACGGCGGTTGCCTTGCCGTTGTCGATTATCCCCACCTTTATCGTCATGCAAATGATGGGCTTTTCGCTGAACACCGTCAGCTTGCTTGGCATCACGCTGGTCACCGGAATTTTGGTCGATGATGCGATTGTGGAAATTGAGAATATCGTCCGCCATATCCAAATGGGCAAACCTGCCTATGAGGCGTCTGAGGAAGCGGCAAGCGAGATTGGCATGACCGTGATCGCGATCAGCTTTACAATCGTCGCCGTCTTTGCCCCTGTCAGCTTTATGTCTGGTATCGCGGGTCAATATTTCAAACAATTCGGCATCACCGTGGCGGTGGCTGTGCTGTTCTCGTTGCTGGTGGCACGCCTTATCACCCCCATGATGGCCGCCTATTTCATGAAAGACGGGATCGGCGCGCATACTGAAAAGGACGGCTTTGCCATGCGCGGCTATCTGCGCATTCTGGGCTGGACCTTGCGCAACCGCACCATCACCTTGATCCTTGGCTTGTTCATCTTTGCAGCCTCGCTTTTTTCCGCGACGTTGTTGCCAACCGAATTCGTCCCCGCCTCGGATACTGGGCGCGCGGCGGTCTCGATTGAACTGCCCCCCGGCTCTGGCCTGAATGAAACTCGCGCCGCCGCGCGTGAGGTCAGTGCTTTGATTGCCGAGGTGCCAGAGGTTAAGGTGGTGCTGGTTGACGGTGGTAGTTCCGGAAAAACCAAGGCCAATCTGATCGTTGGCTTTGGCCAAAAAGAAGACCGCGACCGCTCATCCTTTGTGATTTCGGCAGATATTGCGCAAAGGCTATCAACCTATCCTGACGCCCGCATCTTTGTGGTCAAGGAAGACGGGCAACGCGATATTTCGGTCAATGTGTTGGGCGATGACGCAGCGGCCACTGCTGCAGCAGCCCGCGCGCTTGCCGCTGAAATTAACCAACTGCCGGAGGTGATGAATGCCAGCAGTGCAGCATCACTGGTCCGGCCCGAAATTCAGATAACGCCGCGCCCGGAACTTGCCGCCGAAATGGGTGTTTCCGCCTCGGCGCTTGCATCTACGATGCGGATTGCAACGCTGGGTGAAACCGGAGGCAATTCCGCGAAATTCACCTTGGGGGAACGCCAAATCCCGATCATCGTTCGGGTTGAGGAACGCGCCCGCAATGATTTGTTTCAACTGCAAGGCCTGCGCGTGCCAAGCACCACTGGCGCCCCTGTTCCCCTGGGCGTGGTTGCGGAACTCGCGTTGTCTACTGGCCCCACGCAGATCGAACGCTATGACCGCCAATTCCGCACGACGATAGAGGCCGACCTTGCCCCCGGTGCCTTGCTTGGGCCTGCGACCAAAGCGGTTGATGGCGTTCCACTTGCCAGCAATATGCCCGAAGGCACCGCGATTAAGGCCGGCGGTGATGCCGAGATTATGGGCGAGGTGTTCACCCAATTCGCGCTAGCGATGGGGGCCGGGATCTTGCTGGTTTATGTCGTGCTGGTGCTGCTGTTTTCCAGCTTTGTGACGCCCGTTACCATCCTTTTGTCGCTGCCTTTGGCTATCGGCGGCGCGATCTTTGCGCTTTATGTTTACGGCGCGGGCATCGGCCTGTCGGTTGTCATCGGCTTTTTGATGCTGATGGGGATCGTGACCAAAAACGCGATCATGCTGGTAGAATTTGCGATCACCGAAATGGAAGCCGGGCTTGATCGCAACAAAGCTATGTTAGAAGCCGGGCATAAACGCGCCCGCCCCATTGTGATGACCACCATTGCCATGGCGGCAGGCATGGTCCCCAGTGCCATGGCAATTGGGCCGGGGGGTGAGTTTCGTGCGCCGATGGCGGTTGCGGTGATTGGCGGTTTGCTTTTGTCGACCGTGCTGTCGCTGTTGTTCGTGCCATCCTTGTTCAGCGTGATAAACGGGCTGAAAACCCGTGCGCGGCGTGGCCTAGTGTCCGTCCTGGGTGCGAACCAACCGCGTAAGGCGGGCGCGCCATGACCAAAGCCATGGAGACTGTTCGCAGCGAGTTTATTGAAAAAAACGGGTTGATTGCGCAAAACCAAGGCATCCCTCGGGTGGCTGGCCGGGTGCTGGGGATGTTGCTGTTTGACGGTGAGGCAATGTCGTTTGGCGATTTGGCACGAGACTTGCAGGTCAGCCGCGGCAGTATCAGCACATCGACCCGATTGCTCGAAGACCGCGCGCTTATCAAGCGGTTGACCAAGCCCGGCGAGCGGCAAGATTTCTTTCAACTGGCCGAGCGACCCTTTCCTAATATGCTCGGCCGTGTGCATCAAGAAATGTTGCGCGCACAAGCCGATATCCAAGCCTCTGTGTCCGAGATTTGCGACAGCCGCCCCGACATCAAGGCCCGCGTCCAAGATTACGCAAACCTATATGCAGCGCTTTCAACGTCGATCCAAAATACGGCCGACGGGCTTTAACGCGCCCGCCAAGCCTGCAAAATATAGGTCGCGGTCATCAGGTCCAGATGCGCGCCGCCGCCATTCTTGGCGATGGTAATTTCCTCATCCGACCGGCGGTCAAAGCTGCCTTTGGACAGGTCATAAAAATCGGCGACGATGTGGCCTTCGGTGATAGCGCCGCTGGCGATTGGCATCATCACCTCACCGATATGATGCACCGTGGTCGCCCGCGCATCCACAAACAGACGCGCGCGCACCATCGCCGCATCATCCACCTCACGCATATCGGGGCGATACGCGCCGATCAGGTCAAGGTGCTGACCGGGTTGCAGCCATGCACCTTTGACCAGCGGTTCCTTGGACATGGTCGCGGTGCAAATGATATCAGCGCCGCACACCGCAGCCTCTAGGTCTGTGACCGCCGTGATGCCATGCGCTTTGGCAAAGGCTTGGGTAGACACCGGGTTGCGGCCCCAGACCGAAAATTCAGCACCCGTAAAACTGCTGGAATAAGCCTCAATCATCGTGACAGCCACGGTACCTGCGCCCACCAACAAAATCTTGCGGCTGTCTTTGCGCGCGAGTTTCTTGGCCGCAAGCAAGCTGTCACCAGCGGTTTTCCATTTGGTCACAAGATGAAAATCGACCAGCGCTTCTAGCACCCCGGTTTGATCGGCATAAAGCGTGACCGCACCATTGACCGATGCCAAACCATGTGCGCCATTGCCCGGAAAAATCGTGGCGCATTTGACCAATTGGCCCAAGCCATCAATCCAAGCCGCCCGGTTGAGCAACGTATCCGGGCCACGGTAAAGAAAACTATCCGCCACCTCGGCCCGCGGCAATCGGTGGCCTGCCTCCAGCGCGTCGGTCAGAGCATGCCAGTTCAAAACGGCTTCCGCCTCGGCAGGAACGATTTCAATGGTCATGGCATGGCCTCCTTTGGGGTCAGTAATCCGGCAGCAACCAGCCGGTCGGCCCAGCCTTGCGGGCCGGTGAAAAGATGGGTTTGCCAACCGCGATTGGTGGCAGCAGTAATGTTATCCGCACGGTCATCGGTGAATAGCAGCCCGCTCGGGGTAATCCCACAATCCGCCTCTAGCATCGCATAAATGGCAGGGCTGGGCTTGGTCACTTGCATCCGCCCAGACACATAGGCCCGGTCAAATTCGGCCAAGAAAACATACTGCGTTTGGGCATAGGCAAAGGCGTCATCGCCAAAATTGCTCAAGGCAAAGACCGGAACACCCTTGGCCCGCAAGCGCCGCAGCAAAGTGATAGAATGCTCTATCCGAGGAGAGGCAAGGCCGATCCAATGGTCATACCACCAGCGAATTTCCGTGGCCCAATCGGGGTTTTGTGCTGCCGTATCATAAACCGTATCCCGAAACAGCCCGCCCGCATCAATCCGCTCATTCATCGCGTGCAGGTCCACCGCCTCGAACAATGCCTGCCGCCGCGCGGTGCCAATGCGGGCATCGTAATAGCGTTCGGGTTGCCATTCGATCAGCACATTGCCGATGTCAAAAATCACCGCCTCAGGGCTTTGCATCCATATCCTCCGCACCGGCTTCAGGCCCGCCCGTTTCAGGCCCACCAACGGCTGATGATCGCAGGTTCCCCGGCACTGATGCAAGCGGTGGGTCTGTCGGGTTAGCACGGGTTTCGCGCCACACTGTATAAAGCCCCGCGCCACAGATCAGCGCAATACCCAGCCATGCCACCCGGTCCGGCCATTCATCAAAAATCACCAAGCCAAACATTATCGCCAAGGGCATAGAGATATATTCAAACGGTGCCACCAACGCGGCCTCGCACGACCGATAGGCATGGGTTATCAGCAACGCCCCCGCCGCCGACGCAGCCCCCACCAGCACAAGAATAGGCCAATCACCAAGCGCAGGCCATTCCCACGCGCGGGTCAAAAAAATCAGCGAAGGGTCGGATTGCCCGGCAAAGGCACCCTGCCCCAACACCAGCCCACTGACCACGCACACCGCGATAAACGTCATCTGCACATAAAGCGTCAGCGTTACCGCACTTTCCGTCCCGCCCATCCGCCGGGTCAGCATATGCAGCATCGCATAGCAAAACGCGGCAAACAGCGGCAGCAACATCGCTGGGTGAAAAATGCCCGCCCCAGGGCGCAACATCACAATCACCCCAACCAAGCCAACACCAACAGCCGCCCAGCGCCGTGGCCCCACCTTTTCGCCCAGCATCGGCACCGACAGCGCGGTAATCAGCAAAGGGGCGATGAAAAACAACGCCACCGCATCGGCAATCGGCATCGCCGCCAACCCCAAAAAGAAACATAGGTTAGAGGCGACAACAAACCCGCCGCGCACCAAATGCATCCCCAACCGATGGGTGCGAAAGGCGGCAAGCCCCCCTTGCGACGGCAGCACAATAGCCAGCATCACCAGCAGGCCAATCAAGGATCGGATCAACACAATCTGATGCAGCGCATAACCACCGCTTAGAAACTTGATCGAACTGTCATTGATTGAAAAGAAACAGGACGCGCCCAAGGCACTGGCAATACCCAGCAAAAGTATGCGGCGATCTGGCGTGGTGGCGTCATTCATAGCTCAACTTGGCCCCGCCCGTCCTACTGTGTCTGTTCCAGAGGCGACATCATGCGCGCAGCCCCGCTTGCACCACCCGCTCAAGCCCATCCAGAAACCGTGATCTGTCGGCTTTGGAAAATGGCTTGCCGCCCCCTTGGCGAAACGGGTCGGCGCTGCGCAAATCTTGCATCAAATCGCGGGTGGCCAGCACTTGCCCAATATTGCGAACATGCAATTCCTCACCATTGTGTTTCAGCACCAACGCCCCGGCGGCCACGCATTTCGCGGCCAACGGAATATCACCCGTCACCACAACATCCCCCGGCCCGGCACGCTCGGCAATCCACATATCCGCCACGTCTGGCCCATCTGACACAAACACACTTTCAACCAGCGGGTTGGCCGATGGGCGGATACCACCGTTTGACACCAAAACCATCCGCACCTTGTGCCGCGTGGCCACTTTTTCAGCCTCGGCCTTAACCGGGCACGCATCGGCATCTATGTAAATCACGGTCATAGGCGCTTACTCATACAGCGCCTCGGCGTGAAAACTGATGTGATCTTGCATAAAGGTTGAAACAAAGAAGTAGCTGTGGTCATAGCCCTTTTGCATCCGGAAAATCACGTTCTGCCGCGCGGCCATCGCCGCCTCGGCCAAGGCTTCGGGCATCAGCTTATCCAAAAATTGATCTGACCCGCCTTGGTCAATCAAAATCGGGCCGTCAAAGCCGCGCTTTTTCATCAGCAAGGTTGCATCATGCGCCGCCCATTTCCCTTCATCCGGCCCCAAATAGGCCGTGAACTGCTTGCGCCCCCATTCGCTTGCCGTTGGATTGGCAATCGGCGCAAAGGCTGAAACGGACCGGAACCGGCCCGGAAAAGACATCGCAATGGTCAAGGCACCATGCCCGCCCATCGAATGACCCATGATGGCTTGGCGCGCCTCATCCAAGGGGTAAGCGCTGAACAACAGGTGCGGCAGTTCTTCGGTTATATAGTCCCACATGCGAAAATGCGGGGACCATGGTGCCTCGGTGGCGTTGAGATAAAACCCGGCCCCTTGCCCCAAATCATAGGCGGCATCATCGGCCACCTTTGGCCCACGTGGGCTGGTATCGGGGAAAATTAGCGCGACACCTTGCTCGGCTGCCCAAGCTTGCGCGCCGGCTTTGACCATCGCATTTTCATGCGTGCAGGTCAGGCCCGACAGGTACCAGATCACTGGTACCGGCTCATGCTCGGCCTCTTCGGGCAAAAACAGGCCAAAGGTCATATCGCCGCCGCACACTTCGGAGGCATGGCTGTACACGCCTTGCACGCCGCCAAAAGCCCGGTTTTCAGAAATGGTTTTCATACGCGTCTCCTTCAGCCCATCACCAAGGCCATGACAATCGTTACGGTCAGAATGCTCACCGCAGTTGAGATAAGGATCGAGGCCGACACCCGCTGCGGGGCCACCCCGAAATGTTGTGCCAAAATGTAGACATTCCCCGCCACTGGCAAGGAGGCTGCGGCGATCATCACGCCTGCGGGGCCGGGATCTACCTTGAACACAATAAGGGCGGCAAAGGCCACCGCCAAAGGGTGCAAGACCAGTTTGCAAAACGACAACCAGCCTGCAATTTGCACCCGCTCGGCTGATTTGGTCGCAAGTGACGCCCCAATCGCAAACAATGCGCCGGGTGTGGCCGCCCCACCCAACAATGCCATGAAATCATTGATGGGGGCCGGCACTGAAACCCCGGTCGATGACCATGCAAGCCCCAAGGCCATTGAAACAATCATCGGGTTTTTCAGAAGGCCAAGCGCCAGCAATTTGATCACGCTCAGGCTCATCCGGCCTTGGCGCACCCCTGTGATGACCAGCGTGATGATTGTCGAAAAGACAATCAAATCAATTGCCAAAACCATAAGGACGGGCCCGGCTGCTTGTGGTCCCATCAAAACCACCAACATCGGAACGCCCAAAAATCCGCAATTGCCAATGACCGCACATTGCGCCTCAATCGCGGCCTCTTCAGTCGGTATGTCGCGCCACAAGGCCACGCCAAAGGCTATGGCATAGACCACGCCGCAGCCCCAAAGATAGGCCGCCACAAACCGCCCATCCCAAATCTCGGCGAGGGAGAGGTTTGAGGCAAAGCGGAACAGCATTGCCGAGAGGGCAAAGTAGAACACGAATTTTGTCAGCGATGCTGTGGCTTCGGGTGTGAAAAAGCGAAAGCGACCCGCCCAATAACCAAGGCCAATCAGCGCAAAGAAGGGTAATGTTTTGAATAGGATCGGAAGCATCGAATGGAGATTCCTACATAGGCTTGCCCTTAGGTTCCATGCCTCTGCGCCAGATGCAAGACAGCCAGCCGATTTCTAGAGGAATTGGCGCGTTCTTTTGAAGGGTTATGGACCGGCAGGCGCACGTTGCCAGCCGACCTCCCAATCAACCTGGTCACAATCGGCAAATCGGGCCAAGCGGTGCAAGGCGTCTTCGAGGCGGGCCATTCGGCCTTTGCCCATGGTCACGCCTGCCTCGGGCCAAAAGCCTTGGACGCGCAAGCTTACCGCGTCACGAAAGGCTTTGGTGTCGATGCGGCCGATGATCTGTTCGCCCTCCAGTACCGGGAAAACATAATAGCCGTACTGGCGCTTGGCTTGGGGTACGAAAACTTCGATCCGATAGAAAAAACCAAACAACCGCTCAGCCCGCGCTCGGTTGCGGAGGGCCGGGTCAAATGGCGACAGAATACGTATGCGGGGTGGGGCGGGGGGCAGGTTTTCGGCGGCTTGAACCACGTCTGGCCAAGCAAAACTGGGATGGGCGGTGCCGTCTGCGGCCTCAACATCCACCTCGATGATCCGCCCCGATTTAAGGGCATGGGCGCACCAATCGCGCGCGGCGGGGATTGGAATTGCGGCCCAGAAGGCGGCGAGTTCGGTTGCCGTGGCAAAGCCGAGGCGGTCGAGGGCTGCGGTGCAAGCCCAGTCGATATGGGCCGCCGGATCAGGCGCGGGGCTGCGGTGGGGGGCGGGGATGACCCTTTCGGTGAGGTCATAGATTTTCTGGAAGTTGTCGCGCCCGGAAATGGAAAGCACCCCGGTTCGCCAGAGCCATTCGAGCGCTGTTTTGGAAGGGTGCCAATCCCACCAGCCGCCTTTTCCGCGGGCTTCATTCTGGCCCACGTCTGAACAGGTGACGGGGCCTGAGGATTGGATGCGGGTCAGGATGGTTTCAAACTGCGCCTCATAGCCATCGCGAAACCAGCGTTTCCAGCCGAGTTTCAGCCGCGCAGAATCGCGATCAAAACGGTGCTGCCAATGGGGAAAAAGATGGGCGGGGATGATAGAGGCATCGTGGGTCCAGTGTTCAAAAAGCGCGCGGTCTTTTTCCAGCAAGCGCTTCAGGGCGGGGGGGCGATAATTGGATCGGCGGGAAAATAGGATCAAATCATGGGCGCGGGCCACGGTTCGGATACTATCGACTTGAATGAAACCAAGCTGGTCAATCAGGCCCGCAAGATCGGCGCCTTTTCCGGTGCCGGAGGGGGCATCCCCGAGGGCATGACGATGCAAAAACAGGCGGCGGGCGAGGGTGTTTGAGAGGATTTGGCGGGACATACCTTACAAGATAACAGGGTGAAACCGGGTGCGATAGGGGGGGTGAGAATCGCGCGCGAATGACTTTTCAGTGTGTTGTTATTGTTATGTTTTTGTATTTTTATTAACCAAATATTAGGGTTTGGATTGCGTATGATGTGCTGAAGGCTTGGGGTAAAACCACACCCCGTATTGGAGAGTTGGGATGAACCCGTATATACGCTTTTTCATCAACGTCACCGCGCCAATGCCTTTTTCTCAATAGGCGCGCTGTACCCAAGAGACGGTCAGACTCATTGAGTCTCCATCGCTGAAAAGCGTACAATCCTAGCTTATATTTTCAACGACTCGGTATTAAATATCCAGCGTTGCCTAGCTAGACGGTGATGTTCAGGGCCGACTTAAAACAGTTGCGCTCTTGTCATGTGGGCAGAACACCCCCCGCTTTCTCGGACGCACAAAACCCAAGTTAATTGTCGCAGCGGTATAGCAACTTTTTTTCGTTCCAAGCGGAGCCATATCGGCCCTTCTGTTTCAGAAGGGACTGCGGTCAGGATTTTATCTTGTCCGAAACCCTTGTCGTCTTGTCGCTAAGGTTTCGGCCCCCCTTACACACAGGAGACCCAACAACACGAGCGCCCTGACAGTACGCCAACCGCTACCGCGTATTTGCAGAAAGTAAGCGCCGACACAGTTTACGGTCCCGCGGATCTGGGGCGCGAGCACCTGAAATGGGATGATATTGTGGATGTGACCGTTCTCCCTAGTACAGGTCGGGTTGACCCGCCGAGCAAAGACGGCTGATCCCATCTAAGATCACTCGACACGGGGCGTCTTCGAAATGTGGGCGCCTCAAGTATTTGCCATTGGCGTTTGTCGTTTTTTCACCCCCCCCTGAGCGCAAAAGCCCGACTCACTTTTGACCTGCCGGATCATTCTGGCGGCGCAGCAGACGATTTCGGGTGTCCAAGCAAGCAAACACATCGCTAGGTTAGATACGCCCGACGTTTGTAGGTTTATTTTTGCAAGTCCATCACGAGGCCTTGTTTGCCCAATTGCACCATCCCTATCTTGGCAAACGGCAGACAGCCTGCCCAGAAGGAACCTCTCGTGGATTATGTTTACGTTTTCGCAGGCTTGCTTGCGTTGTTTTTCGGTGGCGAGGCGCTGGTGCGGGGCAGTGTTGGCATTGCCCGCCGCGCAGGGATTTCACCGCTGTTGATTGGCCTGACGGTTGTTGGGTTTGGCACCTCGACACCCGAATTGCTGGTGTCTGTCGATGCGGCGTTGCGCGGGGTGCCGGATATTGCCATCGGCAATATCGTTGGGTCCAATATTGCCAATATTTTGCTGATTGTGGGTGTGACCTGTTTGGTCTGGCCCATTCGCGTGGCGGGCAGAACGCTGCGGCGCGATACGGCTGTGATGGTGGCGGCCGCCGCAGCCCTAGTGCCGATTTTTGCGATGGGGGAATTGGGGCGGTTGCCGGGGTTGATGCTGGTGATCGCGTTGGCCGGATACTTGGTTTGGGCCTATATCCAGCCCGGTGAAGCAAGTGCGGAGGCAGAGGATAGCACCCCGCCCCCTGCGATGCTGATCTCGGGGGTCTGGGTTGTGGCGGGCTTGGTTACGCTGATGTTTGGCGCGCGGTTTTTGGTCGACGGCTCGGTGAATATTGCGCGGGGCTTTGGCATTTCCGAGGCGTTTATCGGGCTGACAATTGTGGCTGTTGGCACGTCCTTGCCCGAGCTTGCAACATCGGTGATTGCGGCATTCCGCAAGCAATCTGAAATTGCGATTGGCAATATCGTCGGGTCCAACATCTTTAACGTGCTGGGCATTTTGGGGGTGACGGCGCTGATAAAGCCTATTCCGGTGGCAGACAGGTTTTTGACCTTTGACCTGCCGGTTATGATTTGCGCGTCATTGGTGCTGACCGCCCTTTTGCTGACCCAAAGGGTCATTGGGCGCGGCGTTGGTGTTGTGCTGCTGCTTGGCTATGTCGGCTATGTTTGGGCGGCGCAGGGGTAAGGTGTAGGGCGCGGCATGTAGGGCGGGGAGGCGGGTTAGCCTGCCTCCCCGCCCTTGCGCGACTTGCGTTCTTTTTCGGTCGCCGATTTCAACTGGCCACAGGCGGCCATGATATCCTCGCCGCGGGGTTTGCGGATGGGGGACGCATAGCCTGCGGCGTTGATAATATCGGCAAAAGCGTGGATGCGGTTGCCGGAGGAGCGTTTGTAGGGCGCACCCGGCCATTCGTTAAACGGGATCAGGTTGACCTTGGCGGGGATGCCGCGCAGCAGCTCAATCAGGCGGTGGGCGTCTTCCTTGCTGTCATTCACCCCGTCGAGCATGACGTATTCAAAGGTGATGCGTTCGGAATTGGTGAGGCCGGGGTAATCGCGCAGGGCATCCAGCAGGGTCGCGATGTTCCATTTTTTGTTGATGGGAACCAAGGTATCGCGCACCTCATCGGTGGTGGCGTGGAAACTGACGGCCAGCAGGCAGCCGATTTCTTGGGCGGTGCGAGCGATTTCGGGGACAACGCCGCTGGTTGACAACGTGATGCGGCGGCGACCAAGGGCGATGCCTTCGCCGTCCATCACGATGTTCATCGCATCACGGACGTTTTCAAAGTTATACAGCGGCTCACCCATGCCCATCAGCACGATGTTTGACACAAGGCGCGCGGCGGGGTCGGCGTTGGAGGCACCCTTGACCGGCCATTCGTTCAGATCATCGCGGGCAAGCATAACTTGGCCCACAATTTCGCCCGGTGTCAGGTTGCGGACCAGTTTTTGCGTGCCGGTGTGGCAGAACGAACAGGTCAGGGTGCAGCCGACTTGGCTTGATATACACAGCGTGCCGCGATCGGTTTCGGGGATATAGACCACCTCTACCTCATGCCCGCCATGGATACGGACCAAATATTTGCGGGTGCCATCGGTCGAAATTTGTTTAGTCACCACCTCGGGCAGGGTGAGTTCAAACTTTTCATCAAGCAGCGCGCGGAAATCTTTGGACAGGTTGGTCATATCGGCAAAATTGCGCAGGCCAAAGAAATAGACCCATTGCCAGATTTGGCCCGTACGCATTTTGGCCTGCTTTTCGGGGCAGCCTGCCGCGATGAGGGCGTCGCGCAGCTGATCACGGGTTAGGCCGATGATGTTGATGCGGCCCCCCTCGGGCAGTTTGCGCGGGATGGTGTGGACGTCTTGGGTGATGGGGGCGGTGTTCATGGTGGCAATCCTGTTGGGCAAGGCGGCTTTATAGCGGAAAGTTAGGCAAAAGAAAACGCCCCGGCGCCTTTGCAGCGGGGCGTTTGTAAAAGCGTGTGATCAGCGGCTTATTTGCAGCGCTGTTCCGCCTCAGCCATCGCGGCGGTGAAGCCTTGGAGGGAGAAGGTGTCTTTGGTTTGGGTGCCACGGCCCGAACGACCCGTTAGCACAGCCGAAGAGCCAGCTTTCATCGCGGACAAGAGGCCGGAATCATCTGCGGGGGTTGCTGGCCACGCCCATTCGCCTTCGGAAAACAGCTCATAAGATTTGCCGTTGATATCAATATTGACGGTTGAGCCGGAGGCAAAGGGGTAGCCGCCGGTAAAGGACACCTCACCCTTGGCACCAGAACCGGGGCGGAAGGTGACAAACATCAAGATATCACCGCGCCGCGCCGAGACGACCTTGCCGTCTTTGCTGTTAACGGTTTCTTTGGGTTTGGACACGCCCCAGCATTCTTTGGGTTGTTGCCAGACGCAAACGCTCCAATCCGTTTTGGCCGAAACACATTCGGTTTCCGATTGCGCAAAGGCTGCGGAGGCCCCTAGTCCAAGTAGTGCGCCGATCAGTGCGCCCAAGATGCGTGATGTCATATCGTTCACAGCCTCCAGCTGTTCAATGCCTCTGTACCCTGGCCACGTAGCCCATTGTGTAAGCTTTTCCTGTGGCGCAGGTCGTATCAACTCGATATTTCATGCATAACGCAAAAAGGGCAGTCCGTAAAAGCCCTATGCGCAGAAAATCGCGCATGTTTGATGTGGAAAGCTGTGAAAAGGATGGGGAAATGACAAATCCGGTGGCGATGGCCGAACTTTGGCGGGGCGGGCAGTTGGAAAGCACGCATTTGGGGCATGCGGCGATTTGCGGGGCGGATGGGTCGATTGAGGCGGCGTGGGGGGACCCGGCGGCGGTGATTTTCCCACGGTCGAGCTGCAAGATGGTGCAGGCGCTGCCGTTGATGGAAAGCGGGGCGGGGCGGGATTTGACGGTGAAGCAGCGCGGATTGGTGTGTGCGAGCCATAATGGGGCGGCGATCCATACCGAGGCGGTTGCGGCGTTGTTGGCAGATCTGGGGTTGGGTGAGGCAGACCTGCGCTGTGGCACACAAGAGCCCAGCGACCGGCCTGAGCGTGACCGCTTGATCAAGACCGATACCAGCCCGTGCCAATTGCACAACAATTGTTCAGGCAAGCATGCCGGATTTTTGATGCTGAACAAGCATATGGGGGGGCATGCCGACTATATTGAGGCTGATCATCCGGTGCAGATGGCCGTGAAGGCCGCGTTTGAAGAGGTGACGGGCGAGACGAGTGCGGGGTTTGGGATTGATGGCTGCTCGGCGCCGAATTATTCAACCTCTGTGCATGGCTTGGCCCGCGCAATGGCGTTTTTTGCCTGCGCCCGTGAAGGGGCGGATGCGCGGCAAGATGCGGCGTATAAGCTGGCGCGGGGCATGATGACGCACCCGGAAATGGTCGCAGGTGAAGGCCGGGCCTGTACCGAGTTGATGCGGGCGATGGGCGGGCGCGTGGCGATTAAAACCGGCGCAGAAGCTGTGTTTACCGCGGTTATTCCGGATTTGAAAATGGGTATTGCGTTGAAGGTCACCGATGGCGGCACGCGCGGGGCCGAGCTTGCGATTTGCGCCTTGCTGGTACGTTTGGGCGTTTTGGACGCCGATCATCCGGCCACGCGCAAATACCTGAATACTGTTGAACGCAGCCGGCGTGGTTTTGAAGCGGGGACGCTGCGGGTTGCCCCCGGCTTTGCGTGATTGGCGGTTTGCGAGAGGTGAGACATAAAGAAACGCCGCCAGACCCTTACCCGGTTCTGGCGGCGTTCTTTTAGGAGTAGCGGGGCGACCCGATGATCCGATCTGGGTGGGGGCAATAAGTCCGAACCACCGAGCCAACCTTAATCGCTACTGACCTTTTTATGACGGGGAATCGCGGCGAAACCGGGGCAAGATCGAGGCTTTGTTGCGGAGTTTTCGGGTTTGTTTTGAGACATGGGTTTGTGCGGTTTTGGTACTTGGCGGCGACGTGGCGACAGAAGGTATTTGAGCCAAGATGAAGCGTAATTTTAGATAAAGTTTAGCAGTTTGCGGATCAGCCTTTGGAGTTGAAGAAATCGCTAATCTTTTGAGCTAAGGGTTCTGAGATGCCGCCCACGGCCATAAGGTCGGGGATGGCGGCGCGGCTGACGGCCTTGGCCGAGCCGAAATGGGCCAGCAGGGCGCGCTTGCGGGCGGCACCGACGCCGGGAATATCATCAAGCGGGGTGGCAGAGACGGCCTTGGCGCGTTTGGCGCGGTGGGCGCCGATGGCCCAGCGGTGCGCCTCATCGCGCAGGCGTTGCACGAAATAAAGGACGGGGTCGTTCATTCTGAGAGCAAAGGGGCGTTGGCCTGTACGGTGGAATTCTTCTTTGCCCGCGTCGCGGTCCACGCCTTTGGCGACACCGATCATGGCGATATCATCAACGCCGAGTTCCAACAGGATGCTTTCGACCGCTGACACTTGCCCTGCCCCGCCGTCGATGAGGAGGAGGTCTGGCCATGCGTCAGAGGTGCGCTCGGGGTCTTCTTTCAGCAAGCGTTCAAAGCGGCGAGTCATCACCTCCTTCATCATGCCAAAATCGTCGCTGTTCGCGCCGGCATCAGATTTGATGTTGAACTTGCGGTACTGGGATTTGAGGAAACCGTCGGCCCCGGCCACGATCATACCGCCCACGGCATTGGTGCCGCTGATGTGCGAGTTGTCGTACACCTCAATCCGTTTGGGGGGGGCGTCGAGATCAAACGCTTCGGCAAGGCCTGTGAGCAATTTGTTTTGGGTCGCGGATTCGGACATTTTGCGTGCAAGGCTTTCGCTGGCGTTGCGGGCGGCGTTTTCCACCAGTTCGGCCTTTTCGCCGCGCTGGGGGATGGTGATTTCCACCTTTCGGCCCGCGCGGTCGCTGAGCGCTTGGGTCACGAGATCTTCGTTGTCGACGGGGTGGGATAGCAGCAGAAGGCGCGGCGGTTCTTTGTCGTCGTAGAATTGGGTGACGAAAGCCTCCATGATTTCGGGGATTTCGGCATCGTTGGGCAGGCGAGGGTAAAAATCGCGGTTGCCCCAAGATTGGTTGGCGCGGATGAAAAACACCTGCACGCAGGCTTGGCCGCCTTCGATATGCAGGGCGATCACATCGGCCTCGGCCACCGAGGCGGGGTTGATGCCTTGGGCCGATTGCACTTGGGTCAGGGCTTTGATGCGGTCACGCAGGGCGGCGGCGCGTTCAAATTCCATATCGGCGCTGGCGCGTGACATCTCGGTCGCGAGATTGGCCTGCACATCGGTGGTTTTGCCTTCCAAAAAGCGTTTGGCATCGGCGGCGAGGTTTGCGTATTCCTCCTCGCTGATTTTGCCGACGCAAGGCCCGGCGCAGCGTTTAATTTGGTATTGCAGGCACGGGCGGGTGCGGCCTGAAAACATCGCATCGGTGCAATTGCGCAGAAGGAACACGCGTTGAAGCTGATTAAGGGTGCGGTTCACGGCACCGGCCGATGCGAAGGGGCCGAAGTAATGGCCTTTCTCAGAGCGCTTGCCGCGGTGTTTTTTGATCATCGGAAAGGGGTGTTCCGTTTGGATCAGGATGTTTGGAAAGGATTTATCGTCACGCAGCAGCACGTTATAGCGGGGCTTGAGCTGCTTGATGAGGTTTTGTTCCAACAAGAGCGCTTCGGTTTCCGTACGCGTGGTCAGGAACATCATCGAGGCGGTTTCGGATATCATGCGGGCGATGCGGCCTGAATGGCCGGACGGGCGGGCGTAGTTTGACACACGGTTGCGCAAGGCGCGGGCCTTGCCGACATAAAGCACCTCGGACGCGGCGTTCAGCATCCGGTAGACGCCCGGCGAACCATCGAGCGTTTTGAGATAGGCTTGGATAACGCCGTGCCCGGTGGGCGTGTCTGTGGGTGAGTCGTTGTTGCCGTCTGTCACGCGAAATCCTTTCTAGCGGATAAGCCGATTCTCGCTTGGTGCTGCAATGAAGCACGGGCGGAGGCAAGAGGAAACCTATCCCCGGTTTGTGTGGATAACTCTGTTAGGAATATTCTGCCAGCATGGTTTTTCCCTTGTTTTTAGCAGGCTTCGTGCCGTTGCCTAAAAAAGAGGCGGTTTTGTAACGCTTTGATTTTCAATGTTATATCGCCGCTACTCCAAAACCCGAAACTTCTCGTGGTTTATGACGCGGAAGTTGTCTGAGACCCTGTCGCGGAAGGCTTTCCATTCTTGCGGGATGGTTTCGCGCATGAATGCAAGGATAGCGT
>Ga0209390_10000506_pt1 | contig 77387 bp, 57 predicted proteins | sample BON01_FD_187212 | JGI IMG/M metagenome (GOLD analysis project Ga0209390, IMG submission 187212) | Freshwater microbial communities from Lake Bonney liftoff mats and glacier meltwater in Antarctica - BON-01 (SPAdes) (version 2) | ecosystem: Environmental > Aquatic > Freshwater > Ice > Glacier...
CTCTCTCGTGCGGTCCCCAGTAAGCAGACATGCTGAAGTCTGGAATCGTATGTGCCAGAATGAGCTGCCCGCCTGCCTTACGAGCCAGCCACACAGCCTGCTTCATGGCCGCTGCGGCATAAGGTGAAAAATCCGTGGCAACGAGAATTCGATCATAGTTAAGCTGGTTACTTATCATCTGTTGTCTTTTACTACGTTGTGACTAATTAGTTTTTGGATTCATCAGGCGCAGGGCGCGCGTGCTTTGGCAGTCTTAAGCAACCGTGCATAAGTTACTTCGTTTAACGGCAAGCCGAAGGCGTCGATTTTCTGGCAATTTACCTACGCCTACGGCTCGCCGTTAAACGATTTATGCACAATAATCAGTGCCTTCTCAGTCTTAACTACTGGCTCCCCTCTCTTGTTCCAGAATCGCCAGCGTCGTTTTCAGTACGGTGTCAGGACTGAGCGAAATACTGTCGATCCCTTGCTCGACCAGAAACTGAGCGAACTCCGGATAGTCGCTGGGCGCCTGACCGCAGATGCCGATTTTTCGGCCTCTGGCACGGCAGGTGGAGATGACCTGGGCGATCATCTTTTTCACGGCGGGATTGCGCTCGTCGAAAATCGGCGCGACGATCTCGCTGTCGCGGTCCACGCCCAGAATAAGTTGAGTGAGGTCGTTCGAGCCGATACTGAAGCCATCGAAGATGTCGGCGAACTCGTGGGCAAGGATGACATTGCTGGGGATTTCGCACATCACATAAAGCTCCAGCCCGTTCTCGCCGCGCCGCAAGCCGTGCTTTTCCATTTCCGCCTGCACACGATGACCTTCCTCAACGGTGCGACAGAAGGGAATCATCAGCTTCAGGTTGGTGAGCCCCATCTCATCACGTACTTTTTTCACGGCGCGACATTCGAGAGCGAACCCTGCCTGGTAGCGAGGATGGTAGTAGCGGCTTGCTCCGCGAAAACCGAGCATCGGGTTCTCCTCATCTGGCTCGTAAGCTTTGCCGCCGATGAGGTTCGCGTATTCGTTGGTCTTGAAGTCGCTCAGACGCAGAATCACGTCCTTCGGATAAAACGCGGCAGCCAGCATCCCGACGCCCTGCGCCAACTTGTCCACAAAGAACTGCGGCTTGTCGATGTAGCCCGCAGTCATGCGCTCGATCTCAGCTTTCGCAGCGGCATCAGCAAGCTGGTCGAAGCCGGTCAGCGCGAGTGGATGAATCTTGATGTAGTTCGTGATGATGAACTCCATCCGCGCGAGACCGACGCCTTCGTTGGGAATGAAGGACAGCGAGAACGCTTCCTCGGGATTGGCGAGGTTCATCATCACCTTCGTGCGTGACCTTGCCAGCGTCTTGAGGCTCGTACGCTTCACTTCAAAAGGCAGCGCGCCATCATAGACGAAGCCTGTGTCACCTTCGGCGCAGCTCACGGTCACCATCTGGCCATCCTTGAGAGCCTCCGTCCCGTGTTCGGTGCCGACGATGGCAGGCACGCCCAGTTCGCGACTGACAATGGCGGCGTGGCACGTGCGGCCACCTCGGTTGGTGATGATGGCAGCCGCCTTCTTCATGATTGGCTGCCAGTCGGGGTCGGTCTTGTCGGTGACCAGCACTTCGCCCTCCTGAAACTGTCCGATGAACTGTGCACTTTTAATAACCCGCACTCGTCCCGTGGCGATCTTCTCGCCTACGCTGCGCCCGCTTGTCAGCACCGCACTACGCTGGCCCAGTTGATAGGACTCCAGCACATCCGGGTCTTTTCGAGACTGCACGGTCTCCGGCCGCGCCTGGACGATGAACAGCTCCCCGGTGCGCCCGTCCTTGGCCCACTCCAGGTCCATCGGAGCCGGCTGGCCGCGTTTGGCGGAGTAATGCTCTTCGACGATGCAGCCCCAGCGTGCAAGTTCCAACACCTCGTCATCGGTCAGCGACAGCTTCGCGCGGTCACCCGGCGACACAGAGATGTTCTTCACCATCTTTCCGCCGCCGGTGTCGTACACGAGCTTGAATTCCTTGCTGCCGACAGTCTTCTGCAGGATTGGCCGATGGCCGGTCTTCAGCGTGGTCTTGAAGACGATGTATTCATCCGGCGTGACCGAACCCTGCACTACGTTTTCGCCCAGGCCATAGGCGGAGCTGATGAGCACGGCATCGCGAAAGCCACTTTCGGTATCAATGGTAAACATGACACCAGAGCAAGCCAGATCGGAGCGGACCATTCTTTGTACGCCGATGCTAAGCGCGACCTTGAAGTGATCGAACCCCTTGTCTACGCGGTAGCTGATGGCGCGGTCAGTGAAGAGCGAAGCGAAGCAACGCTGGCACGTCTCCAGCAGGGCCGCGACGCCTTGCACGTTGAGATAAGTTTCCTGCTGCCCGGCGAAACTCGCATCGGGCAGGTCTTCGGCGGTGGCGGAAGATCGCACCGCGACATCGAGCGGCACGGCGGGGTCGGGAGACCCGCGCCGAACGGCGAGGTCCGGAGACCCGCGCCGAGCACCTTGTAGTTGTCGATACGCTCCTGCGATGAGTTCCTGCAGATCACCGGGCAGTGTGGCGTTGCGAATCGCCTGCCGCACAGCGTGCCCGCGCTGGCTGAGGTTCGCCATGTCGTGCGTGTCGAGATCAGCCAGTGTCGCGCGGATGAACTCGTCGAGCTGTGCTTCGCGGATGAAATGGCGGTACGCGTCAGCCGTGATGGCGAATCCATCCGGTACTTTAACTCCCTGGCTGGTGAGTTCGCGCACCATCTCGCCGAGCGACGCGTTTTTTCCACCAACCAGCGGAACATCGGCAATGGTGATGTCAGCGAACCATTTGATGAAAGGATGTGGTGCGGATGAGCTCAAGACAGGATGGCTGGGCGGTGTGCTCTGGTTCATAGCGTAGTTTCCTTCAGGAACGACTTGCCGGTTTCGAGTGTAAGGATATTTTCGGTCGTGACGCGAGCAATAACCCAACGGTGTGCTCGGCCACTGCATGGGGCGAACACGTCGGGACTCATACCACAGCGATCGCAAATTCCCTGGCCGCCGCCAGGTCCACGTTGTTATGGCCGGCACAGCGCAGGGCGAGCAACTTAACGCCATGTGCCGCCAGTTCTTCCAGACAAGCGCGGTCTGCGTGATCGTTCACAAAGACGCACACCGCCTGTGCGCCTTTTGCTGCGGCCGCAGTCTCAGCACTGAGTCTGAAGTCGTGAAATCGCCATGCAATCCGATCTGAGCCAGTGGCACGGTTCAAATATTCCCGGTCGTAAGGCTTCGTGTCGTATACAGCTGTTTCAATCATGGTTTGCATTATTTCCTATTCTGAAAGCACCCGCGTGTGGTATTGGTATTGTTGTTGGAACGATCAATATGGGACGCAACTTATTCTTTCGTGCCGCCAGGAACCACAGTCTCCGCGTCGCGTGCCATGGTCCATGTTTCTTTCCCCAGAATTTCAGATCATGTCTTCATCGTGAATCACTAACAGGGAACAGGGCAGTTTCTGCACAACGCGCCGCGCGGTACTTCCCAGCAGCACTCGAGTCACTCCCGTTTTTCCGGTAGCACCGATGACAATCAGATCGTGCTGAAATTCAGCGGCCGTCGCCAGGATCTCCGGCCCGGGCCATCCATGTCGGACGATTTGACTCCACCTGATACACTCGAAGTCCACGGTGTCGAGCACCGCGTGAAAATCCTTCTCCCAAAGTGCGGCATAGTGTTCCTGAACATTCCTGACGGCCTGACCCTCTACGGCGGTTGTCACCCAGTTCACTTTGGGCACCACGGACAGCACTGTGAGTTCTGCCTGAAACGCCTGTGCCAACCGGATTGCATTCTTCAGGCCCTGCAGCGATGTCCTTGATCCGTCGATCGGACATAGAATCCGATGAAACACGGGAGCACTCTGTCCTGGCAGCACTGCCAGCACTGGCTGTCGAGCCAGCTGAATCACCGATTCGGCTATCGGACTGGGCACGAAGGCACCGTTGTCCGCCAGCTCACCGGCTCCCATGACAATCAGATCAACATCCAGTTCATCCGCTTTGCGAAGAATTTGATCGACAATAGCTCCTGTAATCACGACTGCCGGCCCAAGCTCGACATTGTCGCGAGACATGCTCGCGACCAACGGCGCCATTTCCTGCTGATCGATGAGACTGCGGTAGTGGTCCACTGCTTTGGATTCCAGTTCTACATCGATCACATGCAATGGTGTCACACAGGCCCCAAAGGTCAGGGCCAGCCGTGTCGTGACGGCAGAGGCCGCATCACTCGCCGGACCAAAGTTCGTGGGCATCAGAATTGATCGTACAGATTGCATCAGGTTTGTCTCAGTTCAGTTATGAGGGGAATAAAAGTGACAAGGTCAGATGGTCATCCCAACCCGACGCGTCAGCGAGGGATTTCTGGGCACGCACCGCGAAACGCCCAAACTGGATCCCTCACTGACGTTTCGAGTTGTGATAATACAAAACACGTAACTTAAAAACGCACAAGCGACGGCCATCGCTGTGTGTTGGCCTGCCTATTGAGCCAGGAACAATGGCTGCTCAGCGTTTCGAATGACGTGCAACGCAGTTTCGCCAAAAATGCGACGCAGGATCAGGTTCTGTGCGCTGTTCCCCAGGACGGTCAAATCTGCACCCCAGTTCTGTATATAGGACAACAGGTGTTCTTTTGGCGATCCGGTAACACACTCTGTTTCCGCTGCAAGGCCATGGGCTCGACAATAGTCAGCGGCGTCTGCCACAAGTTGTCTCGCATGTCCTTTCCCATCCTCGAAGCAGACGATTCGAACCTGCGAGACCGGCCAGAGACGCATCTCAACAAATCGCTTCATCGCCTTGGCGGACTCCATGGAGCCGCTGTAGGCAATCAGCACCTTGTTGATCGGCGCAAACCCTTTTGAGACCGCCAGCAGCGGCCGAACCCCGGATTGAACCAGACGCACGAGTGCATCGTGCGGATCAGCGACAATATCGGACTCAAACAGGCTCTTCAGTCCAAAGATCATCAGGTCATGGTAGCGGGCTTCGGCGATCATTAGTGAAAATGGTTCACCAACTTCGCGGACGACCCGATGTTTTACACCCGCTGCCTGGCATGCCTCTGTGAATTCATTTGTCGCCCATTCAACTCGTTCACGTGCCTTTGCCATAAAGCTGCCGGTCTCTGGATATGCGATTGGCCCATCACCGATTGGCATTGATAAAATTGGTGAGACCCGAGAGGGATCGATAACACAGACGCCTGTTAATTCGGCATCATGAGCCATCGCCAGGGAGACGGCCTGATTAATCGCCGCCACGGTATAATCGGTGCCGCCAAGTCCCACGAGGATTCGTTTTAACATCTGTGTATTTCCTCTAAAAACACATAACCCGACGCGTTATTTTTGAAGTTGCGCGATTCAGGCCCGAAGGGCCGACATATCCTCTGCCGGTGGCGTGACAGGTTGTTGATTTGATCATTTAGCCCTTGGCCGACAGGCCAGGCCGAGTGAAAAACATGGCCTCTCGGCCACGGATTAAACGCAATACCATTCAAAAAGTAGCAGGCACACTCCGTGTGCCGTCCGCCGAGCCGCGAAAAGTGTTCCTTTTCTTGTTGCTGCGGCACATGGAATGTGCCTGCTACTTTGAATAATTGAACGGTATTGGGGTTAAACGAAGATGATCTCTGTCAGTATTAAATCAACACTCAGGTGAGCCACCGGCAGAGGATGTGCCGGGCTTCCAGCCCTAACAAAAGGCGCAACTTCGAAACTCACGCTTCAGGTCGCAAAAACTGGCACTGTCCAACTAACCGCAAACCGTTTGCAGTTGTCGCTCCTCGTCGGGCACTTCGATCTGCGGCTTGAACCATCGATCGGGAGACTCGTGTTCGTCCTCGAAGCCGTCGTTCGATGCGAATTGGCTGGGCAGCACAGACGCTGCCGAACATTCAGTGACCGGAACGCAAATCGTGGGGCAGGCTTCCACTTCCAGTCTGCGTTTCTCCGTCGCAGGCTGGACGATAGCCGGACTGAAAAACGGAACGTTGTCGTCTTGCGACTTCCTCACCACCCGGATTCGATCAACAACCCCGACCACACCTGTCACACGCTTGATGCATTCCAACGCGATCTGGCGTAGATACCATGTTGGCACAAGGCCTTCAACAATCACTGTGCCATGATCAACGGTAATGTCCAGTGTTCGATGCTGATAGTAACCCTTCTGGTGAAGTGTACGCACCACGTCGTGATGCAGGTTGTTTTCAAGCGATTCCGAAATCAAACCATGTTCACATTCCAACGTAACGTCTCCTTATCCATGCGTGATGTGCCATCGCACTTTGCTGGGTGCAGTGGCTTCTTACCTGGAAGCAGGGCCAGATGCTGACTGATTCGCTTTGACTTCCCGCTCGGCTTCCAGCCAGAAATCGAAGCCATCACCCGCCGGAAACCCAGCCGCTTCCCACTTGTGGTGCGCCAGCTCACGAATCGCCATGTCGAATTCGTCGCAAGGTTGCTCCTCACCTGGCCGGCACTCCGCCTCGTGATTCTGGTCTTCCGTGAGTGCCGCAGTTGAACTGGATTCCGTGGTCGCAACATCCCCCGAGTTCACGCGATCTGCGTGACCTTTAAATCCCTTTTTGGTTTTGGTCATCATCATTTTCCCGATTGAGTAAACAGAACAAACTTCAACTTCGCTACGATGTAAGCACTGTGCCAGAAATAACGTGAAACCTTTTGCCTGCAGGTGGCCTCAAAGTCACGAATCGAATTCGTTTCAGCATCATGGGTTTCCTGCTTTTTGTCGGTTCATCACCGTGTGACATTCAATGCAACTTCTCTCCACTTCAAGGACGGCCTCCTTGGCGGATTCGACGTCTCGCCGTCCGGTGGCCTCCTGCAATGCATCCACAGAACTGCGGAACCGTTCCCCGTGTTTGTCATATTCGTAATGCGAAAGGTACCACTCGATCGTGTCGCCGTAGGCCTCCATCCTCTTCGCAGCGGCGTTCACTTGCTTTAGATCCCCTCGAATCATTCCGTCCAGAATGTCCTGCATCGCACTCGACTTTCGATTCATCAGTTGCTCCGGAACACCACCGCGCGGTGGGTTGCGATCGTGTTCTCCAGCGGTTTGCCATAGCCAGTGAACCGACCAGACAATCCCAAGGAAGGTCATCGTGCCGAACGACAAGCCGACAATGGCTTGGAACGCAGTCGGGAATCTCATGGTCCAACCCCTGCTGGTGTTTTAGATTGTTTTCTCATACCCCACCTGCATCTGTTCGTTTCGCCCACCACCATTTATGCAACTCAACGGCCGGAACGATCAAGATGCTGACACCAATTGCAACGCCCCACAAAGAAAGACCAACGGGTGTCGTGGAAAGCATGTCCTGCAGAAATGGCACATACATGGCCGTCACATGAATTAGAAATGCGCCCAGCGTTCCGAAGAGCAACACAGGGCTGCGAAATGGCGACAATGCAAACGCAGACTTTGTCTCTGAACGGCAGTTGCCGATATGGAAGTTCTCAAACAACACCATGGTCAACAGCAGCAGATTGCGAGCATCCTCCACGGCCCAGCCCAGCCGCATGGCGATGTCATACACCAGAAATCCACCTCCACCGACCACCAGCACCGCCACCAGCATCCGCTCTGCCATCAATCGATCGAAGACTGGCTCACCGGGCCGACGTGGTTTGCGTCGCAGACTGTCTCCTTCGCCAGGCTCAAAGGCCAGAGCCACTCCCTGGATTCCATTGGTAACGAGGTTCAGCCACAACAACTGAACCGGAAGCAGTGGCACCGGCAATTTCGTAATCACAGCGAGCAGCACCATCAGGAGCTCCGCCGCACCCATCGACACCAGCAGGTAGATTACCTTGCGAATGTTGTCATAAGCAATGCGGCCTTCTTCGATCCCGCCCACGATAGAACTGAAATTGTCATCGCTGATGACAAGGTCGGCCGCTTCACGAGCGACGTCGGTTCCCGCTTTTCCCATCGCCACGCCGATATTGGCCGCTCGCAATGCGGGGGCATCGTTGACACCGTCGCCGGTGACTGCCACAAAGTGTCCGACTTTTCGGGCGGCCTCGACAATTTGCAGCTTTTGACGCGGCGTGACGCGTGCGAACACTCGAACTCTCTGCACCATCTCGCCCAGTTGTTCCGCCGACTTGCCTTCGATGTCGGCTGCTGTGACAACCTGTTCATCCCGATCTGCGAGACCAAGATCACGTGCAATGGCCAGCGCCGTGATGCGATGGTCGCCAGTCACCATGGAGACCAGAACACCCGCTCGATGACAATCGGCGACAGCCTCTCTTGCGCCTGCACGCAAGGGGTCGATCATTCCCAGAAAACCGAGGTGTGTCAGATTTGCAGGCTGCGGCGGGACATCTTCCCGTTGAAGTGGCGAGGACAGTTGGCCTTGGCCCACAGCCAGGACGCGAAGGCCTCGCGCTGCCATTCCCAGTGCTAACTGATTCAATCGTGTGCGATCGTCAGCAGAAAGCTGATCGCCGCACATATCCAGAATACGTTCCGGCGCACCTTTCACAAACACATCTGTCCGCGCGCCGTCCAGATGGAACGATGCCGCGAACTGATGCTCTGATTCAAAGGGAATACTGCCCACCAGCGGAGACGCTTCCAGCGCCCGCTCCCGCTGCATCCCCAGCTTCACCCCCAGACTCAATGCAGCAACATCGACGGCATCTCCCAGCCACACCCAATCGCCGTTGCGATGATGCAGATCCGCCTCATTACACAGCACAACCGCCCGAGTCATCATGGCTAATTGCGGCTGATCAATCAGTTCCACGCGTTGTCCGGCTCTAAGCACGTCACCCTGCGGTGAAAACCCCTGGCCTGTCACCGGAAATACATCGCCGCTGGCCAGGCACACTTCCCGCACCGTCAGTTCATTGCAGGTCAGTGTGCCGGTTTTGTCCGTAGCAATCAGCGTACAACTTCCCAGGCCTTCGACTGCAGTGAGGTTCCTGACAATGACGTTTCGTTTTGCCATTCGTGTCGTCGCCACGGCGAGTGCGACAGTGATCGCGACCGGTAATCCTTCAGGAATAGCGGCCACTGCCAGCGCAACCACCAGGAAAAACGTCTCGACCAGCGTGTAACCCCCGAGCACAAATCCCAGTGTGCCGATGATGGCGGCGGCCGCCAGTGTGCCAACAGCCACATAGTTTGTGAAGCGCTCCATACGTTGCAGCAGGGGCGGCTTTCCACCACCGCTGCCCATGACATCCAACGCCAGTTGACCGACGCTGGTTGCCGTCCCAGTGGCAATCACAATTCCCTTTGCCCGACCTCGAGCCACGAGGGAGCCGGCGAATGTCATATTCTGCCGATCCGCCAGCGTAGCCCCTTCCGCACCAAGCCATGCGGAGTCCTTGTTCACTGCCAGCGATTCTCCGGTCAGCAAAGACTCGTCCACTTCCAGCCCCTGCGTGGAAATCAGCCGAACATCGGCGGGCACGCGATTTCCCGATTCCAGCCAGAGTAGATCGCCGGGAACGAGTTCTTCCGCTTTGACCTCTCGCACTTCTCCGTCACGTTCTACCTGGGCGTGCATTCGCAGCAGTTTCTTCAATGCGTGGCTGCTTTGTTCGGCCTGCCATTCCTGATAGGCACCGATGACCGCATTCAACGCCAAAACGGCGGCGATAAAGGCGGCATCTTTGAGGTCGCCAATCAACGCCGAGACCACCGCTGCGGCGACGAGAATGTAAATCAGCGGGCTGGCGAACTGCCGCAACACAATCCGCCACAGCGGTGACGGTCCTTTCTCGGGAAGCACATTAGGACCGTACGCCTGTTGTCGGCGCGTGACCTCATCCGCCGACAATCCACGTTCGGAGGTAGTCAGCGCTGCGAGCACGACATCCGCTGGCTCAGCGTGCCACGCTCTGGCATCTTGCTTGTCGAACAGTTTCATTCAGTATCCTTCGCAGCGTTGCTCATGTTTCATCGTGCAAAACTTTCCGTTCCGGTTGGGCAAGCCAACCCGGGCGGCCTCGTGTTCGTGTACGCTGGCTAATTGCAAATCTTCCGCTCGTGCCAGGCGAGCTGGCACGGGGCGAGATCAATGTTGCCCATAAAACTTTTCGACAGATCACCAGCGTCCAGTGACCGGACAGACGATGAGATTGTCTTCCAACGGCAGAACTTTCGAAATCGAAGCGGAAACCATTCGAACATGGTGGATTCCGCCATGCCGTGCGAGTTGTTGATTTCGTGATTTTATGGTCAGATGGACCCCTCAGCTCGAAGCGTAGTTTTGAAGTTACGAGATTCAGGCCCGGAGGGGCGAAATATCCTCCGCCGGTGGCGTACCCTGGTGGCTCACCGGCGTGTTGATTTAATTCTGACAGAAATCATCTTCGTTTAACCCGTGGCCGACAGGCCAGGTTTTTCAATCGACCTGGCCTGTCGGCCACGGGTTAAACAATTCAATTCAATCAACAGCCGTCTGTTTCCGTGCGGGGTCGCTACACTAAGCGAGTTGAGAAGAATCCTTTCGGGGAATGCAGTTGACTTCTCGTGGACTTAGTAACAGGCGTTTCGACAGCATGGCAGATAATCAATCCTTCGAGTCGGCGGAAAGCGAGTCTCGGTATCGGTCGCTTCGTGCCGCTGTGGCCGACTACTACTACCGTGTCCAGGTGGAAGGCGGTCGGATTCTGAAGAAAATCCACGGAGCAAACTGCGAAGTCGTGACCGGATACACGTCAGAAGAATATGCGGCCAACCCTCTGCTGTGGATGGCAATCGTTCTGGAGGATGACCGGGCTGTCATCGAACAGCAGATTGCGGATGTCATTTCCGGACACACGATACGTTTTGTGGAGTACCGCATCCGCCACAAGGATGGCAGCCTTCGATGGATACGAAAAACGGTGGTTCCCTACCACGACAATCGCGGTACGCTGATCGCCTACGACGGCCTTCTGCATGATGTGACTCAACGCGAACGGGCTGAGTACGAGCTGCGGCAAAGTGAAGAACGCTTTCGGCTGATTTTCGAAGATGACCTGACCGGAGACTATCTCGCCGCGCCGGATGGCGAAATCCTGCTGTGCAATCAGGCTTTCGCGAACATCTTCGGTTTCAGCAGAACGGAAGATGCTGTTGGCAGCAACCTCTCAAATCTCTACGGTCACCCGCTCACATGGCCCGGTTTTGTTAAACTCCTTTCTGAAAACAAGGTTCTGGACAGATACGAACGAGCAGGCCGGCACAGCGACGGCACGATCCGTCATGTGATTGAAACCATATTGGGGACATTCGATGCTCAGGGATCGCTCGTACGAATCAAGGGTTATGTGTATGACGACACAGACTCAAGAATCAGAGAGTCGCGACTGCACGGGCGGAATGTTGAGCTGGAGCAGGTTGTGTTGCAGCGGACCCGGGATCTGCGTGAAAAGCATGAACATCTGCGGGCCGTCTGGAACTCCGCGTTTGATGCCATTATCACGATTGACAGTCAAGGCATTATCGAGACCGCAAATCGCGCGACCGAAAGGATGTTCGGTTATGCCTCCACCGAAATGATTGGCCAGAACGTCAGGATACTCATGCCGTCCCCGTTCCGTGAGGAGCATGATGGCTACCTCCGACGCTTTCTCACGACAGGCGAGGCGAGGATTCTCAATGCCCCTCGGGAACTGGTCGCCAAACGCAAGAATGGGTCCACATTCTCGATCGATTTGTCGGTGACCCAGGTTGATCATTCCCCGTATTTCACAGGTATCATTCGGGACATCACTGATCGCAAGCAACTTCAAAGGCATATCCTGGACATTTCCTCGGAAGAACAGCGTCGGATTGGCCGTGAACTGCACGACGGCACCGGCCAGGAACTGACCGGTCTCTCTTTGATCGCCGGAGCTCTGCTCGATCTTGTGGCAGCGGCTCCGGAAGCACATGCTGATGGAAAGACCGTGCGGCAGTTTGACGAAGCTGACTTCAGCCGCATTTGCGACACCACCAGAAAACTGATCCAAAAGCTGACTGAGGCGAATCGTCATGTGCATCAACTCTCGCATGGCATCATGCCTGTGCAGATTGATGCCGAGGCGCTGCAGTCTTCGCTCGAAGAACTTGCGAGTGCCACGAATATGCCGCCAACCGTCAGTTGCCACTTTCATTGTCCCGCCTCCGTTGTTGTCTCCAATAATTCCACAGCGGCGCACCTCTACCGCATCGCGCAAGAGGCGGTGAACAACGCTTTGAAACATGGCCATGCTGGCGAAATCACGATCTCTTTAAAGCAAAGCGATGACGAACTCATTTTGGAAGTTGTTGACGACGGCATCGGTATTGACGAGGCATCCACCCGCATCGCTGTCGCGCGAAAAGATCATGGCATGGGTCTGCGCACCATGCAGTACCGCGCGGGAATGATCGGAGGTGCGTTACAAATCGAACGCAGCCCGCATGGCGGAACTCGGGTAAAATGTGCACTGTTGCGCGGGGGAGGAGGAATCTAGATGAATAAGCAATACGTGCCGACAAAGATTCTAATCGTCGATGATCATCCGTTGGTCCGCGAAGGGCTTGCGATGCGCATTTCCCTGCATCCGGATCTGAGTGTCTGCGGCGAAGCGGATTCGGAGAACGAGGCGCTCGCGCTGGTGTCGAAAATCGGCCCCGAATTGGTTCTCATCGACATCTCGCTGAAAAGCGGGCATGGCCTTGATCTGATCAAACGGATCCATGCACTGAACCCGGCGATTAAAATGCTGGTCATCTCCGGCTTTCAGGAGTCGCTCTATGCGGAGCGGGCATTTCGGGCCGGAGCACTTGGATATCTCAATAAACAGGAATCCAATGAGAAGCTGATCGAAGCCATCCGCACGGTGCTCGCCGGTAAACGATTCCTGAGTCCTGAGATCAGTCGGCGGCTCATTGAACAGGCACTCGGGACGTCCGACGTGACAAGAACCCCGGTTGAACGTCTCACCGATCGGGAACTGGAGATCTTTCGTATGATTGGAGAAGGTCTGACGACAAGCATTATTGCCAGCCAGCTTTTTCTCAGCACGCACACGATCGACACGCACCGCGAAAACATCAAACGCAAACTCGCTGTCACCACCGCCACCGAACTGTCCCGCACGGCCGTCCAATGGGTGCTGGAGAACGGCTAACGGGACTTGCTTCAGTCGTCATCAACCACATCCTGCTGCCGTACTGTGAGCAAAGAACATGGGCGATCCCGCAGAACGCGGCGCGGCGTGCTTCCCAGCAAATCTCTGACGAGTCCAGAACGCCCGGTTGCTCCCATCACGATCAGATCTGCTGAGTACTTTTGGGCCGCAGCGATGATCTGTTCATGCGGAACTCCTCGTTCAAGCACCAGCGTATGAACCACTCCTGCAACCACTGTGAGACCAACTCGATCTCACCAAGACTCAAAGGCGTCTCTTCGTTGCCGTCTTCAAGTTCAGGAATTTTAAACGCCGCTCAATAATACACTCCGCCAAACAGACGCGCTCCTCCGAAGAAACGACAGGCCTGCAAGCGACACAAAAGCGGATGCCTGGAATTATCACAGGCCCGGACCATGTGAGCATGAAATTCTCTGTCACACTGAGCCCTGGAACGGCCTGACGCAAGACACGCATCGTGAGTTGCGCACGACGGCCGAAAGTCGGCACCGAAACTACCCTGAGCCAGAAAGCGATTTCCTCCCCACGAATTCCCCGGGCCGCATGGTCTCCACGGAGGACATCCACCGGGGCCGCCAGCCTGGACTGAATGCAGGTCAATGATCATAAAACAAAACAGAGCCAGCAGGAATAAACGTACTGCCTTCATCGGGAATCCTTTCAGGAGGAGTGAGAGGTTTCAAGTGCCTCAGGAAATCATCAATGATGTCGAAGAGAATGGTGTAAATTCAGGAATGAAGGGTAGCATCGGCAAGACAGGAAGTCCACGTCGCCGACATGCATCTCATCTCTGAAGAATCGCTTACCCTACCTTTCATGGTTTTACTTGGCAGAGCCCACAACCCCGGCAGGACGAAAACCGGACCCGACGAACTTGCCGTCGCCAAGTTCGCGTCTGGCAGCGTCCGCCAGCACAACAAGTCGCGCGACAACCTCGGGATTTTCTGCGGCGACGTCGTGTGCCTCGGAGGGATCTGTCGCCAGATTGAACAATGACTGCTTCAGCGGGGTTGTGACATATTTTGCCGGGACACCATCGCGTCCGCCGGGTTGCCCGTTCAGAGTCCGATAGTCGTGGTCAAAATGAAGTTTCCATGGCCCGCTGCGGACGGCCTGCAGTTGGCTTCCGTAATAAAAGCAGTAAGCCTCGTGAGGAGACACCGCGCCCTCTTCTGCTGCCATCAGAGGCCAGATGCTGCGGCCATCCAGACCATGTTCAGGCAATGTGGCCCCAATCAGCTGAGCGACTGTCGGAAGGATGTCGATCGTCATCGCCGGCTCGTCACAGGTCGTCGCCGCCGGAATTCGTCCGGGCCATCGCATAAGACAAGGGACACGGCATCCGCCCTCAAACATCGTGCCTTTGCCTTCGCGGAGTGGAAGGGCGGAACCCGCATGATTGCCGTAACTCAACCAGGGACCGTTGTCCGATGTGAATATCACCAGCGTGTTTTCGTCGAGCCCGTTACGCGAAAGTGCGTCCATGATTTGACCCACGGACCAGTCCACTTCCATCACCACATCACCAAACAATCCTTCACCACTTCGTCCGCGAAATTTGTCCGACACATACAAGGGAACGTGAACCATGCTGTGTGGCACGTACAGGAAAAAAGGGCGGTCAGCATTTCGATCAATAAACGACACCGCATGTTCTGTGTACTGCGTTGTCAGTTGTGCCTGCTCTTTATCAGTGACCTCTGCCACGACAGTTTCATTGCCTTCGATCAGCGGCAGATGCGGCCAGCGTTTCAGGCGATCGTCTATCGAAAGGTGCTTAACTTTCGGATGAAACGGCCACATGTCATTGCTGTAGGGCAGTCCAAAGTATTCGTCGAACCCATTCTGCAAAGGCAGGAATTGGCGATGATGGCCCAGATGCCATTTCCCGAAGCAAGCAGTCGCATAATCCTTTTGCTGACACAGCTCTCCCAGGGTGACTTCGTTCGCATTGATTCCGATGTCGGATTTTGGCCCAAGCGCGCCCAGAATCCCCAGCCGAACGTTGTAACATCCTGTCAGCAGACTGGCTCGGGATGCGGAGCAGACTGCCTGTGAGACATAAAAATTGCTGAACCGCCGCCCCTCTTCCGCCATCCGGTTCAGGTTCGGCGTGAGTTCCGGCTTGCCCCCGAAAGGCCCGATGTCTGCGTAACCCATGTCATCAATAAAAACAACGACAATGTTGGGAGGCTTCTCGGCAGCGGTTACCGAAAGCCCGGCGATGATCACGCCGCAGACAAACCCAAGCAGATGCAGAACGGTTTTCATAGGAATCATTTCCAGCACGCGAAAGCCGACACAAACAGTGGCTGCCCATTGTGAACAAACGGCTGCTGACAGGCATTCGACAGAGTGGGTAAATTTCGTGGATGGAACGAAATTCCATGCACAGCCTACGCCATGATGATCTGACGAGAATGCTCCGAAGCTAAAAGGAACATTGTACATATTGTCAAAAGCCGAATGTCTTCTTATTGCCTTCTCATTACCAATCAGAACGCGGGCGGTCTGACCGTGCATACGGCGGGTGTTGAGGATGTCGCGGGGCATAACAGCCTGCTGAATCCCGATGATGCCAAGACGCTGCAGGAAACGACGACGAAGTACGATGCCTTGGGCAGAAGCGTGGCCAGCACGGTCTAGTTGGAGCCGCTGTGGCTGGTGGATGTGGCGACTCCACCGATTGCTGGACTTGGCGGAATTGCAGGAACTCAGGGTCTAACGACTCAGACGCTGTACGATGCCGATTTGATGTACGGTGCCGGTTTGGAAGCCAGCGGCGGAATGACCGTGACAAACCCACTCGGTGGTACGTACACTGTATCGCTGAGTGCGGCGATTACGAAACTTGGGCAGACCATTGCTCAGGGCGGATCCGGAATCACCTTCGCCGCCGAGGGAGCATCAAAGGGGGCTCTTTGATGCAGACGTCACGGAATAAGGCATGTTTTTGTATTAGAAACATCAATTGAGCGATCATGGGGGAGCGATTACGGAGACACAGCGGACACAGCACTTTGTTGACAGGTAGCAGGCAATGCGATTGAAACTCGCAGCACGCGTTACTTTAATGCCAACGACCCGAATCGCTTTGAAAAATGCCGCACGGTCATGACATACGACTGAGCGGGCCGAGTTCTGACGCGAACCGAAGCACCGGGCACGACAGAAGTCGGCACAGAAAGTTACACCTATTATCTGGGCGGACGTCAGAAGACTCGCACGGATGCTCGAGGCAAAGTCTGGACCACGACATACGCCAGTTGCTGCGGGCACACGGTGGCTTCGAAGAATCCGCTGGGACATGGATCGATTACCAATCAGAATGCTGGCGGTCTGACCGTGCATACGGCGGGCGTTGAGGATGTCGCGGGGCATAATAGCCTGCTGAATCCTGACGACGCGAAGACACTGCAGGGAACGACCAGAAAGCATGATGCTTTGGGCAGAAGCGTGGCCAGCACGGTCTGGCGGAGGCGTTGGGACTGGTCGATGTGAATAATGAAAGTCCGCCGATTGCGGGATTGGGCGGCCAAGAGCATCGCGATTCTGGATGAAGAGGCTTTGCTGACGACTCTGGCGTATGTCGATCTGAACGTGATGGCGGCGGGGATGGCGAAGACTCCGGAAGAGTCGCCACATACGTCGGTAAAGGCTCGCGTGGATCACTGCCGCGAACTGGGGATTCTGGATAACGTTGTGAATCAACCGGCGGATCGGACTCACAGGGAGACTGCGGCGGAGGATGAGGCGTTTTGGTTGGTGCCGGTGGCGGATGAACGGGCGGTTGCTGCGATGAAGACCCCCTCATCTGGCCTGTCGGCTCGCGTCGGCCAGAGCGGTGCCGACGCAACGCTAAGAGTCTCCCCCGACGCGGGGGAGAAGGGACTGGGACGAGAGCTTGGTGATGGAGCGGAGTGTTCAGGGAAGGCAGAGGGCGCGGATGGAGACCTTCGGTCGCTGAGTGTGGCTCGGTCCGGAGACCGGCCACAACGAGCTGAGTGTGGCTCGGTCCGGAGACCGGCCACAACGAGCTGAGTGTGGCTCGGTCCGGAGACCGGCCACAACGAGGGGCCAGCCACAGCGGTGGGGCGCCGTTGGTGTAGGGCTCGATGATTTCGAATGCGACCGTGATTGCAGCAGCGATTGGCTGCGGAGCAGCCGCGTATTGATAGCCTCGGGCTTCAGCCCGAGGGATCTGTCTTGGGCCGTTTGCATCCGCGTGATGCCGCGGCTCCAGATACACCGGTCAGCCTGCTTACATGGCGCTCTCAGGTGCCGGACACCACCGAAACCATCGGCCCTGCACTTGGAACCAGATTGCGTTACCGGCAGTTCACACCTGTTTACAGCCCTGGGATCGGGTCGGCGGCAACAAGCTGTTGACTCAGTTCACGAGGCAGCCCCGGCTGCAGCCGCAACTCGCCCACGTCGAACACTGTATGCAGGATCGTCGAAATCAGATTCGAAATCCTCACCGGACTCGAAGCAGCCTCCGCGGCATCCCGTGTTGACTGGCCAATCACCTGTCCCATGTTCAGCCCGCCGCCGGAAATCAGCAGCGGTGCCAGTCCGCCCCAGTGGTCGCGTCCACCGCCCGCATTGATACGAGGCGTACGTCCCATTTCGCCACAGGCAACCAGCATGATCCGATCATCCAGGCCACGCTGATGAATGTCCTCAATAAATGCCGACAACGCATGATCCAGGGGGCCACCCATATATCGCATGCCCTCTTCCATGCCGACATTGTTAACATCTGCATGCATGTCCCAGACAAAATTCGTCGTGACCGTGACGAAACCACATCCGGCTTCGCAAAGTCGACGAGCAAGCAACAGCAGCTTTCCCAGACTCTGAGCATTATCAACGTAGTTCTTATGATTGTTCCATTTGCGGCTGATGTCATCCGCACGCAGCAATGGTGCCGTATCGTATCGCTGAACGGTAGCCCGATCTTCCTTCGACAGATCAAAGGCATCCGCAACTCCGCCCACGATCGCATCAAAGGCCTGCTGCTGAATTCGATCCAGCCCGTTCAAAGCTCCCGACTGATCCACAGAGCGACGGATCACATCCAGACTTTTCAGCAGCAGTCGTCGATCCTCAAGGCGCGACCGATCAAACTGCAGCCGCATGTTTTCCTGAGCCTCCCCCTGCGCACCGGGGACAAACGGCCGGTAGCCGCTTCCCAGAACTCCCGTTGACGTGAAGTCTCCGAAATTTGTGACCGCCGGCTGAGCTTCCTGAACCACAGCCTGTGGAAACAAGGCCACATTGGTAGGAATGCCGCTGCCTTCGCGGTTGGTGCCGGCAACGCGTGCGTAGAGGGATCCCAGGTTAGCGTTCAGAGTGTCGCGGCTGACGATCGGCTTTATGTCATGATTTGCATCGCCCGTCACAAAGGAGCGAACAATGGACAGCTTGTCGGCCAGCCCGGCCAGACGCGGAAAGGTTCCCCCGAACGTGATCCCCGGGATCTTCGTCTGCACTTCACCCGTCACACTCTGAATACCCACGGGAGCCGTCATTTTTGGGTCAAACGTTTCTGTTTGTCCGGGTCCGCCGTGCAGGAACAAAAAGATGACCGATTTATCCTTCACCACCGCATTGGAACCAGCGGCCTGAGCGGTCTGCTGCAGCAGGCTGGTTAACTGCAGGCCACCCAGGGCCAGACTTCCCGCCTGCAGGAAATTCCGGCGGCGCGAGAGAGCATCGCGATCCCAAAAGCTGAGCATGAGGGAACCTCGGAGGTGGGTGAAGAGCGGAGGGTGATTCAGGTCAGGATCGCCAGCGTGACATTTTCCACACGCCCGGTCAAGCGCTGACCGGGTCGATCAGTAATTCGTGGCCATTCGGTGCCGCCGTTTGTCGTTGGGAAGATTCGGATATCGGTGGATTCTCCAGCGGTGGCACTCAACGCCGTTAAGCATTTGATAGCGTCCGAACCAGCGAATAACCCCCTCATCCGGCCTATCGGCCACCTTCTCCCCCTTCCAGAGGGAGAAGGGACTTCGACAAAGCCGCTGAAAACATGTTTCAGGGGCTGAGGGAAATCAGCTTCGCGGCTGCGTTCTCAACCGACGAAACCAGTGCCTGCAAGAATCTGGCTGCCGGCGCACCGTCGATCACACGATGATCAAACGTCAGACTCAGCGTCATCAGCTGGCGTATCTGGATTGTTCCATCGTCGGCAACAACAGGCTCCTTGCGAATGGCTCCGAGCCCAAGAATGGCGGTCTCGGGAAGGTTGATCACGGGCGTAAAGGCATCAATTCCAAAACCGCCAAGATTGGTCAGCGTAAAGACGGCGCCCTGTATTTCTGAACTCGACAGCCTGCCGTTGCGAGCCCTTGCAATAACCTTCGCGGATTCCGCTGCCAAACTGATCAGAGACTGAGTCGCGACGTTGCGCAGCACGGGCACGATCAGGCCTTCCGGAGTGTCGACGGCCAGTCCAAGGTGAATCTGGTCAGGATCTGGCAGAACGATGGAGTCGCCGTCCCAGCGTCCTGCCAGCAACGGAAACTGAACCAGAACTCCCGCCACCAGCTTTGCTACGATGTCGTTAAACGTCGGCAATGGCGTCTGGCCTGATGATTTGAACTGATCTCGGAGGCTGACCAGATTTGTCGCATCGGCTCGAGTGGTAATGGTGACCGGGACCGTTTGTCGAGCGCTCTCTGAAAGTCGATCGGCGATAATTTTTCGACGACCTGAGATCATAATTCGTCGATCGCTTTGCAAACTTGTTTTCGCCGGGAAGCTTGCAGCCGTCAGAACATCACGCTCACGAATTCGCCCATCTCGGCCGCTGCCAGACAGCCTTTTCAGATCGACTCCCAATTCTCCGGCCGCACGTCGGGCGCGAGGAGTGACCGCCTGAACTGAAGTCTCCGATGTTGTCGCTGCGACCATTTTTTGTGGACCCACGGCCTCCGCAGTGACGTCGAATTCCGTGATCCGTCCTCCGGCGCCAGACCCGACAACAGTCTGCAGATTGACATTCAATTGCCGCGCCATCCGACGGATGGAAGGTGATGCTGCCGGCCGATCACTGACCATCTCAGCCGTATCATCTTCAATTGTTTCAATGGGTGATGAACTGTTCGCGGAATCGGCCGCCTGAGAAAATGACTCGCCTTCTGTGACCAGATATCCGACGACGGCACCCACTTTCAGAACTGTCCCGGGCTTTGGTTCGTCATTTGAAATACGCAAAATCCCCTCATCGACGGCTTCGATTTCCTGCAGGGCCTTTTCGCCTTCCAGTTCAAACAGGATGTCGCCTCGTCGAATCGCGTCTCCGTCCTTTTTCTGCCATCCTGCAAAGATGCCTTCTTCCATGGACCAGCCAAGCCGAGGGATTGTGATCTCAAACGCCATAGCAATTCATCCAGAGAAACAATGCAATTAAGTGCGCGCCGGGAACATCTTCCCGCGAGTGCAGTGTAGTCACGTGCTGGTGTCTGTGCGATCATCTGCGCTGACGAAAACACATCAGGGAACGTCGGCCTGTTTTCTGCGACTGAATTCCGGGGTCAGCCTTCAGGCGACAAGAATTCCGCCGAGGAGACTTCGGCCTGCATCGCCCTCCAGACTTGCTCCACGTGGTGCCGTTCCGTGGCTTCGGCTCCGATGGACACGCGAACCATCCAGCGCCCATCCAGGATTGCGGGCGTTAAATAGGTAAAGCCCGAGCGATTCAGCCGATCGACCCAGGCGCGAGTAAACTGATCCAGTGATTCGCCCGTCAGATTTGCGCCCGTCAGATTTTCTGGTTCGTACCGCAGGCAAACAGTCTGCAAAGGCACAGCGGCCAGAACTTTCCAGCCCGCTGCAGCAGACACCTGGCCGGCCAGCCAGCGAGCGTTCTCGATGTCTCGTCGAAGCCGTCGCTGCAGTCCCGTGACTCCCTGTTCTCGAATCAGGAACCATAACTTTAGCGATCGGAAGCGGCGTCCCAGCGGCAGTCCCCAGTCGCGAAAATTTTTCACCTGTCCATCTGCTGCGGTCTGCAGATAACTGGGATTGGTCGACATGACTCGAATCAAATGCTGGGGATCACGAACCAGATACACGGAACAGTCGAAGGTTGTGCCGAGCCACTTATGAGGATTGAGCACAATCGAGTCTGCGGTTTCAATTCCGCTCCACAGACCACGACACTCGGGCAGGATCATCGCAGAACCTGCCATAGCCGCATCAACGTGAAGCCATAGCCCGTGTTGCCTGGCAATCTCGCCAATGGCCCCGACAGGATCGACGGCCGTTGTCGTTGTTGTTCCTGTTGTCGCAACAACAGCGCACGGCACTCGTCCGGCCGCCAGGTCCTTTTGGACTTCCATCTCCAGCGCGTCGGGTTTCATGGCGTAGTCGGAGTCATGCTCAACGACGCGAATATTGTCGCGCCCAAATCCTGCCAGCAAAGCCGCCTTGTCGACAGAACTGTGACTATGGGCCGTCACATAAATGACAAGCGGCCGATCTTCCGCCTGAAGCCCGCCGCGAACCAGTCCATATTCTGTCGTCCTCTCCCGTGCCGACAAGAGAGCTACCAAAGTACTGGTGGAAGCCGTGTCCTGAATCACACCGCTCCATGCCTCTGAAAGCCCAACCATCTGCCGCAGCCAGTCCGTGGCAACCTCTTCGATCTCCGTCAATGCCGGGCTGGATTGCCAGGCAAGCCCCAGCACTCCAAAGCCGGCACTGAGCAAATCGCCAAGCACGCTCGCAAGCGAACTGTTCGCGGGGAAGTATCCAAAGAATCGCGGGTGCTGCCACAAGGAAAGACCAGGCAGAATCACTTCGTCCACGTCTTTCAGAATCGAATCAAACGACTCGGGCAGATCGGGCGGACTGGCAGGAAGCATCGCCCGAATTTCGCCCGGTTCCGTCTTCGCCATCACAGGCAGTGATTCAAGCCGCGTCCGGTACTCGGCAATCCAGTCGACAATCGCATGGCCGTACTTCCGAAATTCTTCAGGCGTCATTAATACTTCCTGGGGTCAGATTCAACATGGATCTCCGCATCACAGCCATTGTAAATAGCGGCGATGGGCATCGGCGCGAATCATAGCGAAACCAACACTGACTTCGTAATTTGCCTTTGCTCAGCGAATTTGCGTCGCTGTTGTCGTTCTTCATTCGCCACGTCCAGGGGGATCTGGCGGAGATATTCTGAGAACGACGGTTACGCTAAAGAACGGGGCCAGGCCCGTTCGATGATGACGAGGGAACTCGCATGATGCGAGACAGGCAGATATTGCCGAACGACGCGTCGGCCACGGACGGGGTGGTTATGTACGAAACAAACTTTGGATTTCATCGCCAGCCGTTTCAATGTGCCGACCTTGCGCGGGCATTCTTCGTTTCGGAATCGATTCGAAGTATCCTGCCACAGTTGCTGCACGCGATGCGATCCGATCTCGGCATTGCCGTGCTGACTGGGCCTCCGGGCGTTGGAAAAACATCGTTCCTGAAACATCTACAGTTTCAGTTGAAGCACGAAGGCCGAGCCATCATGTGTTCCGGCGCGAGTCTTGAGACACCGACAGAAGTTTTGCAGATGCTTCAGTCTGCTTCGCAGTTGCGAGCGGGTGAGCTTTCGAGCGAACTGCCAGCCGCGCAGCCTGTTCCGACTCGCTGGACAGTGATTGAGCAGATGCGAAAGACGCGAGAATTCTGGGGACCAATTCTTCTGTTCATTGATGATGCGCAATTGCTCTCCGTCCCAGTTCTCAATGAACTGAGAGCATTCACGGAAGAAGAATGGAACGGGCGAGGTCTGGTCCGCTGTCTTATTTCCGGTCCACTCAGTCTGGAAGAAGAACTGGCCCGCCCCGCTCAGGCGGATTTCAGTCACCGAATTCGCTGCCATGCGTTTCTGCAACCGTTGTCGTCGCGCGAATCGATTGAACTTCTGAGCCGCCATCTTGACGTTGTCGGCGGCCGCCTGCGAGAAGTCTTCAGTGCGCGGGCTCTCGAGCTGATTGCCACAGCTGCGGACGGACTGCCTCGTTGCCTGAGCCTGCTGGCGGATGAGTCGCTGGTTGTCGCGGCTGAGCATGCAAAAAAAGTCGCCGATGAGACATGCGTTCGCAAGGCCCTCGCCAGACTGCAGCAACTGGCGTATGCATGGAATGCATCTCCGTTGCCATCGGATGCTGATTCCTCTTCCATGAAGAATGAACCGGTCTCGACATCGGTCACTCAGCCGGCCGCAGCACTTGGGACGTCAATGTTCGATCGAGCATCCGCGATAGTGGAGATCGGATCGCCCGGCGTGATCGAAATCGGAGGCAACTCCCGCACTTCCAGCCCTGCGAGCCCACTTTCCAACACGAAGGTCGTTGCCACGGCTATCACGCCGACGCAGATCACGCCGACGGCAACCGAGAAGAAAACGGCCGATTTGGAGTTTGGTTTCAGCAGCACTGCAAAGCACTTGTTTGAAGTGGGACACCGCTACCAGCCGGATGCTCTTGAAGCCGTCGATGTCGTCGAAATGGACAACTTTGAACACGATCCGGATTTCAGCACCACGTCAGAACAGAGGATGTTGCCGACGAGCGATCGCCCGCAGACAAATCTGCCTCAGCACCCACAATTGCCAGCAGCGACTGTGGACCAGGCCGTGGCGAACGAACGCACGGCCGCGATGGACGATGAATCAAGAAGCCCTGTTCGTCGGCACAACGGAGGATTTGCGCAGCCACTCTCTGCCGAGCGAAAGACTCCGCAAGTTTACTTCCTGAACGGCGACGACAGCGTCAAAAACAGCAAAGATCGCGACAGCGAGAATTCCGTACCCACGCCGCTTGCAAATACGTCGAACATCGCCGAACAGCCGTCTCTGGAACTGGCTGCAGAAATGCTTTCCAGTCGCATTCCGATCTTCGATCGCTACACATGGCTTTCCCTGGGCCGAGACGTTCCGGCCGGAAACTATAATGTTTCGTCAGCGTCTGAGATGCATCGAGTCACCAATAGCTTTCCGGGCACGAACTTGGTTTTTCACCACAGCGCTCAGCAGTCAGCTTTCCCGACGACCTTTGACGAAGTGCCGATCTTCGATGCGAGCGATTCCGAGATTCTTGCGTCGCTGAGGGATTCGGTCAGCGCTATTGACCGCGGGACGTTCCTACTACACCAGTCGACCGCAACTTCAACATCCGCCGCGAGCAGTCTGGCCGACGACATGCTGCATTCGCCATTCATGAACGACCACATTCCTGAACCGCCTGTCGGTGTGGAACTGTTCAACCCGACCGAACGCTTCAGCGAGATCAGCGACACATCTTCTTCAGAGAACAGAGATTCCGAGGCTGCAGCCACCTTCTCTGAATTCGATCGCCAGTTTATTCGTGACGCCATTCGTTCGAAACTTTCGCAGTACCTGCCTGGCACGCAACCAGCCAATACAACGGACGGCGCCGAGACCGTGTCAGCCGGCACGGATTCCGCAATGCCCGGCGATGCTGTTCCACACGACGGAACCCGCGTTGCGGCAGAATGGCATGATGGACAGCTGCTTTTCGATCACGCCAATTCTGACGCGTTGACCGAAGCGATCTCAAAGCGAGTCCTGAGCAGGCTGTCAGCATCCGCAACAGACGGGGACAATTTTTCACTGAGCTTCGAAGCTGCTCGTGTCGCCCGCGATGAAAATTTAACGCATGCCAGTGCTGAACGAGACACGCCGCCAGAAGAGCGACTGCCGGACAAGTTCTTCACCCTGCCAGTGAACCCACGAACCATTGAATGGGATCTCCGTTCCAGTATGCTGGTCGGCGAAGACATTCGCCCGCTCGCGGATTCTTTGGCATCGCTGCGTGACGAAGTGAACTCCTTTCAACAGACCGGTTGGTCCGAAGTTCCTGACGCCCAGAACAACGTCTCCATCGCCAACCTTGCAGCCGTTGCTGATGTCCCGATGGAATCGTTGGTGTCGATGGCGCGACGCCGACTGGATCAGACGGACACGGAACGGCACCGAAGCCAGGAGACGCCAACATCAACAGTTCTAAACGCAGCCGCGGAAGCAGCATCATTCCGAACTGCAGCCACGGTCGCTCCTGAAGTTAAGCCTTCCGCAAAGGTCTCCAATGGTGATCAGGAAACGGCTTCGGCAGACATTAGCTCCGCCGGTGGTCCCGGGACGGCCTTCAGCCAGCTGTTTACCCGCCTCAGGAAAATTCGAACCCAGTCAGCAGAAAACCGATAAAAAGCGATGGACCGCGTCGCAGCATTTGGCCACCACGAACTGTTCCTGTAACATGCGTCAGGTCGACAACTGCCCAACAGCATGATCAAGGTCAGGGCAATTGAGCGAACGCCTGGTGTTTTCTGCCTTGGCAGTGAGTGTTGGAAGGCCCGACTGAGCAGAGTGAAATCTTTCCTGACAGTTCAGTTCCGGCAGGGTTTCCTGCGGCGATTTTTCGCGACAGCAGGGACCAGAACTGCCGGGAAAAAATGTTAAAGTCCCCGGCAAGAGACATCAGCTCAACCCTGTGGGACTGTCTTCCTCGAATCCGGATGGAACTCGGAGTGTTGTGAAACGCCATGCAGACGGAATCTCTTCCCTTGCAGTCAACGGGCAACGCTCGTGCAGTCAATTCTTTTGACCTGCCGGCCGACGCTTCGTCTCTCTATCGCTACTATGGGGCTCATCTTGTCCCCGGCGGAGTTCGCTTCGCCGTGTGGGCGCCCAATGCACGTGAAGTCTCCGTCATCAGCGATGGAAATGGCTGGACGCCCGGCAGAGACTGGTTGAACTCCAGTGACACAGGGGTCTGGCACGGCACGTTGAAAGGCGTAATCCCGGGCACGCGGTATAAATACGCGGTTCGAACACAAAGCGGCCACCTGCTGGAAAAAGCTGACCCAGTGGCCTTTTATGCCGAAATGCGACCTTATACGGCATCTATCGTCTGGAGCCTGCGTGACTTCCAATGGCACGATTCCGAGTGGCTTCAGCGGCGCGCTCAGACGGACTGGCTGCGATCACCTGTATCCATCTATGAAGTCCATCTGGGATCCTGGAAGCGTCCAAAGGACGGTCGTACGTTCTTTAACTACCGGGAACTGGCTCATTCTCTGGCGGACTATGCTGCCGAAGTTGGTTACACGCATATTCAACTGATGCCAATCACCGAACACCCTTTTGATGGTTCGTGGGGGTATCAGACGACCGGATATTTTGCCCCGACCTCGCGATTTGGATCACCTCACGATTTTCAATACTTCGTTGATCACATGCATCAGCGCGGCATCGGCGTTCTGATTGACTGGGTTCCCGGACACTTCCCGACAGATGTGCATGGTCTCGCCATGTTCGATGGAACATGCCTTTACGAACATGCGGACCCGCGACTGGGCTTCCATCCGGACTGGAATACTCTGATCTTCAACTATGGTCGCCGGGAAGTCACTGAGTTCCTCATGTCCAGTGCGAAGTTCTGGTGCGACGTTTATCACGTGGACGGTATTCGCGTCGACGCCGTGGCATCAATGCTGTATCTGGACTACTCCCGAGATTCGGGCCAGTGGATTCCCAATCAGTATGGCGGTCGCGAAAACCTGGAAGCCATAGACTTCCTGCGTCAGTTCAACACGATCATGCACGCCGACTTTCCAGGCGTCATGACGATTGCGGAAGAATCCACGGCATGGCCCGGAGTTTCGCGCCCGTGTTACACCGGCGGACTTGGATTCACGATGAAGTGGGACATGGGCTGGATGAACGACACGCTGCGTTTCATGCGGCGTGATCCCATTTATCGAAACTTTCATCTGTCGGACCTGACCTTCCGCAGCATCTACGCATTCTCCGAAAATTTTGTGCTGCCGCTGTCTCACGATGAAGTGGTGCACGGCAAGCAGTCCCTGCTTTCGCAGATGGCGGGTGACACGTGGCAGAAGTTTGCCAATCTCCGCCTGCTTCTTGCCGGACAGTTCACCGCGCCGGGCAAGAAACTGCAGTTCATGACGACTGAAATCGGTCAGTGGACGGAGTGGAATCATGACGCCGAAGTGGACTGGGTCCTGCGAACTTTCGAAACACACGAAGGCATTCGCCGGATGATGTGTGATTTGAATCGCCTCTACGCAAGTGAGCCAGCACTGTATGACGGCGATGTGGTCTCCGAGGGCTTTCAGTGGATTGTTGGTGATGACCAGACCAACGTCGTCGTCGCGTTCCAGCGCCAGACTCGCGATGGTTCCGAAGTGATTATTGTCGTCAGCAACCTGACACCGGCTCCTCGTGAACGTTATCGCATCGGTGTTCCAACGCCAGGCTTCTACAAGGAAATCTTCAACAGCGACGCAGCGTGGTATGGCGGCGCGGGGGTTGGAAATCAGGGCGGCGTTTATTCCGGGCCTGAATCCGCACATGGCCGGATGAGCAGCATCTCCATCACAGTTCCGCCTCTGGCAACACTGTGCTTTAAGGCCATTACCGCGACAGCGATCGCAAAACCCCTGCCAGAATAACAACGAAAAGCGGCAGTGAAGTCAGGAAATTCTGACACCATTCGCTACTATGCACCGCTGGATTTCAGCTCTTGAGCCTGCAAGGCAGGCAGCTTACGAAACCCGATTTCAACCTCAGGAAAATCAAGAAGCCATCCCAATGAAATGCCTGACACTAAGCGGCGTCTGCATGAGTATCCTGACGCTGACTTTTGCCGGATGTTCAGAGACTGCGGTCGATGTAACGACCACAGATAAAACAGAACTTGTCAATTCATACTGCCCGATCATGGGCAGTCCCGTTGACGCGACAGATCTTGAGCCCTCGCTGGTAAAGGACTGGAACGGCAAGAAAGTTGGTTTCTGCTGTCCGCCTTGTCTCGAAGAATGGGACGAACTTTCCGACACGGAAAAAGCCGACCGGATTGCAAAACCGCCTCAGGGCCACAGCGATACTGTGCACGACCACAACAGCGCCGCCGAAACCAGTTCCACTTCAACAGCTCCCGAACCGACCGTTGTTGAGACGCCTGTATCGCAATAAGTCCCGCGATGTTGGGGACGGGAAATTCTGGCTGACTTCATGATTCATCATGGCACACGAATTCCTGGTGAAACAGGACACCGGCCAGCCCGTGATTTTTAATTGTGTCGTCCGAAGACATGCATGTTATGCCTGACACTGAACTGCCGCCTGCTGAAGTGATTGTTGACGAGGCGCCGATGACCGGCAGATTCAACATGACCATGGATGCGACGATGCTTCAGCTGGGGGCGTTTCGAAGCGTTAGCGTTGTCCGAGTTTATCAGTGGTCGGCACCGACAATCACGTTGGGTTATTTTCAGGCGACAGCGGGTCCTCAGGAAAATCCATTCCCGAGCCTTCCGAACGTCCGGCGACTCTCTGGCGGCGGAGCGATTCTGCACGACCAGGAACTTACCTATTCCTGTGTTCTTCCGACGACTCATCCAGTGCGACAGGACCCGTCATCTCTTTATACAGCGGTGCACTTGAGCCTGATCAGCCTGCTCAGGAGATGTGGTATCGATTGCTGCCTGCGCAGTGAATTTGATGCGGCGCAGCCAGAACAACCGGAGATCGATCCGGAACTGACCTCGCAACAAGCAGAACCGTTCCTTTGCTTCCTGCGCAGAAATCCCAGCGACATCGTCCACGCTTCCGGGGCAAAAATTGTGGGGAGTGCCCAGAGACGCCGGAAGGGCATTACCCTGCAGCATGGAAGCATCCTGTTGTCGGCATCTCACATCATTCCTTCTGTCCCGGGAATCCAGGAACTCAGCCCTGAATTCGACGCCCCGCGATTCAGCCGAGACCTTGGAGCGGCAATTGCGCAATCCATCAGTAACGAATGGAAATTTCGTAGCTACAGTGCCGAAGAACTGTCTGCATTCGCTAAAATGGAACAGAACGACTCCACCTTTTGACGAACTTGCGGAACCCGCCACGACATTAGGCCAGAAACGCGGCCAGTAAACTGAAGACCATCGCAGCAAAATCACGGAATAGGGCCGGTAACTTCTGGCAGGACGCGTTTTTCATTAGGCCTCTCTCTTGATAGCGGCTGCACTGGGGGAAGTACAAACGCTGGCGATGTTGCAAAACTGCAACAGAGTCGACGCCGGGCCGATCAAAAAAAATCTTCACCACTGTGAAAAAGGCCAGAGGAGAGTGGAGCCGGGAGTTGCAGTTCGGCGATTTTCACTGAAAATGAAATGAACGATGTCCAACAAAACCGAAAACGGCTCTTGAACAAAGCTAAAAATGGTCAGGAAAACGTTTTGAAACGGCTTTAATCGGGCACTGGTGATCACATTCGCCAGCAAGATAAATTTCTGTACACCAGTACTTTTCTTTGGTGCATTCGAACCTTTTTAAGCAATTTTGTGCAGGCGTTCATCCTTTTAATGCTGGCAGTTGCGAAATGAATTGCTACATTCTAAATCTACCGAACACTCACGCATCCTGTCTATTTGCGCCAAGATCCCCTGTTCGCAAGCCTCTCAGAAGGGCTTCGTATTCCTTCGGAGTTTCTCAGTTATGGTCGCAGCGGAACTGAAAGTTGTCGGCGGAAAACATGCCGGCCAGGTCATTCCCCTGAATCGGCGCAAGTTTCTGATTGGTCGGGAGCAGGATTGCCAGCTACGTCCGAACAGCGACATGGTGAGTCGCCACCATTGCGTTTTCAGCATTGACGATTTCTCTGTGCGCCTTCGTGATTTGGGCAGCACTAACGGCACGCTGGTAAATGGCGAGCGTATTCGGAAAGAAACAGTTCTTGGGGCCGGTGACCGCATCGTCATCGGTAATCTTGATTTTGAACTCGTGATTCAAGCCGGCGTAACGGCCTCGGAAGCAGACAGTAAGTCCATGCCGGCGATCCCACTTACCGCCGAGGATACTCAGGTCACATCTCGCACCGTTCTGGAACTGCCAACAGCTCCGTTAACCGTGACAGCGCCAGTGGTCGCTCAGCTAGAGGCACCACCAGCCGAAGTCTTTGCACAACAGGCACCGCCAGTTCAGATGACTGAGCCTGCTCTGATGCCGGCTGGGCAACTGATGCCGCAACAGTATCCCTATCAGCCAATGATGCAGCCAATGGGCTATCCGGGCGGCATGTACGGCCAAATGCCATATCAACCAATGATGCCCGGCTATGGCCAGATGTATCCTCAGATGATGCCGCAAATGATGCCGCAAATGATGCCTCAGATGATGCCAGGCATGGCGTATCCGGGGCAGGAGCCTGCGGTTTCAGTGCCACAGGAAACGCTAAGCGCTCCTGGTGCGATTGAGGTGGCTCTGCCTGACCCATCCACGACAGGTGCAAAAGATTCGGAAGTTGCGAAAGGAAGCAGCGGGTCCAGTACTTCCGACACAGCAAAACCTACCGGTGCAGCCGACGCGATTATCAAGCAGTACATGGGACGTCGACCGGGCAATAGTTGAGATCAATTCATACACCTTCCCCAGTACGGGCTTGTGGCTTTTCCGCAGGCCCGTTCTTCGTTTCCAGAGACAGCTTTTGCTGTCACCTGATGCTTGTCAGAGAGAATTGACGATGGCCGAACCAAACGATGTGCAGAGAAAGTACCGAGAGTTCCTCGACCTTATTCCGCTGACTTTGGCGCTGGCCGGTCTGCCGGCAAGCGACCACGGTAAATACTTTACGGCCGAACAGATTGAATCGCGGCTTTTCACAATTCGTCACGCCTGGAAAGCAGCTCGCCAGATCGCCCGCGAATGCATTCAGCCAGCCAATTCACAGCCCGCAACAACGGACGTCTAATGTGTGGAAAACTGCCCGCGCATCGGACCCAGATCAGAATCGGTCGACGAAGGCAGCACGATTGACGGCGCACATTACATCGGACCGCGAGAAACATCGCCCTGCGACTCACGGCTGAAAATTTAGCAGACTGCGTCCAAAAAAAAAGATGTCGCTGCCGACATCTTCTGATCCTGCCGTTGATAAAGATTTAATATCCGGGGAAACATGGTGGTCACCAGCGAGTTTGTCAGCCCGAGCCAAACCAGCGAACGTTCACTGTCGACGGATAACTTTATTCTGAAGCCCGGCGATGGTTTGGTTTCCCAAGTTTGAATGGAGCTTTTCTGCCGCGGAAACCGTCAAGGTTTCAGGAAGTGCAAGTCTGTCTTGCCGCTCTCCGAAACGCCTGACGCGTTCCGCGACAAGTCTTGAAACGGGAAGCAGATCGCAGCTGTTTTCGAACCAGACGAATAGCAGGATCCCTGACAGGGGTCAGCGATAGACAAAGACCAGATACAATGACCCCAAAACCATCAGCGCGACCAGGACGGCATCAGGCTCAACCACCCACAGTCGCTTCTCGGCGCGATAGAGCAGACAAAGCAGAGTCACACAGGTTGTCAGCACAACACAAACGCCGGTAATGGCATTAACCGGCGAAACAAGCGATAGAATCGGTTCGGAGCTCACCGAATCTGTCAGCCCCAGAATCAGCATGTTGAACGCGTTGCTTCCAAAAATATTGCCGATCGCCATATCGTGGGATTTCAGCCTGATGGCCGAAAACGTTGATATCATCTCAGGAAGCGATGTCATGAACGCCACAAAAACGGTCCCAAAAAATGTTCGACCCAATCCTGTCGAAACAGCCAGGGCATCGGCAGTGTGAGCCAGTTTGGGAGCCACTAAAAAAATCACCATGGCACAGGCAACGAAACCCGTTACGTTCGCAGGAAGACGGCGAGCATGCCCGGTCGGTTCGTCGGCAGGAAGGGCTGTGGTGAGAGAAACTTTCTGATCCATGTACAACAGTCTGGCACAGAAACCGTATGTAAAGATTAATCCCCAACTGCACGCGCCCAGATGGAGGAAAGTCCATTTGGAACGCAGCAAAATGCCCAGCACTGCAATGGCCGTCATCAGGCAGGCGACAATTCCAGACAACGAATGGGCAACCGCATTACGGGAAAGAATGCGACCCGGAGTTCGAGAGACCAGATCCAGCATAGCAAGAATGAACAGGTTGATCAGGGAACTACCGAGGACATCCCCCGCCGTCAGGTCATAGGCTCCCATGCGCACCGCGTTGAATCCAAGTGAGAACTCCGGAAGGCTGGTCGCACCCGCCAGCAGAACCAAGCCTGTCACGGTCTTTCCAAGCCCCGACTGATCAGCCAGTCCATCTGCAAACTTCGATAAAAACATGGCAGCCACAACAATCACCGCAGCCAAAACCCCAAAGGTCAGTAACTCTGACATACGCCCCCCTCTGTGAAGCAATCAACATAATTCAAGCCAGCCCAAAGCCAAGTAAATTTCTTCCCCAACACCAGGGCGGTGACTACGTTCCATCTCGTCCCAGTCCCTGCTCCACGAACCGATTCTGACGCGGATGCTTGACACTCTTGGGAAATGCGAGTACTTTCCGGGCTGAATCCGGAAGGAACAGCGTAACAGTGGATATTTTTCCGCTGCTGACCGATTTTTCTTCAGGAAGTTTGCTGTTTGTCAGACCCTGAACCGCCTTCGAGGAACCTGAAATGGACAAGATGTAGGTCTTACTCCATTTCTCCGATATTCAGAGAGTTTCACATTTTGAAATGTGCTTTGGAATCGGCAAGGTATTCGGCAGAGACTTCTGTTGACTTCGAAAAGTGGGACATAGCTCCCGCTTTTTTTTTAACCACGCACAGCACAACTAGACACCCAGTCATGAATGGCACGGAAATCCTCAGAATTGTCGATGCGATCCACCGCGACAAGGCAATTGACGCCGAAATCGTGTTTGAAGGGATCGAGCAGGCAATTTTGTCAGCAGCGCGAAAGCACTTCTCCGAAGAGGAGCAACTTGAAGTTCGCATCGATCGCGAGACCGGGGAGCCGGCCCTGATCTGCGACGGACGCATGCTGGATCCGGAACTTTTGGGTGATCTTCTGGGTCGAATTTCCGCTCAAACTGCCAAGCAGGTGATGATTCAGAAGATTCGTGAAGCAGAACGCGATACGCTTTACGAAGAATATCTGGAACTCCGCAGCCAACTAATCTCTGGGCAGGTGACTCGCGTTGATCGCGGGACGGTCATCGTTAGTTTGGGCAAGGTCGAAGCCATTTTGCCTCGCAGTGAGCAGATCCGAAAAGAAAATTATCGGACAGGCGACCGTGTGCGCGCGATCGTTCTCGACGTCCGAAAGGCGGGTTCTCGAGTCCGTGTTATTTTGTCGCGAACCCATGCCGATTTTGTGCGACGACTGTTTGAAGTCGAAATTCCGGAAGTCAACGATCGCGTGATTGAAGTGCGGTCGATTGCGAGGGAAGCAGGAAATCGTTCAAAAGTTGCCGTGTCCTGCAGCGATTCTTCCATTGATTGTGTCGGGGCGTGCGTCGGTGTCAGGGGCGCTCGAATTCGAGGCATCGTTGAAGAACTTGCTGGCGAACGCATCGATATCGTGCGATGGAATGACTCGCTGTCCATTCTGGTGCCAAATGCTCTGCAGCCCGCTGAAGTTGAAGATGTGATTCTTTGCCCAATGCTTGGCAAGGTGATTGTGCTTGTCCGGGAAGATCAACTCTCGCTGGCGATTGGAAAATTCGGTCAAAACGTGCGTCTCGCCTCCAAGCTTGTGGGCTGGGATATCAACGTCATGACGCAGGATCTGCTGGACCAGCAGCTTGATAAGTCTATCGAAGCTTTCTGTGTGATCCCGGAGGTGACTTCGGAACTTGCAGAAAACCTTGTTTCCCAGGGCTTCTTTACTTTTGATGATCTTTCAGTCATTGAACCTGACCAATTGGCAGAAATTGGCGGTCTGTCTGAGGAAGATTGCGACAATATCGTAAATTACGCCGACAGGGAAAGTCAGAGAATCGAAGTGGAAGAAAAGATCGCGGCCGATTTAAGAAAGCAGGCTGCAGCTCAGGGAGAGGTTCCTCGAGCAAAGGTCGAAGCAGCACCGGCGGCGGTGCCGTCAGAGGTTGTCGAAGCAGCACCGGCGGCGGTGCCGTCAGAGGTTGTCGAAGTTGTGGAAGAATCTTCAGCACCAGCAGAAGATGTGTGATGAGTTGACTCAAGGGCAGGGTGTTTTTCCCTGCCATTTCATCCCTTGATCTTCGCAGCGCCGGTGCGAACATCAAAACAGAGGAGACACGGTCTTCAGTAACTGAACTAGGTTTTCGAACGGTTTTTCGTGTGTCTTTTGTTTTGACTGTAATCGGCATTCGCCGGAAACTGATCTTTATCATCGGTTCGTAGTAGCCGTGTTGTCGCGGAAGCCGCCTTTCTGCGGTAAATCGATCAGTCGTTGTGTGAGGTTCTGTGCCGCGTGTGCCTGGGTCAGTGCCCTGTGTCACATTTTGACGGCCTAAGGGGTTATGTTTTGAAGATAAGAATCTTTGCCCTTGCCAGAGACCTGGGCCTCGACAGCAAGGTGTTGATCGAGCTGTGTGAAGAAGCTGGCGTAAAATTGCGCAATGCTCTTGCGACGATCAGTGAAGAAGAACGAGACCAGGTGGTGGCGTATGTCCGCAAAAAAGGGACTCCAGTCACTCAGTCAGTTCCGGCTGTGGAGGTCACTCCTATTCGCGAATCGGTTGCTCATGGCGGTCGTGTTCGAGTGATCGGAACAGGCAGCGTTCGTTCGACCTCAGGTCGCACTTCGCAAGAGGTGGATGATGAGGAGTCAGAAGAAACTGTAGAGGTTCACTATCCTGTGGTCGCTGAAGAGGAAATTCCGACGGCAGTAGAACCGCTGGTGTCTGAGGCCGTCGCGGAAGTTGAAGCTGAACCGCTGGAAGAAACGCCTGTAGAAGAAGTTGTGGCACCGGCAGAGGAAGTTGCTGAAGAACCGGCAGCGGCCACGGCAGAAGAAGTCCCGGTGAAAACAACGGCTGATATCGCGAAGCCGGAAGCGCCCGCGGCAAGACCACCGATCGAGCCGCAGGCTTCCGATGCGATGAAGCGGCCGCGAATGGCGCAGCCTCGCGAAATGCGTCCTATTGGTTCGGTCAAGGACCGTGAGCAGCAGGCCGCAGGGACTCCTGCAAGACCGTCCGGGCCGATTAAGGTCAATAAAGAGAAAACTCAGGCTCGTCCTATTGTTGCCGCCGCGCCGACCTACGTGGCGCCGACGATCAAGAAGCCGAAGCCGCGCGATGAAAAGGCTCAAAAGCCTGACATGTCGTTTAAGGGCATCGTGGACAGCAGCAGCCCGCTGGCTGATCAGCTGAAGGCCCTGCGAACGGCGCGTGAAGAGCATGAACGTGGCGGTCCTGCGCCGGCGGTTGCCAGACCTCGAGGCATGGCAAATCGGGGCTCATTGCTGAAAGAACTTCGTGAGACTCGCGAAGCAGAGCGGCAGGCCAAGAAGCTGAAACGCAAGAAGAAAGCGGGCAGCATCGAGCTGCGAACAACTGCGCAGATTTCGTTTCCGATCACTGTCCGTGCACTTTCCGAGGCTATTGGTCGTCCGGCGAAGTCGATTCTGGGAATCCTGTTCAAGCAGGGCCGAATGGTCACCATAAACGACGAACTGGGCGAAGAAGAGTCCATGGAAGTCGCTATGGAACTGGGCGTCGATCTGTCGTTCAAGCGAACGCGTGACATCGAAGCCGAACTGCTGGCATCGCTTGACCATGAAGATCCGCCGGAACTGATGCGCCAGCGTCCGCCAATCGTGACCATTCTTGGTCACGTAGACCATGGCAAGACGACTCTGGTCGACAAAATTCGTTCGGCAAACGTTGCCTCTGGTGAAGCGGGCGGGATTACCCAGCACATTGCTGCATATCAGGTCAATTACCAGGATCATCTGCTGACATTTGTAGATACTCCGGGCCATGCCGCGTTCGGAGAAATGCGATCTCGCGGTGCCAACGTAACCGACATGGTGGTCCTGGTTGTTGCTGCAGATGACGGCGTCATGCCGCAGACTGTGGAGTGTATCAGCCACGCCAAGAACGCTGGTGTGCCAATCATTATCGCCCTGAATAAGATGGACCTTCCGGGAATCGATGAACAGCGGATTCTTCAGCAGCTGGCTCAACACGAACTCCTGCCGGCCGAGTGGGGTGGCGAGTACGAAGTTGTCAGAACATCGGGTGCCACAGGCAAGGGCGTTGACAAACTTCTGGAAACACTGTTGTTGACGGCTGAATTGCATGAACTGCAGGCCAACCCGGATCGCGAAGGTCTGGGCATGTGTCTCGAAGCGTTCCGCGACGAGGGGCGCGGCCCGATCGCCTGGTTCATCATTGAAAAAGGCACTCTGCGTGTCGGTGACGTGGTGCTCTGCGGATCCACTTATGGCCGCATTCGATCGATGTACAACGATCGCGACGAAGCCATCTTTGAAGCTGGCCCCTCAATGCCGGTCAAGGTTTCCGGGCTTTCTGAAGTTCCGGGAGCGGGAGACCACTTCTTCGTTATGAAAGACATTGAAGAAGCCCGAGAAACGGCACAAAGCCGTTTGCATGAAGGTCGAACAGAGTCGCTGTCTTCTCGTGTCACACCGAGAACGCTGGAAGACATTTTGAGTGCTCCGCGAGAAGGGCAGGGTGTTCAGGAATTACCGCTTATTTTGAAAGCGGATACGCCAGGTTCCATTGAAGCTCTGCGGAGCGAGATTGGTAAATTTGACCATCCGGAAGTCAGAGTCCAGATTATTCACTCGGGTGTCGGCGGGGTAAACGAAAGCGATGTTTCGCTGGCCAGTGCAGCGGGCGCAATTATCGTCGCCTTCCACGTCATTGCGGAAGATCGAGCCCAGTTGCAGGCTGACCGTCTGGGTGTGGAAATTCGGCGATACAACATCATTTATGAAGTTACCGAACACATCAAGCTGGCACTACAGGGTCTGCTGCGACCAGAGCGTGTCGAAGTTTCAACAGGACGAGCCATCGTTCTGCGGACCTTCAGTATCAGCCGATTCGGAACAATTGCCGGCTGTCGTGTCCTGAATGGAACGATCGGCCGAGACAGTCGTGTGCATTTGATTCGCGATCAGAAGGTCATGAACAATTATCGAATCGGATCTTTGAAGCGTGAAAAAGATGACGCGAGGGAAGTCCGAGACGGGATGGAGTGCGGTATTCGGCTCGACGGGTTCAATGACGTCAAGGAGGGCGATCTGCTCGAAGCGTATCGAGTAGACGAAATCAAGCGGACGCTGTAACGCAGAATGGAGGCCAGCGTTGCATCTGGCCTCCCTTCTTGCATCCCTGTGGTTTGTTGAAACCCGTGGGACGAATGAACCGCTGACCTGGCAAGTGTGTCCAGGTCAGCTCCTGATTCACGAAAGCAGCTGTCTATGTCAACCCGACGCACCGCACGAGTCGCCTCCATGATCAGGGAGGTCGTCAGCAGCGCAATTCTTTTTGAACTGCGTGACCCTCGCATCAAGAATGTGACGGTTCTGGGAGCTGACGTCAGCCCGGATCTTCGGTATGCCACTGTACGAATTTCCGTAATGGGCGACGAAAAAGCGTGCTCATTAACGATGCACGGGCTGACTTCTGCCCGTGGGTATCTTCAGTCCAAAGTCGCCGAATACGTAAAAAGTCGCTATGCTCCGGAACTGCGATTCGTCATTGATGACGGAATCAGGAAATCAGTGGAAACCTCTGCCTTACTAAAGGATGTTCTCCCGTCTGACTCAGAAGACGAAGCTTCAGAGAACGACGGAGATTCAGACGTCGAAGGCGATGATGAAACGGAAACGGCAGATTCAGCAGTGGCGGAACCCGGAGAACAGGAATAGGACCATCCTGACTCCTGAACTCTCCGGTGGTATCAGTCGTAAATTTGAATTGTCCTTCAGTCGAACACAGGTCAGCAGGGAACAACAATGGGAACGGCCAAAGCCACAAAGGCAGCCGACAAGTCTCAGGTCTGTCGCAAACTTGTTACAGCCTTGCAGAAGCTGTACGGCAAGTCGGTGCCCAGAATCGACCTCTCCGTTGTGGAAACAATGCTGTTTGCGGCGTGCCTTGAGGACAATCCCTGGCTGCAGGCAGAAGCTTCGCTCAAGAAGGTTCTCACCGGCTACTTCGACCTGAACGAAATCCGCGTCAGCTCGGTTTCCGAACTGGAGCAGACCTTGGCGCCACTCAAGGATGCGGACTGGAAGGGTTTGCGAATTCGCTCCATTCTTCGATACGTCTTTGAAACGACATATTCATACGATTACGAAAAACTGCGTCGCCAGACGCTGGAGCAGGCTGTCAAAACACTGAACAAAGTGAATGACATCACTCCGTTCATGAGAGACTTTATTCTTCACGAAATTCTCGGCAGCCACGTAATCTGTCTCGACAATTCGATGCTGACGGCTGCTGAGTGGCTCGGACTGGTTCCAGCAAAATCCGACCTCGATGAAGCGTCTGAGTTTCTGAAGGGTGGCATTAAAAAATCTGAAGTTTCTGAGTTCTGTCATGTTCTCAGATGTCTGGCGACAGATCCAAAATTCATTCTGCGATTCACGGATCCACCGGATTCTGAACTGTCGATGGATGATGTGATGGACCGTCTGGCCGAACTCCAGGCACCGCCGAAGAAGAAGCCGGCTAAGCCAGCACCCGTTGTTGAACCTGTCCACGAGAAACTCGGTTCGTCCAAAAAATCAGCCCCGGCTCCTGTGACCGAAAAAGCGGCTGCGGAAAAGGTCTCCGCGGTTGTCCGCAACGTTCCGGCAAAGACCACTGCGCCAGCAGCAGCCAGTTCGAAATCCAGCTCCAAAACACCGCCGCCAGTTCCTGCAAAAGCAAGCTCAAGTAAGCCCGCTGCGAAGCCGGCGACTACAAAAATCGTTGCCAAGGTGACCGAAAAGGGCGTCTCCGGATCATCGGCTCGATCAGCCGCCACGAAGTCCGCCGAGGCAAAGAAAACAAACACGGACGCGGGCAAATCAACTCCGCGGAAGCCCAAAAAATAGCCAGTCACGCGACATTGGAGGTGCGAATCGCCTGAATTTGGCAACTCCGACTGGCTTTCAGAGCAATCCTCCTTCGGGGACTTTGATCAGCAACTCCCGAACCGAACTCGACAGAGTTAAGCTTCATACCAATAATGCGGACGCATCTCTGTTCCGTGCCATGGTTGAACCTTTTTCATCGCAGAGCCTGATCATGAAGCGTTCGGTATCTCTCTACTCGGCAGTTGTGCGCCAATTCCGTTGGCACCAACTGCTGATGGCCGCAATTTTCACCATTCAGACGATCAGTGTTATCGGAACACTTCAGGGAAGTAGTTTCGATGAGCCCGCGGCGGCCCAGGCGGATCCTGCGGACCCACCGCCTCAGGACGCTGATGCTGAAAAACCGGCACTCGATGGCCTGTCTGAACCAACCGAGAAGCCACGGGAGGTTAAGGACGAAAGCGATGCAATCGACCCGGCCAGCAAGGACACTCTGGCTTCTTACATGGCCGGACAAATATCGCTGAAACGCGGTGACCTTGAAGCGGCGGCAGAGGCGTTTCAGAAAGCGTCAGAATCAGACCCCAAGTCTGCAGTTCCGATCCGAGCTCTCGCGATGGTGCTTTTTCGCATGGGCAAGCCGGATGAAGGTGCGGCCATGGCTGCCAGAGCCATGCAACTGGATCCCAATGACTATGAGACGCGTCTTGAAATGGCAATCCTTCGCGGCAGCAATCGCAAGTTTGATGAGGCTGCAAAGTTGATTGAGGAAGCTCTTGGCTCAAAATCTCTTAAGGAACAGTCTTTCGATTTTATTCATGTCCATCAGGTTCGCGCGGCTGTTCTTCTGGAGATGCGTAATCTGGCCGGTGCAGCCGACAGCTACGAACTGATTCTCAAAGGGCTGGAGCGACCGGAAGATTTCATGCTCTCGGATCGTGAGCATAAAACACTGCTCAAGAATCGCATGACAGGGTATGAGGTCACGGGGCGAATTCTTCTGGAGGCAGGACGCGTTCCCAAAGCCATCGAAGCTTTTGAAGCACTGTCTCGCACAGAGAAAGATGTGCCGGGCGATCACAACCTGCTGCTGGCCCGAGCGTATTTCCAGCAGGATAAGCTCGAGGCGTGCGAGCAAAACCTGAATCGCTATTTCGAAACTGGTCGTCGCAGTGCTGAATCTCTGCTGCTGTTGCGAGATCTTTACGAAGCCACAACGCGATCCGATTCATTGACGACCCGCCTGGAAGAACTGACTGAAGAAGCGAATGATGCGGCTTCCGTAAAAATGTTTCTTGGTCAGGTACTGCTGGATCAGGGTAAGACCGATGAAGCCGCCGATGTCTACCAGTCAATTCTTGATACGACGGGCGAAGCCGACGCTTATCTGGGTCTTGTGCGAGTCGAAATCGCGAGGAGAAATCCAAACGCTCTGATCGCAACCGTGAATCGCGCGGCCAGATCTCGCATCACCATCGTTGAAATGCAGCCAATGGTAGGAAGTATTGCTGCGGTCGATGAATTTGCCAAAGAAGCGATTAAGGCATGCAAAGCCACGATCGCTGCCAAGCCAGGCGATATCCATCCAGCAGTGCCGTTCTTCTGTGCCCTTGTCGCTGAAGAACTTGAACTTGCCGCAGAGGAGGGAGAGTTACTCAAAACCACGCTGCAACTGAAACCGGACCGCGAGCTGACGATGCAGACGCTTGACAAGTATGGCATGAATCAGCTGCGTCAGGGAGAATACAATAACGCCGCCAAAATCTTTGAGCAGATGCTTGAAACGCCCGGGCTTCAACCGCTTGCACGCGTAAATACTCTGTTCAGAATATCAGCAGCGTATGCTTCCATTGAAGATTTGGGCGCTGCTCGAAAAGCACTTCAGCAGGCACTCCTAATGGTGCCGGATGAACCCCAACTGCTGGGACGCCTTGCACTGGTCGAAGCTGCTGACGGACAACTTGAAGTTGCCGAAGACTTACTGCTGAAATCCATTTCCGGTTTGGGTAACAACCCGGACCTTCTGACGGAATCGCGTCTGCGACTGGCCGGCATTTACGCCCAGATGCGTCAGTGGGAAAATGCTTCTGAACAGTATCAGCAGGTGCTCGAAATGGAGGCTGTAGAAAAAGACACGGTCCGCCTGGCTCGGATGGGCCTTTCCAACGCCTTCGTTCAGAATGGCGACATGGAGCAGGGCCAGAAGGTGCTGGAAGAAGTGTATGAGGAAGATCCGACCGATCCGGGTGTCAACAACGACCTGGGATATCTTTACGCAGACCAAGGCAAAAACCTCGAGCAGGCGGAGAAAATGATTCGAATTGCTGTGGAATCGCAGCCGGAGAATCCCGCTTACCTCGATAGTCTTGGCTGGGTGCTTTTCAAGCAGGGCAAGAATGAAGAAGCCCTGGAACCACTCAAAAAAGCCAACTCCAATCCCGAGTATCAGGACGCCACACTTCTGGAACATGAAGCTGATGTCCACCAAGCTCTGCAAAAGTCTGATGAAGCAAAAGCGTTGTGGAAAAAGGCACTTGAAGTGGAGGAAAAGTCGAAGCGACCTGATGCGGCTATTCTTAAACGACTGAAGGAAAAACTGGGTGAGAAAGAATCAGCCGAGGCCATCAAACAATAAACTCTTCCAGGATTGATGAACGACGTCAGCCGTGCCTTCCTGCAAAGAAGGACCGGCTGCGACGGCAGATTGCAACAGCCCCTGATCACCCCTGCTTTAATCGGGCTCATGTTCAGTTCAATGCTTTCTTTTCCACGGTCATCCGCTTCAATCGAGATCTGAAAACCACTCATGGCCCGGAAGACCACCATCAAGAATGATGACGACGAACCGGAAGAACCAGTTCGTCCGAGTTTCGGCAGCACTGCGAGTGCCGGGAATTTCGAAGACCCGAATCAACAACGATTTGACGACGAACTCCGTCCATCAAAACTTGAGGACATTGTAGGCCAGTTGGCGGTGGTGGAACGCCTTAGAATCCTCCTGGAAGCGACAAAAAAACGTAAGGAACCGCTCGGACACCTTTTGCTTGACGGACCGCCGGGGCTGGGCAAGACGACGATCGCGACTGTCATCCCGCGCGAACTGGGCACCGAATTGCAGATCACTGCAGGCCCGTCTCTCAGTGCCCCCAAAGATCTCCTGCCGTACCTGAGCAACGCCAGTTACGGCAGCGTGCTGTTCATCGACGAGATCCACCGGATGCCGCCGACGGTTGAGGAATTCCTTTATCCGGCCATGGAAGATTTTCGCATCGACATCACACTGGGGGATGGCTTGAATGCGCGCACTATCAACATGAAACTGCAGCCGTTTACTCTGATCGGCGCAACGACTCGCAGCGGGATGCTGACCGCTCCGCTTCGTGATCGGTTTGTGAATCGAGAGCATCTGGACTTCTACACCACCGAAGAACTGTCCACGATCATCAGCCGGAACTCGCAAAAGCTCCGTACCGAAATTGCCGCTGAAGCAGCGCATGAGATTGCGATCCGCTCACGAGGGACTCCGCGAAAGGCCAACAACTGGCTTCGCTGGACCCGCGACTTCGCCGATGCGCGGGCCAACGGAAAGATCACTCTCGAAGTAGCTCGCGCGGCCCTTAAGATGAAAGGAGTCGATGACGCCGGGCTTGAGGAACAGGACCGCCGCTATCTGGAAACCATCATCAACGTCTTCAGTGGCGGCCCCGCCGGCGTCCAGGCATTGGGACACACTCTCAACATACCAGCGGATACTCTGGAGGACGAAGTCGAACCATTTCTACTGCGGGAAGGCTTCATCCAGCGAACGCCACGCGGTCGCATGATCACAGCCAAAGCGATGGCACACCTGGGCGTGACGTCAAAATCAAAAACCAAACCGCCGAAAGACAAATCTGATGCCCCTTCAGATCAGCGGGAATTGTTTTGACGGGACATAGGCATAAGCGGTGATCGCGACAACGGCCAGCATCGAAATCATTCCGAGTCGCCTGCATGTCTGCCTTTCAGGCCATCTGGAATCGAACATCACGCTTCTATAAAAGGTGATCTGCGAAAGTCGTCTGAACTCTGATACACAGCATAGCACAACCGAAGCCCCGCGAAACACAATGCTCGTTCCGAGGCTCCAGCCTCGGAACGCACTGCACACAAGGCTCCAGCCTTGCGTGAATCTCGTCGCTGGAGGCTGGAGCCCAATGGTACTCACTTTGTCGTTTGACCGTGAGCCGCAAGGCGCTAGCCGCGGGTGTTTTGTAGGCGACCAACCCGCGGCTAGCGCCTTGCGGCTCACAAAGTGAGTGCCATTGGGCTGGAGCCTCCTGGCAGTGTGTTCCAGGGCTGGAGCCATGGAACAAGGTCAATGAGAGCGGGATTCGGCCTGATAGTCGAAATCAACACCCATTTTCATTGAGTCCGAAGTCTGATGGAGGCCCGCGAGATCGTCCGCGGTGAGGTTGCCAATCCCCTGGATCTTGGTTCGAACGATCGACACTTCACCGGGAATGCTGATCGCAGTCCGCCCAACACCACTGTTCTTGAAAAATCGGCTAACGTACGGAATTTTACTCACGATCGGGGTTCCCATCGTGCGACCTTCGGTAAGTTTGACAGAGTTTTTCAGCACAAGTGCGTCCTCGTCGACTGAAACAATCGTGCCAGCAACCTGTTCGATACTACGGCGCACGGAATTCGGTGTTCTGGAAACAGTTGAATGTGTCAGCAGACAAACGTGCTGTCCTGGCTTCAGCTCAGCAATCAGGCCTGGCGTAAAGTCTGATTGCTGGAAATGCCCTTCGATCTCTCGCAAGTCGTCCATCGAAAGTGTCGGCGGGGGGCCGGGCGGTCTTCGCCTGCGGTCAGCCGTCGTGGATGAGCTGGAGTCTTCTTGCTGGAAGAAATGTTCAATTTCAGTCAGTCGATCCAATGCTGGGCTCGGGGATGATGTGCCCAAAGCACGCTCAGAGGATGTCATCGTTTCGCTGGAAACGCGATCCAAAGCCCCAGGGACTTTGTGAACGGACGATCGGGCGGGAAATAGTGCGCAACCGCACTGCAGGACGACCGCAAGTATGCCGAACCACACTGAATTCCTGTTCATGGTTGATTTCTCCGATCGCGTCGTGTGCTGGTTCGCGTGACTTATTTCCAACAGTGGATTCACTCGTAATCAACTCCCATACGTTCCACTTGCAGGAGCAGTACCAGAGATTCTGCACCAGACGCAGACAATTCAAACGCACCTGCGATTTTGTCGCGTGAGATGACCACGTCGTCCGGCATCCTCAAAGACTCACGAATCGAACCATGAAGATCATCCTGTTTCTGAGAGTCCGCAGAGTCGCGGTTCTACGGCCAGCGAACTTCAGATGAGGTGTATCACCGTCCACAACGCCGAAACAATGGCCGATTAGCGTTCGAGGCCCCCGGATTTTGCGGACCGAGCCGGGATCCGGTGTGATTCAGCCGAAATTGCCGGTAAATGGCGTTACACTACCACTCGTTCCGAGGCTCCAGCCTCGGAACGCACTGCGCACAAGGCTCCAGCCTTGCGTGATGTCATCGCCGGAGGCTGGAGCCTCCTGGCAGTATGTTCCAGGGCTGGAGCCCTGGAACAAGGTAAGAGCTAGTATGTCCCTGAAATGCATTTACGATTTTGATGTTGTTGTCGTCGGAGCCGGCCATGCTGGTACCGAAGCCGCATTAGCGGCAGCTCGCATGGGCGCAAAAACGGCGCTGCTGACGATGAACTGCGACACCGTCGGCCAGATGAGCTGCAATCCGGCAATTGGCGGCGTTGCCAAGGGCCAGATCGTTCGCGAGATCGATGCGCTCGGCGGTGAAATGGGGCGAGTCATTGATAAGACCGGCATCCATTTTCGAATGCTCAACAGCGGTAAAGGTCCCGCCATGCACAGTCCGCGCGCCCAAGCGGACAAAAAGGCGTATCAGTTTGAAATGAAGAACCGAGTGGAGCTGCAGGAGAACCTGATGCTCTGCCAGGAGACAGTCGAGTCTATCGAAACAGAGAACGGAAAGATCACTGGGATTCGTGTCACTGGAGACGCATTCTACCGAACTCGTGCCGTGATTCTGACGACCGGAACATTTCTCAAAGCCATCATGCACACCGGCGAATCCAAAGCCGAAGGTGGTCGAGCAGGCGACAAGGCGTCCCACGGAGTATCCGGTGCTCTGAAGTCATTGGGCTTCGAACTGAGACGTTTCAAGACGGGCACGCCAGCTCGACTGAATGGCCGCACCATTGATTTCACTCGCTGCGAACCTCAACCCGGCGATGAAAATCCCGAACCATTTTCGTACATGACGGATCGAATTGAACAGTCGCAGATTCACTGCTATCTCACCAGCACGACTCACGAGATCCATGAACTCATCCGCGCTAATCTGCATCGAGCGCCGATGTATTCGGGTCAGATTCAGTCGACGGGACCGCGATATTGTCCGTCGATCGAAGATAAGGTTGTGCGATTCGCCGACAAGACTTCCCACCAGATTTTTCTGGAGCCGGAGGGTCGAAATACGCAGGAGGTTTACGTCAACGGAATCTCAACCAGTCTGCCGCGCGATGTGCAGGATGAGATTATTCGTCGCATCCCGGGCTGCGAGAAAGCTCAGATCATGCGTTATGGATACGCGGTCGAATACGATTTCGCTCCACCGACACAGTTGTATCCGTCATTGGAAACCCGACTTGTGGAAGGATTGTACTTCGCTGGTCAGATCAACGGGACAACTGGTTACGAAGAAGCGGCCGGGCAGGGCCTTCTTGCTGGAATCAACGCGGCGTTGAAAATGCAGGGCAGGGGACCGTTTGTGCTGGATCGCAGTCAGGCCTATCTGGGAGTTCTGATTGACGACCTCGTGACGAAAGGCGTCGATGAACCGTATCGCATGTTTACATCTCGCGCTGAGTATCGTCTGCTGCTGCGTCAGGACAATGCCGACCGCCGGCTGACTCCGCTGGGGATTGAAATTGGGAGCGTGACGCAGGAACGCATCGATCGCTTTCGAAAGTATGAAGATGAGCTGACCCGCGCGTTTGCCGCGATGACCAAACTGCGAGCCGTCGGGCAGACGCTGGAAGAGCACTTGCGTCGCAACACGATCACATGGGATGAGGTATATTCGCTGTTTCCGCAGCTTCTGGATTTCAACCTCACCGAGAACACCAAGCGGCAGATGATGATTGAAGCTCAGTATGCCGGTTATGTTCGTCGCCAGGAGGCAGAGATTCATCGCCTGCAGAAGGTGGATTCTGTCAAAATCCCAAACACCTTTGACTATCTGGCTGTACCGCAGTTGAGAACGGAGGCCCGCGAACGTCTCAATCGCCTGAAGCCCACAACTGTTGGACAGGCCAGCCGAGTCAGCGGGATTACTCCAGCGGACATCGCCATTCTGATGTTTTACCTGAAGCCAGTGTCGAGCTGAGGTTCCGTTTGTGTGATCAGATCTGGACGGACCTGATTGACCGCGTCACTGAACCGTCATGGTCCGGCCGGTCGCTACCGCGCTGAAAGCCGTAGGGGCGGCCGAAGCCTTTCGAGGGATTTTGGGAACAATTTTTACCGGGCCAAACCCTCAAATCCTCCTGAATCCCCAGAAAAACAGCTCCACAGGCGTAAAAACAGGCAAGCTGCGCAATAAAACTGCCGTTGACCGTCTTTTACGAATAGATACAATCGGTCGAATTGAGGGTTGGCACGAATAGGGAGGCGTCTGTAACTCGAAGTAATTTCGGGGCTTACGGAGGTTTAACTTAGACTGCCTCAACGCGAAGCTCGCAAATTTGGGCGAGTCACGCTGCAACACAGGTACTTCAACTCGTTGCATTACCTTGGTTCGGCGGTGAAGCGTCAAGGACGGCGTCCGGCAGGCTGTCGGACGATGGAACGCTGCAGGTCGCAGCTCATCGCTTATCCACAGAACGGATTGTGCTCATGAAAACAGTATTCACGACTGGCGAAGCCGCCAAGATATGCAAGGTCAGCCAACAGACGATTATCCGCTGCTTTGACTCCGGTCAGCTGAAGGGCTTTCGCGTCCCAGGATCTCGTTTCCGAAGAATTCCCAGGGACGTTCTCTACAAATTCATGAAAGAGAACGGCATCCCGACCGATGCGCTGGAAAGCGGTAAACGCAAGGCGTTGATCGTCGACGACGACGTCGAACTGGTAGAACTGATTACCGATGCACTTATGGCAGATGGTCGCTTTGAAGTTCGGATCGCCAATAACGGCTTCAACGCCGGGATGATGGTCAAGGAATACCATCCAGACATTATCGTTCTGGACGTCATGCTTCCCGACATCAACGGCAAGGAAGTTTGCCAGAGAGTCCGGAGTGATTCAGCGCTGGATGATGTTCGAATTATTTGCATCAGCGGTATGGTTGAGCAGGACAAGATTCAGGAACTCAAGGCCGCTGGGGCCAATCATTTCATGCAGAAGCCATTTGAAGTTGACGGACTGATCGACAATATCTGCAGACTTCTGGATATTGAACAACTGCAGTCGTAAGTGCAGTTTTAAGAACGGCAGGAAATCTCAGCGGTCGCCACTAGGCGGCCGTTTTTTTTAGGAATCTGCCAGTCAACTGGCAACACTACCTTCAGCCCTGTTCAACGACAGACCGGCTCCGCACCTTTTACAAGATTGCTGTTGGTAACGAAGGTTTATCCGTGAATCCATCTGACGCAGACCGAAACAGCGAACCCCCGTTTTCGCATCGACTGCTGGCGGCGCTCACAGATTCAGGCCCATGGAATACCCAAACGGACATCGCCGTCGAAGCTTGGATCCAGCTTGCCGGCGCTTCTGCTGCAATCCTGATCAGCCCGACCGGCCCCGACCAGCTGGAACTGATTTGTTTTCGAGCCACCTCAGAAACGCGGATGTCGCCGACACGCCTTTCTCTCGACGCTCCATTCTCCGTTTTGCTGAATCAGAATGCCCTGATCGAAATTGTCGCAGAATCCGGGATGGTCGGCGGACTTCACATGCAGGTGTTTCCGTGGACAGATTTAACAGCAGCCATCATCGTCCAATGGCCTGAACATCCTCTGACGGCGGAAGCTCAGACGTTCTCCGAGACACTCATCTCCGTTTCGCGCCAGCTTCTTTCCAAAGCCACTGACCGGCCAATTGTTGTCCCGGACCCGGTCACTCTGAACGCTATGGCAGAATTTTCCGCCGGGGCAGGGCATGAGATCAACAATCCACTCGCCAGTATCATCGGCCAGACTCAACTGCTCCTGAAAAACGAGCAGTCTCCGGACCGGCGCCAAGCCTTTGAAACTATCGGAGCTCAGGCCTGGCGAATTCGCGATATGATTGGTAATTCCATGTTGTTCGCAAGGCCGCCCGAGCCCCGGCGAAACCGATTCAATCTTGTCGAGATATCGCAGCAAACGCTACAGCCCCTCACCGCTCTGGCAAACGATCACCGAATTGAAATCCGGCTGGCGAGCACTTCCGACGAGATTGAAATGGAAGCCGATCAAAGTCAGCTCAGCACTCTGATCACTCAGTTCGTCCGCAACAGTATCGAAGCCATCCGATCTGTCGACAGGCCTGGCACAATCTCAGTCACGCTCCGTGACGATCAGCCAGGAACGGTTGAACTCTCTTTTCTTGACGACGGACCGGGACTGTTCTCTGAGGAAGTTCGTCGACACTTATTCGATCCGTTTTACTCCGGACGATCCGCCGGCCGCGGTCTGGGATTTGGGCTTTGCCTTGCGTGGCAGATTGCTCAAATGCATGGAGGACTTGTTCTGCATGAATCGCCTGCTGCAGGAGGCACCGCTTTTCACGTGGCGATTCCAACTCTTGCACCTGCCTGATCCTGAGGCATTTTGAGCAGCCCGTAGATGCGGTTTCACCGCAGGCGACCAGTCAATGCCACTCGATTTGACAAAGTAGGCGTCACTCTCCGAGTGACGAAGGCCGCAAAAAGCGGCCCCTGGCATTCATCACTCGGAGAGTGATGGCTACTCTAATCGCAAATCGACTGCCATTGGGCTACCGCTCGCAGCGGCTCTGCAGCAGATCGCAGATTGACCGCCAGCAAACGGATGCACTCACCTGAAGCAGCGCCTTCACATCAATTGGAATACAGCAGAACACTCAGATTAATTTCTTCGCCGGACGAATGATTTGTCGACAAAGCGATCGTTCCTGGCGAAGCCGTGACTCGCTGAATATGAGGACGACCGGGTGGCACTGCGATCGTCAGGATGTAGCGATGCACGGTTCCCGAGGGCTGTCCCAGCGGTGACAACGACGCGGTCAGAAAAGACGGGTCAAATTTGGAATCAGCAATCCTGAACGGCTCTGCCATATCCTTTTCATCAACAATCAGCAGGAGCTTTGCTTCTCTGCCTTCGGACGCGGGAAATGATCCAAGTTGTAACTGCATCTTGTCGCGGTCAAAGAGCGTACCGGCCATTTGCTGCATCTGCAGAACTCCCTGCCGTCGCGCGCTGACGTTTACCTTAATTGGAGCGTCATACTGGGCCAGCTTAATCTCCACCTCTTCCTCAAAGATGCCGGCAGGAATATCGGGAGCAACAACGATCTTCAGTCCGAAGCCGCTGAGGAATCCATTGACCGCCTTCATTTCCACCGTGATCGGGCCTGGAGTCACCGTCACTTTTCCGGACGGACTGTGAATGGAAACGATCTCCAGGGATTCATAAACTTTTGAACCCAAAGTGGCCGTCATCTCACCCGCCTGCTCGGTGTAGACATTCCCCACATTCCAGTCGCGCGGAAGCAATTCAAACGGCATTTCAATGGCCCCTTGAACCGCATATTTCAAGACGGTATTTTCAGGATCATCCGTGTACACATCTCCTCCGTGGCTGAACTGACGATCGGGAACTTCACCCGCTTTCCAGCTCATCGTCAGAGTGACAGATTCACCTGGCTTAACGAGGGCCCGCTTTGACGTTTTCCCATCCGCAGTATCAAAGCCGAACTGCGTGCACTTGCATGTCGTACTGCCAGTGACCAGATTCAGATCTGCCTGACCTTCGTTTCGAACAACGAACTGATGCGTATTCTTTTCCTTAACCTGCATTCGGCCAAAGGCAAAGGTCAGATCCTTTGCAATAGCTTTAGGCCACGGGCCTTCTTTGGAAGGAACCGGTAAATCAGCAAGCGGTGCTTTGGGCAGCGGAACGATCATCTTTGCGTTCTCCTTTGCCGCTTCAATATTTGTGACAACCGACAGTTCACTGGACGTCTGGCCCGATTTTTTCAGGACAAACACCACTCCGGATGCAAAGAGCACTACAAGAACAACGACTATCTTCTTCATAACAATCTCCCGCAATTCGCGGTCTGAAAAATACCCAACATCCACTGATTAGCGAATTCCCATCGTCCAATCGCTTACTGTCTCACACCGTTGCTCAGCGATTTGAGCATCAGCACATCTGACTCCGCCAGGTATCTATCCTGATGCCCCCAGCGACGGTTGATTTCTTCCAGCTGCAGGGATCGCGATGCTGCCGTTTCAGCCAGCATCTTCCAGCGTTGCCGGGGATCTGCCTCACACAGTCTGACCAACTGAACCCAGTCATCGACTGACGATGGATACATTTCAACCACTTGCTGCTGCTGGTCAATCGCCTGCTGCATCATTTCTTCACTATTGAGAAGCCTCGCCCCCAGCGCCAAACATTCCGCTTGAGCCCTAAAGCCGAAGCTGCTGCGTCTGTCAGCTGCGATCAGCACGTCGCAGGCGTCCAGCGCCTGACTCACGGATTTCTGCGCGTCTGGACCAGAATCAGTTCCAGCGGCGCTGTTGATCGTCGCCCGGTCCGGACTGGCCTCCTGAGCGTGCTTCAGATCCCTCAGTCTGGATAACTCCAGTTCGGCGACTCTCTGACATGGCACGACCGCGAACGGATCAGCAGCGATCGCTTTCTGATAGTGGATGATCGCAGCACGCAGGTTCCGCTGCCGATGCCTCAGATTGTCTGCCTCTGCAACGTTCCGCTGCGCCGCGAGTACTGGCAACAATCCCCATTTCAACACGATGCCAGCCACACAAACGCGGGCCACAGCACCAACGGCTAAAACGACCTTCTCAAAACGCAGTCTCTGCATCCCTGTTGATACAGCTGCAGGCTCTGATACATCCGAAGGCCGCGATGCTCCGACGGCCGCGCAGACCAGCAGCAGCAGAGCCACCGCTGGCATTTCAAATCCTCCTGCGGCCAAAAGATTGACCATCATGACAACAGCAGCCGCGAAGCACGAGACGCGATTCACCGCCACCGGCCGGATTCCTGCCTGAAGCAGGGCGACGACCAGCCCAGTCAGCAACACCGCATGCATCGGAGTTTGCGTCAGAAGCGACTCACCGTTTATCCACAACCAGATTTCCTGGATGAGAAACCCCAGTGCCAGCCCCAACGGAACGATTTTTCGCGGGTTCCGACCGGACAGCAACGGAGAACGCAGGTCGCCAGTGTTATTGGCGTATTCCCTCGCAAGGCCTTTCAGAACACAGCCAACGAAAAGCAGCAGACCAACAAGGCTGGTAACACCTCCTGCGGACCACGCTTCCAAAACAAAATTGTGCGGGTCGCGAATCTCTTCACTCGACTCATCCTCCTTATACTTCAAATAAAGCTGGCGAAAATTGCCTGGTCCCGCGCCCGTCACAGGATGATCCTTCAACATTTCCAGAGCACCCGTCCAGTACAGCAGACGAAACTGGAGTGAACGAGGCGACTCCAGAATGACTTCCTTATCTAAAGCTCCTCCCAATGCCGCAGCCCCCGCCAGGATCATCGCACAAACGCAGCCTCCCATTCCCCATTGCAACATTTTCCTGGCGGTGGTCGTTCGGCTGCGAACAACAGACAGAATCAGCAGGCCTGCCGCAGCACCAAGCCAGGCAGAGCGGCTCTTCGTGAGCACCAGGCAATAGGTGACCAGACAAATCTGCAGCAATGACAGAGCCACGCGAAAGACGGTTCGAATTTCCCCCGATTTCCACTGCACCGTTGTCTGACCAATCAGCAACACCAACGCCGTCGCCAAAACCCCGGCCAGAGTGTTCGCGAGCGAAAATGTTGCGAACGGTTCAGAGCTCGACAACAGTCGATTTTCCCAGAGAATCCGGTCCGTGCCTTCCACAGGAATTCCCTGCTCGTGCAACTGCGAAATAATCTCTGTGGCTCGCAGTGCTCCTCGCCCGTCGGACTGACCGAGCGACTCATCAAGCTCCGCTCGCTGCCCTCGATACCACGCGGCCTGCTCCGGATAAAAGACATGATGCTGCCAGATACCAAATGCAGACAAGCTCACGGCGACAGCAATAACAACCTGAAGCGTCTGAGCCGCAAAAACAGGTTCCGTGCAGCGTAAACGAAATAGTCGCCAGATGAAAAACAGGCCTGACCATTCCAACGTCAGATTTATTGCGGCCCGCCGGTCACCCTCCGCCTGGAAGACTACTGCGGTGGACAAAATATGTCCCGCAGCAATTAGCAACACACCCGCATCAATCAGGTTAAAAGCGGCAGAGCGAGAAAGCCGTCGCCCCTTGTCATTTTTTTCCAGCCAGCAAAACATTGCCTGCAAAGTGGCAAGCACCATCCACAGCACAATCAGATGCAATCCGCCGCCGTTGACGGCATCTTCTGTCGGCCACAGAAACTCCGCGGTCAGCAGCGCAAACGCAAAGATTGTGAGTAGCACGTGCATCAATCAGTCTTTACCCGCAAGCGTTTCAGCAGAAGCTTCAGAAGCGATAGTCTGCACTGGCGGCACTTCAGTGTTTGCAAGAAGCGTCATTCTTCTGATCTGATCGACAAAGGTGATCCGGCTGAAGAAGGCTCAGGCGATGTAAAGACGGGCGATGACACAGCAGCTGAATTCATGCTGCGAGCTTCCGCCAGATTCCCCTGAATCTCATTGACAGAACGTCGCCCGACAGTTTCCAGAATAGAGATAATGGCCAGTACGCAAAAAATCAGAGCCACAACCAGCATGGCGCCGTTCCAGTCCTGAACCTTGTAGAGCAGCAGTCCGCCCAGCCCTGTCATAGCAGTTGTCAGATGAATGGTTAGAACGGCATGAGCAGGCCGCAGACCCATCTCCACGAGGCGATGTGAAAAATGACTTTTATCACCGTGAAATGGACTGCGTCCCTGACTGATGCGGATCATGATAACGGTGCAAAAATCGTACAGCGGAACAGCCATAACACACACCGGGGCCAGCATGATGTGCCGGCTGCCTGTGCTTTCGTAAAATGTGCCGGTGACGGTCAGCACTGCCAGCAGGAAGCCGATCAGATTGCTGCCGCAGTCTCCCATAAAAATACTGGCCGGCGGCCGGTTCCAGACGAGAAATCCTACCAGCGAGCCCGCCAGAAGGACTAGCGGAAAGGCCACTGACAAAGTCGGTAATTTCACCAGCGCCACCAGAATGACGGCAAAGATGAGTGAGGAGATCAACCCTATTCCTGCCGACAAGCCATCCATATTGTCGAGGAAGTTCAGGGCGTTGGTGAGAACAAGAATCCATAACACCGTTGCAACGAAACCAAACCAGGGCTGATCGACGAAGACCGTTGCGCGAACGCCGGCGGACACAACGCCCACAGCGATCGACAACTGAAATGCCAGCCGGGCCTTCCACGAAAGGTTCCAGCGATCATCCGCCAGCCCTGCAAAAAACAGCAACACGGCCCCGGCGATGATCGCCGCAAATTGTTTCCACCGATGCGGTTCTGCGGACACTTCCTCAAAGATCTCATTGATAGCCGCGAACCGTCCCCTGAACCCCAAAAATTCGGCAGCGACAACCAGCAGGACGGGAACGACAAGGGCCACAAAAATCGCGATGCCGCCTCCGCGAGGCGTTGGCTGAACGTGAACTTTTCGATGCCCGGGAAGGTCAATCAGCCCAAGTGCAGGTGCCATCCAGCGAACCAGGGGAGTCACCACGCATGCCAAACCTGCGGAAGTCAAAAATCCGACGGTCAAGAACTCCAGCATCGACGGGCCTTCATAGTCAGGGCGGTTCGGCAAATGGCCGCGTGTTGTACGCTGGAATCCCGACAAAAACACAGAAGAAAGTCGGAAACATATTCGTCACGGGCGACATTGTTTCCCGTTCAACGCAAGAGACACCATAACCAGCCTCCATTTCCGCCGCTGACTGCCAAAATTCGCGTCCGAAAGTCTCACAACGAAGCAGAACAGGCATCCAGCAACACATTTTCGTTGCCATTTTCAGATTTGCTCGGGAGCCCCTGGCGGTTTTGTCAGTCGTTGTAAGTTCGTCACACGCGACGCCAAAACACAGCCATTGAACACCCCCGCACTGTAGAAAATGCAATTTTGATCATCCGGTCGCCCCGATTAAGTCGCATTTTTACGCGTTTCCGGACGGCGGTTGTAGATTTGGCAGCCAGCCCGATTGCGACGCTCACAAACACAGTCAACATAACAGCAACGCCATAAACGACTTAGACAAATTCCAAACATCCGTCCAGGAATTGGCGCAGCAGTTGCGAATCACCTTATATCAGTTCGACAACAATCAGGTGAAAAAGCCTGTCTCATTCAAGAGGGAGCGAGTGCGATGCGAATTCAAATGACACCGAAGACTGTCCGACGTATTCTGTCCGCTGACGGCTATCTGGATCTCGGAATGCCCGAGCGAGCTGTTGAAGAGCTGGATAAGATTGAAGATGCAGGTCCGCTGGAAGGGCCGGTCCAATTGCTCCACGGGATTGCTCTGAAACAGTCGAACAATCATCGCGAAGCCATCACTCACCTGGAGCGGGCCGCGAGAATCATGCCTTCTCCAATTCGGCGCTTTGCATGGCGTGAACTTGTGGACGCTTACCGAGCAGTCGGCAGCGAAGAGCTGGCAGAAATGGCTCAGAAGCTAGGTGGAAACGACGATTTCCAACTCAAAATCGCTCTGCCGTTTGCGCAGATGACTTTGGACATCCCAACATCACAGAAAATGATCTGACCTATCGCTCCCAGTTTACCTGGGTCGCACTAAACTCCTTCCCGGGGCTCCGCCGATCGTTTCGGCGGGGCCTTTTTGCATTTCGGCACAAACCGTCTGTCGCGTTACCGGAATATTCCAGTCTGCCGAAATGTCAAAAACCGGCAATACTTCAAATAGTGATTCAATTTGGGTGATTCCGAAAGCCCTATCCAAACCGGCACGATTTACCGTATTATTCGTGTCAGGCAGTGTCTTTCGTCGGCCCCGCAAACTCGGTTGGGCCACGAAGCTCACGAATTGAGGACAGAGCTGAACAAGGACCGTTCAGCTTCGCAATTCCCACCGCCTCTGGAATGGAGTCCCCGGTTCATGGTTTGCCGAAGAAACTTTCTTCTTGCCTGTTTTCATCTGTCCGCAGTCGGCGTTCTTGCCGGATGCCGCAATCGTCAACGTGCCCATGTGCTCAAGGGCGACGACAAAGATATGGTCGGAAGCCACACCGCGGGCGCCGAAACATGGAAGCCGCTGATTGACGAATCTGTGGCTCGCCTGCTTTCGAAATCCTGCGCCACAATTCAGCAGGCATCTCACTCGACAGTCGACGCGCAGGGCCAGACGTCGCGGACTGTTTGCTTCGTCGGTGTCGAAAATCGCAGCGGCGAAGAGATCGGCGATTTCGAAGAGCAGATTTACGAACATATCGATTCGCTCATTTCGCGGGATCCACACTTTCGAATGATAAGCCGTCGCTACGTGGAAGCAGCGATGGGAGAATGCCGATGCAGCATTGATGCACTTGTTACAGCAAAACACCAGCGTGAGTTTCAGGAAATTCTCGAGCGCCAGGATCAGCCGTTTGACTACCTTCTGTTTGCCCGCATCACCTCCGGAACAACCAACAGTAACGGCGACTACCAGCGCGACTACACGCTGACTCTGGAACTGCTTGATATTCATACGGGCGAATCACTGAAAGACTTTGCCGAACTTCGCAAAGGCTACCACAAAGGACTGTTTGGAAAGCTGAAGCACTACGGCAGCTAAACCGCCGGTGTGACGGCCGACTTGCAAAGCTCAGACTGCGAGCAACTGCATTTTGTGCGACATGGCCCTCATTCAGAATTCTCCGATCATGCATAACACGAACTGCAACCTTCTGCAGTGGCTTCAGCGGCTGAGACGATACGGTCCGGCTGCTGCGGCGATCTCGTTATGTATGAATGTCGGCTGCCACGCATGGCAAAAGTCTCATGAAGCTGCAGTCAGCCATTTCAGCAGTGGTGAAATTGAGGTTTCACGCGAGGCTCTGAAGAAATCTCAAAAAGCGTTTCATGCGGAAAAAAATCTGCTTGAACTGGAGCAGGGGATTCTGGATCTGGCCAGCGGCGACGTAAAGCATGCGGAAGGTCGCTTTCGCACGATGCGTCGTGAACTGGAACATCTCGAACAGCCCGACGTTGCCGAACAGACGGCATCCATGATGACCGACAGCCGTGCGGTCGCATTCTCCGGTCGCGACTTTGAGCGACGAATGGTCCTCAACCTTGCTTTGCTGACCAGTATTCTTGGCAACGGGCAGGATTCATTCGCTTATACCACGCAGGTTACGACAGCCGCAGCAGACAGGAAGGAAGCTCTTGCAGCGGCCGCATCTCATTCTGAAAACTCTGCGAACATCGCCAATATCGACAAACCCGCAGACGATGTGGGCCGCGCGCGAATTTCGCCGGCCAGCTTTTCAGCCACAGCATCCGCAGGCGATCCGGCTTCGATGGCCGGCCAGTCTTCCACGGCCGTGATTGTCGCTTCGCCACTGGATCAGCCCCTGGCTTTAAGTGCCTATCTCGCTGCGGCCGTGCAGTCGGAAACTCCGACGCGGCTCGAACACACCGAACGTGCCCTGGATGATATTGGCTTCTGGAATCCCGCCTTTCACCGTCACAATGCCACGGCATCACAAGGCAAGTTCGGCACGCTGTGCGGGCGTGGCAATGGAACATTGCATATCATTGCACTCGTGGGGAAAGCGCCGCGCTGGGTTTCAGAACCCGCGGAGCCGACGTCCGCTGCGCTGCTGATCGCCGACCGTATCATCAGCATTACGGGAAAACACACTTTGCCTCCGACGATTGCCGCCGTAAAGATCGCGCGCCCGGAACCCAGTCCATCCGTGTTGCCGCGAGGAAGTCTTCGGTGCTCGGTCGCTTCCGCCGCCAATTCCGAACCCGCAGCTGCACCGGCTTCGACGCTGATATTCTCCACTGCCGTGGATCTGAACGAAGTGGCCATGGCGTCGTACCATGAACACCGGGATGAAGAACTGGCCGCCGCGGTTGCTCGTCGTGTCCTGAAAAAAGGAGCCATCTATGTGCTCAAGGAAACCCAAAACATTCACCGCAATTCGTGGGTGGACCTGGGCGTTAACGTAGCCGGCGTTGTCTGGGAAGCGCTGGAAAAACCAGACACTCGTTCGTGGCGAATGCTTCCCGCGCGAATTGATATCGCTCACACCGAACTGCCGGCGGGAGACTGGACAACGACCCTGAACCTCTCCAGTTATGGTGGGGCCGGTTCCTCGCAGGTCGTTCCGGTGCGTATTGAAGATGGCCGGAACACTTTTGTCGTCTGCATCATCCCTGAACACCGGCTGACTGGCCATATTCTGGTCGGCGGTGCTGACCGGACAACGATTCCGGTCAAGTAAGAAAACACTTCCGCCGTTCGAGCTGCCTCCGGCGGTGCCCGCAGATCCATGGGCTCATTTCCCGCGCTCCTCCGCCTTATGACGGATCGCCGTCTGAGCTGCACTCAGTCGCTCGGGCCAGATAAACCGTGGTGCTCGTGCTGGATCATATCCCTTCAGATGACCGTGCAAACGCAGATGTGGCCTTTCATACCGAAGCGTCGTCTCGCCGAACACTTCGCGACAAAAGTCGCCGAGGAATTTCCTCGGCGAGCTTATGTGATTCGTCTTGTCCGGTCGATCATCAGCCACCGCTGATAGAACCGCTGACAGTGAATTTCAAAGTCTCTTCACGCCCCTTCACCCTGACAATCATCTCTTCGTTAAACTTGCCCGGCTTGTCCGGAGCCGTGAACTGCATTTCAACGATCTGAATTTTATTTTCTTTGTCGCTCATTTTTACTTCAAAACAGTCGTTCATCTTCTGGCAGTCCACATCTTCGATCAAAAATGGCTTGTTCCCCTGAACCGTCAGTCGAACAATCGTGGTCTGACCTGGCTTCAGCGAGCGGATCGCAATGCTCGGATTGTTAATCGTAATGTCCGGGACGATATTCGCTTCGACAATCAATGGGACGTAAGGATTCGAAGCGTCGTCGGTGACCAAAGTCACGATGTCTCGGATCTTGCCGGGCTTCGTTTCAGGAGCCAGAGTCATATCCAAATCGTAGGCCACCGTACCGCCTGCCCGAGCAGTCTCGCGCAAGACAGCAGTCAGTTCTTTGCTGGTGATACGCACATCCTTGATCTTCCAGTCAGGGCGACCGGCGTAGGCAATTCTGACCGTGGTGGTCTTGCCAGCTAGAAAGTCCAGCTTTCCAAAATCAACCTTACCGGGCTCGAAGACCACGTCTGTCCGAATGTAGGCGGAGATCGGAATTCGCACTTCTGCAAACTGCGGTGCGTCAAAATAAATGGACAGTGAAGTGTCGCGCTGCCCCTTGAACGAACGCGTATTCATCCGCACTTCAAGTGTCGTCTGCTCGCCTGGCTGAAGAAGCGTCTTGCCAGGCTGACCGACTTCCGCACAGCGGCATCCGGTGGAAATGCTCGAAATCTGCACAGGATACTGAGTCGTATTTTCGATCGTTACGACTTTTACAGCCTCTGAGCCCGTAGCAATGACGCCAAAGTCCAGCTTCTTCACATCAACAAGTGGATCGGCCCAGCTACTCTGAGCGACCGCTACTGGTGCAGCCACCACAGCGACAACAGCGGCGACTGCTAAATACCCAATGTTCCCCAACATTTTCTGCACCTGTTCAAGAATGGTTCCGGATCGAAGTGCTCAGGATCTCCGTCCCTTGGTCCTTCTCAGTTTCTCCGGAAATCCCCATTTCCGAAGTCACGTTGTCACTACAGTGGATCGACTTATCCGGTTATTTGCGAAGGACGTGCGCTGCATCATCCCGGTAAACCTCAACGGCTTTCCCTGATGAGGAAATGGGGGAAATTCCGACTCGCTACCCGTTTTCCGAATTTGCCCTTGCCGCTGGATCGACTGAGACGACACGGGAACATTAGGTGTCCCCGGGTCCAATGTCAATCCGCATAATTTTCCTTCCAAGCTAAGGATCCGGCAATTTCTGCCGCCGCTTGAAACGCCGCCGCACCCCAGTTCTGAGAGGCGGGTTTGTCTCTATTACGAAGACCACACGCCACGCAGATCTACCATTTACGCCAGGTCACCCATTCTACGCTAACTACCCAAAGAATTAGTGGCGTTGACGTTTTCAATTCCGACAAAAAACCAACAGGTTAAGGCATCGAGACAATCGAGCGACTCAGCCCACCAGCAGCTGGCACATACGAATTCGTCGCGTAGTCCATGACCATGCGGTCCGCATTGAATCGCCAGCCCAGAGTTCTGATGGCGCGTTTCATTCGGCCGATCCATTCCTGAGGCAGATCGTCGCGGTCGCGGTCGTAAAACATGGGAATAACTTCCGCAGTCAGCACGCGGTACAGATCCTCACCGTCTCGAGCATCCTGAATATCCTGATTCCAGTGCGTGCGTCCCGTGCCGATGGCAAACCCGTTTTTGCCATCGTACGCTTCCGCCCACCAGCCATCGAGAACTGAACAGTTCAGGCCCCCGTTTAACACAACCTTTTGACCACTGGTGCCCGACGCTTCGAGCGGACGTCGTGGGTTGTTCAACCAGACGTCGACCCCCTGAACGAGGACTCTCCCCATGTCGATCGTGTAGTTTTCGAGAATCAGCACGCGTCCGCGAAACGGCGCCTTACGCGTTAACTGAAAGATGTGCTGCAAAATTTGTTTGCCACGCTCATCTGCCGGATGTGCCTTGCCCGCAAAGATAAATTGCAGCGGACGATCCGAATCTGTGATCAGCTTCGCAAGAAAATCGAGGTCCTTTAAAATCAGGTCCGCACGTTTGTACGGCGCAAAACGGCGAGCGAAACCGATCGTGAGTGCCTGCGGATCAAACAACTGCTCCATGTCGGCGACGACACCTTCGCTTTCGCCTCGGCGAGTTGCCTGGTCGACAGCAGCGTGCCGTGCATAATTGATCAGCCTGCTCTTCAACGTTGAATGCACTTCCCAGAGCTCGCCCGGTGTGATGCTTTCAAAACTTTTCCAGACTTCCGGCTCGCCGGTTCGCTCGTACCATTTTTCCGGCAGAGCTCGGTTGTAAAGAACTCGCATCTGCCCGGCCAGCCATGTCGGCACGTGTACCCCGTTTGTGATATGACCAATCGGAATTTCTTCCACGCTGCGCCACGGCCACAGCCCGGCCCACATATCACGGCTGACGACACCGTGCAGACTGGAAACACCATTCGCAATGCGACAAAGTTTGAGCGCCAGAACTGTCATGCAGAACGACTCACCGCCATTCTGCGGATCAACTCGGCCCAGCCCCATGATCCCGTCAATATTAAGCCCCAGCGCATCGCCCAGCGGACCAAGGTGCTCATCAATCAGCCCCTGATCAAATCGGTCATGCCCGGCCGGCACTGGCGTATGAGTTGTAAATGCACATCGGGACGCCGTCTCACGCAGCGCCTTCTCAAACGGCAGCCCGTCCTCCTGCATGCGTTGTCGAATCACTTCCAGCGGTGCGAACGCCGAGTGACCTTCATTCATGTGAATGACGTTGGGCAGAATGCCAAGTGCCTTTAACGCTTTCACTCCGCCAACGCCCAGCAGCAGTTCCTGGCGAATTCTAGTTCGCTGATCACCGCCATAAAGCCGGCCTGTCAGACGACGGTCGTCTTCATGATTTTGTGCGATGTCCGTGTCGAGGAGATAAAGATTGACGCGACCCACGGCCAGATGCAGGACTCGCGCATGGATCAGACCGGTGCGCGTCTCAATGGAGACCACCACAGGGCCTTTCGCATTGCACGCCTCCTGCAGCGGCAGCGATACGGAATCAAGGCGCGGATAAGACTCCTGCTGCCATCCGCCCGCATCAAGCTCCTGCGTAAAGTAGCCTTCGTGATAAAACAGACCGACTCCAACAAGCGGCACGCCCAGATCCGAGGCGCTCTTTAGATGATCGCCAGCAAGAACTCCGAGGCCGCCCGAATAGATCGGAAGGGATTCATGCAGACCAAACTCTGCCGAAAAATAAGCAACAGGGCCCTGACCAAGAATCCCGGCATGAGTTGAGCCCCATGTCGTGGTGGCTTCCAGGTACTCATGAAAGCGACGATAGGACCAGTGAATGCGCGTGTGCAGCACCGCTTCTCGCGCCCGCTCTTCCAGTCGCTCGGGTGGGTATTCATTGAGCAGCAGAACGGGATTGTGATTGACCTTTCCCCACAACTCCGGATCAATCAGCCGAAAGACATCCGTGACTTCCGGATCCCAGCTCCACCATAAATTATTGGCCAGCCGGGAAAGCTTTTCATGAATCGTCAACTGGGCCACTCTATCAGTCATGGCGAATCCTTCGAACGCCCTGGTGCGTCGTCCTGGTTCAGTTTTGCTTGTTGTTGCCACACTCAGGAAGTCCTGAAGTCTGCGTGGCCACAGTATACAATGGCCGCCTCAATCGTCGAGACACCCGCGCTGCGGCCACCTTCAACTGTTCCGGCGCCCTGCGAAATTCCACACTGCCGTCATGCATTGCATTTCGCCAGTGACAACAAAAAAGCCTGCCTCAGTGAGGCAGGCTTTCTTGTTGTAGACCGAGGGCCAAGCTTATGACAGCTTCACGTGCTTGCGTTTCAGACGTCGAGCCTTTGAGCTGGCCGGACGCTTACCATGGTTTGCTTTGTTCAATTTTCGGTTTGTCTTTGCCATTGTTCCAAATCCTGAGCACTATAAGTGGCTGAGTTATTTTGTATCGGATCCTGATCGACCAGTTCGAATCACACTCTTCAATGATTCCAGAACTCCGTGGCAGACCGAATCGAAGCGGGGAAGAATAACGTCCCTTTCGCTCCCGGAAAACCCTCTTCGCAGCGTTCCAGAGGTTTTTAACCCAAATACAACTGAACAAAACGCCAGGTCAGCATCGTTTAACGGCGTTGAAGTCATTAAGCCCCGATTCAGACCGGCCCACCCACGCCCTCCAACCGATCCGTGCTGTCGCGAAAGATCCTGATTGGGCTTTGATTCCACCCACCGCAGAAACTGCCCATTTTGCTCATCAATCAGCCTCGGACTTCCCTGAGGCGGCATTTTATTCAGACGAATTCGTTTGCCAACTCGTTCCCACGCATCGCCAGCTTCCGCAGCCGCATTACTGCCAGGAAAGCGAGACAGATCGAATTCCGCTTCAATCTTGTCGCCTTTATGACACTGCAAACAGGTAGCTTCAATGCTGGGCAGGATCTTTTTTTGAACCTCTGCAGTAGCAGGTTGCGATCGCAATTTTGGAATGCAAACAAGAGAAACGTCGGATCTGAAGTGTCATCCGTGAACAGCGAATCGTTGTCTATCAAATCCGCCATGTGTCCATGCAGGACATCACCGCCGACGATCTCTAGTTGCCAGATTTTATTTTCGCGTGGTCACTGGGACCATCCGACAGCTCCGGTCGCGGCTGTTCCAGCATGCGGACGAACTGTCGTCCACCGAAATTCACCGAGTGTTTCCCGATGCAGAAATCTCAGAAGCCGCCGGAGTCCTTGAAATGATCTCAAATAAGGCGAACAGATGATGCTCTATAACGTTCGCCTGAAATTCCAGCGCGACGAAGTCGCGAGGATTCTGCATGCGCGACTGGAGGGACATCAGGAAGGTCGGCGGGAAGGCGAAGAAATCGGCGAAGCACGTGGTCTGTAGATTGGTCGCATCACAGTCCTGCAGGAATTTCTTAGCCTGCGTCTGTCGACTGCCGAAGATTTTTCCGGCTGCGATACGGCTTAGTTGAACGCCATGGCCGAGCAATTGCAGCAACAACTTCGCTCCCGCAATTCCTGAACACTCACAACGCTGGACGATTGAACGAATCCCGACCGGCCGACGGCACCAAGCCCAGCCAGATATCGAGGCGACTGCCCGGAAAACAGTATCACCTGCCACACCGCGATCGTTTCGTATTCGATTTGAATACAGAGCGGGTGAGCTGACAACCGTTGGGATTTGCTTATTCTTCTCGCGGTCACAAACGGGGTCGCGGCGAGCGGTTGGACGTGAGCCCTCCGTGTCGTCATCCGCGCGCCACGGAGGGCTGAAGCCTCATTCTGGCGCAAAACCCGCGAGCCTCCGGCGTGAACGGGTTGTCGATTTCGCAACGCAGATACGTTTTCGTTTAACGGCAATACCGTTCAATTATTCATAGTAGCAGGCACATTCCATGTGCCGCAGCCGCAAGCAGAACAGTGTTTTCGCAGCCTGGCGGACGGCACTCGGAGTGTGCCTGCTACTTTTTGAACGGTATTTCGTTTAACGGCAAGCCGCAGCCGATCGCCCAATGGCACTCGATTTGCGTCAAAGTAGCCGTCACTCTCTTAATTACGAATGCCAAAGGCCGCGTTTCGCGGCCTGCCTCACTCGGAGAGTGGGGTCTACTATTTGAAATCAAGTGCCATTGGGCGATCGCTGCTGTTTTGCCAACGCCTGCGGCTTGCCGTTAAACTATTTGACAACAGCCCACTGGCAAATGCCAGTGGAGCAGGTCTGGCATCTACCCGACGCAGAAGGATCAAAGTGCCACGCTCGCGGATACGCAGGCTGACGAAATCAGCTTGAGACGTCGCTCTCAAGCTGTTCACTTCTCGCGTGAGCTCTGAGGACAGGCCGGTAGCCTACATCAAACCGCGACGATGCAGTTCCGAAACTACCTGCTGCACGATGGCAGAAACGTCCGCGGGATCGGGGGCTGAACTGTCGCCAATTGGGCAGCCGCCGATCGGTTGATCGGTGAAGCCGTGATTGGACAGCATGCACTGCAGTTCGCGGCTGAGCGTTGTGATGTCGGTCTTCTGCTTGTCAGACAAAGGCTGACGACCGTTCCCCATCTTGAACCCTCGGAGGCCAACCGCCGCGCGGAAACCTTCAGGGAACTCAGCCGAATAAATCATCGTGTCGAACAGCTTGATCAGGTCATACTGAACTGCACGAGCGGCATCGATCTGATACGTCGTTGTAAGATCGTACAGCTTGCGAGTCAGTTCCGGGACAACTCCGGAGCTGGCGTTTGTTCCGCCGTCGGCACCGGCCAGCAGCATCGGCATCAGAGCCGCGTCCCAGCCGGTGAGGAACGCGAAGTCCGGACGGTTTGGCTTCACCGCCTGAATCATGCGGATCATGTTCGGAATGTCGCCCGATGAATCCTTGATCGCCACGATCTTCTCGAACTCTTCCGACAGCCGCTGGATCGTCGGCACATCAATCGGGCTGGCAAACATCGGAATGTTGTACAGGGTTACGTCAATCGGCGTGTTGCGACCGATCTCTGCGAAGTACGCATAAACCGAAGCCGGGCTCAGCTTGTAGTAGAAAGGTGCGACGATGGCGACCGCGCGAATACCGAGCGAATGATAGTATTCGCAGGCAGCGATGGTTTCTTTTACGTTCGCTTCGGCCGCACCGGCCAGAATGGGGACTCGGCCACGCACTTGATCGGCCAGAATCGCGACGATGCGCCGACGCTCTTCCGGTGTGAAGCGAGTGAATTCACCCGTGGACCCGTTCGGGTACAGGCCGTGAACGCCACGCTCGATAAGCCACTCCGCATAGCGCCGCAATTCGTGCTCATTGATGCCTCCGTCCGCTGTGTAAGGAATGAGGTTGGGAGTGAATATGCCTTTAAGAGGAGCCTGGGCCATGATCAGGAACTTTCAGGTCAGGATCGCGAAAATTGATTCAAGTTTTGCGGTTAAGAAAAACCGGCATGCCATCAGTCCTGCCGGATGAACTTGCGGCTGAACCTGAAACGAGTTCGGCCGGAAGATATCACAAGCTACAAAGTGCAAATCGGTTTTTACAACCCAAAGGAACAGTGGATTGGCGACACGATGGTCTCGATCCACCGGGATTTGGGTCAAGTGTGAAATCTGCCTGTTCTAAGGACACTCAGGGTTAGGAAAGCTGAATGCCCTTGTTTTGCAACGAAATTTCCTCGCCACGAAACGGATCTGAAATGAATCTCCCCACCAGATAAGTTGCCATTCCAGACCGGAATCCGTGAAATACTTTCAAAATCCGCACCTGACACAGGCCTTCTTCCACCCACTGTGGCCGCTCGCTTCTGGAACCAGGCCATCATGCCGCTTTAGTTGCCGTCAGGAGGCAGCTCTTTGTGATTTCTTCCAGGGAGATCTTTCGAACAGCCACCAGCGCGGCTTCCAGATCCCCTGGGTCAATCCAAAGTGTTTCGTAGCCGCTTCGGCAATTGTGGATGCGATCGCTTCGGGGTCATCGCTGATGATAAAGCGATCGACGTCCAGAGAACTGATGGTGCCTTCGGTGGCCATTGTGTCGCGCAGATAATTGACGAGCGGCCCCCAATACTCTGTGCCTGCAAGGACAATGGGGAAGCCTTTCATTTTTCCGGTCTGAACCAGCGTGGCAATTTCAAACAGTTCATCCAGCGTTCCAAAACCGCCGGGCATGGCCACGAATGCATAGGAGTACTTGGCCAGAATCAGTTTTCGAATGAAGAAGTAGCGGAAGTCCACAAACGCGTCGAGATACGGATTGGGCGCCTGCTCCATCGGCAGAATAATGTTGCACCCGACGCTGCGGCCCTCCACGTCTTTGGCGCCACGATTCGCCGCTTCCATGATCCCGGGCCCGCCGCCGGTCATGACTGTAAATCCGGCAAGCGACAATTGCTCGCCGACCTTCCTCGCAAACTTATAGTCAGGGTGCGACTCACCAAACCGGGCGGATCCAAAAACGGTGACGCATGGGCCCGCAAAGTGCAGCTTTCGGAAGCCGACGATCATTTCACGAAAGGCCCGCGCGGCCATCAGGAACTCACGGAATCGTGACTGAGGCCCCGCCAGGAATCTGATTTCCGAAGCTTTTGCGGTCTTCGCTGCCGATCTCGCTGGCCGCCCGGAAGAGAGCGGAGTGGTTATCTTTACGTCCATGCGTTAACCCGTTGATGTTCTGACGTCCGTGCCTGACTGCGGCAATGCTGTGTGCAGCAGCGTAGTAGTTTCCACCACGGCGAAGCATAGCCGCAGACTTCTCCCGAGGTCGACGCCAAAAACACACCCCGCAATCCTCGAACTCCCTATTCATCGCCATTCCCACAAACCCAAAAAACCTTTTCGGGCGAGTGAAAAACGAGAACGGCAGGCCAGCGGACTCAACGAAAAGCGGTGGGCCAGGTCTCTCAGATTTTTCGCTGCGGCGGTTTGGGCACTGCCACGCAGTTTGACAAAGTAGACGTTATTCTCCGAGTGACGAAGACCGCAAAACGCGGCCTTGGCATCCATCACTCGGAGAGTGATGTCTACTATAAACGCAAATCGACTGCCATTGGCCGTTTGGGGTTCACCCAGGGGCTGCGAAAAGCTATCGTTTTGCTTTTCCCGGGCATGTTTCACCACGCCTCCTCTTCGGCCCTTAGGCGATTCCGCATGCGCAATTCCACATTTGTCGTCCTCAGCTTTTTGGGTCTGATCTTTCTTGCGGCATCCCTTATCTGGATGCCGCTGCCGGACAAGGCTCCGGAACCAGGCAAACCCCAGGCACCTACAGCACCGCTGCCGACGCCGGTTCCCGCACAAACACAAACGCCTCCGAAGGCTACCGAGTCCATTCCGAGCAGTCCTCCGGCCTCCGTCCCACCGTCGTCGCCGCTGGCGTTTCCTGCCTGGCCAACTCCGAAGCTGGCCTTTGTGGTCACCGGTGAGCAGCATGGTTATTTTGAACCGTGCGGTTGCACGGGCAATCAGTTGGGAGGCATGTCACGCCGGGCCGGTTTGTTCGATAAAATTAAGTCACTCAACTGGACCGTCCGAGGCCTTGATGCGGGCGGAATCTCCCGCCGCACAGGTACGCAGGCTCAGCTGAAATTTGAAACAACACTGGAAGCCCTTCGCGAACTTCAGTACGTCGCGCTGGCCATGAGTCCGGAAGAGTTGCGGCTTGAACCCGGTTACCTGCTGTCTCAGCATTTCACCGATGGCGAAACTCCACTGATTTTTTTGGGTGCCAATCTGGTTTTCTTCGGATCGAAAGAACTGGGCACGCCGCTGCCATTTAACATCATCGAAGTCGACGGCTACAAAGTCGGCATCACCAGTATCATGAGCGACACGATTAGACGCGAAGTGATTCCCGATCGCACGGCCGACGAAGCTGCCAGCGCTGATCTGCAGTGGACTGATCCCTCGGAAGCTCTGACGGATGTCCTGAAGCAATTTGATGAAGCAAAAGTGGATTTTCGAATTCTGCTGTCTCAGTCAACGGATGATGAAATTCGTCAGCAGGCCAAAGACTTTCCAGGCCTTAACATTATCGTGGCGGCTGATGGACGCGACGGCGACCGAGCCCCGGAAATGCTGGGCTCGACTCGCCTGCTTCGCGTGGGCGAAAAAGGAAAAACAGCCGGTGTCGTCGGGCTTTATCCGGACGACAAGACCGAGCCCGTGCGTTACGAACTCGTGACATTATCGGAGAGCTACTTTTCAGATTCGGAAAAGATGACCGAGCTTATGAGATCGTATCAGGAACGACTGAAGGAAGGTCAGGTGGTGACCACTGAAGGACCAGTGGGACATCCGTCCGGCGCAACATTTGTGGGCGCATCCAAATGCGGCGAATGCCATACAACAGCATTTGGAATCTGGAAGGACACCAAACACGCTCACGCCTTTGAAAGTCTTGACCCGGTTCACAAACGCCCAGGCTTCGAACGCCTGAACGGGGTGGCTCGCACGTTTGATCCCGAATGCCTTTCCTGTCACGTCACAGGCTGGGAACCCCAGGAATATATTCGCTTTCGCAGTGGCTTCTTGAACGAAGAATTCGCAGCGGATGATTCCGAAAAACTTCTGCAGACTCTGCTCGCCGGGAACCAGTGTGAAAACTGTCACGGACCAGGCAGCCGGCATGTTGAGTTGATCGAGGCCGACGACAAAGAAGCGGCCATCAAAGAAGTGCGAGTCACGCTGGAACAGGCAAAGAGTCAGACGTGTGGAAAATGCCACGACGCTGACAACAGCCCGGATTTTGATTTCGACAAATACTGGGAAGAGGTCAAACACTCAGGCAAAGACTGATCTGCAGAAGGCAGGGGCCTCGTTATGTTTCCTCGTCCCCTCACGCCAACAGCACACGTCTGCTCTTGAAAACATCTGGCCCTGAAATTGCCCCGGTTCAATGTCTGCGGCGCGCAGCTATTCCTTACGACCCGTCAGTTTTTATGTGAGATCACAGAAAACACAATGACTCCCGAGCACCTTTTACAACTGGAGGAACTGTGTGAGGCAGCGATCCCGGCCAAGTACATCCAGTTACTGCATTCGTATCCTCCGGAGCTGCGAGCGGCCAACAGAGCGGATGATGGCAGCGATGCCGACGGGACCGTACCGGACGTCGAACTTTATGCTTCGTCCTTCGAAATTCTTAAAATCAATCACGAAGTCCGCCAGGGAACGATTCTCGATCCCGAAGGTCAGGAATTTCGATGGCCAGATCAGCTTCTGGTCATTGGCGAAACCGGTGACGGAGACTATTACTGTCTGGATACAGACGGCGAGCACGAAGGCGTGCTGCAGTTTCGGCACTACTCTGTCGAATTCGAAGTCATCGCTGATTCCCTGAATGAGTTTGTCGAAATGCTGTTTGACTCCTTCGTCTCTCGAACATCAGTCACCGACGATGATGATGACGAAGAAGAGGATGACGACGGCGACAGTTTCAATACCGACGCAGAAGACCACGAGTAACCTCCCATGCAGTCTCCGAAAAACATCAAGGTCCACAAAGAGCAGCGACTCCTCGAGCTGATCTGGACCGACACCGATATTTCCCGACTTCCCTTTCGGATGGTACGCCAGAATTGCCGTTGTGCAGTCTGTGTGGATGAATTTTCAGGCAAGCAACTGCTGGATCCGGAATCTGTTCCCGAAGATCTGGGCCTCCTGGAAGTTTCGTTGTGCGGCAACTACGCACTTCGAATTCGCTGGTCTGACACACATGATTCCGGCCTCTTCACGTGGAACCATCTGCGAACCATCGCAGACAAGTCGGCTCCTTCAAACGCCTGACAAAATCTGAGATTGAAGTGACCTGCAACGCATCCAGCCGAGAAGCGGACCCGAAAACAGTTCTTCGGCTGGCGGAATTCCTGAATCTCAAGGACTCACAGCGACGGCCGTATCTGAAATTGCTGGAGCCTCGCTGACCCTCCGTCTGTTGCATCCGCGGCAACGCTGCTTTAGGATCGTTCGATAAATCACTGTCCGATAGGAAGTGAGCCGCAAAGCGCTAGCTGCGGGTGTGGGTCTTAAAAACACAACGAAAACACCCGCGGCTAGCGCCTCGCGGCTCAGTTATTGCTTGAGCGATGCTTACCGTGCTGGATTAAACTGTCCACATTCCGCCGCCCGCTTACGAACAGGACACCCCATGAAAAGACTCATCAGACTGACCGTCATCGTTTTTGCTTTGACCGCGGTCTGTGGAGCACTGCAGGCAGAAAACTGGCCGCGGTTCCGTGGTGAAAATGGCAGTGGACTCAGCAGTCAGCCGGGAATCCCGGTCACATGGACAGAAAGCGACTACGCCTGGAAAACTGAACTGCCCAATGCTGGCCATTCAGCGCCAGTCGTATGGGAAAAATCTTTGTTTGTGACGTCTGCCACAGAAGGCGGCGGCGAACGATTTCTGCACTGTCTGGATGCCGACTCCGGTCAACAGAAGTGGCAGGTTTCCGTCACGCTGGGCGAGAGCAAGAAGCATCTGAAGAACAGCTGGGCCTCCAGCACCCCTGCAACGGACGGCGTGCGGGTCTATGCCATGTTTGCCGACAACGCGAAGCTGATGATCACCGCGTGGAATTTTGAAGGACAGCAAGTCTGGACAAAAGATCTGGGCAGCTACGAAAGCGAACATAATCTTGGAGCGTCTCCCATCGTCCAGGACGGGCTTGTGATTGTTTCCAACGATCAGGTCGGCCCCAGTTCTCTGCTGGCTTTGAATGCGGAATCTGGCGAAACAGTCTGGACGGCCGAACGAGCAGCCGGCAAAACATCGTACTCGACTCCAGTGATCGCCCCTGGAAAAGACTCCGCACTGCAGATCATCTGCATCAGTGAATCGAACGGGATCACAGGCACTGATCTGCGCACCGGACGACTGAACTGGCAGACAGAAAAACTTCCAATGCGAACAGTCGCGTCGCCGATTTTGGCGGACGGTCTGGTCTTTGCCACCTGTGGCGAAGGTGGCAATGGGAAATATTTTGCAGCAGCCAAAATCGATGTCGATGCGGTTCCATCATCTCGCATCGTCTATGAACGAAAAACCATGCTGCCCTATGTGCCGTGCCTGATTGCCAAAGACGGCCTGCTGTTTCTATGGGGCGACAAGGGGATTGTGGTTTGTCTGGACCTGCTGAACGGAAAAGAAGTCTGGTCGGAAAGAATCGACGGTCAGTTCAGTGGTTCCCCTATTTGCATCGAAGACCGGCTGTACTGCATCACGGAAGACGGAATCGTGGTTGTCCTTAATGCCGGGCCTGAATTCAGGGAACTGGGACGCACGCCGCTGGGTGACGATTGCCATTCGACTCCATCAGTCGCCAACGGACATCTCTATCTCAGAACCTTCCACCATGTTTTCGCGATCAAGGCGAAACCGTAAACTTCCCGCATTGCACCAGAAACCCAAACGGGCACAAACCAGCTGGAAATGTCCTGCCAAAATCGGCAGCGGAGCTGTAACATCACAGTCAGAAATTTGTGGCCGGGGACGGCCCTGGCGGTCAGTATTACCACAGGTTCCGGAGACTGTTCCATGAACGGCGCATGGCCAGGAGGCCCTTGTCCTCAATGCGGTGATGAAATGCCACCGCGAGTGGTTCACTGTCGAAGCTGCCGCGCACTTCTGAATAGCGAATTGTCCGAAGACAGTGTCGAGATTCCTCACTTTTCACCTCTGCCGGAGCTTGCCGTGATCGCCGCTGTATCGCCCAAAGGGCATTACGTCCTGTGTCCTGGCTGCAGCGAAGAGCTGAGAATTCACACTAAGTACAAAGGCCTGAAAGTGCAGTGCAAACACTGCAATCAGCCATTCACTTACGATGCGGCCGTGGAAGTGATGGCCTTTTACACTCCCTGCCCCCACTGCAGCAGCGAGCTTCGTGCTGCCCCCAAGTACATGGGACATAAAGTGGCCTGCAAACATTGTAATGGCCACATTCAGCTCATGGCTGAGGGAAAGTGATCCAACCCGGAAGCATTGTGAACCATTCGCACGGTGTGGATGACCCGGGGAAGTCCGCATTTCGAGGGCCGCTCACCCAATGGTACTCGATTTGCATTTATTCTGGCGCCGGCGGGTTGTGCAGACACTCGATTTGCGAAAGCCACCAATGTGGCAAAGCCCGCTGTGCCTGTTGATCGAATTCGCGAGCAAGGCCAGCCAGAGTCCCGCCGAACTCGATCTACAGGCGGTCCGCGAAAGTACAAATCCGACAGCAGCCAGGTCGCCTTCTGAACCAACCAACGTGCAGCTTACCTCCGCGTCCCGAGTGGCGGAGTCTTCGGTGCCGGATCACAGTCTCGCGAGGCCCCCGGAATCCACAGACGAAAAACTGTAAACGGCATCAGAACTGCGACAGGAATCGCATGTCGTTTTCATAGAAACGGCGAATGTCATCGACACCGTAATGCTTCATGCAGAAGCGTTCGATGCCCAGACCAAATGCGAAGCCAGTGTATTCTTCCGGGTCATAGCCCACAGCGGCAAAGACGTTTGGATCCACCATTCCGGCGCCACCAATTTCCATCCAGCTATTGCCCCACTTCATGTCCACTTCAACCGACGGCTCTGTGAATGGAAAGAAGGACGGTCGAAAACGAATCTCAACGTCCGGCCCAAGGAAGCTGCGAGCAAACAGACTGAGCACCGTCTTCAGCTGGGCCATGGTAACATGACGATCGACCATCAATCCTTCCATCTGATGAAACATGCACGAATGAGTCGCATCGATCGTGTCCGGACGATAGACCCGTCCAAGTGACACAATTCGAATCGGAGGCTTCGTGGTTTCCATCGTACGAATCTGAACAGTCGATGTCTGACTTCGCAGCAGCACGGGGCCTCCGGCCGCAACCGAGGCACAGGCGACATAAAAATTGTCCAGAGGGTCGCGAGCCGGGTGATCTTCCGGAATGTTCAGCGATTCAAAGTTATGCCGCTCGTCTTCAATCTCAGGACCATCGACCACTGTGAAACCAAATCGCCCCATCAGTTCACGAAATTCCGTGATGACGCGTGTGATCGGATGCAGCTGACCTATCTGCGGCCGTACTCCCGGAAGAGTGACATCAAAGTCGGAAGCCACTTTTAGAGCCTGAGCTTTTAACTGCTCCGCACGCGCATCCATCTCTGCGGTGACCGAGGTGCGGACTTCATTGAATCGTTTGCCAACAGCCGGCTTTTGCTCGGGCGTGGCCGTTCCCACAAGCTTCTGTAAATCGCGGGCTCGGCCATTCTTCTGTCCAAGAAATTCGATTCGAACCTTTTCCAGCTCGTCGGAAGTGGACGCGGCAGCAATCGCCTGAAGAGCCGCTGTCTCGAATTCATTGAATGCGTTCAGAATGTCCATCGCGATTATACCCGGTCAGATCAAAGCCAGATCGCCAGCGGATGTCTCCCGTGACGGCAAGGCACTTTCAGTAGGAAACTGCATCGCCGGAACAACAGGCCGACCTCAGCACGGCGGCGGGCAATACAGTGGCAGGGGAAGTTCAACGGCAGCTCAGCCTGAAACAGGCCGAGCCGACTATCAACGAAATCGGGCGAGCCTTACATGGAGAAGGCTCGCCCGATTCTGAATTTCAAATGTCTGACTGATCAAATTAATCAGGCAACGGCACCGCGAGCCTTCTTGGCAATCTCTAAGATTTCGCTGAACACTTCCGGATTGGAAATTGCCAGTTCGCTAAGTTGCTTACGGTTCAATTCCACTTTCGCAAGCAGCAGACCATTCATGAACGTTGAATAGTTCATGCCACGTTCACGAGCGGCGGCGGCAATACGTGTGATCCACAATGCACGGAACTCTCGCTTGCGAGTGCGACGGTCGCGAGTCGCAAACGCACGCGCTCGGACCAGTGTTTCCTTGACTGTTCGCAACAGCTTGCTGCGCCCACCAACATTACCCCGCGCTTCTTTAAAAAGACGCTTCTTTGAACGGTGACGAGCTTTCCCGAGACGAACACGCATTGGACCGAACCTTCAGAGCAATTAACCGAATTACGAAGGAAATGAAACTCAGACTGAACGCCACCCAGGCTATCAGCATCCCGCAATCCCAAAGGATTACGCGCCAGGTCGAAGATGGTCAATAAGCAACTTTGCTTCAGCGCCACAGACCAAGCCGCCGTTTCGCAGATTTCGCTTACGCTTCGCGCTCTTGTGGCTGAGAAGGTGACCGCGAGATGACTTGCGATGTGTCGCTTTGCCGGACGCCGTAATCTTGAAGCGGCGTTTCATTCCCTTATGTGTCTTCTGCTTTGGCATTTTTTTCTCCGCGAGATTCACTGACCTGAAAAGATCAGTTCGCGATCTGAACGAATGTATACATTTTCCGAAGAAAGAGCCGGGCAGTATAGCGAGCCCCCTTCGTGCTTGTAAAGGAGCTTGCAAACCGTTCGGTGACAATTTTCTCGCTCAAATCCGCCTGCTGCCTCGGCAAAGCCTCGTAAGCATTGGGTTTTGGCTGAGTTCCGCACCTAATCGACACACTATCGGCCATTCCACCCTGAAACCGACAACGAATTTTTTTGCCGAGCCATTTTCGCGTTCCAGGCCACGATGCGGCGGAAGTCAATGCCCGAAATGCCCCCAACTGCGAAATCCCCAGCGTCTGATTCCACTGACGCTTGAAGAAATCCTGCCGCAGATCGGCTGATTTTGCTCAAATGGCGGCTCATTTCATTCAGAATCAGCAGGTCCTGCCGGTCTGCTCAGCCAGCGGGCCTGGTCTGCCTGTCCAGTCTTTGAATCGGCGTTGCGGCATGGGACAGAATGGAAGTATGCTTCGACTCTCGTTGAATACACCGTCTGGAATCTCATCTGTTCGGTTAAACATTTTGTGTCAAACGTTCACGGCTTCTCACCGCACGTTTCCCACTCCTGTCTAAAAAATTCTCCTCCAAAAATCTCCCCGGCGCCACGAGACCCTCCTTTCGTGGAAAGCCCGGCCATCCTCTCTGCTTATCTCACCTTTCGCGACAACCTGAAAGGCTCTCGCCATGCTGTCTCCACGACTGCAGCACATCCTGCAAGGTCTCTTTGTTATCGCCAGCGTCTCTGCTGTTGCTGGCTGCGCATCTGTTGGTGGCAACATGGCCAATTCGTCTGGCATGGGTTACTACCAGAAAGGAAACTACGCCGCAGCTGCGGGCGAGTTCCAGAATGCCATGACGACCGACCCGGCCAATCCTGATTACATGGCCAATCTGGCGAAGTCACGCATGAAGATGGGTGATGCTACCGGCGCCGAGCAGCTTTATCGCAAGGCACTGACCGTTGCGCCGTCTCACCAGCCAGCGTACCATGGTCTTGCAGAATTGATGCTCGATCAGGGACGGCCACAGGAAGCCCAGGCCATGCTCACTACATGGGCAGGAACGCAGCCGTACATCGCCGAATCCCACGTTGAACTCGCCTGGCTTCAGCGTGAGATGGGGAATCCTCAAGCGGCAGCTCAGTCACTGGAACAAGCCCTGGCGGTCAACCCCGCGCACTCAACCGCATTGGCTCATATGGGTCAGTATTACGAAGAATTGGGGCAGACGGACGAGGCTGTTGCCATGTATCAGGAATCACTCCAGGCCGACTGGAATCAGCCTGAAGTGCACTCGCGCATGGCAGCAGCATCCCAGAAATCAGGGGCCAGCAGTCCGATGGCGGCGACCGCGATGGCTCGTGGAGTTCATCCTTACAGTGTGCCTCGCCAGCAGACAGCGTTTGGTCCGCCTTCACCGGGCGTTCAAATGGCTCAGATGCAGATGATGCAGGCGCAGATGGCCATGTCGGGCTCTCCTGGTTCTGGCTCTCCAATGGCTAGTGCTCCAATGTATGGCCAGAACGTAAACATGATGCCCGGTCAGATGATGAATCCGGGCATGCCGACTGAGATGCAGGCATGGACCGGCCCATCGAATCCACCAGGATGGCAAAAGTCAGCAACCTCAATGCCCATGATGCCAACTCAAACGGCTTCTTTTGGAACGCCGTCTCCTATGATGCAGCCGCCGATGATGCATGAGTCCATGATGGGCCAGCCATCGGACTCCATGTTCGGGCCAGGCAACACAACGTCTCCCACATCGACGCCATTTGAGCTCCCCACTTCAACCCCAACTGGCACGGCAGCGGTGCCAACTCCTGACCCGGCCTTTTCCGCAACTCCGAAGTCGGCTCCAGTATCGACGGCTTCCTACAACCCGGACAGCGACTTCAATCCGTTCATAACGCCAGAGACGACCACCGCTGCCACGCCTTCCACCGCAACAGTCAGCACCGACGCTCCACTGGTGGAAGCGTTCTAAACGGGCAAGAGCGAAGAATCTACCCGAACCAAAAAAAGGCCGCCACGGACTACCGGGGCGGCCTTTTCTTGAGGTTGTCACGAAGTGTCCGGCCGGCTCTTTACACGCCCAGCTGTTTCTTCAGTTCCGCAGCGCCCGCGGCGATGGCTTCGTCCAGTTTCTCAACCAGCCTGGCGCCCGCTTCCGCCATGTCCGGACGACCGCCGCCACCACCACCAGCGACCGTCGCCGCCGCTTTGACCACGTTACCCGCATGCAGGTTTTTGTCCTTGACCAGCGGTTTACTCACCGCTGCAATCAGGGACACCTTGCCGTCGATCTCCGCGCCCAGGATCATCGCGACCGGACTGTGCTTGTCACGCAATTGATCGGCAAAGTCGCGCAGTGCGTCGCGGCTGACACCTTCCAGCTTCTTCGCGATCACCTTGACTCCGTCAATCACTTCAGCCGCCGCAACCAGGCCGCCCAGAGCATCCGCGACCGACGCTGATGACAGGTCCGCGATTTGCTTGTTCAGAGCTTTCACTTCGTTCTGCAGAGCTTCCACACGCGTCACCAGTTCTGCAGCCTGAGGTGCCTTCAGCATTCGCTGCAACTGAGAGACCAGCTCATCCGTGTCACGTCCCTTCTGAAGAGCTCGCGGACCTGTGATCGCTGTGATCCGGCGTACGCCTTTGGCGATCGGTTCTTCCGATGTGATTCGACAAAGTCCAATCTGCCCCGTGTTGGTCAAATGAGTCCCGCCGCAGAGTTCCACACTGAAGTCACCCATCGTGACAACTCGAACTTCGTCGGGATATTTTTCGCCGAACAAAGCCATCGCGCCACGCTGACGTGCTGCTTCAATCGGCAGCAGCTCCGTCGTGACAGGTGCTCCTTTAGCAACACATTCATTGATGATGTCTTCGACCTGGCGAATCTCATCCTGAGTCAAAGCCTGGTTGTGAGCAAAGTCGAATCGGATCGAATCTTTTTCAACTTTCGAACCTCGCTGCGTCGCATTTTTGCCGACCGTGCAGTGCAGGGCATGATGCAGAATATGAGTCGCCGAGTGGGCTCGCCGAATTCCTGAGCGACGTTCCAAATCGACGCTGGCGCTGAGAGCCTGGCCGACGGACAGCTTTCCTTTTGTCAGATGACCAACGTGAATCCAAAGGTCTCCATCCTTCTGAGTGTCAGCAACGACGAATTCTACACCGTCGCCAATCAAACTCCCAATGTCGCCCACCTGACCACCCGATTCTCCATAGAACGGAGTGCGATCAAGGGCTAATCCAATCGGCGTTTCATGTCCCGCTGCAGTAAATTCGTTGACAAGTTCCTTGTTGGAAATGATGCCGACGACCTTGCAGTCCGCAGTCATCGAGTCATATCCCAGAAAC
>Ga0209390_10000508_pt1 | contig 77297 bp, 66 predicted proteins | sample BON01_FD_187212 | JGI IMG/M metagenome (GOLD analysis project Ga0209390, IMG submission 187212) | Freshwater microbial communities from Lake Bonney liftoff mats and glacier meltwater in Antarctica - BON-01 (SPAdes) (version 2) | ecosystem: Environmental > Aquatic > Freshwater > Ice > Glacier...
CCCCCCCCCCCCCCCGTGGGTCGGGTCGTTTACGCCCGACATCGGAGCCCAAGTCCGTCTCCCCAACGTAGGGGCGAGGCTCGCCAACGCCCGCCCCTGCCCCTCCGCCCGATAAACCCATCCGCGTCGTCAGCCCCCCCCATCCCATAGTCGTTAGACGGAGCCATTCGCGTCCATTTGTTCTTCAATCGCTCATTTTGGGCACTCCTTTGTTCTTCTGTCGCCCAAAGGGCGCCCGCCATCGTCACCCCTTCGGGACACGATCTTCGATCGCACCCTCTCCGCACTCCCGCGCTCCGGGTGGTTGAAAAAACCTGCCCCGCCGCAAATTTCCCGACTTCCAGGTTCCAAAATGCCCGCCGTTACGTTTCGATCCCTGTCCCTTGCCCGAACTACTCGATACGCTGCACACTGTCTTTGGATACGACAAATTTCGCCCGCTCCAACGGGAGATCATCGAGAGTCACCTCGCGGGGCGCGATACCTTTGCCCTGCTCCCCACCGGCGGTGGCAAGTCGATGTGCTTCCAGCTCCCCGCCCTCGTCCGGGCCGACCGGGGACTCACCGTCGTAGTCTCCCCGCTCATCGCCTTGATGAAAGATCAGGTCGATCAACTTCAGGCGGCCGGCGTTGCGGCCACATTTCTGAATTCCTCCCTCTCTTCCGCCGAAGCCCGCTCCCGCATGGCCGGTCTCCACCGCGGCGAGTTTCGACTTCTCTACGTGGCCCCCGAGCGCCTCATGCTCAAGGAGTGGCAAGAAAATCTCACCGGTTGGAAAATCGCCGCCATCGCCATCGACGAGGCCCACTGCGTCTCCGAGTGGGGGCACGACTTTCGTCCCGAATTCCGCCAGATCGCCCAACTCCGCGACATCCTGCCCGAGGTGCCCATCATGGCCCTCACCGCCACCGCGACCGAGCGGGTTCGGGCAGATATTATCACTCACCTTCGCCTGCGCGATCCCGGCGTCTACGTGGCGTCCTTCAACCGTCCCAACCTTTCCTACAAAGTCCTCCCCAAAGACGGACCCGCTCGCCAAATCACTGAATGGGTCAAAAAGCGCCCCGAAGAAAGCGGTATCGTTTATTGCGCCACGCGTGCCGCCACCGAGCGCGCCGCCGAGGCCCTCACCGCCCGCGGTTTTTCCGCCCGTCCTTACCACGCCGGACTCCCCGCCGAAGAACGCGCTCGCAACCAAGAAGCCTTCCTCCGCGACGACGTGCGCATCATGTGCGCGACCATCGCCTTCGGCATGGGGATCAACAAACCCAACGTGCGCTGGGTGATCCACTACGATCTCCCCAAGAACATCGAAGGCTACTACCAAGAAACCGGCCGCGCCGGGCGCGACGGACTCCCCGGCGATTGCCTGCTCCTCTTCAGCGCCGGCGACGCCGCCAAACAGACGCACTTCATCGACGAGATGACCGACGATCATGAGCGCAATGTCGCCCGCTCCCAGCTCCGTCAAATGCTCCACTATGCGGAGTCCGCTGGCTGCCGTCGCTCGGAGCTACTTGGCTATTTCGGCGAAGCCTACCCCGATCCCAACTGCAACGGCTGCGACAACTGCATCGAGCCCCGCGAAACCTACGACGGCACCATCGTCTCCCAAAAGTTTCTCTCCACCGTCTACCGCGTGCGCCAAAACTCCCGCTTCGGCACCGGCGCCAACCACCTCATCGAAATCCTCACCGGGGCCGACACCGATAAAATCCGCCGGTGGGACCATCACGAACTCAGCACCTACGGCATCGGCAAAGACCTTTCCCGCCCGCAGTGGCAGGCCGTTTTTCGCGAGCTCCTGCGCCTCCGTTTCCTGATGCAAACCGAGGGCCAGTATCCGACCGTCGAGCTCACCGCAGAGGGACTGGATGTCCTGCGTAAGCGCACGGCCATCACCCTCACCAAATCCCTCTTCACCCCAAAAGCGGCCAAAGTCCGCCGCCGCCGCGAGGGCGAAATCGACTGCGACGAAATTCTCTTCACCCGCCTCCGCGCCCTCCGAAAAAAAATCGCCGACGAACGCGGCGTGCCCGCCTACGTCATCTTCGGCGATGCCACCCTTCGTCAGATTGCCCGAGAGTATCCGGAGGCTGTCGACCAGATGCACGATATCTTCGGTATGGGTGACAAAAAGCGCGCCGAATTCGGCGAAACCTTCGCCGCCGAAGTGGCCAGTCATCTAAAGGAAAACTCCCGCATGGCGTTCAATAACTGAACACCCATCCTAGGAATACCGGGATAATTCCGCTCCATAAGATCGGCCTCCCTTGTGGGTCGGGCTTTACGCCCGACGTTTCACCTATCATGAGGATACCCCACCCTACAACACAAAGACCGACAGAATCGACAGCAGCACGATACTCGCGACCTTGGTCACACCAGCGACGCTGACCGCTCGCGCCAACGAGCTCGCGTGCGTCGTGCGTTGCAGCACGAGCACCAAGACGAAGTAAGATAACGCGTGATCGAGGTAGAACACCTCACTCGTTCCCAAAGCCAATTTCGCCCCCACGATCACCGCCGTCGCGGTCACCACATTGGCCGCTGCCGGCAGAATCATCTGCTTCCATTCGGAATCAATATCCGACCACTTAAAGGCGATCTTCAAAACGATCACGGAGAGGATCATCGAAAACAACGCTTCGGCCAGGATCGACCCCCAACCAGACTTCGACGCCGGCGGCATCATTGCCTCCTGCATTGCCCTCGGTGCCTCCTGATGGAGCGTTTCGAGTTCTGCCACCACGGCGGAAAAAATCCTCCATCGCCGCCGCATTATTCGCCGCATCCTCAGCTTCTGCGGCACTTGCTTCGACCGACTCCACCGTCCCTTCCTCCTTCGCGATTTCCGTCGCCACCGGAGCCTCCGCCTCCAGCAAACTTTCCTCAACCGCCGCTTCCGGAAGGTTCTTGAAACTCACGACCAGTCCGCCTTCCAAAATAACCTGACCACCATCGGGGTAGTTCCAAATCGCTCGTTCCCCTCGTGCTAATTGCGAGGTCGGTCGACCGACCGCCATCTCCACTTCTGGCGCCGTCATATTGAGCTGTATTCCTTCTCCTCCCAGCAGACTCACCAACCCGAGAAACACCCCCAATAGCCCGAACCAACGACGACACATCACCATGGCTCAAAGTTTGTGCACGTCGATTGCACTAAGAGCCAGCCTCTACTTCGCCCAGTCCGGCAACACATCCACTTCGATCCCGAAAACGATCGGACCCAGTAGCCACAACACCGCCAAAATCAGCGGCACCAACATCACATTGAGCAATACTCCAGCCTTGGCCATCTGCGGCAAGGTCACCTGCCCACTCCCAAACACGATCGCATTTGGCGGCGTGCCCACCGGCATCATATAAGCGCAATTCGCGGCCAACGCCGTTGGCACCAACAGCAGCATCGGGTTCTGCCCCAAACTCACCGCCACCCCTCCGATCACCGGCAAAAACGTCGCCGCCGTCGCCGTGTTACTCGTCAGCTCCGTGAGCATCAGTATCCCGAAACAAATCACCGCCACCACCACGATGATCGGCAGCCCCTGCAACTGCGTCGCCTGCTCGCCCAACCAGGCCGAAAGTCCGCTGTCTTGAATTTGCGCCGCCAAACTGAGACCCCCGCCAAACAACAACAGCACATCCCATGGCACCGCCTTCGCCGCGTCCCAATTCATCAAAAACTTCCCGCCTCCGCCCGGCGCGGGAATCACGAACAACGTCAATGCACCCGTAATCGCAATCGTCGTATCCGATAACCCCGGGATGTATTTCGCCAGTAAGGGACGCGTGATCCACGCAATGGCCGTCAGCGCAAAAATACTCACCACGATGGCCTCCGCACCGGATAAACGCCCGAGCCGCTTTCGCTCCGTCACAATCAACTCCGCCACGCCCGCTAACGGCTCGCGATCCAATTTAAACACCACTCGGGTTAACACGATGTAAACCAACGGCAAGGCCAGCAACACCACCGGCACTCCGATCAACATCCATTGCCCAAAGCCAATCGATATGCCGTAAGTCCGATCCACGAATCCCGCCAGCAACGCATTCGGCGGTGTCCCGATGAGCGTTCCCATTCCTCCCGTGGTCGCGCCAAACGCCACCGCCAACATCAGGGCGACGCGAAATGACTTTTGCCTCGGTTCCTCCGCCCGCTCCCTCGGCAATAACGCCAACACCGAAATCGCAATCGGCAACATCATCAACGTCGTCGCCGTATTACTCACCCACATGCTCAACGCCGCCGCTGCGATCAGGAACCCGCCTATAATTCGCCCCGGGCGCAATCCCAGCATCCCGATTAATCCAAACGCGATTCGCCGGTGCACTTCCCATCGCTCCATCGCCAGCGCAATCAGGAACCCGCCCAAAAATAAAAACACGATCGGGTTCGCATACGGCGCCGCCGCGGCCGTCACGTCTGCCAATCCACTGATCGGCAGCAACACCAACGGCAACAACGCGGTCGCCGGAATCGGCATCGTTTCCGCAATCCACCAGATGGCCATCAACGCCGCCACTCCCGCCGTGGTCCACGCCGCATCCGGCATGCCCTCGGGAGCCGGCAGCACCCAAGTCGCCACGAGTAATGAGGGTCCCAGCACGGCCCCGACTTTTTGCCGCAGGCCAAAAACCGTCGACTTCTTCAGGGCATCGCGAATGGGGGTATCAGACACCCCTCGATTCAACGCCTCAGTCGCATCGGCGCAAGCCAGTCCTTTTCCTGAAACTTTCGAGACGCTTCGTCTTCGGTTCGGCTACCCGCACACTCTCACTCGGCGGATACCGTCTAAAACGGCCACCAAATGCCGGACGCGTTTTTGCCGTCTTTCGTGGCTTTGCGGGAGTCGTCGATTACTTCGATCAGGATCTGCTACCGGCATGAAACGCGTCCGACGAACCTGACAAGCCTTCGACTTACCCCTAAAACTCAATTCCGGTTTGAGCCATAATCCCGTGATTAAACGGATGCTTCACTTCTTGAATTTCTGAAACCAAGTCCGCCGCCTCCCGCAACTCGACTGGCGCATCGCGGCCGGTTAAAATCACATGTAATCCCGGTCGCCGGTTCCGCAGCGCTTCCACGATCGGTCCCACCGGCAGATATCCCATGCTGAGGACGATATTCATTTCATCGAGCATCACCAAACTCACTTCCGGATCAGCCATGGCTTCCATCGCCAAGCCCCAGCCTTTTTTGCACAGCGCAATGTCGCCGGCCTTATCTTGGGTATCCCAGGTGAATCCGCCGCCCACGGCGTGCCAGGTCAGGTTATCTCCCCTTAATACTTTTTCAGCCGTATCGGGTGTCGCCTTGATAAATTGAATCACCACCACCTTGCGTTTATACGCCAACGTGCGGGCCACCACTCCAAATCCCGCCGTGCTCTTTCCTTTTCCGTTACCGGTATTTACGATGACGAGGCCCCGCTTTTCTTGAGCCGCATCGGTGCGAGCTTTCATCTCGGCTTTCATCTCCGACATTTGTTGGCGGTGATCTTCTTCGGAGGTTTCAGTTGGTTCGGGAGTCGTCATAGTTTATCGGTTCTCGGAAGCAATGAAGGATGGATGGTTTTGCAACCACCGCACCGTATCGAGGATGGAGGGACCGTCGTGGATCAGGTTTCTACCCGGCTCAATTCCGCATTCAATGAGTTGAAAATTCCAGCGCTCGGACCACCCTCGCTCCCCCATCCAATCGGCCACATCGAGCGGATGATCGTCCGCCTCGTGGAACAGCAGGACGACATCTGGCCGGATCCTCTCCACCTCCGCCACATCGAGCTTAGGGTAGCCCTCGGCCAAATCACCAAATATATTGCGCCCTCCGGCGAGTCGCACGATGTCGTGCACAAAGGTTAACCCTCCGGCCATCCGGGAATGGCGACCAAACCACAATTCAGCGTAAACGCGAGGCGGAGTGCTCCCTGCCGATGCCCCCAGCCGGGCAATGTCTCCGACCATATTTTCCGTGAGCTGGTGCGCTGCCGCCATCTCGCCCATTAATGCGCCCAACCGGCGGATATTCTCCAGGATTCCCGCCAAGCTATCGGGTAACGGCAGCACAAAGACCGGCCGCCCCTGCCGGGCCCACCGACGAGCGAGCCCGAGCTGCACTCCCCCCGTCACCAGAATCAAATCAGGCTGCAGGCGATCGAGGATTTCATCATCTACCCGCAGGTAATCGCCCGCCACCACCTTACCCGTGATGTCCACGTAGCGCTGGCAGTATTTCGATACCCCCACCACCCGATCCGACAACCCCATCTGCCAAAGCGCCTCGCTCCAGCCCGACACCAGACACACCACCCGTTGCGGTCGGGCCGGCAGCTCGATTTGGCGATCGAGGATTTCGCAGCGAATGATACGATTAGAATGACTCATGTAAGATGTAGATTCCACCCGTCCGCTTTCTCCACCTTCACTCCAAATACCGATTGGAGAAGCTCGTTGGAAAGCACTTTCTCCGGCTCGCCGTCGGCACACAGTTTTCCGTCATCCAACACAATCACCCGATCGAGGCACATCGTCAGACGCAGGTCATGCAGCGACATCAACACCGTCGCTCCCGCTTGAGTGAGTTCCCGAGCCAGTTCCAAAACCTGCAAAGCGTGTTTAACATCCAAGGCAGCCAACGGTTCATCCCAAAAATAGATCTTTGGCGCCACAACCAGAGAGCGCGCCAACATCACGCGTTGACGTTCGCCCCCCGACAACTGGTTGACCGGTCGATCCGCTAACTTTTCTAAATCGAAACGAGCCAGAGCCTCGGGCACCCCGAGTCCATCGTCTCCATGCGCAAAGCGACCTTGCCCAACCACCGAGGCCACGCTGAAACCAAAGCTGAACTGCGCCTCCTGTGGCACCCAGGCGGCAAAACGTCCCCGCTCCATTATGGGGATTTCGCCGAGCTCACGCCCGCCCCATCTCACCTCTCCCTTTGCCGGCAACAATCCCGCCGCAGCCATCAGCAAGGTGGATTTTCCGCTCCCATTGGGTCCGACCAATCCGACGAGCTGACCCGCCGGGAGTTCGAGATCGACTGACTTCAAACGCGAAGCCACCGCCACGTGCTTAAGTTCCAGTCTACTCATGACTGCCTCCTGAGCATCCACAGAAAAAACGGCCCGCCGATCAACGCAGTGATGATGCCCAATCGCAGGTTACCCGCCGAACGCGCAATCACATCGCAAAACAAAACGAAGGCCGCGCCACCGACGATGGAAATCGGCACCAAGCGGCGATGCTCCGGTCCGAAGAGCAGTCGGAAAATATGCGGCACCACCAGCCCCACAAAACCCACCATGCCGGCCACGGCCGTCGCCAGTGCAGTCATTACCGTGGCCAATACCAACATGCGACGGCGCACGGCGACCACATCGACGCCGAGGCTCTGCGCTTCGGTTTGCCCGAGACTCAACAGATCCATCGACCGTCCCAGCGGCCACAATAGAATCGCGCCCAACCCAATCGGCGCCGCCATCAACACGTGTTCCCAAGTGCGATCCTCCAAGCCGCCAAGGAGCCAGAAAATGATCTGCGCATTGCGTTCGTAACTCAGCGTGAAATTGGAGAGCACGTAGCTTGTCACCGCCCCGAGGAGGGCGTTCAAAGCCACTCCCGCCAACAACAGCCGCTCCGTACTCGCACCTTGTCTGGCCAATACCACCACCGCCAGCGTCGCGGCCACCGCACCTCCGATCGCCGCCAGGGGAACTGTGATATAGGACCACGCCGCCCACCCGGCACCGATAGCCACCACCGCTCCCGCGGCACCGCCGGCGCTCACGCCGAGTAGGCCGGGACTCGCGAGATGATTGCGAAAAAAGGCCTGCATGACCACCCCACTCGCGGCCAACGCCGCTCCGATCTCGATCGCCACCACGGTGCGCGGTAAACGAATATTCCACAACACCGTCGCCGCCAGTTCATCGGTGCGGGTCAATCCCGCCCACAACATCGCCGGCGACATCCCAAAATCCCCGACTAGGAGCGACGTGAACATCGCCGCCACGAGCAGACCGATTGCAGCAGGCATCGCCCACTTCTGACGTTCGTCCAAATTCATCATCGGGACGGTGGCGCCGCGGCAGCGTGATGTCGGGCGCAAAGCCCGCCCCGCCCGCGATGGGCGGATCCAAAATGTGGGTCGGGCTTTATGCCCGACAGCCGACGTCTAGTTTTGCTTTGTCCAAACATCACCTAGTCTTCCTCAAATCGCTCCGGGTGAAGTTGCCGCGCCAATTGTTCGTAACCGTCGATCCGATAGTGGGTGACGCTGCCAAACATGTAGGGCTCGATCAAAGCCACTCGGCGTTCCTTCACTGCCTCCATAAAACGGAACGGGATGAGCGTCAGAAATGGTTCGATCGTTCGTTCGAGATCATACCCGGCCAAGACCACCTGCTCCACCGGCCATGTCAGCATCCGCTCGCGCGGGATCTCCGCGTGGCCGGTCAATTTGCCTACCGTCGTCGCAAGGTTATCGGCCGCGGCATGATTGCAAAGATCCTGAAACGTCGTGCCCCCTCCGCTGATAATCCCGTAGGTGGATGGAGCGATGACTTTGACCGGACGGACGCCCACCAGTCGCTCGGCCAAGGTCGTCATGCGTTGCTCCACATCGGCGATCACATCCGCCGCCCGCGCTTCGGCATCCGGGCCCAGCCGCTGCGCCAATCGGCGCAGATTCTCGAGCGCATCGTCCATCGTGGCGTAACGATCAAAACGCATCAACTCGACGCCGGCGCGCTCCAGTTGAGAGACCAACTCGCCTCGACTGTAGTCGGCCACCAGCACCAGATCGGGCCGAAACTTCAGAATCGTTTCCGCATCGCCTTGGCCAATCTGCGCATAGTTTTCGGCTTCAGCCGCCACTGCCGAATACTCCTTTTCTCGGGCAATATGGCTAAGCGCTACAATCTGTTCGGGCGCCGCTACCGCAAGCAAAAGCTCGTCCGTCCCCACCGTCTGTGAAACCACCCGCAACGGCTCGGCCTGAGCCCCCGAAAACAGCACCCAGACGAACCATAAACCACGGACGAACATCGATAAACGCGAATCCAATCGAGATCCCAATCTGTATCTATCTGTGTTCATCCGTCGTTAATAAACTCACTGGTTAGTAGCTCCATTCGATACCGAAGAAACCGCCGACTCCAGGCTGAGGAAATCCGTGCACCGGTTCATATTCCGCATCGAGGGCGTTCTCAATCCGCGCTCGCAGTTTCAAATCCGAGCGCACTTGCCACGATCCGTAGATACGCGCGACGACGTAGTCATCCGCATCAATCGTCCCAAAGTTCTGCGCATGCACGTCCTTGCGGTCCGCGACGAAGCCCAATCCGAAACCAAAATCAAATTCGCCAAAGTTGTGCCACACATCAAGGGATCCACTGTGACGCGGACGACGTAACAACCGGATGCCTTGAGTTTCGTTTTCAGCCTCAAGATACGTGTAACTGGCGCGCACTTCCGTCCCGCGGCCGATCGCCCAACTGGCTTTGGTCTCGACCCCGTAGGTGCGAGTATTTGCCGCGTTCGCCGTCGTGCCCGGAAATACCCCGAAATCAAAGATGATCAGATTGTCGTAGGACATATCGAAGTAGGTCACGCTCGCTGATCCGCGGCTATCCGCAAAGTAGGTGTCGACTCCGACATCCCAGCCATCGCCCTCTTCCGCCTTCAGGTTCGGGTTGCCTTGGTAGAACGAGCTTTGACCATAGAGATCCAAAAAGCTCGGCGACCGAAACGCGGTGCCGTAACTGGCGCGCAGTTTGATCTGATCCGGCACGACTTGCCAGGCCACGGTGCCCCGTCCGGTGGTCGAGCGACCATACGTATCGTGATCATCACTACGCAGACCCGCAGTCACCCAGAGGTTTTCGCTCAGCGTGATTTCGTCCTGCACAAAAACGGCAAAGAGAGATTGGTCTTCATCGATATCACCGAATCCATCGTTCGTGGTGCTGTTGCCTTCGGCCGTAAGCCCCACTGTCACCCGGTGGCGATCCCACCCTTGGTAGGTGATTTGGCCGTCCAACACCGCCCTCTCGTTGTCGATGTTCGTGACCTGCGTCCCAAACGCTCCTGAATTAGTGGAAACGAATTCGCGCAGCTGACCACCGATCGTGATCCGGCCGTTTAATTCGTCCGTCGGAGCGAACTCTGCGAACACCGTGGCGAGCCAATTACTTTCCTCTTCCAGATTATCCGGATCATTGGTGAAGCGATCCCCGGGCGATTCATATTCGCCCCGGAAACCACGGAGAGTGGCGCCCACGTTGAGAGTCTCACTGATACGCTGGTCTAGCCGCCCCACGAAGTTGACGCTATCGAACTCATTGTGAGCTCGATCATTGTCGGTGTGACCACCCGAAATGGAGAGTGAGTAGGCCGTGGCGTCGTGCTCTCCTTGCGCGTCGATGGTGCCTTGGACGGTGCCAAATGAGCCGGCCTCAAGCACGATCCGTCCTCTCGACGGTCCCGAACCTGGTTGAACGGACAGGGCCACGACCCCGCCCATGGCTTCCCCGCCGTAGAGGGTGCTTTGCGGGCCATGCGAAACTTCGAGACTGTCGCAGGAACTCACGCAGGCCCCACCGACAAAGTTGAAGTAGTCCGCGTTCGGATCGTTGAGACGAATACCGTCCACCAGAAATAGAGTCTGATTGGAGTTAGCCCCTCGCATAAAAACGGAAGTGACGGCACCAGCAGCCCCCGAAGAAAAGCTCGGGGTGCCCGGGATGGTATCCAGCGCACCGGCTAGGGTGTTGATCTGGCGACGCTGGAGATCAGCGGCGGAGATCAGATCGACTGCCGAGCCGAGCTGAGCCGCATGCACCGGCGTGCGCGTCGCCGTCGTGATGAACGGATCGAGATTGGTGACATTGGTTTGGCCCCACAGCACACCGCTGAGGATCGCACCAGAGCCGATCGCGCCCGCGATCCGCAAACTTCGTCGAGAGACGAGGGAATTAAGTAATTTCATTAACCGAACTGCTTTCTTACTAGAGTAAGAGCAGTTCCAGTCGGTTCATTAGCTGAACGCGCCCGGGCGCTGCCCCCACGCTTCATTTTTGCGATGAAGATTTCGCGAAGTCCGCTCGCAAAAGATTAGCGGCCAACGCGTGAGTGCCCCGAGGCAGATGTTCGGACTCCACACTTCTCGGATCAGATCGACTCGTGTCATTCTTATCCTGCCTCCGCCTCGCCTTCACCCGACTCGCGAACGAGCCAAATTGGCTATGCTCCCGCCATCACTGGCAGAATGGGACTTTGGACTGGTGTGTTACCGCAGCGCAACTGCGGCCGGTTTTCACGGCCTTCTCCGCTGTTCGGAACGATGATACTAAAGAACAACTCCGACTCTTCGGCGCATTTCCCTCCCAGTGCAATCTCCATCCCCATGCATCTTTTGGCAGAAATCGGACCACTCTCGCCGCCAAATCAGCCGGGCAGTGACTAATACAAATAACATATCATCATATTAGTATATTTAGATATGTTACTTGCCTCGACGATCCTTCCGCTCTTCAATGAAAGTTCATTTTCTCTCCTGCCATGTCCGCTCCGCTCACCGAATCTTCCTCTTTCGCCCCTCTCCGTTCCCTTTTTGAATCCCGCATCGCAGTGCTCGACGGTGCCATGGGCTCGGTCCTCCAAGGCTACGAGCTCGAGGAGACTGACTTCCGCGGCGAGCGATTCGCCGACTTTCCTCAAGACCTGCAGGGCAACAACGACCTGCTATCTCTCACTCGGCCGGACGTCATCGAAGAGATCCATGGCCGCTACTTCGCCGCCGGAGCCGACATCGTTGAAACCAACACCTTCAGCGGCACCACCATCGCCCAAGCCGACTACAAACTCGAGTCCATCGTCACCGAACTCAACACCGCCGCCGTCGCCTGCGCCCGCCGCGCCGCCGTCACTGCCGAAGCCGCCACTCCCGGCCGTATGTGCTTCGTCGCCGGCGCCATCGGCCCCCTCAATCGCACTCTCTCCATGTCGCCCGACGTCAATCGGCCCGACTACCGCGCCGTTTCCTGGGAGGAAGTCCTCACCGCCTACACCCAACAGGTCCGCGCCCTCATCTCCGCCGGCGTCGATACCCTGCTCGTCGAAACCATCTTCGACACCCTCAACAGCAAGGCCGCCCTTTTCGCAATCTCCACGGTGTTCGAGGAAACCGGCATCAAGCTCCCTGTGATGATCAGCGTCACCATCACCGACGCCTCCGGCCGCACGCTTTCCGGTCAAACCATTCGCGCCTTCTATAACTCTATCCGCCACGCCCATCCGTTCAGCGTCGGCATCAACTGCGCGCTCGGCGCGACCGAAATGCGCCCCTACCTCGAGGAGCTGTCCGACCTCGCCGAGTGCTACGTGACCTGCTACCCGAACGCCGGCTTACCCAACGCCTTCGGCGGCTACGACGAGACCCCGGCCCACATGGCCCATGACCTCGCCGACTTCGCCAACGCCGGTTTCGTCAACCTCGTCGGCGGCTGCTGCGGCTCCACCCCCGACCACATCGCCGCCATCGCCGCGTCCGTCAAAACCCTCCCCGCGCGCCCCATCCCCGCCCGCTCCACCGCCATGCAACTGTCCGGCCTCGAACCCCTCACCGTCGCCTAATAAATCACTATCTTTATCATTCTCGCGCCGCGGCCCGCTGGCTCTCGACCTAAAAAAACCACCGTGCGTCAGCCTCGGGTGCATCACCGTTAGGTGAAGCCATTAGGGTCCATGTCATACCATTCACTCCGTTCATCGACGTGGTTAAACAAGCCTGCCGCCCAGCCCGTCTCCCAGCCATTCTTTTCCCGTGACCAAATCCGCCTCCTCTTTCCTCATCGTTGGTGAACGCACCAACATCACCGGTTCTCCCCGCTTTGCCCGCATGCTCAAAGCCGGCGACTGGGACGGCTGTCTCGCCATCGCCGCCCAGCAAGTAGAAAACGGTGCCAACATCATCGACATCAACGTCGACGAAGCGCTCATCGACGGCGAAGCCACCATGGTCAAGTTCCTCAACTTGATCGCCGCCGAGCCCGATATCTGCCGCGTGCCCATCATGCTCGACTCCTCCAAATGGAGCGTGCTCGAAGCCGGCCTGCAATGCCTCCAAGGCAAAGGCGTCGTCAACTCCATCTCCCTCAAAGACGGCGAAGCCACCTTCCTCGAACGTGCCCGCCTGCTCATGCGCTACGGCGCCGCTGCCGTCGTCATGGCTTTCGACGAGCAAGGCCAAGCCGCCAGCCGCGACGAGAAAGTCCGCATCTGCACCCGCGCTTACCAGCTGCTCACCGGCATTGGTTTCCCGCCCGAAGACATCATCTTCGACCCCAACATTCTCACCGTCGCAACCGGCATCGATGAGCACAACAACTACGCCGTCGATTTCTTCGAAGCCACGAAGATCATCAAAAACACGCTCCCCCACGCCAAAATATCCGGCGGAGTATCCAACGTTTCGTTCTCTTTCCGCGGCAACAACCCCGTCCGCGAGGCGATGCACACCGCCTTCCTCTACCACGCGATCTCGCAAGGCATGGACATGGCCATCGTCAACGCCGGTATGCTCGGCGTCTACGATGAGATCGAACCCAAGCTCCGCGACCTCGTCGACGACGTGCTGCTCAACCGTTCCCCCGCGGCCACCGAAGCGCTGATCAATCACGCCGAAGAACTCAAAGCCGCCGCCGATGCCGCTGCAGCCGGCGGAGTCGTCGCCGCCAAACCCGCCGCCGCCGCGTGGCGCGAAGAACCCGTCGTCGAGCGCATGAAACACGCCCTCGTCAAAGGCATCGATACCTTCATCGAAGCCGACACCGAAGAGTGCCGCGTTGATCCTCGTTTCCCCCGTCCCCTCGATATCATTGAAGGCCCGCTCATGGATGGCATGCGCGTCGTCGGTGATCTGTTCGGCGCCGGCAAAATGTTCCTGCCCCAAGTCGTCAAATCCGCCCGCGTCATGAAAAAAGCGGTCGCTCACCTGACCCCCTACATGGAAGAGGAAAAAGCCCGCGCTGAAGCCGCCGGCGAAGCCACCAAAGCCCAAGGCAAATTCCTCATCGCCACCGTCAAAGGCGATGTGCACGACATCGGCAAAAACATCGTGGGCGTCGTGCTCGCGTGCAATAACTACGAGGTCGTGGACATGGGCGTGATGGTCGCCTGCGACAAGATCCTTGCCAAAGCCAAAGAGATTGGCGCCGACGTCATCGGCCTCTCCGGTCTCATCACTCCGTCCCTCGATGAGATGGTCCACGTCGCCAAGGAAATGACCCGACAGGGTTTCACCGTGCCCCTCCTCATCGGCGGTGCCACCACCTCCCCCGCCCATTCCGCCGTCAAAGTCGCCCCCGCCTACGCTCCTGGCGTCGTTCACGTGCTGGACGCCTCTCGCGTGGTCAACGTCGTGAGCGCTTTGCTCAGCGATGAGAAAAAGCCTGCCTTCATGGCCGAGAACGAGGCCAAACAAATCAAACAACGCGAAGCGTTCGAAGCCCGCCGCAACCGCAAGCCCCTGCTAAAACTTGCCCAAGCCCGCGCTCGCGCCCCGCAATTCGACTGGGCCAACATCGACATCCCCAAACCCGAATTCCTCGGCCCCAAAATCTTCCGTTCCGAACCAATCCAAAATCCGAAATCGAAAATCGAAAACCAATGCCATGAGCTCATCACTCTTGCTGAGATCATTACATTAATCGACTGGTCCCCCTTCTTCAGCGCGTGGGAACTCCACGGCCGTTACCCCGATATTCTCACCGACAACGTGGTCGGAGAAGAAGCCACCAAACTCTTCGCCGACGCCAAAGCCATGCTCCAACGCATCGTCGACGAAAAACGGTTCTCCCCGCGCGCCATCATCGGATTCCTCCCGGCCAACGCCATCGGCGATTCCGTCGAAGTCTACGTCGATGAATCCCGTAGTAAAACTCTCGATATTTTCCATTTCCTGCGCCAGCAGATGGAAAAACCGGTCAGGCAATTTAACCACTGCCTCGCCGACTTCCTCGCCCCCCGGGACTCCGGTCGCATCGACTACCTCGGAGGCTTTGCCGTCACCGCCGGCTCCGGCGTGGAGACCTTTTCAAAATCCTTCAAAGATGCCGGCGACGATTACAACGCCATCATGGTGCAAGCCCTCGGCGATCGCATCGCCGAAGCCATGGCCGAACTTTTCCATAAGAAAGCCCGCGAGTATGCCGGCTTTGGGAAAACCGAAGACCTCACCGCGCAGGAACTCATCCGCGAAAAATACCGCGGCATCCGTCCCGCTCCGGGTTATCCCGCCTGCCCCGACCACACTCAGAAACCCCAACTCTGGAAACTCTTCGACGTCGAGAAAGCGACTGGAATCATCCTCACCGAGTCCAACGCCATGTATCCCGCCAGCAGCGTCAGCGGCATGTATTGCAACCACCCCGAGTCCAAATACTTCGCCGTCGGCAAACTAGCCAAAGACCAAGTCAAAGACTACGCCACCCGCTCCAACCGAGACCTCGCCGAGGTCGAGAAATGGCTCGGACCCTATCTCGACTACGACGTGTAGTTCCCCGCCCCCCTTACCTGGCCCGAAGCATCGCATTCCGCCTGGAGGGGCTTTCGCCCCTGCACTACCTCCCCAGCTTTTAGGCTCCTAAATGCTACCATCCGATCTGCATCATGTGTCATCTGGCCCTTTATGCCCGACAGTCCAACGTGGGTCGGGCTTTATGCCCGACAGTCCGACGTGGCTCGCCCTTTACGCCCGACAGTCCGACGTGGCTCGCCCTTTACGCCCGACAGTCCGACGTGGGTCGCCCTTTACGCCCGACAGTCCGACGTGGGTCGCCCTTTACGCCCGACAGTCCGACTTCTCCGTTTTCCGAACCCACTTCATCGCGCCATCCCAGCGGTCACACGCAATCCAAGGGCTCAGACTTTGCCCATTGCACAATGTACTTCAGTTTCATCGCTCCGCCATCACGCCCATCCGACGACTCACAACTCTGGTGCGGTCTGGGCAGAGTTGGCCGGTTTCTTTTCCGAAACGCGTAAACCGCAGCGCAAAAGCCGGCTGGAGCCACGTCATGCCTTGGACCAAGTCTGCCGGCGGGGTTTCCATCGCCAAGTGAGAGTGATTCGACATCAGGCACCACGCATGAACCACCTCACCTGATTTCGTCGCCGCTTTATCCCAGCAATCCATAAACGAATCCTTCGCGCCTTGCCGGGTGAATATTGCCATTCGGTCGTTGGCCCGATTTATCACCCCGTCACAGGCACCTTCGCACTCCAAACGGGGTCTCCGAACAACGATTTCTATCCTCCCGGATTTTTACCTCGGTGCAGTATGTAAAGTCTGACCCCGTGGATCTATGTGACCCCCTGAATCTACTCCCGGGGGTTCCCAATTCTCCCCTATCAAGGTTCCAGCAATGCCCCTTCCTGCGCCTCAAGCCAATTCCTCCTCCGCGGAAACCGTTTCACGCTCGGGATGCAACTCATTAAGCCGCCTTCCTCCCCTCCACTTTTTCGGTCGTGAACCGGTCGCGTCACGATCCCCACAGGCTTATGGCCGCTTGCCCTCCAACCACGGTTTGCTGTTCCTCAAATAGGAACGTATGAATCGAACGCATGACGATAACGAACGACGGCCCCTAGGATCGTTCAAGCCGTTGAGGGCCACTTTCCGTAAATGAAACTTTGGCCCCGCCCGTTTTCTCTCCGTTGTTCGAATTCACGTCGCCGCGAATGAATGTAGATCATCAATCATCAATCCAGCCTTTGGATCTTTCCAAGGCGCGACGCCATTGCTTTTGCAGGGGCTTCATTTGTGCCAGTGAAGCTTGGGGATTCACGGTTTTTTCTACCCTCCAGAGCTTGGCAATTTCTTGGCGGTCTTTCCAATAACCAACGGCCAAACCGGCGAAGAACGCGGCACCTAGAGCAGTGGTCTCGGGTTGTTGCGGTCTGATCAAGGGAACTTGAAGTAGATCGCTTTGAAACTGGAGCAGGGCTAGATTCACCGTGGCCCCACCATCGACTCGCAGTTCGGTGAGTTTGGTCTTGGCATCCGCCTGCATGGCACGAAGCAGATCTGCACTTTGATAAGCAATGCTCTCCACCGCGGCCCGTGCGATGTGTGCACCGGTGCTGCCTCGGGTGAGTCCGACAATCATCGCTCGCGCGGAGGCATCCCAGTGAGGTGCGCCCAACCCGGAAAATGCCGGCACGAGATAAACGCCACCATTGTCAGCCACTTGGTTCATTAAAGGTTCCACGTCGGCGGATCTTTTAATGATTTTTAGTCCATCCCGAAGCCATTGCACGACGGCTCCACCGATAAAGACACTGCCTTCCAGCGCATATTCAAGCGGACCATCAGCGCCGATTTTCCAGGCCACTGTAGTCAATAGTTGATTACGTGAAACAACGGGCCTCGTGCCCGTGTGCATCAACATGAAACAGCCGGTCCCGTAAGTGTTCTTAACCATGCCGGGGTCAAAGCACGCTTGGCCGAAGAGCGCAGCATGTTGATCGCCCGCCATGCCGGTGACCGGCACACCTTTCAACGCGGGTATCGTCTCGACTTCACCGTAAACCTCACTATTGGACCGGACTTCTGGTAGCACCGCCGAGGGGATCCGAAGGACCTTCAACAGCGCTTCATCCCAATGTCCGGTCCGCAGGTTAAACATGAGCGTACGAGAAGCGTTGGAAACATCGGTCGCATGCACTTTCCCTCCCGTAAGATTCCAAAGCAGCCAAGTGTCGACGGTGCCGAACGCGAGTTCCCCCCGGTTCGCGCGACGTCGAGCGCCCGGGACATTGTTGAGCAACCAAGCCAGCTTAGTCCCGGAAAAATAGGGGTCGAGGAGCAGACCGGTGCGCCGACGAAACTCCGGCTCCCATCCCTGACGTTTGAGTTTAGCACAAATCTTGGCCGTGCGTCGGTCCTGCCAAACGATGGCCGGAGCGATCGGTTCACCGGTTTGCCGGTCCCACAGGAGGGTGGTTTCGCGTTGGTTGGTGATGCCGATCGCGGCAATGCTACTGCCGTCGATCTTCGCATTCTTGAGGGCCTGAATGGCGACTTGTTTGGTGCTTTGCCAAATGTCCTTGGGGTCATGCTCGACCCATGCGGGTTGGGGGAAATACTGAGGGAACTCTCGTTGCGCTGAGGCCGCGCACTGGCCCAAACGGTCGAACAGCATTGCCCGCGAACTGGTGGTCCCTTGATCGAGGGCGAGGATGAATTTTTTGCTTTTCATGACAGGAGGGGATTAGAACAACAGACGAAAGAGTTGAGCTCCCGCCACGCCTCCCGCCAGAGGGGCGACGACGGGGATCCAGGCATAGCTCCAATCCGCGTCCCGTTTTCCGGCAATCGGCAAAAGGGCGTGAGCCACGCGGGGCCCGAGATCCCTTGCGGGGTTGATCGCGTAGCCCGTCGGGCCACCGAGCGAAAGGCCGATCGCAAAAACGAGGAGCCCGACCAGCGCCGGGCCAAACCAAGAACCAATCGCAGCCGCCCACACCTCCTGTCCTCCACTGGATTCTCCCCCTATCTGGCCAAGACAAAGCACCCCGAAGATTAAAGTTCCCGTGCCGATAAACTCGGTTACGAAGGCAGGCAACATCCGCCGCACCGCTGGCGCCGTGCAATAACAGGCGAGTTTCGCGTCGCGATCAGCTGTGATCTCCCAGTGCGCATAGTAGGTAAGGAAGACAAGAATCGAGCCGATAAAAGCGCCGACAAACTGGGCGCATATATAGCCCGGCACGAGTTCCCATGAGAATGCTCCGATACTGGCGAGACCGAGGGTCACCGCCGGATTTATGTGCGCACCGGAAACGTGTCCGACGGCGTAGACAGCGAGAACAACACCTAGAGCCCATCCTGCGGTGATGACAATCCATCCGCTAGCATTGCCCTTGGACTTTTCGAGGACCACATTGGCAACGACACCGTTTCCAAAAAGAATCAGTAATGCGGTTCCGACGATTTCGGCGAGATAGGGATTCATGCTGGGGGTATGGGGCTGGGGGGCTGATCTGGGGGAAAGTAATCAGGGGAAAATTAGGTGATCAATTGGGATTTTTTAAATCAGACTGGTAATAACGCTGAATTGATCGCGAATAAATGGGTTACACTGCGCTCTAGGGATCGTTGTCGCGAAGAAACTTGGTGGCGACGTCAGGTTGATCGGCAAACAAGCCATCCACCCCAACTCGATTGAAGACAAAGTCTAGATACGCCTCCGCCGTCGCAATCCCTTCGGGTAACGCGTCGGTCCGGAAGGTATAAGGATGAACCACCAGGCTCAACGCGTGCGCCCGGGCAACGAGGTCGTTGGGCTCGGGCATCGCCGGGAAAGGCTTGGCCAGTAGTTTCGAAAAAGGGGGACCAATTCCATCAACATATTCGGCCAAACCGGCGAGATGCGCCGGGTCGAGCAGAGAGTTATTATCTCTCGTCTCACTCTTGCCCGCGGCATCAATCTCTCCACTACCATAACGACCGATGAGTTGAACCAATCGACCTTCGAAGTGAAGCTCCGTCCGGATGCGTTTCACTTCCTCAAAATCGAAACACTGCAGATAGAACGCGTCACTCCGGGTACGATAACCATACTCGGCTAACAACGCTAAAACAATCGTCGTGATGTCTTGCCCTTCTTGGCGGTGCCACGCCGGGGACTTAATCTCGGCATAAATACCGACCTGTCGATTGGTTGTGAGGTTCAGGCCCTGAATCAATTCCAACTCTTCGGCCAGCGTGGAAATATGAAACGAGGAGTGACCCGCGGGAAATCGATGGGGGTAGACGCGCTGCCCGGTCCCCAGGGCCCGCCGCTCTTCGACCCGCATTTGCTTGAGCTCTTCTAAAGTGAAATCAATGGCGTAGAAGTGACCGTTCGACCGGGCTCGATCGGGGAAACGAAGCGCTACATCCGTTACCGTATCGATCTCGATATCGTGCAGGACCACGGGGACACCGTCTTTGCTCAAGACGATATCTTGTTCGATGTAATCAGCACCCATGGCGTGCGCCAATGCCTTGGCGGGCAAGGTGTGTTCCGGCAGGTAACCGGACGCACCTCGGTGGGCGATAACAATGGGGCTTGCTGCCGTCGGCTTGGTTACAATCAGGCAGACCGCTGCCAGAATCAAAATGGATCGCTTAGTCATTAATTGGCCTTCGTGCTGGTTACCCGATGACCCAGCGTCATCGCACTGAATCCAATGGTCATTAGGCAACACCCAATCATACTCGCAAATACGCCGGACCAGCCCCAGTGATCTGCGATCCAGCCTACTCCCGCTCCCGCAATAGCAGATCCGAATACGTAGCCAAAGAAACCCGTAAACCCAGCAGCCGTGCCGGCTGCTTTCTTTGGCACCATATCCAAAGCTTGCAGACCGATGATCATGATCGGTCCGTAGATGAAGAACCCAATCGTGATCAATGCCGCGATATCGACCCAAAGTGGTCCAGTTTGGTTGGTGCCATAGACGACGAGTCCTCCGAGTGTAAAGAGCATGAACAGGATCGTTGCCGGAGCTCGTCGTCCCTTGAAAACTTTATCGGAAACCCAACCGCAAAGGATGGTCCCGGGGATAGCGGAGTATTCGAAGGCGGCCCAAGCCCAAGTCGCTTGCTTAAACGAAAAGCCTTTGGCGGTTTGCATGTAGGTGGGAATCCAGTCCACGACACCGTAGCGCACGAAGTAGACGAATGCGTTGGCAATGGCGATGGCCCAAAGGTACTTGTTGTTGAGGACGCACCCCAAAAAAATCTCCCGGAACGTCATCGTTCGTTCGTGATCGGCGGTGTAGTTGGCCGGATAGTCGTTCTTATACTTTTCAATACTCGGTAGGCCGCAGCTCTGGGGACTGTCGCGCAGAAAAAAACTAATGAAAACCGCCACCGTCGCCGCGATCATAGCATTGAAATAGAACTTGGCTCCCCAGTCCCCGAAGATCGAAACCCCGATCAGGGCAAGCGTAGCGACCAGGCCCCCTCCGATGTTGTGGGCGACGTTCCATACTGCCACGGTTACGCCGCGTTCTTTAGGACTCCACCAATGGACCATCGTCTTGCCGCAGGGGGGCCAACCCATGCCGTTAAACCAGCCGTTCAGCGTCTGCAGAATTATGATCAGGGCCAGGGAGCCGTAAATCGCATCGAAGGCGCCAAAAACAAACGTGACCCCGGCGGTCAGGAGCAAACCAAGGGACATAAACCAACGCGGATTGCTCCGATCAGAAACCGAGCCCATGACGAACTTAGACATGCCGTAGGCAATCGATAAACCGGTCATGGCCGAGCCAAGGGCGGCTTTGGAATATTGGGGGTATTCGGCAAGAATATCGGGTATCGCCAAGGCGAAATTTTTCCGCACGAGGTAGAAAGCGGCATACCCCACGAAAATTCCGGTAAATACCCGGCGACGTTGGCGACGATATTCCGCATCAATGAGGGGATCAGGAACGACCGGAGCGGGAGGAGCAGGCTTGAGAAACGAAATCATCGGAAATCGGTAGGTGAGGGGTAAAAGAAGGTACGATCGGGAAACCTAGTAGCTTCTACATGATCGCAATAACTTCCTGAAGGTAGAGAGAAATCTCCTGATCGCGGCGCGTTGCATCCCAACCGCCAATGGCTGCCATCCAGTCGGCCACTTGACCGATGATTTGATCAGTGGACCGGTCGTAGTAGTGCCAACCACTACGGCGAATCATTACATCTGCCAAATGGTGGGCCCACTCTTCTTCCATATAGTGGCGCACGGCCGCTTCGGTGCAGGGAGGGGGGAGAATGCCACTAAACCGGGGCTTGACTCCCATCCCCAGCAAAGGCTCTTCGGCCGTTTGGCAGCGGCCTGCGGCCAGGTTCAACTCGGCAACTATTTTATCCACGGCTTGTTCAGCCATTAATCGATAGGTTGTGAGTTTCCCCCCCGTTATATCCCACCAACCTGGTTCATTGCGCTTTATTTCGTGGGCTCGAGAAATGTCCGAAGGTGAACCGTCGGCGTTTGCCACCAATGGGCGAAGCCCGGCCCATGCACTGACTATATCCGATTTATCGATACGTGCCGTCGGGAAAAAATCATTGACGGCTTCGAGGATGTACGTGACGTCGGCCTCATCGACAGAGACATCTTCCGGAGCGCCGTGGTAGTCGGTATCGGTGGTCCCTAAGATCACCCGCCCGCCCCAAGGAAGCACGAAGATGATGCGGGAGTCTGCCGTGATGACTACGGCAGATGGCACCGGAAGGCGGGAGTGGTCAATGACCACGTGGATACCCTTGGTGAGCCGAAGGCGAACATTAGCCGCGGGTATGAGGTCCGCCCATGGACCAGTCGCGTTGATGATAGTGCGAGCATGGACGGTGAGGGTCTGACCCGACAATTTATCCACCAACTCGCTTTGCCAACTTTCCCCCAAGCGCCGGCTCGAGACCAGTTTTGTTTGGTTGCTGATATTGGCTCCATAACGGGTAGCCGAACTTAAGGTATCGATTACCAACCGCGCATCGCTGGTGAGGGCGTCAAAATACCTGACCAAGCCGACTAGATTTTCGGACTTTAACTGAGGAAGTAGTCTGCGAGCCTCCACGCGGTTAAACGAAGTAGACGGTCGGAAATTTCGACCGCTGCAAAGCAGGTCGTAGATTTTCACGCCGATGCGGAGTTGCCACCAGGGCGGCCCTTCCCCTTGGTAGGCTGGGAAAAGAAAGCCCAGTGGTTGTGCGAGGTGCGGTGCTATTTTTGCGAGAATACGTTTCTCCAGACTGGCTTCTCGGACGAGACCGAGATGCCCCTTGGCCAAATAACGTAAACCGCCGTGCAGCAACCTGCTGGAACGACTGCTGGTTCCAGAGGCGAAATCATGTTGTTCGACCAAGCCGACTTTCAATCCCCGCATGGCGGCGTCGCGCGCCACTCCAGATCCAACGATGCCCCCACCAACAACTAATAGGTCGAGGGTCTGCGAGCGCAGAGCGTCGAGTTGCCGTTGGTGCTCAACTTGCTTGTGGCGGAGCGAAGGAAAAGAGGACGATGAGACCGCTTTTCCCAAAGTAGATGCGGCGGGCTGCATGATAAAAGACATCAGAGGGGGCGATAGGAAGTTTGCCCTATCGCCTCCTCTATTTAATTAATTAAACGTAGTTTATTAACGGATACTCCTGGAAGCTAGAATGTGCGGGAAAGTTCGAATGTGAATTGACGACCGCGCGGATTATAGATGCCCGGCCGGTAACCGAAATTTTCGTCGGCAAATGGAGGCTGTAAGTTGGTGAGGTTGTTCACCCCGACTCGAACGGTCGTACCATTAAACCAGCTCTGTTCTTCATTTCCTTCGAATTTGTAGGATAAAAAGGCATTATGGATAATCAACGGTTCCATCCACAGTAGGTAGCGGGTGATACCGTTGTCGTTGAATGCTCTGATGTAGTCAGGCTGGGCCAAAGCGAGATACACCGCTTCAGTTGTGGCTGCGGATGTGTCCACCGATCCCCCGAAGTAGGTGCTGAACCAGCCGGCACTCCACGACCCGCGCTTCCATCCGAGACTGGCACTGGCTCGCCAATCTGCGCGGCCGTTGCGGAGCAGCTCATCTTGTTCCAAAGAGTCTATATCTTGTTGGGAAGAGCGCTTGAGGTAATGGGTCGCTTCGCCTTTGAAACTGAATCGTCCAATTTCCCAACGAGGGGACACCCACTGGACTCCGAACTCGTAGCCTTGGATGTTGCGCGAACTCAGATTGATATAGTTGTCAACCGCGTTGTCGAAGCTTCCAACCGGGGCTCGTTTGGCGGCGTTGGATGTTTGTTGGGCGTTGTAGGCCGCAAACGCGCTCCGATCGGCAGCGGTGACAGCAATGCGGGTAATCGATGAATAGCCGAGATAGTTGGCGGTGCCGGAGCCAAGATCGATTTGATCGATTGATTGGCCTTGAGCCAAGCCAGCTTGGGTAGCCAAATCCAACAACAACGCATCTTGAGCCAAAGCGGCGGCCGTGCCGAAATTTTCGATTACGTCGGATTGTTTGATGTCGAAGTAATCGAATGTTAATGAAAGTCCTTTGACGAACGGCACGTCAACGACGACTCCGCCGGTGCGGCTGCTCGACTCCTCTGGCGTGAGTTCAACGTTGCCCTGTCGAAAGGTAAGGCGTCCGAGACTGCCGTCGTCAGGAGCAGCCGTCACGTCGAACCTATAGCTGTCGGTCGCGACGACTTGGCGGCGCAACGGGGACGTGTTGGTCTGCACCAGATTGGGGGGACGGAAGGATTCACTCGCGGCGGCTCTAAATTTCATCCAGTCGAAAGGTTTCCAGAACAGCGTGGCTTTCGGTTTGGCGGTGCTGCCATGGATGGAGTAATGCTCGAACCGTCCGGCCGCGCTCAACTCCAACGCTTGAATCAAGGGCAAATGGTTCTTTTCTCCAAATAGGGGCAGGACCGCTTCTACATAAGCCGCGGCCACGTTTTGGTTGGCATCGATTGGCACGTTGGGACTCAACGCTAAGATATCGTTGTCGTTATCTCGTAGGAACGGAAAATCAGCTCCGCTTCCCGCCGGATTCTGGCCAACGAAGGGAGGACGTTTATCTTGATAAGACTCATAGCGGGTCTCGACCCCGGCGGCCAGACCGACATTCCATCCGGTCACGGGCATGGAGATTTCACCCACAATCCTTGCGTCCCATGAAAACAACTCCGTGCGCCCGAAGCGTTCTTCGTCGATGTAGAGCGCATCAATCACGGCAGCGGGATTTGAATAGGGCTGATCGATTTTAATCAGACCGTTTTCAATTTTGAACGTGGTGCTGAAGGGATTGAAGGCGGTCAAGTCAGTGCGCGCGAGGGCACGACGGAGCACTGACTCCCGCACTTGGAAGTGCTCCCACTCGTGAGTCTGTGCCGTCGAAAGGAGAAGGGCCGATTCCCAGGACCAGCCATTGCTGAAGTTTCCTTTTAATCCCGTCAGCAGGCGTGCCGAATAACTCTTAATTTCTGTATTTCGGGGGGCAAAATCAGGGTGCATCAGGCCACTCGCGGTCGTGATGTCTGCCGGCGTGCCGACCAATCGGGGCGATCCGTCTGCATTAGCCGCTCCAGTCGGGTGGTAGAAGTTAACACCAAAGGGGTTCCATGGATTGGAGGCGGGCACGTAGATGCCGACATCGTCGGTGTTCTTGAAATTTGTGGGCTGCCGATTGTGGAGGCTTTCGGCGTTGTAGAACATGAGGTCGCCAAAGAGCTCGACTTTGTCGGTCAAGTTGCGGTTAAAGAAAACTCCCAGCTGAATTCGGTCGGTTTCAGGCAAAATAGTGGAATACTGGTTCCAATTTGAATAGAAGCGGTATTCGTCTGCATCGATGTTGCGGGAGGGGGCAGTTTGCTTAAACCGCAGGCTCCCATCCGCATCAGGCCACAAGTAAAATGTGCCGTTGCTTGCGGTGGTCGCAACTCCCACCGGCGGCGTCGTGCTGGTGGTGATACCGTTGTTTCCCGCCGGACGGGAACCCTTGAAGGTCAGGAAATCCGGTTGGATGAAACCACGCTGCCAACGGCCCGTGGGATTGCCGGCATTGGAGTTGCTAAAGTCGTTATCTCGGACCGTGGTGCCGTTCGCATCGACGAGTGGCACGCCGTCCCACGGTGCGGGTGGAGTGCGTCCCAGTCTTTGATCCTTTTCGCGGGAGTAATCACGCTCTCGGGTCCACAAGGGCTCGCGGTGAAAAAGGTCCAACGAATAAGAGACGCGAGTGCCTCTCCATTCGAATCCATCCGTATATTGAAGTCCCACTTCCTCGGCTCCCCCATCCTCGGTCACTGAGCCGCGAAGTCGCAAAGTGCGATTCTTGAAATCGCCGGAAATGATGCTGTTAACAACGCCGGCGGCAGCGTCTGCACCGTAAACAGCGGAGGCACCATCGCGCAAAATTTCAAGCCGATCAATCATGCCCCGAGGAACCGTGTTGATGTTTGCGGAAAGCGATGGCACGCCATTTTCCGCCATTGATATGGGATGTGGAGCCATCCGACGACCGTTTACCAGCACCAGCGTGCTCCCCGAACCCAGTCCGCGGAGATCGATTGACGCGACGTCACCCCGGGCTTGCTGGGGACCGTTATTCACTTCGTTAATCGCGGAGATTTCGGCGATGTTAATCGTTTCGAGTAGCTCGGCCATTGTCGCCCCCCCCCGATCCGCGATCGCTTCTCGGGTCAGAACAGAAACAGGTAAAGCAGACTCCGCATCGACGCGACGAATGTTCGATCCAGTGACAGTAAAAGCTTCCATCTCTACCATTGGCCCGTTCCCGGCATCATTGGATGTCGTGGTTTGAGCAGAAAGAGAAAAGGCGAGGCCCGAAGCAATGACCAGTCGGAATACAGGGGTGAGTTTCATAGTGGTTCGAAGAACATGAAAACTAAAATAATTATATCAACTAAAATATTTATTCGCATAAATATCTGATTTAAGTCTAGCTAGCTCGGCTTCGCTAGCGCAGCCTTGAAGACCCAAATATAAATTTCCCCATGCCTAAAAAAGCCAACTTCTCCGATGATTTGCTCCGACTCGCCGCGACGCTCTACTACGTGGATCGCTTACCGCAAACGGAGGTCGCCAAGCTCGTTCGCGTTTCCCAGACGAAGGTCTCCCGCCTTCTGTCCATTGCCCAAGAGCGTGGCATCGTCCGAATTTCTGTTGAACAATATGATGCCCGCAATTCACGCTTGGAACATGAGCTTTGCAGCCGATTCGGACTGCAATCAGCAGCCGTGATCAGATCGCCGATGGCATCCGATGAGGTCATAACGCGGCAAAATGTAGGTCATTTTGGGGCACCGTTCGTTGCGGAGTTGATCCCGACCTCGGGGGTTATTGCCCTCGGCGGTGGCCGCAGTGTCTCCGAGGTGGTGCAAAAGTTCCACCGTGGTGGACCTCGACGGCTGACGGTCGTGCAGGCGATGGGGAGTATCGATTCAAGTGTATCCTCCGTAGATGCGCTGGAACTGGGAAGAACGATGGTCAAGCAGTGGGGAGGGGAATTTTTGACCTTGAGCACTCCCGCGTTCGCCAACGACAAAGCAGCTCGAGATTTCTATCTCGCTTCACCTCAAGTGGAGTTCGTTTGGCAACGGCTAATAACAGCGGATGCGGCATTGGTCGGGGTGGGCGCCCTCGATAGGTCGGTTTATGAGGAAAGAGGTGTTTTAACGAAAAACGATATCACCCGACTCAAAAAAGCCGGCGCGGTGGGTGAAATCTGTGGGCGGTTTATTTCAGCCTCTGGCAAAGAGTGTGTAACGCGATGGCGCGAACGAGTGGTGAGTATCGATCTAGAGCACCTCCGCAAAATCCCTCAGGTTATCGGAGTCGCTGCTGGCGCTGGTCGAGCAGAAGCGGTGGCAGCATCCTTGCGCGGGCGTCTAATTAACTCATTACTGATAGACGAAGTTGGTGCGACGGCATTGCTTGAGCTCGTGCCGTAGTTAATCGACGTATTCCAGATGAATCGAAAGACCCACTCGCTCCAGCGTGCGATTAAATGGGTCCGTATTGGTTCGCCAAGTAGCCCGAAATTGTGTTGGTTGACCAGCGTTGGTTCCAGTCGGGATGTGTATTTGAAATCACCGCCATCCCGTGGCAGGAGCGAGCACAGCGCAATGAGTTGCGGCGCAACAAGGGTGAGCAGGAAGTGAAGAGATAGGCGTTCCTAAATTTGATGAAGCTACGGGCGCAACGATGGCGATGAATCCAGAGGCACTGCCCCATGGCGAACAAGGCGAGTCCCTGCAGATAGGTCTGTTCGGGTTAAGCACACATGCGCCATCCCGCTCCGGCTGTCCCATAGAAGTCGAGCCGGTCGGGCAGCTCGGGTCGGTCCCAAGTGAGGCCCCTTAGGAGAGTAAACAAACGCGTGAAGCGGTGAGGCCAGCCCTAAAGGAAGGCTTGGAAACGCAACCGACCGGAGAGCAGCAACGCGGTCCAGACCTGCCTGCGCACGGCGTTGGCGCTGTGGCCCGATGAAGTCGGACAATTGCAGAGTCTACTTGATCTGTTTGAAGAACACCTCGATCTGCCATCGGCTACGGTAAAGATCGGCCCCGGTGGCTGGAGCCCCCTCGAAGTTGTGGATCAAAAACGTCATCATCACCTCTTTGCCGTCGAGTTGAACCCCGGCGGTGATCCGGCGCATCCGCGGGGAAACTCGCGGCGGGAGTGGGCCTTGATCAGGACGACTTCGTCGTCGCGCAGGATATTGCCACCGGGCCGCCGCAGGCGCTTTTAACCCACGCAAAATTCGAGACTTTCCTTGGAGCGGGTGACCCAGCTGACTCCGCGCACTCCCAGCTCGAAGCGGGGTGCGAAGGTGACGTGGGCGCAGTCGAAGATGACGATCTCCCCGGCACGAATGCCCGCGCGGACTCCGCGAGCCCGAGCGTTGTCATCGTGACGACCGGTGCCCACGCTCAAGCCGAAAACCCACGACTGCTCACCCGCGACAAAACCGACTTCCCCAAAGTAAAACTCATCGCCCCCTAACCCGGCGAACAAGGATCACATTCCGAATGTAGGGGCGTCGCTAGACGACGCCCGCTCCAGGCTGCATCCGTGGCCCCACGTCCCCAAACCCGTCGGGCATAGACCCATCCCAATCCCTCCACGTGGGTCGGCCCTCCAAGCCCAACTCTCCGCCCTCCACGTGGGTCGGGCTTTACGCCCGACAGTCCGATTTCTCCCAATCCCTCCACGTGAGTCAGCCCTCTAAGCCCAACCCTCCGACCACGCCCAATCCCTCCACGTGGGTCGGGCTTTACGCCCGACAGTCCGATTGCTCCGCTTCCCGAGCCCACTAAACATATGCTTATTGGCATTAAATCACCGCAATCCGCCACCAGACAAATCCGCCCCGTCGCCCGCCCCGCGCACAGTTGGTTGCGGGCAGTGCGCGACGCTCTTGGCCTCTCTCGGGCAATAGTAGCGAAAAAGCTCAACGTCTCGATACCCAGAATCCAGAACTAAGAAAAGCGGTAAGAAGCCACCCCATCACCCTAGGGCGTATCTGGGAAAGTCACCGAGCCAGCGGCCCGTGCCGCCGAAGGGAACGATAGCCCAGTGCCCTTTCTGGTTCACTCGCAGAGCGAAGCAGTGGGATCGTGTCTTTTCCAGACCCACCCTGGCCGGCATACGCCGGGCAGCCGCGGCCTGAGACTGCTAACTCGTCGTCGCCCTCGTGCCCCGCGATGGTCGCACGTTGACAGCGATCGCCGCTGAACCTGATCCCGTGATTCGTCATCTACGCGCCACTGCCCACGCCAGGAATTTGGAGGCACTAGGGAGCGAAGATCTCGCTCAACAAATCTCCGCACGCCTACGCTAACCTGCCGCGCTTACCCTCCGGTGACGACGATTCCGGCACAACCCCAGTTTCTCCCCATGAGGAGCGCTGGCTGTTTCCGAGTGTGATCACGCTGGCGCTGCTTGAGGTGCTCGAACGAAAGAATATCCTCGAAGCTCGACGATGATTATTCGGCCCCCGACGCCCGCTGACTCCAGTCGATTTATTGGATCACCTGTTTATCCGCGAGCTCCACCGCCGCATGTTTTGACGGGTTTGGCGATGGACGGGAAAAACGCGCGACAACGAACTCAACCTCGGCGTTCTTGTTCTCCAAAATCACTCCACGACCAGCGACTCTCTGAGAAGATACCCGAGCATGGATTGACGACGAAACCGACGAAATCTGCGTGCGGTTTTATCACGGCCTGGTCGCCATCCACCCCGGGCGCAACGGCCACGGCCGCCATGCCCGACTACCGGCAGATCATTTGGCCAACGCATTTGACCGCCCAATCTTCACCTTGGGACGGAGGAACCGAGCTCACCGCCACTAGAGAAACCCGCAACAACTATCTCGCCGCCCTCAAACGAGCAGACGCAGGTGACTTCATACCACTCATCCGCTTCGCCCGAAGCTAACTGATCGCCCAACGGAATCCGGGTTAAACCGTTTCCGCACCGCTTTGGCGTAGATCGAAATGGGAACCAAGTTAGCCCACCTCCTCCTCACTCCCCGTTCCCACGGTGCGACAAGACCGCCGCGACCAATAACCCCACCCCGGTTCCGACGAAGAGGCACCCGAGGAAGTCGAAGATCCAATAGGGCAAGAAAAAGAACCCCACCCCGAGGCCTAACGTCGCACATCCACCAATAACGAAGATTCTTGGATCAATTTGTTTAATAGGGTCACTCATTTTCCGTCTTTCATTTTAGGTTGGACCGCAGTGGAGTCGGTTCGGAAGCGCTGCCTCACCGCCTGAGCGTAAATCGAGATCGGAACCAGCGTGAGAATCACCACCACGATGCAGTAGATCAGCCAATCTCGCTCGGCCTGCGGATTGTAAACCGTCAGCCAGGCCAACGCATCATTAGCGTGGGGAGCGGAGACCAAAGACTGCGGTCCAATGGCAATGTAGTTCGACCAAACGAAGCCCCCACCCTGAGCGATTTCCCACGCGGTCGCCGACATCGCACCGAACGCATGCACTCCCGCGGCGACGGCCCCCACCGCCCACCAACCGACCCCGATCGCTCCGACCGCCAAGACCCCGACTCCGATTGCGCTCAGCGAAATGACGCCGGCAGAAATGACCCCGATACTGCAGAAGCCGACGGCCACTCCACCAAAAGCAAACAACAACCCGATGGCTCTGTCGCCCGCCGCGATCCAGCCGAAAGCCGGCTTTTGTCCCACCTCCTGCATCCCAAATCGCACGTGCACCAACGGCACCCCCCACCACGTCGCCCGACTGATATATTCCGACGTCCGGGATCCCGTCTGAAAACGAGGATCCTTAAAGAGTTCGGGATAAAGCCGGCGCTCTTCCGCCCGGAGTGCACCCTGTGCCCGTAGTCGCCGCAGGAAAAACCAAGACCAACCGACCGAAAATCCCACGATCATCAAGTGGTTCCAATCCATGATGGCACCCAACGCTTCCGGCCGGGCCAGCGCCAAACTGCGCAAGCCATACAACAGCGCAAAAAACACCCCCATACTGCCCAACAAACTGGCCGTGGTGAACACCATCGCCTTTCGTTCACGCGCGGTTCTGGTCTGGTCCAAAGCCTTGCGCAATCCCATGCCCGCACTGAGGAGCCCCGAAACGGGAGCCAGCACTGCCGCGAACAAAGACAGCTTGGCAGCGCCGCTTGCGCCCTTCCCCACGGCCGCCATCGCAGCCCCTGCAGCCGCTGCCTTCGCTGGGGGCGAAAATACCGGGAGCGCGGCCAAAACGCTCATCGTAAAGACCTTCCCCGGTGTCGAACGCACCAGCGCACCTTCGACGAAGGCCATGGCCTGTTCCTTCAGCATCTTACGTCCCCGCGAAAGTCGTTGTTTCACCGTATCCTCCGTCAGGTCCAATTCCATCGCGACGTGCTCGATCGATTGATATTCGCGATAATAGAGCACCAATGGCTCGCGATAGTTGTCGGGCAAACGTTCCAACGCATGCCACAGGATACTCTGCTCCTCCTTATTTATCGCCGCCTCCGGCCCGGACGGACCATCGCTGGACACGTCACCGATCACTTCAAGATCATTCGCCCGATGCACGGGCTCATGCGCATCGCTCCGGCGCGAGCGACTGGATTTGAATCGCACAATCCCACACAACCAGGGTCGCAACTTCGCCGGATCTTGCAACGTGCTCAGCTTCTGCCACGCCGCCAAAAACGATTCCTGCGCGATGTCCTCGCTCTCGCTCAAGTTCCCAACCGCGGAATAAGCCAACGAGCACACCAGGCGCTGGTAGCGTTCCACGATTTGAGTGAACGCGTCGCGATCCCCTCCGAGGGAAGCCAGCACCAGATCTTCGTCACTGGTGGTCTCGAAATAAGTCTGTGGATCCAAGTTTTTCATCTTCATCTAAACTCAAGTGCCACGAAAGCCTGAAGAGGTGACAGAAATTCTGAAATAAAGAACCCATGAGCAAATCCACCCCACCTTTTGAGCAAACCAGCGCCCCCCCCACGCCATCCAACCTGTTTAGGGGGAGGGGGGCGAGCTTGCTCGCGATTCCGGGCGGCATTGTCCGATTCGAGGCCAAAACATCACCCGTCCGCAGGCTTCGGCTTCCCGCGCAACCCGCAGTAAGCGACCTACCTCCCTCCCCCCATTTCCGATCTCCTGACTCTCTCCCAATCATAATGCCTTGCCTCGATCTCGATTTTCTAAAGAGGTCTCCGCGTTGAGAATTCCCGCCCTAAATTCCTTCCCGCACCTTATTCGAACAACGATCATTCTCGGTTCATTACTCATTACCGGTGCGACCGCGAAAGCGCAGGTTGGGTTTAATTTCACGCTTAATGGCAGTGTGCCCCAAAACGTCATCGACGGCTTCAACGAAGCCGGCTCCCTGTGGTCCTCTTTGATTACCACTCCCGTCACCCTCGAGATCACCATCGGCTTCCAGTCCCTCGGTGGCTCTATATTGGGTAGCGCCAGTTCCTCCCGATTCTTCGTCTCTTATTCCTCGTATCGCAGCAGTCTCGCGAATTCGAGCACATCGAGCTTCGACACCACGGCGTTGGCTAATCTTCCCGACGCCGCGAGCTTCGATGTCTCTTACAACTACCTTAAATCAGGCGGGACCGCCGCCTCGGCCACCCCCACGGCCGGATCCACCAATCGGATCATCGCTAACCAGTCCCTCTTGCGCGCCCTGGGGATCGCCGCCCCCTACGTGAATCCCGACGCCATTATCACTTTTAGTTCGGACTTTAGCTTCGATTTTGATCGCAGCGACGGCATCACCGCCGGCCAATTTGATTTCGTTGGCGTGGCCGCCCATGAGATTGGGCACGCCCTCGGCTTCAACAGTATCACCACCGCCATCGACTCCGTCGCCCTGACTAATCCTCTCGACGCCGCTAACGTCGATCCCACCGCCTTAGACTTGTTTCGTTTCAGCGCAAACGGAGTTCGCGACATCTCGGTTGGAACCGCTGCATTCTTTTCTATCGATGATGGCTTGACCAGTATTGGTGCCCTTTCGACCGGGGTAAAAACCGGCGACGGACGCCAAGGCAGCCATTGGCTGGACAACACTGGCCTAGGTCTGATGGATCCCACGCTCTCTGCGGGTGAACTTGGAACCATATCCGAAAACGATCTCAAAGCCCTCGACGTAATCGGCTGGAGTGTCGGCCAATTCTCAGCTGTGCCCGAGCCGTCCGCTACCACCACCATTCTCGGTCTGGTTGCCTTTTTCCTCGTCGGCCGCCGTCGTAACGTGCGTCGAAATTCCTCCTAAACAGGATCCAAGGCGGGGTAAAATTGCCCACTTCCATTTCGCATTTCTAAAGGCCTGCTCAGCATGGCCGGCGCTTCAGCCGCAAGCGGTGCATAGAACCGGCTAGGAGGAAATTTGAAGAAATCCTGTCACCCCATGTGGAAATGTGGGCACTCCCCTACGAACACTCGTGAAGACCTAACCAGTTCCGCCTTAAGCGAGCACTGGTCTTCACGAATCAATCGCGACTCAAATTCAAATTATATACTATCATGAAAACCACCTGCTCACCCTGCGACCTCTTCCAGAACACTGTGTTTCCGATGCTGCTCTCCTTTTTGTTGTTTGCTCCGATCGCCGTGCGCGCTGAATCGGCCCCTGCTCTGATCGACAATTTTTCCAACCCCGAGCACATGACCAACGGCATGCCTCGCATGATTATCAGCGATAAAGACGCTGGAGGACAGTCACAGGTCCAGTCATCGTTTAACGACGGCATAGTCGCGACGAAGGGCACCCTCACTCCCGGACGCGGCTCCCCGGGATTTATCAGTATTCCGCTTATCCTGGCCCCCGACGGAAGCCCCCAAGATGTAATCCGTGGTTAAAAAAAGCAACGGGCTGACGGCTCACTCGGCTTACCCTCCGCGAACCTGACCTCGAAGTTTTTTACCACGGATTACACCGATAAAGACAAGATACCAATCCCCACTCCGCCGCCTTTATCCGGATATCAGAAGCGTTAGAATCGACGATAAATAACCCCACCTGCCCCGATTTATCATTAACGACTACCTGTGAATTGGTTAAGAAATTGGTCATCAAAATCACCCACCCTATTTCGTTAAGACCCTTCAGCGAACGCTTGGAAGTTCGCCATGTATTTGCGAGATTGCTTGCGAAACATGAACGGTAAAAACTTTCCCATTAATTTCATCATCAAACTATCAAACTTAAACGTGTTGATCGTTTCCCATCCCGTTTCTTTTTCACTCAATTCCACAAATTGATTGCGGATCCGATTGTGCACTCCATCGCACTCGTATTCGAAAATAATTTCGGCCGGTAGTTTACTCAGCGTGATAATCTCGGTCATGACCATAACCCGTTTCCCCATCTTAACTGTCAGGCGCGATTTGGCCCCGAATTGACCGGGTTCCCCTTCGAGATGTTCGAGGCTCTGCAAACCGCACATCCACTTGGAAAGATTCTCTGGGTTATTAAAGAGTTCAATTACCTTTGTCCGGGGTAACGCAATGGTGATTTGTTCGGAGTAGTTGAGGGGCATGCTCTAGGACTATGGAGGGGAAATTCCCTTCCGACAACTCTTTGGTGGTCGCAGAAAACGTTTTTCAGGCAGGACGAATCGTGTCTGGACGAGATCAGGGGGAATGGGCCAGCCTCCTGCCTCCCCCCCCCCCACCATGAATCACTTCCTGTCCCTCCTACGCAACGGAGACCACCGCACCGCCCAGCGGAAAATATTTCACCTATTCCTCAGTTGCGTGGGTTTTGCCTGCTTTAGCTGCCTAAGTTCGCTCAATGCCCAACGAACCGAATTACCGAATTTTCCGGCTTCAAAACGCACGATCACGGTCGAGCGTATCGATTCGAAAATCACCATCGACGGTCATCTCGATGAGTCGGCATGGCGGTCCGCCTCTCCCATCGGAGACCTCCAACAACGCCAACCTCACCCCGGCCAAACCCCGACTGAAAAAACCGATGTCACCCTGCTCTACGATGCGGACAATCTCTACATCGGTATCGTCGCCTACGACTCCGCCCCTGCCGCAATCATCGCCACGCAAATGTCGCGCGATGCCGGTCTCAAAGCCAACGATCGCATCGAGATCCTCCTCGATACCTTTCGCAATCAACGCAACGCCTTCTACTTCGCGACCAACCCCAACGGCGCCTTGGTCGATGGCCTCGCGTTTGGCACTCAAGATCTCAACACCGACTGGAACACCATTTGGGATCTGCGCACGTCGCGCACCGACAAGGGGTGGATCGCCGAAATCGCCATTCCGTTCAAGAGCCTCAATTTCCCCGCCGAAGCCTCGACTTGGGGATTCAATGTGGCGCGCAGTATCCATCGAAAACAAGAACAAGACCTCTGGTCCGGCGCTCGGCTCGAGACCGAGTTTCTCCAAATCTCCGAGGCCGGAGAAATATCCGGACTCCACGATCTCAACCAGGGCCGCGGACTCGACGTCCGTCCCTTCGTGGCCGGTAGTTGGCTAAATTCCTCCACCTCCGGCGGCGATACGACCGAGTTTGAACCCGGTCTGGACCTTTCCTATAACATCACCCCCAGTCTGAAATTCACCGGCACGTTCAACACCGATTTCGGCGAAACCGAAGTCGATGCCCGCCAGATCAATCTCACCCGCTTCTCGCTCTTTTTCCCTGAGAAGCGATCATTCTTCCTCGAAGACGTCGGCGTGTTCGATTTCGCCAGCACCGGCCCCGTTCCTCCCGGCGGAGTTCCCGACGCCGGAGCGGATGTGTTTCCGTTTTTCAGCCGCCGCATTGGCCTCCTCAATGGCGGAGAAGTGCCCATCGCCTACGGCGCCAAACTCACCGGCAAAGTTCGCCACACCGAAGTGGGTGTGCTCGGCGTTCGCACCGACTCCACCTCTTTCGTCGAGGCGAAAGATTTCCTCGTCGCCCGACTAAAACAAAACCTCTTCGAGCAATCCTACATCGGCGGTATTTTCACCGATGGAGCCCCCGCCGCCAATCAGTCCGGCAGCACTTACGGCATGGACCTCAAACTCGCGACCTCCCGATTCCAAAACGGCACCCGCAATCTAGTTTTCGACGCGTTCGGCCTGAAATCGGACAATCAAGGCGTGACCGATGACGATCTATCCTACGGCTTCTCCCTTCGCTACCCCAACGACCAGTGGGATGGCATGCTTGTGATGCGTGAGATCCAGCAAAATTTCGACCCCGCAGTGGGCTTCGTGCAACGCCGTAACGTGCGCATGTATCGCGCCGCCGTGAGCTACAACCCTCGCCCGCGTGATTGGCTCAATATCCAGCAGATGTTTCACGACCTCTACTACACTCGCTTCGAACGGCTTGATAACGGAAAACTCGAGAGCTCATCCGTGCGCATCACCCCGCTCGACTGGCACTTCAAATCCGGTGATTCCATCCATGCGCTCATCGACTACGCGGCCGAGTTCGAGCGACTATTCCGTCCCTTTGAGATTTCGCCCGGCGTGATTCTTCCTGCCGGCGACTACGACACCCAGCGATCATCCATCGTGCTCGCTTCCGCCAACAAACGCCCGCTCTCCGGCTTCGTCAGTTTCGGCTACGGTGACTTTTGGTCAGGCTCAGCTGAAACGCTTTCAACTACCCTCTCTTATAATCTCCCCCCGCACTTCACCTTCGCTTTCCGCACGAACCAAACGTTCGCGCATCTCCCCGAAGGCGACTTCATCGCTCGCACCCTCACCACGACGATTAACTACGCCGTCTCCCCTCGCCTGACCTTTTCCAACCTCATCCAATACGACAACCGCTCGCGCAACCTCGGTTGGCAGAGCCGCGTGCGCTGGACCATTCGCCCCGGTAACGATCTCTTCATTTCCTTCAACCAGGGCTGGCTCGCCGAAGACACGGGCAGCCTGCGGTTGGTCGCCCTCGACACCAAACTCGCTGGTAAATTCCAATACACGTTCCGGTTCTAAGTTTCCCGTCCTAGATCTGCCCAATTGGCCCCGCCCTTTGCGATCTTTCACCGGATCTTTCCCTTCATCGATCGCGACAGTGGCGGCAGTGTGGCCGGTTTATTAAACGCCCCAATACGGATACTTTTACTCGCCGACGACCATATCACAATTATTCCCGGTCGCGGCCCGCTCACCACCAAAGTCGATCTGCAGCGCGATCTCGCCATGCTCGAGGATGCGCATAAATCCTCCTAGCTCATGTCGCGCCGGGGCACTCAACCGACGAGATCATTGCAGCCAACCCGCTCCCCAAATACCACGACGGCAACAACTGGGGATTTATCACCGCCGAACGCATGCACCGCCCCATTGCCCGCGATCTCGGAGCGAAGTAACGAGCCCACCCCCGCGAGGATCACTTGGCTCCAGCCAAGATTTCTTTGTCCCATAGGGCTCAGTTCGTTTCGGCTAACTCCCCCGCTAAGAGCGCCCGCCCTCGATCTCGCAAATTTTCAGCAAAATTCATTTTGCACCGGTCCTGCCGTCAGGCCGAAAATACCGCCATCGAACGCGGCGCTCAACCGCACTTTCTTACCCCTTAATACCCCATGCAACTCATCGATTTATCCCACCCGCTCGAACACGGACAACTCAACTTTCCGTTCGATCCAAAGATCAGCGTATTGGTCCACAACACGGTTTCTTCAATCGGTTACAACATGTCGCAGATCAGCATGGCCAGCCACCAGGGCACTCATCTCGACGCGCCATTTCACTTCTACGACGATGGCAAGACCATCGACCAGATGCCTCTCGAGCAATTTTACGGGGAGGCGCACTTGGTTGATCTCGCCCCGGGCGGCGCCCTCGCCCCGAGCACTCCGCTCACCGTCGAGATGTTTGAGCCTCACGCCGCTAAGTTTACCCCCGGTGCCAAGATCATTTACCGCACCGGCTGGGACCAGAAATTTGGCACGCCCGAATTCTTTTCGGCGTTCCCCTCTCTCACCTTAGAGGCCGCGCGCTGGATTGCCGAGAAACGCATCGGTCTCATCGGCATGGATACACCGACTCCGAGCGTGGACTGGAAAGAATGCCACCGCATCCTCCTCGCTCCGGGCGTCGAACTCGTCATCGTGGAAGGACTGACCCATCTCGAAAAACTACCGGAGCAGTTCACCTTCATGGCCTTTCCCTTGAATATCAAAGGCCGCGACGGCTCACCCGTCCGTGCGGTGGCCGGCGTGCCCGCCTAACCTTCCCTTTCGCCCCGCCATGCCAGCCCCCATCGCCCCCACTTTTCCCAGTCTCAACCGCTTCCACGGCAAAGTAGCTCTCGTCACCGGTGGCGTGCGTGGCATCGGCCGGGCCATCATTGCAGAGCTCCTCCGCGAAGGCGCCTCGGTCGCGTTTGCCGATATCGACCCCGAAGCCCAAACCGTCGCCGCAGAGCTCACCAAGGCGGGCAACCCCATTCGCGCCTGGGTCGGTAACCTCGAAGAGGAAACATTCACTCGGCAATTCGTCGAGGAAGCGGCCGCCCACTTCGGCCGGATCGACTACCTCGTTAACAACGCTTTTTCCTTCACGGCCAAAAGTCACGATGCGACCACCGCCGACTGGCAACGCGCATTCTTTGTCGGGCCGGTCGCCTATGGTCGCCTTACGGCGGCCTCCGCCCCCCACATGGCCAAACAGGGCGGCGGCGCGGTCGTCAATGTATCCAGTATTTCCGCCTTCATCGCCCAACCCCATCGCTGGACTTATAACGCCGCCAAAGGTGCCGTGCACACCCTCACCAAGTGTATGGCGTTGGACTACGCGCCTCAGAAGATTCGCGTGAATAGCGTGAGCCCCGGGTGGACCTGGACCCGCGAAACCCTCCGCGCCGCCAACATCGACGGCGGCGGCCCCGAAAAATGGGATCCCATCTGGGGCGAATACCACATGCTCGCCCGCTGCTGCCATCCGGTTGAAATTGCCCGCCCCGTGCTGTTCCTGCTCAGTGACGACGCCAGTTTCATCACAGGAACCGATCTCCCCATCGATGGCGGTTACCAAAGCATGGGGCCCGAAGGCCTCGGCAAGACCACCGTAGTGGCCGGCAGCGAATAGTCGCAGACCGCCGTCGCGCCGGCCCTGCGCAATCAAAGGCCTCGTTCGTTCGTCTTACCCACTAGATGAACCCGCTTTCTCGAGTTTCCTTATCGGCACCGACTTGTTTTTTAAACTTGTTTCAATTCCCGGGGAATAACCTACCCGCTTCGCTCCCCCCAATCTCTGTTGGCGAACGCAAGCGAAGCCCCCTCAAGCTCAGATGAAAGCGAATTGGACCTACTCAACCGGGGCTTTCGCTACGCCTTTGCGCTCACTCACCATCGCGAAGATGCCGAAGATATTGCTCAAGAGGCATGGCTTAATCTGTCCCGTCGTTACGGTAAGATCCCCTCTCATTCGATGCTGTTTACCACCATCAAGAACCTCTTCATCGATCGCTACCGGCGCAGCAAAGTGGTCGCCTTCGAATCGTCCGAGCCCGACGATGCAGTTGATTCAAAGGTTGCGATGGAGCCCGGCACTTCCACCGATGTTGAAACTCTCCTCGGCACGCTTCGCGAAAACGAACGTGAAGCCGTCTTCCTCCACTACATCGAAGGCCGCACCGCTGCCGAGATTGGCCAACTCACCGCTCAGCCTCGCAACTCCGTGCTGAGCCTGCTGCGACGGGGTTTGCAAAAACTACGCTGTTCGATTTCTCCAGACTTGGCTCGCGAAGAGCCCACTGCGACCAACTCCACCTAATTATCACGATTCCTCTCCTCCTTTGGACGATCCACAGAAAAAGCTAAACGACTTCTATCAGCGGCAATCTTTGTCCGCTGATCGCGCAAGGGCTATCCTTGCGGAGGGTCGTGCTTTGGCTGGGCAACAGCGTCGCCGAGCTCTATTCTGGCGCACCGCGGCAGTGGCCGCGACGATCGCAATCGCCGGTGGACTCGTTTGGTCAAACTTACCTTCGCCCCCTGCGGCCAATGCTCAGGCTACCCAGGTCGCCGACACTACGACGCTCAGCCTTCCGTCAATTCAGGCTGAGGTAATCAACTTTTTCGAAACACCCAACTATCAGCTCGATCGTGTGTCTTTAGACCAACCCGAGCTCCTCGCCTTTCTGCAAGCGCAAGGCGCTCCTGCGGCCCTGCAAGTGCCTGGTGAACTTAACTCCCTCGACAATTTGGGCTGTCACGTGCTCGAGGTCGATAGCGAGCAAGTTTACATCATGTGCTTCTACCTCGATGGCGTCCCCCGCGATGCCAACGGAGTCGCGATGCTTGGCAAGAAGCCGATGATGACCGCAGCGGCAACCGAGCCCACGCCGCCACCGGCGCCCGACCCAACTGCCGCCCCAGCCATGATGAAAAAACCAGCAACCCTGGTGCATCTAGTGGCGATCCCTCGCGCAAAATTCAAAAATGCCCCCCTTGCGGGCGACCCCGTGCAACAGTCCTCCGACGGCACGTGGAGTTTCGCCACCTGGGCCCGAGGCGATGTTGTCTACGTGGCGGCCTCCCCCACCGACGCCGAGCGCTTCAGCGCCCTAGCCGAACAGCTCAGCGGGTAAGAGGAATTGTGCGGCCAAGGTAGGGACGGACCGCTGGGCCGTCCGCAGGCTGAAGGAGCCAACAAAGCCGCGTGCAGATCCCTAGAAAGAGACCCCCACGCAGCTCACACAACGGACCACTCACCCCGCCCTCCCCGATCTCCCGCCGCAGCGCTGGCCACAAAAAACCGCAGTCAATCGACTGCGGTTTTTGCTATCTCGCGGAATCTTTTTTCACCCCTCCGCGAGGAAATCGGTGTCGAGCTGATGAGACTATTGACCGACTTCGAAGAACTCGACGAGCACGATACCGTCCATCCCACTCGGGTGACCCACGTGCGCGGTGTAAGCACCAGCCGGCAGCGTCATCACCATGGCGGCATCCGCACTACCAGCACCCAGAGCAAACGCTCCGACCGCGGCAGTCGCATCACCGACTTCGGCCGCAACCCAATTGTCATTAGTTCCCAGCTCGTCGCCAGCAGCGTTGAACACGGTCACAAATGGATCAGCTAAGAATCCAGCCACATTGAAATTCGCCAACCCGGGACCGACCGCACGAATCAAGACCTGCTTGTCCTCACCCGGACTCACCACGAAACCGACGATCTGCGTGTTGTCACCCGAACCAGCCGTGCCGCGTGACGACATGTTCAACAAACGGGAAGGTGTTTTTGTCTCACCATTGACCAACGAAATCGTGATCTCAGCCACGGGATACATGGCCTCCTTAAAGTCACCGGTCTGGAACGTCACGGGCACGCCTGGAGCCATCGAAGTGGCATCCAAGATTCCGCCCATTCCGGTGGCCATAAAACCTGCGTGAATCGCGACCACGCCGCTTTCGGTATCACCAGTGTTGGGTGCTGCTTGCGCGAGAAACGCGGTGTTAGCTGGGATCTCATCATTCACTTCCGTGCCAGCATCCCACACTTGAGAGCCATCCACTTTGAACGAACGTGGGATGAAGTTTCCGGAATCATCAAAAAGAGGATAAGCCGTCGGGTTATCATTTCCCCAGAATGCATCGTTGCTGGGAATGATCATGGCAAAGTAGCTGAGGTAACGATGCGAGGCGATCGAAGCGTCCAGTTCGAAGATTTGGGTAAACCCTCGTCCCGGAGCGACTGGGCCACCAATCACCGCGGCCAGTCCATTAGGCTGCGCGATGCCAAACGCCGTATTCTGCAATGCCGGGCTACCATCCTCGGCGGCCGATTCCACTGCCGCTGAAGCTGCCGCCCCAGCATCAAATACATCATAGCTGCCGTCGTGCACCGCGAGCCACGGATTGACGGCCCAGATGCCATTTTCAGGTGCGGCATTGCGAACCGTGACGGCAACCTTTACCGCTGCAGCGGAAGAGGCCATGCTCGCGAGGCCGATTAAACAGGCAGAGCACTGCCAGAGACGTGACCAGCGAGAATTCGCCAGCCGAGAGGTATTATTCAGGGAAGTGGTTGTGTTCATCACTGAGCGCAACGAACGGCTTCAGTGATTGATTGCAGAGCCGAACGATATTATTGAAAAATAATTCCGCCCCCCCCCTCTAGCCCCAAACTCCCTACCCCATGTTCAAACTCTTTTCCGAACTTACCGCCATGACTGCCCTATTAACTCAACCATTCGGCACCCTCCCCGATAACCGGGAAGCGGAACTCCACATCTTGCGTGCTCCCAGTGGCTTCGAAGCTCACATCACCGACTATGGCGGCATCGTCGTCCGTCTGATGGTGCCGGACCGTGACGGGAAGCTGACCAACGTCGCCCTCGGCTACGATAACGTTGAAGCCTACGTCGCCAAGACCCCCTACTTCGGTGCTCTCATCGGTCGGGTCGGCAACCGCATCGCCCGCGGCAAATTCGATCTCGACGGCAAATCCTACACTCTGGCGACCAACAACGATCCCGGCGGTGTGCCCTGCCACCTCCACGGTGGTCTCATTGGCTTCGATAAAGTCCTCTGGAAAGCCACCCCCACCGCCGTGGATGGCCACCCTGCCCTGCACCTTGCCTACACCAGCGCTGCCGGCGAAGAAGGCTATCCCGGCAAACTCGAGGTCGAGGTCGTCTACTCGCTGACCGCCGACAATGGCCTGCGCATGGACTATCGGGCGACCACCGACGCCGCGACGCCCGTCAATCTCACCAACCACACCTACTTCAACCTGAAGGGCGCCGGCGAAGGTGACGTGCTCGACCATGAGCTTGAACTCGCCGCCCGTGCTTACACCCCTGTAGGGAAAGACATGATACCGACGGGTGAGCTCGCTCCGGTCGCCGGCACTCCGTTCGACTTCACCACCCCTCACCCCCTCGGAGAGCGAGTCGGAGAGAAGCACCCGCAACTCATCTACGGCGATGGCTACGATCACAACTTCGTCCTCGACCGCCCTGGGCCCGAACTCAGTTTCGCCGCGCGCGTGACCGAGCCCACCAGCGGACGCGTCCTAGAGGTGCTCACGACCGAACCCGGCATCCAGCTCTACGGCGGCAATTTCCTGGAGGGCAACCTCTCCAGTCCCGATGGAAAACCGTATAGCTATCGCGGCGCGTTTTGCTTGGAAACCCAGCACTACCCCGACTCACCCAACCAGCCCAACTTTCCCAGTATCACGCTTCGCCCCGGTGAACGTTACGAAACGACCACCATCTACCGCTTCAGCACCCAGCCTTAAGCCCCCCTCCCTACGATGGCCCACGGCACGCACGACTACGTTGATGATCCGCGCAACGCGGATAGCTTGATCTCCGTCAACGCTCAGCTCGTGCCGCGAGCCCAAGCTACCGTCTCGGTCTTCGACAGTGGCTTTATTCTCGGCGACGGCATCTGGGAAGGCCTCCGCGTTCACGCCGGACGCATCGCCTTCCTCGATCAACACTTGGATCGTTTGTGGGAAGGAGCGGCGGCGCTCGACCTCGATCTCCAGCAAACCCGGGAGTCCCTCACGCGCGAACTCTACCGCGTGCTCGAAGCCAACCAGATGACCGACGGCGTGCACATCCGCCTCATGATTTCGCGCGGCATCAAAGCGACCCCCTACCAAGATCCCCGCGTCACGATCTCGCCTCCCACGATCGTCATCATTCCTGAATACAAAAACGCCCGGCCCGAGACCCTTACCCGCGGCATTAACCTCTTCACGGTTCACGTGCGCCGCGGTCCGCCCGACGTGCAAGACCCCCAGCTCAACAGCCACTCCAAGCTCAACTGCATCCTCGCCTGCATCCAAGCCACCAAGGCCGGAGCCGATGAAGCCCTAATGCTCGACCAGCAAGGGTTTGTCGCGACCTGCAACTCCACCCACTTCTTCATCGTCAAACGCGGCGAAGTCTGGACCTCCTCCGGCGACTACTGCCTCGCCGGCATCACGCGCCACAACGTCATTCGCGTTTGCCGCGAAGCCGGCATTCCCGTGCACGAACGCAACTTCAGCCTGACCAATGTTTACAGCGCACAGGAGTCATTTGTCACCGGCACCTTCGCCGGCGTCGCCCCCGTCACCGCCATCGATGGCCGCCGCATCGGCGACGGCGAACGGGGTCCCGTGACTGCCCGGCTCCAAGAACTCTACCAAGCCCTCATCGCCCGCGACTGCGCCGAATCCGCACCGCGCAAATGAGTGTCCGGCTCGCCATGTGGTCGGGCCCCCGCAACATCTCCACCGCGATGATGCGAGCGTGGGAAAACCGTGCCGACACCACCGTCTGGGACGAGCCGCTCTACGCTCATTATCTCAAAACCACGGGCCTCATCCACCCCGGTGGCGATACCATCATCGCCGATGGACTCACCAACTGGCACGACGTCGCCACCCGCGCCACCGGTCCGATTCCCAACGACGCCCCCGTGTTTTATCAAAAACACATGACCCATCATCTGCTGCCCGAGATCCCCCGTGATTGGCTGACCAACCTCACCCACGTATTCCTCATCCGCGACCCCCGCGAAGTGCTACTCTCCTACACCCGCAGCCGCGAAACCGTCACCCTGGAAGACATCGGCTTCACCCAACAAACCGCGCTGTTCGATTGGCTGACCCAGCAGCAAGGCCAAGCCCCGCTCGTGATCGACAGCGGAGACTTCCTTCGCGCTCCCCGTGTCTACCTCGAAAAACTGTGTGACCACGTCGGTATCCAATTTTCTGACACCATGCTCACCTGGCCCCCGGGTCCCCGCGACTCCGACGGAGTCTGGGCCCCGCATTGGTATGCCTCTGTAGAAAATTCCACCCACTTCGCCCCCTGGCACGAACGCCCCGGCACCCTCTCCGGTGAACTCGCCGGAATCGAAGCCGCCGCCCGCCCCCACTACGAAAAACTCGCCGCCATCCGCTGGAGGCCGTGTAAACCAGGATCGCGCCCTTCTCTTCGCTCTCCCCCCCCAACCGGCACTCCATACTTCGGCACTGCGGACCGAAGGGGTCATGCCGTTACTTTGTCAACATTGGGGGGATTCCAAATTCCGGAGTGTTGAGCTGTTGTTTCTTGGCCCCTCTAATTCAGCAACTTTCTGAAGCTGGGTATTACGCGCTACAGTATGATTTCAAGACCAGCTGTAAAAGATGACAAAGTAACGACACTGCCCCGTCGGTTTGCCCCAACGGTGTCCGTGCAGAGGGTTAGGTCCGTTGCTGAGCAATAGCTTAGGTTGAGATGGCGAACCGCGAAGCGGCTTGTGTATTAATTAATTGGAGACGACGTAAAGTAAATACAACGTCCTTACGGCAGTTGCATAGAGGGCCAGCTGGCGCGACGCGGATGTCCAGAGGCCGAATGAGGGGCCGAAAACGGGGTCGGGCCGAAAACGGGGTCGGGCCGAAAACGGGGTCAGGCGTTGTAGTTTGTAATTTAAGGCCGGGCCGAAAACGGGGTCAGGCGTTGTAGTTTGTAATTTGGAAAGGGTGAAAAAGTCGGGAGGAAGAAAAACGGGGCAATCCTTACTGTTTGATATTTATGGGTAAGTTGGATTGATGAAAGAGAGGCAAGGAAACTGAAATTTGAATCGGAAGGCAGTCAAAAAGGGTTAGCTTTAAACTCCTGTATTCCGCCGAACTGACTCCCTTCGATGACTCAGCGGGCGGGTTCGTCCTCATGTTTCTTGGCTACGTTGTTGAATCTTTTTCGGATCTTTTCGAAGGTCGATCACTCCGGCTACGATGATTTTGGTCTCTGTCAGGGAGTAGAGCACGGCGTAGGGAAATCGGCGGAAAAGGCACCGGCGATGGCGTGTGCCAACCCGCTTCTATGCTTCGGGAAATTTGCTGATGCGAAACATCACAGCTTCGAATTCATCCAAGAAAGACTCTCCAAGGCCCTTTGATTGCTGCTCATACCACAGGGTCGTCTCCGCCAGTTCGTTTTCGGCGACGGATAGAAGCCTGTAGGTCATCCGAGCCGTTGCCGTAAATTGGCCACTGCGGCGGGCCCGTCGACAACGGACTCTTCACCCCGTTCAAAAGCTTGGAGGCGTTGGTCTGCTTCTTGTCCCCATCGTTCCATGCGGTCAGGGCCGAAAACGGGGTCAGGCGTTGTAGTTTGTAATTTGGAAAGGGTGAAAAAGTCGGGAGGAAGAAAAACGGGGCAATCCTTACTGTTTGATATTTATGGGTAAGTTGGATTGATGAAAGAGAGGCAAGGAAACTGAAATTTGAATCGGAAGGCAGTCAAAAAGGGTTAGCTTTAAACTCCTGTATTCCGCCGAACTGACTCCCTTCGATGACTCAGCGGGCGGGTTCGTCCTCATGTTTCTTGGCTACGTTGTTGAATCTTTTTCGGATCTTTTCGAAGGTCGATCACTCCGGCTACGATGATTTTGGTCTCTGTCAGGGAGTAGAGCACGGCGTAGGGAAATCGGCGGAAAAGGCACCGGCGATGGCGTGTGCCAACCCGCTTCTATGCTTCGGGAAATTTGCTGATGCGAAACATCACAGCTTCGAATTCATCCAAGAAAGACTCTCCAAGGCCCTTTGATTGCTGCTCATACCACAGGGTCGTCTCCGCCAGTTCGTTTTCGGCGACGGATAGAAGCCTGTAGGTCATCCGAGCCGTTGCCGTAAATTGGCCACTGCGGCGGGCCCGTCGACAACGGACTCTTCACCCCGTTCAAAAGCTTGGAGGCGTTGGTCTGCTTCTTGTCCCCATCGTTCCATGCGGTCAGCGTCTTCTACATTGAGCGTCTGAAGGAGCCGATCCGCCAGTAGGGCGCGCTCAGCGATCGTTAGGCTCAATGCGTCTCGTTCAATCGTCGCTGCATCCATGGGATTGAATCGTGCACGCGAGCGTCCGAATGGGCAATCCGAATTAGCGAACGTTCTAGCGAAGCCGAGAAGGTTAGAACGGAGATTTTGTCGCGGAGTGCACGGAGGATGGTGCCGAGGTCACAAAGGGCTGACGCGATGGAGCTGAAATTGGCCACAAGAAGGCACGAAAAGCACAGGACTGTTTCCGGTGATTTTAAGGTGAGCCTATAGGCTCAACGCGTTGGTCCGGTTTTGTGCCTTCTTGTGCCTTTTTGTGGCAATCAGTCGCGGTTGGGCTGGCTCTGTTCCCCTCCGTTTCCTTTTGTAAAAACGGCGGGCTGATGGGGAGGCCATTGACGTTGCCGGTAGGATGGGGCCGAGGGGGACCTCAGCGTTCCCAGGCCGGAGACGCAGGGTCGGCGCGCCCAGCGGTCACGATAAAGAGTGGGTTTGGGCAGCTCGGTGAACTCTGCGTCTCCTTTGTGATCTCGGTGACCAAAATTTCAGGCCCGGTCGGTGGAGAGTTAACGAAATCGCCTGCAAGCAGGCTACTACGTCGGAGAGGCAGTGCGATGGGAGGGCGGCTTGATGTAGGAGCGAGCTTGCACGCAGTGGGGACGGTCGTGATGGATCATTTTCCTCCGTTTCCTCCTCTGAGATAATACGACGCTTACCTTTGATCACCAAGTCGAAATCGCCCGCCAGAAGTCAGCCGCACTCATCCGGGAGAGAATCGCGAAGTTCGATCCATCCATTCCTCTCATCGTCATGGGAGATTTCAATTGTGACGCTGCCCATAGTCCGGCGTTCGATATTCTCACCACCGAAACCGGGCTGATCGATACGTGGACCGCAGCGGCCAAATCAACTCCCGTGCCCACCCCAAACACCTTCAACGGGTTCAAGCCGCCCGTATTTGAAGGGAAACGGATCGACTGGGTGCTCGCTCGCAATCCCGTCAACGTGACATGCACACCGCCAGCAGCATCCTATCGGCCAATTCGAAGCAGCTCCCCAGCGATCACTACCCCGTCACCGCCGAACTCACTTACTGAGTTATTCCGTAACGTGGGCAATTCCTTACCTGCTTGTGATGCCTTCGTCTTTACCACGATCACATAGGCGAGAAACAATTCTGAAGCAGGACTAGAATTGGCCTTTTCTGGCAGGTGCGACAAAGTAACTTAAAGACAAAACGGACAATCTGTTACAACAATCCGCGGTTCGTCCCCCCTAAGGATTTCTTGCCTGTAAACTCTCGACTTGCGATGCCGTCGCCTCCCGCAGGGGCCGAGAAACTCTCCTCATCAAGTTAGCGAACCCGGGCCGGACGATCGTATTGTTGGCAACTCGGACGAATCCATGCACGAATGCCGTGCGCACCAATTGACCTCGATGACTAATTCCAAGCTTTGAATGCAGTCGTTTACGATGACTCCTTACGGCTGCGGTCGACATGTCCAGAAGACCAGCAGCTTCGGCGTCATCAGAGCCGTCTCCAATTGCAGTCATAACCAGTTGTTCCTTTGGGGTCAGATTTCGAGTCAAATCCACTGCCAAAGAATCAGTCGGGTGCAACAAGTCGTGAAACGACGGGCTCAAGTAGTAGCCACCAGAGATGACGAAATCTAACGCGTTGGACAACTCGTTCAAACCGGCGTTAATCGGGTCGAACATCCCATTGATCTGCATCTCGCGTAGTGCGGCGAGCGTAAGGATTTCCCGACATGTCGTCAAAATCAGGATCCGGTTCGCACTTCGGGATGAAACGACCCGCTCTAACCATTCTAAGGAGTCCCCATCGCTAAACCCGATCCCACAAATAAGTAAGTCGCACCAACCCGCATCAAGCCCGAGAGAACCGGCTTCCACTAAGCTAGTCACTTGCGTGACCTTCGCATTCTGTAGGGTATTTTCGATAATTTGCTTCAAGCATTCGCCATACAATTTGTCCTCTTTTACGATGACTATTTGAAGTAAACCTAATCGACCTAGCTGGGGTGGTGCAGATAAAGGCATGGCAGAATTATGACTGATTGGGAATCGAATAAATCTCCCTAAATATAGGTATTTCCCCTTATTTCATGCAGGCAAATATAAAATGAACACACCGTAGTGTTTACTCGAAAAACATCGGGGCTATTACCTAAATTCAAGCAAGTGGAATAGGATTGAAACGGATTGAAACGAGCCGACCATATCGGAAACCAAATTTCATTTATTCTTTTAACCATGAATGAGATTTCACGCAAGGTCTAATTAGGTCTATTAAAAAGTCTAATTAGAACAACCGAATAGGTCCAAATGGACCCATCTTAAGGCTTCTGTCCGTCCTCGATAAGTGCAGATTAAGTATCGAACAATAAATGCTATAAAACGTTTGGAGGAGATAAACTCTCCCAATTTTCACGACATCGATTAAATAGTTAATCCGCCGACTGATAGCACTCGAGCCGAGTGTTCAACTAATACTTTAAAATCTCACCATAGCCGCAACCTCTACCCTCGTAAATAACGTCGATGCATCCTTATTAGTGAAATCGACTAATCAAAATATTGCCAGAACCAAACTCGGTTAAAATCGGGTATATTCAACGTTGGCCAGAAACCCTGCCAAACCAACTCCGCGAATTTCGGATGCGCTCACGATTTAGGACCGGTAAAAGCCTTTTTGCCAACAGGCGTTATCTCACTCCACCACGTAAAATCTCTTTCCTAGTCCCCATCCCCCAAAACCATACTCACACCGGCACATCATGTCCTCCACCCAGTTTCATCGCCCCGAAGACGTGCGTGACTCCATTGAGAGCTTGCTGGGAGCCCACGGGAGCAATCGTCCATTTATCTATTGGTCGCTGCTCCTTGTTGCCATCTCGGCCCTCACCGCCATACCCATCATCGAGGTAGATATGTCCGTCGGTGCACCCGGCCAGATCCGTCCTGCTGTTGAACGACTGGTGGTTTACCCTGCTGTAAGCGGCCGCATTTCCCAACTTTTAGTGGCCGATAACCAACTCCTGCATGCGGGAGAACCGATGCTCGTGATCGACTCGTCCGCGCTGCAGGCCCGCATCTCCCGGAATCTTTCAGAACGCGAAGAAAACGCTCGGGCACTCTCCGATCTGCAGATCTTGCTCCATCCAAAAGCGTGGCCGGCAATGATCAACCCACCGGAGACAAAATTCCTCGAAACCCCGTCAGTCGCCCGCTCGTCTTGGTCACTCGGAGCCGACCTTTTATTGCCGCTGTCCACGCCTCAATACCTGCGCCAGCACGCGGTTCTACAAAGCGATTTAACTCGATTGTCCCTCCACCGTTCGAAGGTTGAGCATGATCTGACTCGCGCTCAAACCTTGCATGAAAAAGGACTCATTACACCGCAAGACTTCGAGCAGCAGGACTACGCGGTGCGCATCGTAGAACGAGAACTACAGCTCGTCGTGCAACAAACTCTGAGTCGCTGGCAGTCCGAACGCTTGGAGCGCGAATTGAAATCGACCGCGCTAGCAAGCGAGTGCGAGCAATTGGCCCAACAAGCCGCCCTCTACACCGTTCGTGCCCCCATCGATGGCACCGCTATTGGATTCACCGGCCTGCACGCCGGTCTGTTCCTGCCCACAGAACAAAGTATCGGCGAGATCTCCCCTAACGCAGAACTGCAGGCCGATGTTTACCTCAGTCCACGCGATGTTGGGTTCGTTAAAACCGGTCAAACGACCAAACTCCAAATCGACGCCTTTCCGTACACCGAGTGGGGGATGATTACCGGACGCGTGCGCAGTATTTCCCAAGACTTCGTGCAGTTGGGTCAACAGATAGCGTTCAAGGCGGTAATCGATCTCGATACGACCCAACTTAAATCGGCCACGGGCACTTCGGTCGATTTACGGCGTGGCATGACGATCCGAGCCCGCTTTGTGCTCCAACGTCGAACCCTTTTCAACGTCCTCTTCGGCAAGATGAGTGACTCCCTAGATCCCCGGAACAATTCGTCAATCGACTGAGCGCCATGCCCGACTTTCGCCAACACGACGCAACTGACTGCGGCGCCGCCTGCCTCGCCTATGTTTTCCATCAACACGGTTTGCGCATGTCGATCTCCGCCATTCGCCGGCAGGCGGGAACCAATCGCAGCGGCACCACCGCCCTTGGCCTAGTCGACACAGCGAAAAATCTAGGCTTCGAGGCCAAGGGCGTCCGTTGCCAGATCAACGACCTAAGCATGATCACCTTGCCAGGAATCGCCCACGTCCACACCTCGCAAGGGCTTACCCATTTCGTCGTCGTGACCGCCGTCGGAAAGAAGTCCCTCCAAATCATGGATCCCGTCGTCGGTAAGGTGGAAAAATGGCCACTGGATCGATTCCTCGCCGGCTGGACCAACGTCTTTCTCATCCTAGCGCCGACCATGGATTTCCAGCCGAGACAGGAAACGCAAAGCGCGTGGTCGCGCCTCTTACAGCTCCTTCGTCCGCAAAAATCTGTACTTTTTCAAGCATTCGCTGGCGTTGTGTTGACCACAGTACTGTCTCTCTCCTCCGCCATCTTCATCCAGAAGATTGTCGACAACGTCATCGTCGACGGAAACCGCAACTTACTGCGCCTGCTCGGAATTGCGATGCTACTCATACTAGCAACCCGCGTTCTGATCGGTTATTTTCAGTCTATATTGCTACTCAAGTCCGCCCAACGCATCGATGCCGGACTGGTTCTCGGCTACTACCGGCACCTTATGCGGCTACCTAAGTCGTTCTTCGATACCATGCGGGTGGGCGAGATCACCTCACGCATGCGCGACGCCGTAGCCGTGCGAGAATTCCTGAACGGAACGATCCTCAACCTGATTCTCAATCCGTTGATTCTGATTGTCTCCCTAACTGCCATGTTTGCCTATTCATCGCGGTTGGCGTTGTTCTCCTTGGCGCTCATCCCCGCCAACTCCCTAGTCTACTTCGCCTCCGACTGGCTGAACAAACGCTATCAACGCGAGATCATGGAGCGCTCAGCTGACTTCGACTCTCAAATGGTGGAGTCCCTGCACGCCATGTCCGTCGTGCGCAGTTGCGGCTTGGAGGAAGAAATGGGATTCCGCAGCGAAACCCGACTAGTGCGCCTACTCAAACGCGTTTGGGTGGCGGGCCGGGCCGGCAGTGCAATCAACTCGTCTGGTGGATTCATTACCCAAGCCTACTCCATCGGCCTACTTTGGATTGGGGCCGGGCTCGTGCTGGATTCCCAACTCACCGCAGGAGAACTTATGTCGTGCAACGCCTTGGCAGGCTACATTACCAGTCCTGTGCTCGCGCTCATCGGCATGAACGCCAGTATCCGTAGCGCCACTACCGCCACCGACCGACTCTACGAAATCCTGGATCTCGAACGCGAAAAAGATGAAGGCACCACCGAGCTCCAACTTGATGGTCATTTCGAAGTCGAGCTGGAAGAGGTCAGCTTCAGCTACCCGGGAAGGACCCCAGCACTGCAGGATCTTTCATTGAAATTTACCGGTGGCACCATCACCGCATTGGTAGGCCCCTCCGGTTGCGGTAAATCCACTTTACTCGCCCTCCTGCAACGTCACTACGAAATCAAATTCGGCCAAATTCGAATCGCCGGAGTTAAGCTACAAAACCTAACCCTCGAATCACTGCGTAAGAACATCTCCAATGTTCCCCAACGAGTCGATCTCCTAGCGGGCACTTTACTAGGAAATTTGGTGCCCAACAACACGAGCCCAGATCTAAAAAATCTGGCCAAACTTTGTCGGCAAGTCGGCCTGAAGGACCTAATTGAAAAACTCCCCAGTGGGCTCAATACGGTCGTTACAGAAAACGGGGCAAACCTTTCCGGTGGCCAAAAACAACGTATCGCGATAGTCCGCGCTCTCTATCACGACGCGCCCATTGTCCTAATGGACGAGCCCTCATCGGCCTTGGACACCGATAGCGAGGACATGCTTATGAAGACTCTCGAGTCCATGCGTGATCACGGTAAACTGGTCATTCTCGCATTGCACAACGAGAGGCTTCTCAACCTTTGCGACCGCGTTATTCAAATTAATAACGGCAAGTTCAAATCTGAAGTAATCAACAGAAGAAACCCACCAGAAGGGTTAAAGACCAACAGAGGTCGCAACTACAAGGACCGAACCGATTAATCTGCCTCTACGAAGCATCGACAATGTGCTCCAATTCTTCCTTCAAAAAAATCCCATACGGTGCCTTAACACATGCCCATGCCGTATCATTCATTGAGAACGTCCTTCGAGCGTCCGCCCACAACTCGACATTCAACTCCGATACTCAAATTTTTTAACTGTAACATTCGCATACAAAAGAGGATCCAACCCCTCTAGTGGGGATTTTTAAAATCGTTCCGCCTCAAGTAATCCGCGAGGCCCTAAGAACCTTTGAACTAAACTCACAAACCAGTCACTCACTTATATTATTTTCCATCATCCAAGTAAATTCCGCGATGGCAGATTAACTCAAAGCGGACAAGCAAAAACAAATATGATCCATGAGGCGGCCAAGCTCACTCCGCTCTTCCCTAAGCCCAGCCCAATACAATATCGAAATCCTGCGTTCGCCCGATCAACCACCACTCAAACATCTCATCTTCCATTTAATATGTAAATGAGAACTACATATTCAGACAAACCATCATGTCGGTCAATATTTTATTAAAAATGACACTTCGCCCCAAACGACATGCCCAATTTTGTAGGAACTCGCTTACAAAACTTATAATAAATAAAAATCAATAAAATGAACATAAAACTAAAAAATGAAGAACTCGCCAGCATTTCAGGCGGGAACAATGAAACCTATGGAGGAACCCTGGCGGCCGGCGGAATAAGCGCTGTAACATTTGCAGGTGGTTTGGCAGTCGCAGGCACGATTGCAGGGGCCGCAGTAGCCTCGCCCGTAATAATAGGGGCTTTGGCCGTGGTCGGCGTAGCCGCGATATTTCAAGGACTATGGTATGCAATTAAATGAAATTATGATGAAAAATACTGAACTAAATAATTCCGAACTAGAGAATATTCGCGGCGGCAGCGAAGCGACTTATGGTGTCACCCTCGCGGGTGTTGGACTTGCCGTCGCTGGCGCAGCAATTGCCGTGGCAGCCTCTCCCGTACTATTACCGGCGGCAGCCGGCTACGGAGTGGCCCTAGCAATTACCGGCATGGCTGCCTTCGTCCAAGGAGCATGGATGTCTATGAAATAGAGAAATGGCTCATACCCCTTGCCACTTCAATTAAATACCTAGGGATATATTAAATAGCGACGCGGGAATTGATGAAACTTTTCGCGTCGCTACACATATGTCTAACTTTAAAAAAATGTTCAATTCTAAAAAACCCATTCCTGTATCAAAAAATCCTGAAAAATCCAGACTATTTTTTATACTGTTTCCCATGCTCGCCATACTGATGTACTTTGGAACCTACTCGACTATCAAACTTCTCCAGAACAGTTCAAATACTTGGATTATCAGTCTAATTCCTGCGGCAATTACCACCCTGATCGTTTTCACAATTCTTATAGCTTTTTGGGGGAAAGAAAAACCAAAAATCTAATCAAAACAACTATCAATAAAGGGCCGAAAACGGGGTCAGGCGTTGTAGTTTGTAATTTAGGGGCCGAAAACGAAGTCAGGCGCAGTAGTTTGTAATTTGGAAAGGGTGAAAAAGTCGACCTAAAGACGTCCCGCCGCTGACAACTCATGACTAGTTTGAAAACAGCGGGGCTGCTAAAACCGGTCACGTTTAAACTCTTGTAGTCGAGCGATTCGGTGGAACCTCGCCGATTGAGCATAGACACGTCCCGCTCTCTGAAGATCTTTCTATCCAGCAGGGGAAACAGAATTAACAAGTACCCGCCTCGCCCCACCCCTTTCACGTCGATCTTCCCTCCCGGGTCACTTACTCGATCAGGTTATTGAGGGAGTAGTATCCGGTGGGCGTAAGCATTTGAGATCCGTCGGTGGAGATCGTTTCGTTGAATGTAATGTTAGAGACTCTTCCAACGGCCAGATTCGCTTTGAGAACGACCGCACTCGCATCCTATTCTTCTTTGGTAAATTCGGCTACAGGCTTTCCCTTCCCTCATCTACTCCTCAATCAGAAACCGGCAGGAATTTCTAGATCGCGAGAGGTTGATTTCTCTGCTCAAAAAGCTGAGCGTGCAGGAATGAAGAACTGCGGAACGAAATGGCTGCTACGAATCCTTTTAGTCGGAGTCCTGGCTCACTTGAGCGCATTCGCTCAGGGCCTCCCGTCTCCCCCGCTCCACCTGAACGTCATGACGTATAATCTACGTTATGCCAGTGACGTCGCCCCCAACGCTTGGCCCGATCGGCGCCCCGTCATGCAACGCACGATCACCGACGCGTCCCCTGACATCATGGGCACACAGGAAGGCGTCTATCTTCAAATTGAAGATCTGGATACCGACCTCCCCGCCTACGATTGGATCGGCCAAGGACGGCAGGGCGGCAGTAAAGACGAATACTGCGCCATCTTCTACCGCCGCGATCGCTTCACCCCTCTCGCCTACGATCACTTCTGGCTCTCCGACACCCCCGATCTTGTCGGCTCAATGACCTGGGGCAACCGCTGGGTCCGTATGGCCACTTGGGTTCGATTTCTTGATCATGAATCGGGCCGCGAATTTATTGTCCTCAATACCCACTTTGATCACCAAGTCGAAATCGCCCGCCAGAAGTCAGCCGCACTCATCCGGGAGAGAATCGCGAAGTTCGATCCATCCATTCCTCTCATCGTCATGGGAGATTTCAATTGTGACGCTGCCCATAGTCCGGCGTTCGATATTCTCACCACCGAAACCGGGCTGATCGATACGTGGACCGCAGCGGCCAAATCAACTCCCGTGCCCACCCCAAACACCTTCAACGGGTTCAAGCCGCCCGTATTTGAAGGGAAACGGATCGACTGGGTGCTCGCTCGCAATCCCGTCACCGTGCACACCGCCAGCATCATCCTACCGGCGAATTCGAAGCAGCTTCCCAGCGATCACTACCCCGTCACCGCCGAACTCACTTACTGACCCGGCCCATGCCAATTCCTCCTCGCTCTCTCCCGTTCTACCAGTGGGTTCTTCTCTCATTATTGATCACCGCATCGCTTCGCGCCGGTGCGGCAACTTCGGTGGTCAATCTCGTCCCCTCAGCCCCGGCGACCGCCGCCAACTATTGGTGCACGTGGTATGCCCAAAACTACTGGCAACAACGTGGGGGCGAGATCACTGATTTCGACCAAATCAATAACCCCAACGCTCGCGAGGAACTGTCTTTTGATCATCTCTTCAACCCTGCCGAAGGCTGGGCCACCACTTACCTCCCCCGCGGGCGTTCCGACTACTTCTTCCTCATCGATCACGGCTGGCAAACGAAGGAAGACTCGGAGCGTTCCGTGCCCGGCAGCCAACCTTTCTACTCCCATCAAATCGATCCCCGGGATTTTCCAGAATTTGCGGACTCCAACCCCGCCGAGTCCCTCCGACTTTTCAACCAAGCCATCATCCAGCAGGGCTGGCGCGGCCTCGGCCTCTGGGTCCGCGGCACCGTCACCGAGGACGCCGCCCGCACTTTCGTCGAATGGTCCCGTCACGCCGGCATTCAGTACTGGAAGATCGACGGCGGTGGCACCGCAGATTTTCCCAGCTACCGCATCAAACAGGAGATCTACCCCGAACTTCAGCTCGAATACATCAACGGCACCGGTCCTTTCAACCAATACTGGGACGATCCCCATCGGTCCTCGTATCCGTCTCCCTATGACATCGGTCAGCAGAAACAGCCGAGCATGCTGCACATCCTGCAAAACACGGATGTTTTTCGCACGTACGACGTCGCCCCGCTCCTCTTCTCCACCATCACCCTGCAACGGGTGAACGACATTCTTAAACAGACTCAAAACGACTCCCGCTACATCGGCATTCTCAACATCCAGGATGACCCTCAAGTCGCTGCCGGCATGGGTTGCCTCATCGCTACGAAACGCCACCCCAACTATGGGGAACGCACTTTCGAGGGGGAGGATTTCCATCACCAAATGCGCGGAGACCGCCTCGTCCAAAAACGGATGAATGAGATTGAGCGCTTTGGCCGTTGGCAACGCATTGCGCCCGCGTTCGCTGCCGGCGTGGGATCATTCGAGGCTTCACCCCACGATCTCATCGACAGCTTCCCGCACACCGAGAAAGACACTTGGTTTAAACCCGTCTATGGTCAGGTCGTTTACCAAAGCGCCCCCGCCGTCATGGCCCGTAACCTACCGCTGCCCATTGTCGAAATCGACGGCGATGCTCCTTACGTCATGGCCTCTACCTACCCCAACGGCCCCACCTGCATTGCCACCGAGGGCCGCGTGCAACCGACCAACCAATGGTTCGAACCCCGAGCTTCCATCACGCTGCAAGTGGCCGACGCCCGCCAACCTATCGGCATTTTTGGACGCTATGACCACCTCACGATTGTCTTCAATGAGCCCATCGAATCGGCCTCACAAGTTTGGGCCCAAGACCTCCTCTCCACCGCGGCAACCGACATCAAGTCTTTGGTCGAAATTGACGGAAACCGCCTCACCATCCCCGGGGCGTTGATCGACATGCTCGGCACCGAAGCCGGTGACCCGGGCGATCTCTCCGTCCCTGGTCTCGTCCTCCAACTCGCGCTCTAGTTCCGGGACAATCACAAAACTTGGATGTATCCGTTGCCGTGATTCATTTCCGACCGGCCGAACTCTGCTTGCACGTCGCTCATGGTCGATCTCATTTCTAGGCCATGACTCGCATCGTCGTTTTCGGAAATTCCGGCTCCGGTAAATCGACCCTTACCCGGAGAATCGCACCAGACTCCGGTGTGCTCCACCTAGACCTAAAGACAGTTGCTTGGGGTACCAATAACCCGGCATCCGCCTTCCCCTCGAGGAAAGCGACGCCCTGCTTCGTTCCGCCCTACTCGCCCATCAAGCATGGATCGCAGAGGGATGCGACAGCTCGCTGATTGCTCTCACTGCGAGCGAGGTCAATGCATTCATTTTCCTCAACCTAGGCGTGCCTGCCTGACAGGAGAATTGCCGCAATCGGCTTTGGGAACCGCACAAGTATTCCTCCCCCGCCGATCAGGATAAAAAACCTGACATTGCTTCTCCGTTGGGTCGCCGACTACGAGACTCGCGAGGATGAGTTTTCGTTAAAAGCGCATCGCGATCTCTATAATCATTTCGGGCCGGATAAACCCAAACTCGGCTCAGGATCGGAGATCACGGGCTTCCAAATCAGGCTCCAAGCTCAATCTGGACGCCCCAAATCCATCCGCCCAATTTGGGCGCAGTCAGGATCAGTTTCCCACCGGCTTTTCCGCTCCGATTTCCGGTTTACCCCACGGCGTTCCCCCGTCCTTAAATCCGGCAGGCGTGCGGCGAGAGTAACCCCCATCAAACCCGAAATATTCGTTCTCCTGGTGCCACCCCTCATCCCGCCGCTGACACATCGCCATGACTCATATCGTCTCCGCATTTATCTTTGCTCGTAATTCATGAACACGCCATAATTCTGTAGCAGGCAGAAAAAACGGGGACCGTGCTTGAGGAACTGGTTCCCCCACCCAAACAGCGACAAATCAATGAGTTGACTTGCATGCTATAAATCTCATTAATTATTCATTATGAGGATAATACACGAAAACCAGGAGGCAGTATTTAGTTACCAAGCCGACCCAGGTATGCGGGTGCATGCGAACCAACCGTTGCGCCAGGTTGAAGCGCTGGTCGACTTTAGATTCGTGCGGGCAACGGCGGCTCACCCTCACAAAGGCCGCGGTCACCTTTCGACCGATCCGGTGGGGTTCATGAAACTGATATTTTTCCAGACTCCCAACCAGAAACGAAGAGTCCACCCCATCAGCCACAAACACGCCTGCCTCTCCGCTACTCGCGACTGCCCCACGACTACTTCAATTCCGCCAACACCCGCTGCGGCTTTAACGTAGGATCAATTCGTTGGGCCCACTCGGAATTCTTATCGGCATCAGACAGTTTTGAATTTCGCCCTGTTGGGGCAAAACTACTCGGAATAACCGCCGCCAAACGCTCCACCGCCGCCGCCACTTCCGGAGTGCGCCGTGCATTCAAATTGTCCCACTCCATCGGATCCGCCCGCAGATCGTAGACCTCCTCCGTGCCGTCGTCGTAGCGAATATAACTCCAACGTTCGTCGTGCACCGTTGCGTCCCCTTCTTTCAGCACAGTCATGGTCGGGTATTCCCACGCGACCATCGGATCCTCTAACACCGGACCAAAGCTGCGTCCGTCTAATTCCGGCTTCTCCGGTAGTCCACATAAGTCGATCAACGTCGGATAAAGATCGATCAGATTGACCGCGCGCCGCGTATCCTGACGACCCGCCATACCCGGTAGCCGGACCATTAAAGGCATCCGCGTGGCTTCGGTCCATCCCGTCGCTTTACGAAACCGCAATTTCTCCCCGAGATGCCAGCCATGGTCGCCCCAAACCACCACGATTGTATTATCCGCATGGGGACTCGATTCGAGCGCTTCCAGTAAAACGCCCAGACACTCATCGGCGTAACTCACGGCCGCAAGATAAGCGTGAGTCGCTTCATCAAGCAGCCCATTTTCATCCAACCAAAGGAAGTCATCCGTCGGCTTAAACTTTGGCTGACCATCAGGTCGCAGAATATCATCAAGATCATCCCGCTTGATCGGATTCGCCTTGACCTCGACGCCATCGTAAAGGTCAAAAAACTCCTGCGGCACGTAGAACGGCAGATGCGGTTTACTCAACCCGATCGCCATAAAAAATGGCTCATCACGCTCCACCTGCAACTGCTCCGCCGCCCATTGCGCAGTGCGATAATCACTCGTCTCTTCTTTAGGCCCCCGGGTCGGTCCCCACGCGAATTCCGAGCCCCCGCGCTTCGTGAATTCCGACTCCGGCCCCGGCTGCCCGTTGATGATGTTCTGATTCCGCGAATACAGTTTCGCTTTATCCACGCCCACGCCGCCCATCCGCGGCTCCCACTCTTCAAAGGCCCACTGCCCATCATCGCGCCCCGTCTTCGAAGCATGCGCATGAAAAATCTTTCCTCGCGAAATCGTCCAATATCCATTCTTGGCAAAATACTCCGGCAAGGTCGCATGCGTCTGCACAAGCTCCGAGTCCAACATGTTCTGACTATTGCCATATAGCCCGGTGGTGCTGGGCAAGAATCCCGACAACAAAGCCGATCGCGAAGGCCCGCAAACGGGACCCGCACAATGCGCGTTCTGAAAGACCATGGCCCCCCGATTCGCGAACGATTCCAGATTCGGCGTAATCGCTTGCGCATGCCCCCCAAACGGCGTGATCCAGTCATTCAGATCATCAATCGCCACAAACAAAACATTTGGCGGGCGTCCGGCAGACGTGGATTGCGCGATCGCCGGAGTGCCCAAGGACACCGCAGCCAGCAGGGGTAACAGCAAAGCTCTCAAAACCATAGCCACCACCCTCCCCTCAGTCCGAAACGAAAGCAAAACCATCCTACTCACTCAGTGACAAAAACCACCGCCCATGCGTCAGCCCTCCGTTTCCTTCCACAAAAGAAAGTCCGGCCTCTGCTATCTCGATTCGTCCTTCGTGTCCGCAGTGATCAACCCGCCTGCCCTTTGCCCCCACCCGGCTCTCTCTCTGTTTGCTCTGTTCCTTCCCGTAAAAAACCAGCTCCCGGATTCCCCATGGTCAGCCCCCCCCCCCCCGGCTTTGCGCCTTTGCCTTAAGAAAACCCTGGCTCTCAGAAAAAAAACCGCAGTGCGTCGTCGTTAAACGAAGCGATTAGTGTCCATTTTTTCTTCAATCGCCCATTCTGGGCACCCGTCTAATCCTATGTCGCCCAAAGGGCCCCCGCCATCGTCGCCCCTTCGAGCCACGATCTCCGATCACCCCATCTTCACGCTCCCGCGCTCCGTGGGGTTAAAAAATCCGCCTCCGCGCGGTGCCTCGCTCAATACCCGACCGCATGCCCATCCTTGCGGCTCTCGCTCGCTCCGATGTAGACCTTATTCACCGCATCCCAACGGATCGCCTGATATCCGCCGTAACCTCCCGTGTCAGTCCGTATATCGTGCCGCATTTGTTCTAGAGCCCTGACCGATTCAAACGGCACCCCCGACTCCACCGTGACATAACCGCCATCTTCCATTTGTCGCGTGTCGTAGTCCGTCGATCCGTAGTGCTGCCAACGCGCCGCATCACCCGCCTCCTGGAGATTCATATCAAAGTCCACGAGGTTCATCATGATCTGCGCGTGCCCCTGCGGCTGCATCGCACCACCCATGAGACCGAAGCTCATCCACGGCTGACCATCCTTCATCACAAACGCCGGAATGATCGTGTGAAACGGCCGTTTACCCGGCGCATAAACATTCGCGTGATCGAGCGGTTCGAAGACGAACATCTCGCCTCGATCCTGAAAACCGAACCCCTGCCCCGGCACCATCACGCCACTCCCCATCCCCCGATAGTTACTTTGAATGAGCGACACCATGTTACCCTCAGCATCGGCCGTGGTCAGGTAAACCGTATCGCCTTGTTGCAACGCCGGATTCCCCGCGTCCACTCGCGCCGCCGCTTGCTTGAGATCAATCAACGCCCGCCGCTCCGCCGCATAATCTTTCGAGAGTAATCCCGCTAGAGGAATCTCCGCAAAATCAGGATCGGCGTAAAATTTCGCCCGGTCTTCAAACGCCAACTTCTTCGCCTCGATCATCACGTGCAGCGCCTCCGGCGAATTCCACCCCATCCCGCGTAAATCAAACCCCTCCAAAATATTCAGCATCTGCAACGCCGCGATACCCTGCCCGTTCGGCGGCAACTCAAACACATCATAGCCGCGATAGTTCACCGACACCGGCTCGATCCAAGTCGACGTATGCGCCGCAAGATCCGCCTTCCTCAGGTAACCCCCGTTGACCCGCATGAACGTATCGATCTCATCGGCAATCCCCCCTCGGTAAAACTCATCCCGACCACCGTCTGCGATACGACGATAGGTTCTGGCCAGATCCGGATTCTTAAAAATCTCACCCTTCTTGGGAGCCACGCCTCCCGGCATCCAAGTCGCGTAAGCCGCCCCCGGCATCTCTTCATACAAGTAAGCGTATTTCCAATAGTAGGCGATCAGCTCCGTGAGCGGAAATCCCTCCTCGGCGTATCGGATCGACGGCGCCAACAGGTCCGCCATCCGCGTTTTGCCAAACTTCTGATGCAGCTCGAACCAACCATCAACCGCTCCCGGCACGGAAATCGGTAACACCCCGCGGGGCGGAATCTTGTCCACGCCGAGTTTCGCCATCTCCGCCTTCAACTGATCATAACTCAGCCCGAGCGGCGACCGCCCCGAGGCGTTCAACCCATACAGCTTTTGCTCCTTCGCGCTCCAAACGATCGCGAACAAATCGCCGCCGATCCCCGAGCCCGTCGGCTCCATCAAGCCCAACGCCGCATTCGTGGCGATCGCCGCATCGATGGCGTTTCCCCCCGCCTTTAAAACATCGAGGCCTATCTGCGCCGCCAGCGGATGACTCGTCGCCACCATCCCATGTTGCGCGATCACCTCTGCCCGCGTGGCAAAGGAACGACTAGCGACCCGATCGATCTGAGCGTTGAGTTCCATAACGAAGCCGGTAAGCCCGACTGAAACCAAAAACAGACGGACAAAACGTTGCATCGCCAAATGCTAAGAACCGTCACCCCTCTGTCAACGAGCCCACACCCAAAACCATCCTCCCCCCCCCAACTTCCTGCCACCCCGTCTCATCAACTGTAACAACAAGGGGCGTTGCTCGACGACGCCCAACCCTGCCTCACCGCTCCACCGCCTCACCGCCTGACCGCCTCGCAGCCCAGAACCAGAGGGCCTCGTGCGCACCTTACCGCGGACCTCGCCCGTTTTCTCTTAAAAGCACCGATCAAACTTCTTCCTTCTTACTTCCGCCTTCTTTCGTTTAACGTCTCCCTTCTTCTTCATGAACGACGCCGCTGATCCCTTCGACCCCACCCACGCCGACCCTGGCGAGGTCGGCATGGTCATCCCCGTCGACTACGTCTCGGATCAACCGTTCACATTCGACTGCGGCCGCACCATTCCCGGATTCACCATTCGCTACGAATCCTACGGCCGCCTCAACTCCGCCGGCGATAACGCCATCCTGGTCTGCCACGCTCTGTCCGGCGACCATCACTGCGCCGGCATCTACAGCCTGTCCGATCGCAAAACCGGCTGGTGGAACAACATCATCGGCCCCGGCAAAGCCCTCGATACCAATCGCTATTTTGTCGTGTGCAGCAACGTCATCGGCGGCTGCCAAGGCTCCACCGGCCCCCTCTCGGTCGACCCCGCCACCGGCCACCCCTTCGGCATCAACTTCCCCCTCGTCTCCATCGCCGATATGGTGCGCGCCCAGGAACGTTGGCTCCGCGGCATCGGCGTCACCAAACTCCACGCCGCCATGGGCGGCTCCATGGGCGGCATGCAAGTGCTCGAGTGGGGCATCACCTTTCCCGACTTTGTCGCCCGTCTCCTCGCCATGGCCACCACCGCGCGCGAAGGCGCCCAAGCCATCGCCTTCAACGAGGTCGGCCGCCAAGCCATCCTCCAAGACCCCCACTGGCAACACGGCAACTACGCCGCCAACGCCGGCCCTCGCGTCGGCCTCGCCATCGCCCGCATGATGGCCCACATCACCTATCTCAGCGACGCCTCGATGGCCCGCAAATTCGGCCGCCGCCAGGTCGCCGATCGCTCCGTCCGATCCACCGCTCCCGTCGCTCAATCGCCCTCCGGCGAGAGCGCGTTCGACGTGAAGTTCGAAGTCGAGAGTTACCTCCGCTACCAAGGCCAAAGTTTCATCAACCGCTTCGACGCCAACTCCTACCTCTACATCACCCGCGCCCTCGACCAATTCGACCTCGCCGAACGCGCTGGTTCGCTCGAAGCCGCCTTTGCCCCTGTCAAAGCCCGCAGCCTCGTCGTCGGTTTCACCAGTGACTGGCTCTTCCCCCCTTCCCAAAATCGCGCCATCACCACCGCCCTCCTTCGCGCCGGGAAAAACGCCAGCTACGCCGAACTCGACACCGACCTCGGCCACGACTCCTTCCTCCTCGAATCCACCCAACTCTACGACCTCGTCCGCCACTTCCTCACCACCTGACTCCGGCTAGCCCTCCCTGCCTCCAAAAACAAAAAAATACTCCAGTGCGTCAGCCCTCCAGTGCGGAGTCGCTGGACGAAGCCATTTGGGTTCGTGTCATACCATTCACTTCGTTCATCGACCGGGTTAAAAAAAGCCCTGCCTCTCCTTCTCCCTAGAATCCCTCATTTCCCTTGTCCGTCCACGCTCATAAACGCTCCGTCGATCTCCAAGTCATCTCCGATTGGGTGACCCCGGACTCCCGCGTGCTCGATCTCGGCTGCGGCCGCGGCGTGTTATTGGAAACCTTGGCTCAAACCAAAAATGCCCAAGGCATCGGCGTGGATCTCGACTTCGATAAAATCTCCGCCTGCGTCAAACGCGGACTCTGCGCCTACCAGGGCGAGATGATGGCCCTCATGAGCTCTTTCGACGACGGCTATTTTGATCACGTCATTGTATCCCGCACGCTCGAAGAGGTCGGGCAACCCGCCGAGGTCATCGCCGAAGCCCTCCGCGTCGGCCTCAAACTCACCATCGGCTTCGCCAATCACGGCTACTGGAAGAATCGGCGCGACTCCCTCTTTCGTGGCCGCAAACCGCGCAACGCCGTTTACCCCGCCAGCTGGGGCGAAAGTCGTCCCGCCAACCCGCTGACGATCGCCGATTTCGAAGACTTCTGCACCCATCACAACTACCGCATCTCCCGCCGCACCCACCTCCGCGGCGATTGGAAGACCCCCGCCAGTTTCCTCCCCAACCTCTGCGCCGGCTACGCCCTCTACGAACTCACGAAATAGAGGGGATCGCATTGCGGGCAACGATCACCGCGGACGTCCTGCTGGGTTGCCTCCCCCCTTTTCCTTCGGGTAATCTGGAAACGTAGTTCCTGCCCCCTCCCTTTGCTCGTGCATTCTCTCCTGCCCCCTCCTGGTCCCCGTTTCGGCGTCATTCTCGGTTTCGCCCTCGCCCTCGCCTCCTCCTCTTTGCTCCCCGCCGAAACCATGCCCAACCGACTCGCCGACGAAAAATCGCCCTACCTGCTCCAACACGCCCACAACCCCGTTGACTGGTATCCGTGGGGGGAGGAGGCCTTTGCCAAAGCCCGCGCCGAGAACAAACCCATTTTCCTCTCCATCGGCTACTCCACCTGCCACTGGTGCCACGTCATGGAGGAGGAATCGTTTGAAAACGAAGCCATCGCCGCCGACCTCAATACCCACTTCGTTAGCATCAAAGTCGATCGCGAGGAACGTCCGGACATTGACCACGTTTACATGACTTTCGTCCAAGCCTCGACCGGCTCCGGCGGCTGGCCGCTCAACATCTGGCTCACCCCCGAGCTCAAACCCTTCTTCGGCGGCACCTACTTCGCGCCCGCCGACAGTGGCCGACGCCCCGGCTTCAAAACCGTCCTCAATCACATCGCCTCACTCTGGGCCGAGGACAGCGCCCGTATCCGCGACCAATCCACCCAGATGCTCGCCACCCTCGCGCACAATCTGCAGAACACCTCCACCGCCACCGAACTGCCCTTCGATGACCTCCGCGACGCCGCCTTTACCGCCCTCGCCGCGAACTTTGATCCCATCCACGCTGGCTTCGGCACCGGACAAAAATTCCCCGGCCCGACCAACCTTGAACTGCTCCTCGATGTTGCCGCGCTCACCCCCGACGCCGACCAACGCGCTCTCGCGCTGCAACTGACCGGCGACACCCTCAACGCCATGATCACCGGCGGCTTGCGCGACTACGTTGGCGGCGGCTTCCACCGCTACACCGTCGACGAGGCATGGCGGGTGCCGCACTTCGAGAAAATGCTCTACGACCAAGCGCAGATCACTTCCGTCCTGCTCTCGGCCTGGCAACTCGCGCCCACCCCGTCCCTCCGCGACGCCGCCCTTTCCACCCTTCACTACGTGCGCACCTCTCTTCGCCACCCCGACGGCGGTTTCTTCTCGGCCGAAGATGCCGATAGCGTTCGGGCCGACGCGCCCGAAACCAAAGTAGAAGGCGCCTTTTACACTTGGACCGCCGCCGAAATCGCCGCCCAGCTCGACCCCGACGAAGGGGCTCTTTTCAACTTCGCTTTCGGGGTCGAGGAATCCGGCAACGTCTCCTCTCGGAACGATCCCCGTCAGGAACTCACCCACCAAAACGTGCTCTACCGCGCCCACTCCGACGCGGAGTGCGCCACCGCCTTCGACCTCCCCGCCTCCGCGGTCGCCTCCCGCCTGCAATCCAGTCTCGCCCAGCTCTACACGCACCGCAACCAACGGCCCCACCCGTCCCTCGACGATAAAGTCGTGACCGCGTGGAACGGCCTCATGATCTCCGCCTTCGCCCGCGCCGGTCAGGTGTTCAGCGACCCGACCCACACCACCACCGCTCGTCGCGCCGCTCAATTTCTTCGCGATCGCCTCTACGACGAATCCACCGGCAAACTCTTCCGCAGCTACCGCGAGGGCCGCCGCGACAATCAAGGATTTGCCGAAGACTACTCCTTTGTGATTCAAGGCCTGCTCGACCTCTACGAGAGCGACCTCGACACCCATTGGCTCACTTGGGCCCTCCAACTGCAGGAGAAACAAATTGAACTCTTCTGGGACGATGCGGCTGGGGGCTTTTTCGCCACCGATGGCACCGACAACAGCGTCGTCTTGCGGATGAAAGTCGATCACGACGGCTCCGAACCCGCCGCCACGTCCATCGCCGTGCGCAACCTCGGTCGCCTCGCCGCCCTCTTCCACCAAAACAAATGGTTGGAGCGAGCCAACGCCGCCGCCCTCTCCCTCGCCTCCGCCCTCGAGCGCACCCCCCTCGCGTTGCCTCAACTACTCGCCTCCGTCGGTTGGCTCGATGGCACCGCCCAACAGGCCCTCATCCACGGCCACCCCGGTGCCCCTGCCACCGCCCAACTGCTCGAAGAAGTGCAGACCCGTTTTCACCCGCGTCGCGTCGTGCTGAGAATCGACCCCCTGAGCCGCCCGTTCTTCGAAGCCCAAGTTCCCTTCGTCGCCGGTCTCCCCGATAAAATGCCCGCCGAGGCTACGGCTTATATCTGTGAAAACTTCGTCTGCCAAATGCCCACCACCGACCGAACCGAACTCGCGGCCTTGCTAGATCGCTAATTGCTCCCCTCGCCCCCGCACCTCGCGGGCGAAATCGGTGGCCTCATTCAGGCGCGCTAAGCCCGGTTTCTTCCTCGCGCGGGTAAGAAAACAACCAGTCGTAAAACTCTGCCGTGGTGTAAACCACGCGTCGCGCATTGTGCCCTTCTTCGGGATAAACCTTGAACTTCACCTGCTCACCTCCGGCGGCGCGAATCGCGGCGACCATGCGCTCGGATCGGTCCGGCGGCACCGTTTTATCCTGCGCCCCGACCAACGCGTAGACCGGAATCTTCGCCAAGTTCGCCGCCCAAGCGTCGAGTCTTTTGGTCACGTCCTTCGGTCCCCCCGCTCCGATTCCACCGACAACCGGCGCCACCGCCGCAAAGTGCTCGGGCACATTCCCCGCCCACATCCAAGTGCCATAACCTCCCATGCTGTTTTCCGTCAGATAGATTCTTCGCGCATCGATCGGCATCGTCGCTTTCAGGTGATCCAAAAAAGCGTTGAGCTCATCGAGCTGCCAACCACCCCGACTTTTGTCGTTTGGCCGCGTCAAACACTGGGGTGCCGCCAAATAGCCTGCCGTCGGTCCAAACTCTCCGATTCCCCGCCAGATGGGATCGGTCTGCCGCTTGATCGTGTTGATGTTACCTGCCCCCCTGCCCCCCCGGTGAGAACTAACATCAACACGAATTTGGTGATAGCTTTCATGCGGAGGCACATTGGGATAATCGTTTATTCAGCCCTAAACGGTCCGGGGGTGACGACTAGCGGCCACGCTCCCGATACTCCGTCGGTGTCATGCCCGTGCACCGCACAAACGCTCGCGCAAACACTTCCGCACTCCGGTAACCCAATTGGGGAGCAATCGCATCGAGTTTATCTGGCGTCGTCGCCAACAGGTCCTGCGCCCGCCGCACTCTCAAGTAGGTGACATGCTCCATCGGCGTGCGCCCCAATTCACTGCGGCACAACCGTCGTAAATGCTCCGCACTCACCGAACAAGCCGCCGCGAGCGCATCCAGTTTCCAGTCCACCGTGAGATCGCGCGAAACCGTCTCCCACAATTCCGCCACTCGCGAACTTCCACGCCACGCCCGCGAACGTCTCAACGCCAACCCATGCACCAGCGCGATCCAATGCCGCACTTGGTCCGCGTCTCGCTCGCCTTCCCACTCCATCTTCAATCCCTCCAAGACGCGCCCAAACTCCTCCGCCCCTTGCGACAAACGCAGCGGCGACCCCGCCCCCACCAATGGCTTGGTCCACGGCGCTTCCTCATAACGCACCCACGCGATCCTCCACGGCCTGGCCCCCGTGGACACCGCATGAAACGCATTCAACCCTCGCGGCGGTGCCAGACACAGCGATCCTGCCGTGGCCTTCTGCCACCGCCCTTCCAGCCACACGCGACCCTCCCCCTCCAGTGTCGCCAAAAAGAAACTGCCCGAGGGCGCCAGTCGCACCCGTCGATAAGGCGGATAAGCCGAATAGATTCCCAACCACCCGATATGACAGGCCTTCAACTCCGGACATGCGGCCGAATCCAACCACCAGCGCTTCGTCCGCGCCCCATCAATCGTGGTCTCTGCCCAAGTCGAACTCATCTCCTCACCAATTAACCAAACGCACCTTCACGTAAAGCCACATCCCTCACGTGGAAATTCGTCAGTCGAATGTGCAACCCCCACCCTTCCCTTCCCTTTCTCCCCCCTTCAACCTCCCGTCCAGTTCCCTGCCCCTCGGAAAACAAAATCCTTTTAGTGCGTAGTCGGTAGACGAAGCCTTTCGTGTCCATTCGTGGTTAAAAAAGGCCTGCCGCTCCGCCACCCCTCCCTAGCACCTTCACACCTTCACCCTCTAATCTCTCTATTTTATGCCCAACCCCTGGACCGGAAAAGGAAACCCTTACACTCGCGAAGAAGTGCGTGAACGCCTGCAAGCCACGCTCGACAAAAACGAGGCCATCATCGCCGCCGGTGCTGGCACCGGCATCAGCGCCAAGTTTATCGAGAAAGGCGGTGCCGACCTCATCATCATCTACAACAGCGGCCGCTTCCGCATGATGGGCCACGGCTCGACCGCGGGCATGATGGCCTACGGCGACGCCAACGCCATCGCCATGGAAATCGGCGAATACGAAGTCCTCCCCGTCGTCGAAGAATGTCCCGTCATCTGCGGCGTGCACGCCACCGACCCGCGACGGCGCATGTGGCACTGGCTCGGCAAGGTGAAGGAAATGGGCTTCTCCGGCGTGAATAATTTCCCCACTCATACCATCATCGACGGTCACTTCCGCGGCGTCCTCGAAGAGACCGGCATGAGCGTGCAAAAAGAATATGAGATGGTAAACCTCGCCCGCCGCATGGACCTCTTCTCCGTCGTCTATGTGGGCTCGCCCGCAGAAGCCATCGAAATGGCCAAGGCCGGCGCTGACGCCATTATCGCCCACGTCGGCACCACCGTCGGCGGCAGCATCGGCGTCAAGGATGCCCTCGTCAGTTGGGACCACACCATCAAGCGCACCCAAGACATCATCGACGCCGCCTCCACCGTGCGAAAGGACATCTTCTTCCTCTGTCACGGCGGCCCCATCAACACCCCCGCCGACGCCAGCCGCATCCTCGCCGCCACCGACGCCCAAGGCTTCGTCGGCGCCAGCAGCCTCGAACGCATGGGCGTGGAACAATCCCTCATCAACCTCACCCGCGAATTCAAGTCCCTCCAACCCAACGGCGAGAAACACTCCCCCCCCGCCTAGCCCGAATGTGGGTCGGGCTTTATGCCCGACATCCGATAGGGGCGTCGCTCGACGACGCCCCCCCCCTGCCTCTCAGCTCTGTTCTCTCTGTTTCCTCCGGTTAAATAATCCTGCCCCAAATCAGCAGCACCCCAGCCCTTCGTTCCCTTCCGTAAAAAAATCAACCCTGCCTCGCCAACTCCGGGCTCTCCGTTCCCCCCTGTAAAACAACGTCCGACCGAGACCACAGTGCCGAGTCGGTATCCCCCCAAGCCGGACTTCCGTGTAGTCCGTGGGGCAATCAATCCCTGCCCCTCCGACAATCTAAACTCCAAATTCGAAAATCCGAAATTCAAAGAATGTCTTCCCCCATCGATCAACGTTTCATTCAAAATGCCGACGCCATTCGCGAAGCCAATGCCTGGGCGGACATGGAATGGCTCTGCCGTCCCGACCTCGTCGCCGCCGACAAACTCCTCCTCGTTCGCGTCACGATGCCTCCGCATCACTGCCACCCGTTCCATACCCACCCCCATCGCGAAGAAGTGATCTACGTCATTTCCGGTCAGGCTGAACAATGGGTCGATCAAGATCACCGCAACCTCACCGTCGGTGACACCGCTCACATCCCCGCCGGCACGGTTCACGCGACCTACAACCCGCACGACACCCCCCTCGTCTTCCTCGCCATCCTTTCCCCCGCCAATCTCCCCGCGGATGAGGCTGCCGTCACCGACCCTCAAGACGTCTCCACCACCGCCCCCTGGTCCACCCTCCGCTCCAACCTCCCTGCCTGCCTCACCCGGGTTTAGCCTCAGGGAGGATCGGACCACTGGGCCGACCGCAGCGGCCCCTCCGCTCAGACCCTAGTCAACATTCCTCCCCAAAGTTAACCAAGCCATCCCCTCGCTCCTTCCGCTCCCGCACCGTCGTCCCTCCCGTAAAATAATCCGTGCCCCCGGTGTAACCGTGATTTCGGTGCGTAGTCGGTAGACGGAGCCTTTCGGGTCCATGTCATACCTTCACTCCGTTCATCGACGTGGCTAAAAAACCTCTGCCTCACCGCTCCAGCGCCTATTGCCTCTCCGGCATTCGCCATTCTCCATTTTTAATTCAACATTAGCGCGTCCCGCGTGTCTTCCCCCCTTGCTTCGTTCCCCTTTTGTTTCCCCCGGTAAGAAAACAATCCTGCCCCTGTTCCCCTCCCCATACTCTGTGCTCGCTGCGCCCCCGCTGAGCCCGCTGTGACCTTAGACTTTTAACAAAAAACCCTCCCGCCATGAACCGCCTCCTCCGCCTCGCCCCCCTCCTCTTCCTAACCCTAGGCCTCGCGTTCACCACCACGCTCTCCGCCGCCGATCCCCTCCGGGTCTACATCCGCTCCGGCGCTAAGACCCACGGCCCCGGCCAACACGACCATCCGCGCTTCCTCGCCGAATGGGTGCCCCTGCTCAACGACCGCGGCGCCATCGCCACCGGCGGCAACACCTTCCCCACCGCCGCTCAACTCGCCGAGACCGATGTCCTCGTCATTCACGCCGGCGACGGCGGCGACATCGCCGGTCCCGACCGCGCCAATCTTCACGACTACCTCACCCGCGGCGGCGGCATCGTCGTGCTTCACGCCGGCGCCGTCGCCAAAGATCACGCCTGGTATAAATCCATCATCGGCGGTTCCTGGCAGCGCGGTACCACCAAGTGGCTGGAGGCCCCCATGCACCTTTACTTCGTCGACCGTCACCACCCCATCACCACCGACGTCTCGAACTGGGCCATGGACGACGAAATCTATTACGACATGGACCTGTCCGACGACATCCACGTTCTCGCCACCGCCTACACCCCCAAATCCCTCGACACCGGTGGTCGTGGCAACCAAGAGGCCCAAGCGCGCGCCGCCGCGGCCGTTGCCACCAAGAAAGCCGTCAACATCTACGACCATCAACCGCAGATCTGGACCTACGAACATAAGCTTCACGCCACCGCCTCCCCCTACCGCGCCTTCGTCTCCATCCCCGGCCACGAATATGAGAATTTCAATCGCCCCAACTACCGCGCCCTCCTCCTTCGCGGCATCGCCTGGGCCGGCCAACGCGACCACGTCGACGAACTCTGCCTCGCCTCCGAACTCGGCGACGCCCTCACCTACCCCGCCAACGGTCCGATCCATCCCTCGAAGGCCGCCGCCACGCTCGAGGTGCACCCCGAATTTGATATCACCCTCGTCGCCTCCGAACCTCTCATCGAGAAGGTCATGAACGTGACGTGGGACGAAAAAGGCCGCCTCTGGGTCTGCGAAACCCCCGAGTATCCCAACGGCCGCCGCATCTCCGAATCCCCTATCTGGCAAGACTCCGGCTTCCTCAAACCTGCCCAACCCAAACGCCGCGCCGAAGACCGCATCTCTATCCTCACCGATACCGACGGCGACGGCGTCATGGACACCAAAAAAGTCTTCGCCGACGAACTCGAGCTCATCACCAGCTTTGTCCTCTACCGCAACGGTGTCATCGCCGCGACCTCCCCCGACATCTGGTTCCTCGAAGACACCACCGGCGACGGTGTCGCCGACCAACGCACCAAACTTTACACCGGCCTCGGCATCCGCGACACTCACTCGGTGATCAACAACCTGCGTTGGGGCCACGACGGCTGGATCTACGCCACCCACGGCTACAGCACCGGTGACGTCACCTCTCCCGACGGCAAAACCCCGTTCGGCCGCGACGGCTCCGGCGTCGTCCGCTTCCAACCCGACGGCTCCGCTTTCGAACAATACGCCAGCCGCAACGGCAACACCTGGGGTCTCGACATCACCTGGGACGGCCAAGTCTTCTGGACCCAACCCACCAGCGGCACCGTGTTTTTCCACAGTGTATTGCCCGAGTCGATACTGGCGCAGGGTAAAGTCCCCGATACCACCTCGTGGAAGGGTATGATCATCAACCAACGCACCTTCCCCGCCATGGAATGGGAGGAACAAGCCTACGTACAGATCGACCAAGTCGGCAACTTCACCGCCGCCGCCGGTTGCGCCATCTACGAAGGCGGCGCTTGGCCCGCCCCGTGGAATTACAGCTACTTCACCACCGAACCCACCCTCAATATCGTCCATCACCAGTTCGTGAAACCGGACGGCGTGAGCTACTCCGTATCCAAGGAATCCGGACGGGAAGAAACCGAGTTCATTCGCAGCACCGATCTCTGGTTCCGCCCGATCGAAAATCGTGTCGGCCCGGACGGTGCCCTCTATCTCGTCGACTTCTACAATCAGGCCGTGATGCACAACGATACCCGTGGCCCGGTTCACGGTCCCGCCAATGCCGCGGTGCGCCCAGACCGCGATCACTACCACTCCCGCATCTGGCGGGTGCAGCACAAACAGGCCATCACCCTGCCGGCCCTCAATCTCGATCGCCACGACCTCGACGGACTCCTCGCGGCCATCAACACGAGCCCCAACGCTCACGTGAAGAAAACCGCCCTGCGACTCGCTCGCGAGAACCACTCCGCCGATTCTCGCGTCGCGGCCGCCACCCCCGCCATGGGCAGTGTCGCCATGCAGCAATATCGCATCGCCCAAGCAGCGAAGACCCCCGCCGATCGAGCCGTGGCCCTTAACGATTACGTCACCGCCGACAACGACTGGACGCGCTCCGCGATTATCGCCGCCGCCAGCACCGCTCCCCTCGATTGGATCACCGCTGCCTTCGATCGCGACCACGGCAATGCCCTCGCCGGTTTTGTCACCGCCCTGGCCCAAACCGCGTCGCCCGCCAACGCCGCCCGTCTCACTGCCGCTGCCGCGGCCACTTCCAGCCCCCTCACTGGAGAACTCCTCCGCGGACTCGCCACCCTCGGCAAAAACCTACCCGCGCTCGACCCCAAGACTGCCGCCAGCTTGCGCGCCTTGATTAACCAACCCTCCACCGCTCCCGCCGCGCTTGCGCTCACCGCCGCCTGGGACCCTAACGGCTCCCTCGAAGCAGCCGTCACTCCGGTGGCCAACCGCTTACTCGCAAATCTCGGGGCGTCTGCCTGGACCGATAGCCAACGCGCCGCCGCGGTCGCCGCCCTCCTCGCCCTCCCCCAAACTCGGGATCAAGCCCTCGCCAAGATCGGCGCGCTGCTCACCGATCCGAAGATCTCCCGCGCCAATCAGAAAGCCCTGCTCAACGCCGTCGGCCAACTCACCGATCCCGCCGCGGGCAGGTTGCTCGTCGACAACTACGTGGAGACCAAATCCGCGCCGGTATTTGAGGAGATTATCCAACGCCAAGAGTTCTCTCTCGCCCTCCTGAACGCGCTGGAGAAAAACCGCCTCACCCCCGCCGCCCTCGGCCCTGCCAACATCGACCGCCTTCGCCGTCACCCCGTTCGCGCCGTCAACCGCAAAGCCGGCGACGTGCTCGGCACCAGCGCCGAAACCAGCGCCGAAAAAGACGCGATGATTGCGCAACTCCTTCCCGCCGTTTCCCAACCCGGCGACATCGCCAACGGCCGTAAACTCTTCGTCGCCGCCTGTGCAATCTGTCACAAATTCGACGACATCGGCACGATCGATGTCGGCCCTCCCCTCGCGGGGATCGGTTCCCACGGGGCGGCGGAATTACTCCAAGCCATCGCCGACCCCAATCGCTCGGTCGAGCCCAACTACTGGCAGTGGAACATCACCACCAACCAGAACCAAACCTACTCGGGGGTGATCATCCGCGAAACCAACGCCGGCCTCACCATTCGCAACCAAGGGGGCGATTTTGAAATCAAAGCGGCCGACATCACGAAACGCGAAAACACCCGTCGCTCCCTCATGCCCGAAGGCTTCGCCGGTCTCGGCGAAGAGAATCTGCGTGACCTCATCAGCTACATTTCCGCCAGCGCCAAAGCCCCCGCCGCCGCGGCGCCCCCGGCCCAGGTCGACGCCACCCCCAAGGCCGGCGGCAAGCGCGACGCGCCCTTACCCGAAGTTGAGCCCATCGTTTGGGCCCCCGGCAAAACGCGTGTGCTCATGATCAGCGGCGGTAGCTCCCACCAATTTGGTCAGTTCTTTGGCGGCACCGATCGCACCTTCCTGCAAGCCGCGGGCTTCAGCGTGAACTACACCGAAGACCGCGACCAAGCCGCCGCCGCCCTCGCCACCGGTGAAGCCGACGTCGCCCTCATCAGCGTGAATCGCACGTTCTTCGACACCTCCGCCTACCGCCAAGCTCTCATGGCCTTCGCCGCCGCCGGCAAAGGTATCATCATGCACCACCCCGGCACCTGGTATGGTTACAAAGAGTGGCCCGAGCTCAACGCTCAACTCGTTGGCGGCGGCTCCCGCGGCCACGACAAAATCGACGCGTATGCCGTCAATGCGGTGCGCCCCGACCACCCCATCATGTCAGGCGTTTCCGCCAGCTTCACCATTGAAGACGAGCTCTACTACATGAACTCTGGCCCGCAAGAAATCCCCCCCGGCACCTCCCCCATCACCGTGCTTGCGGAGACCTCTCCTTCGAAGAAATTCAGCACGTCCCACCCGGCGGTCTGGACCACCCAACACCCCAAATCCCGCGTCGTCGGCATTACCATCGGTCACGACGAACGCACCCACGACCACCCCGACTTCCGCACCCTCCTCATCAACGCCGTCAACTGGGCCAGCGAGAAAAAATAGCCCCCCCATCACTACCTCCCCGTGGGTCGGGCTTTACGCCCGACATCCCCGGCCCCTCCGCGCCAGCGCATTACCCGCCGAAGCCCCGCAACCGTTTCAAAACCAACCAAAGCCCGACATCCCCTCCCCGTGGGTCGGGCTTTACGCCCGACATCCCCGGCCCCTCCGCCCATCGAATTACTCACCGAAGCCCCGCAACCGTTTTAAAACCAAACAGCGACTCCCCCCCCCATGTCCACCATCGCGATCCTCGGCACGTTTGACACCAAAGGCACCGAACACGCCTTCATCGCCACCCTGCTCCAGGCCCAAGGGTTCCAGACGCTCCTTATCGACGTCGGCAGCCTCGCCGCCCCCACGATCGTCCCCGACATTCCTCGCGCCCAAGTTCTGGCCGCGCTGAGCGCGCCAGATCCCGCCACCGACATTCCTGCCATCCTCGCCCGCCAAGACCGCGGCGAGTGTGTGACCCTCATGGGCCGTGCGGCGGCCGCGCTGGTCACGACCCTCGCATCCGCAAACCGAATACACGGTATTATCTCCCTCGGCGGCGGCGGCGGCACCGCCATCGCCACGGCCGCCATGCGGGCCCTCCCCCTGGGTTTCCCGAAGCTGATGGTATCGACTCTCGCGAGCGGCCAGACCGCTCATTACGTCGGCACCTCGGACATCGCCATGATGCCCGCCATCGTCGACGTCTCCGGCATCAACCGCGTCTCCCGCCTCATCTTCAGCAACGCCGCGGGCGCGATCGCCGGTATGGTCCATGCCGCCACCACGCGCCAATCCACCCCCGCGCCTATCGACGAAAAACCCCTCATCGTCGCCAGTATGTTTGGCAATACCACCGCTTGCGTGACCGAAGCCAAACGTATCATGGAGGCAGCAGGCTACGAAGTGCTCGTCTTCGCCGCCACCGGCAGTGGCGGCAAAGCCATGGAAGCCCTCATCGACAGCGGCCTCATCTCCGGTGTGTTGGACATCACCACCACCGAGTGGGCCGACGAACTCGTCGGCGGAGTCCTCACTGCTGGCCCTGATCGCCTCAGCGCCACCGCCCGCGCCAAGATCCCATCCATCGTCGTCCCGGGCTGCCTCGACATGGTCAACTTCGGCGAACGCGACAGCGTCCCCGCGAAGTTCGCCAACCGAAACTTCTACGTGCACAACGAGCAAGTCACCCTCATGCGCACCAACCCGACAGAGTGCACCGAACTAGGCCGAATCCTCGCGGAGAAAATCAACACCTACCCCGCCCCCGTCACGGTGCTCCTCCCCCTCGGCGGCATCAGCGTCATCAGCGCCCCCGGCCAACCCTTCCACGACCCCGCCGCCGACAAAGCCCTTTTCCATTCCCTAAAAACTAACCTCCGCAAAGACATCCCCATCATCGAGTCAAAGGAAACCATCAACGACACCCCCTTCGCCCAACTCTGCGCCAACACCCTCATCGCAAAATTGTAGCACGAGCAATTTCGTGGGTCGGGTCTTTACGCCCGACATCAGAGCCCAATCCCGTGTCCTCCCCCGTAGGGGCGTGGCTCGCCCACGCCCGCCCCTGCCCCTCCGCCGTAACATCGAGTTCCAACCACCGCGCCCCCTCCCCAGCGCACCCCCGGTGGGTCGGGTCTTTACGCCCGACATCGGAGCCCAATCCCGTGTCCTCCCCCGTAGGGGCGTGGCTCGCCCACGCCCGCCCCTGCCCCA
>Ga0209390_10000509_pt1 | contig 77235 bp, 69 predicted proteins | sample BON01_FD_187212 | JGI IMG/M metagenome (GOLD analysis project Ga0209390, IMG submission 187212) | Freshwater microbial communities from Lake Bonney liftoff mats and glacier meltwater in Antarctica - BON-01 (SPAdes) (version 2) | ecosystem: Environmental > Aquatic > Freshwater > Ice > Glacier...
ATTTGGCAACCTTTTATGTTAAAATGCGCTAACATTGATTGGGGTAAAATAAGTGATATTATTCCTGTGTCCATCTGCTTTTTTTTGATGCAATGATAACTAAATCCCCACTTTTTTACGTTGTCCCCTTATTTTGATGCTCCAGCATTCTTTTATCCATATCATTTGTAACACCAGTGTAGTAACTGCCGTCAAAACATTTTAAGATATAAACACACGTATTTTTCATTCTTCTAATTTTATTGATTGTAAAAAGCAGTATAGCTTAGACCATTTAGTTATTGCGCATTATGTGCACAAAACGAAAACACAGTCTATCTGCTTTTAGCTTAATAATTAAATGCTGCTGCTGGCCTAAAAGCAGTCAGCTGAGCTTTGACTAAAACCAATATGGTTGAAGCCCTCACTTATATGATGCTTTTTATGGCTTAAAACTCACCCTACTTCTTTACCTTTTTTTCTTTAATCTTTTCCTTTTTGGCCGCTACCACTTCCTTTTTGTCTTCGGCAACTTCTTCTAAAGATTCTTTTTCCGTTTTGGTTTCTTTAATATCCGTTTTGATATTACTATTCTTGCTTGCCAATTTTTCCTTTGACTTCGCCATTTTGTTTTTGCTTTTAGTTAAGCTTTTAATTCTTTTCTTCTTGCCCTTTTCGTCAAATTTATCCAATTCCGTTTTTAGTGCAAGCGCTTGTTCTTTCTTTGCCGATGCTTTGGCAACGTTGGCATCAATAATTTTTTGATCATCCGTATTTTCAACGTTCATATCATTCATTTTTTCCTCTATTTTTTGATTGCTTTTTTCAAGTTTGTCAGCCTTTTTCTCCATCTTTCTTGCCTCTGATTTAAGGGCATCTATCTTTGCTGTTTCTGTAGCTTGCTTTCTAATTTGCTCAATGGTAACTTCATTAGCTGCCTTTTCCTCCTCCAGTTTAGCTATGCGTTTAACATTTTTATTGATACTCCTATTGAGTTTTTTGTTGGCAGAAGGCAATTTTTTAGCATCCTTATTCAACGTTTTTATACTGCTTGTTTTTCCTTTGCTATCAAAATTGGCAATATCCAATTCCATTGCTTTAATTTCTGATTCATTGCTTGCAATTTCTGATGCCTTATTTGATATATCCTTTTGATTTTCATCAATTTTCTCTTCACTTTTTCTAATCTCATTATCCTTTTTACCAATATCCTTGTTGAGTTGTTTAACTTCCTTTTCAGCTTCTTTTTTATCTTGCTCCAACACTTTTACCTCTTCCTTTACAATTAGCGCTCTTCTTTTAGCAATGGCTTCATTTAATTCTGCTTCATAAGCATTAATAAAATAGGTATAGGCAGGATTGGCTCCGGTTGCCTGATTTGTATAAATCCCCACTAAACATGCAGTATCAGAAACTGGGGAATATTTATAAAAGCATGAAAAAACCTCCTCTTTCATCGGCTTAAATTGAATGTTAGAACTATTATAAACAAAATTTCTATTGGGCGTAGCTTCTGTAATACCGCCATGTTTATTGATATAGGATTGCCAAATTTTTATACAATCCGTATAATTTAGGTAAACAATTCCCTCATTGGTGTGATATGTGCCTTTACCTAATGTGTCCGTTTTAACTTTTAGATTAGATGGTTGAGCAAAACTGTTTAGACCTAAAAAAGTAATGATTATGAGTAATATGTGTTTCATTGAATTGGTTTATAAAAATCGGTTTCCACTGTAAATACAAATAATGTTCCAAAGGTATAGTATAGTAGTTGTAATTTTAGTTTTATTAGCTGGCAAAAAAGCCCTTGGCAAGCTGTTGGCCCTAATTCTACGCCACTCCCTTCTAAAGCTTACAAAGGGTAGAGTCCTCCTGAATTAGGCCATGTTTACGCAGAGCCAGACATAGCAAAAATAGGTTTGTAGTTCCAATGAGGCTTTTCTTAAACCAAAAATAGGGGAAAATTTGGGTTTAAATTGCAATTTAATACCCACAAGGAGCAATCATGTTATTCATTTCTTAGATACAGTATAGCTCAAAATACTCTATAAAAGCAGGCATAAAAAAAGCCAGACAAATTTGTCTGGCTTTTTTTCAATATCAATAATTGATAACTAGTTAGCAGCTTTTTCTTCAATTTTAGCTTCAGTTTTATTAGTGTTAAACAACACTACAAATTTAGCTTTAGTTTTAGCAATTTTCAAGTTGTCTGATGTTTTCAAACCTTCTTTTTCCACAACATTTTTTTGTGCATCCATTTTCTCATACATCGCTTTTACCAAATTCCATTGGTCAGAAGTGTAATCGTCTTTGTGAAATACAGCTCTGTCATAAAAATTTTCGTAGATTGCCAAGGCATTTTCTGCAGTCATAAAGCTGTAGTCATTTTCATTAGCCATAATAATCCCAGGCCCGTAAAATTCAGTTATCATTTCAGGAGTCATAACAACAGAAACCGCAGCAGCCTCTGCATTCATTTTTTCCATGTTTGCTGCTTTCATCATTTCCCATCTGCTTACTGACTCTGTGTATTTAACTTTTCCAGATTCATCCATAGTGGCAGTGTCGATACTCATTGTAGCCATTGCATACTCTCCTTCGATTGAAGTCCATTGCTCTACTGTTACGTTCTCTAGATTAGATACTGAATCTAACCATGCGTTCAAATTGTCTAGTTCCACAGATTGCTCTGCTCCTTTGTTGCTGTTACAAGCTATAAAGCCTGCTGCAAGTACTGCTAATAAAATTAGTTTTTTCATTTTTTTAAATTGCTGCAAAAATAACCCTTTTAATTGATTTTGCAAGTTCTTTTTTATCGCCCCAATATACTATTAAAACAATGTACATCAGGGTTTTGAAAAATTTGTTATCACATAATAGGTCCAACATGATGATCCCGTGTTAAACTTTAAACCCTATTTTGTCCTAACATCAGTTTATTTGAAAAATTTATCAATTCACTTTCTAAAAGTTTAATAGCATATTGTTACATCAAGAATGTATTTTTGCGCTGTTTTGCCAAAAGGACTTATTATATTATTAATAGCTTTTTTCTTGATGGAAGAAATGCAGGCTCAAACAACAGCCCCTTCAGATTCGCTGTTGTTTGTAGCAAAAAAAGCAGCACAGTCAATGGATTATAAGGCATTGTTAAATTTGAAAGATAGTTTTGTTAAACCAACAGATAAACTAGCAGAATCTCAAAGACAGGTTGCCGCTAGACGAGATTTAATCAGTTATCAAGATTTGGGAACACATTATTCTCCTTTATTTAATTTAGTGGGACCAGTTGCCGTTAATCCAGGATTTACCAGTGGCAACAATGCCCTAAATTTCTACAAACTGGGCCCTGAAAAACAAAAATTCTATAAAGCATCCATGCCCTTTACCTCATTTAGGTATGCACAAGGTGGTCAGCGCTATATACAGTTTCAGGCTTTGCATACGCAAAATATCATTCCCACTTGGAATATTGCAGCAGGCATTAGCAGTTTTACAAATCAGGGTTATGGTCTAAGACAATTTCAATCACACAGAGCACCTTTTTTAAGTTCTCATTTCACTTTGCCAAACAATAGATTTAGAACCTTAGTTGCCATGAGTTGGCTGAACAGAACAGGGCAAGAAAGTGGCGGTTTGAGTACGGCTGAGTTTACCACCTTAGGTGGAACTGATACTTTTACTGCTGTCAGCAGATACCCCAAAGCTGCCAATGGTCCAGAAAGAAATGCATTGCCAATGGGATTATCCAATGCTTATGATACCGCAAAACTTACACATCATCGTTTATTATTTCAATATCATTTGGGTCAGAAAAAACAAGATACCATTGACAGTATTTATAAGGTAGATGCCTTATTTGCCATCGGCTATATTTTTGACTATCAAAGAGAACGGTGGATTTATCAAGATAACAATGGCGATTCTGCGTTTTATGGTAATTTTCAAAATGGTGCCCAATTTCAACAGAACCGAGATAGTCAATACTTTAGGGTTGTAAGCAATGAGTTTTACCTCAAAAAATTGCAGCGCAAAGCTACTGGTTTTGGGTTTGGTGGTAAGTTTGGACTTCAATTTTATCATTACAATCAAAACCAAACTGTTATTGTTAATGGAACAAACACTTATTTTGGTGGTAATTTAGAAGGGGTTGTAGCTGAAAAAATGCTGCTAACTGTTGATGCCACCTACTTTTTATCGGGATACAATCAAAACGACTATAGTTTAAATGCCAATATGGTTTATAAACAGAAATATTTTGCAGCCACCGCATTCTTAAACAGTGCCTTGAAAGAGCCATCCATAATTCAAAAGCAATTTAGCTCTCCTTATTACCAATACTTACGTTTTAATCTAAACAAGACCTTATCCAATAATTTGGGTTTGCACTTGCAACAAAGGAATGCCAAAAACCCTTTAGATTTAGTTGCGAACATCCAAAACATCAATAATTACATTTATTATGATGCCAGTTTTACCCCACAACAATTAAATAGTGCTGTGCAAATTATAACACTGCAATTATCCAAAACTTTTACTTACAAAACGCTGAATGCCAGCTTAGATGGCTTTATACAACAATCAGCTTCAAGTGCATTGCCTTTGCCAAAATGGGGCGGAAAATTAGATTTATATTACAAGAGGCCCCTTTTTGATAGTGCCTTAAATTTTAAAACGGGGATAGACATTTATACTTATTCAAGGCACAATGCCTATGGCTATAAACCAGTATTGCGTCAATTTTACACCAATAACCTACAACAATTAGGACAATATCCTTTGGTAGATTTATATGTGAGCGGAGAAATTAAAACATTGGTATTTTTTGTAAAAATGGAAAATGTGCTGAATGCCGTTACCAAAGTTGTGCCTTATTCTACCCAAAATTACCCCATACAAACCATGGCTTTTCGGGTTGGGTTACTTTGGGATTTTTATTTTTAGGAATTAATCTATAACTCTTTCCTCAGCCTAGCAACAGGTAAATCCATTTGCTCACGGTATTTAGCAACCGTTCTTCTAGCAATTGAATAACCCTTCTCTTTCAATAGATTCATTAAGGCTTCGTCTGGCAAAGGTTTTCTTTTGTTTTCCGCGCCAATGGCATTTTCCAATATTTTTTTCACTTCCTTGTTACTCACTTCCTCACCAGCACTGTTGGTGATGGCTTCTGAGAAAAAGAATTTTAAAGAAATAATTCCAAAGTCAGTTTGCACATATTTGCTATTGGCAACCCTAGAAATTGTAGAAATATCCATGTGTATTTCATCAGCAATATCTTTTAAAATCATAGGTCTTAACTTGGTTTCATCCCCATCATTAAAAAACTCTCTCTGCCTTTTAACAATGGCTTCCATAGTAGCCAATAAAGTATTTTGTCTTTGTTTTACAGAGTCGATAAACCATTTGGCCCCATCCAATTTCTGCTTGATATACTGGGCAGCGTCTTTTAAATTTTTATCTTCTTTAGATTTATCATACGCCTCTAGCGTTTCTTTGTATGACCTAGAAACCCTTAATTCAGGTGCATTTCTAGAGTTAAGCGATACTTGAATATCACCTTCTTCCTCATTGATAATAAAATCAGGGACAATATAATCAGATTTAATATTGGTAATACTGGTTTGCCCAGGACGTGGGTTAAGCCTCACTATTTCTTTCATAGCAGCTTTCAACTCATCCTCAGTTATTTTAAGACTTGCCAATATTTTTTTGTAATGCTTCTTGCTAAAAGCCTCCATGTAATTGTTGATAATCTCAAGAGCACAATCAATGGCTTTGTTATCTCCAGTATCTTTTTTATACAATTGTAGCAGCAAACATTCTTGCAAATTTCTTGCCCCAACACCAGGTGGGTCAAAGTTTTGAATTTTTATTAATACGCGCTCTAATTCGTCTTCCGTTGTGGTTATGTTTTCTTTAAAAGCCAAATCATTGACAATACTTGCCAAATCTCTTCTTAAATAACCATCCTCCTCAATTTGACCAATAAGATATAACGCCAATTCTTCATCCCTATCCTTCATTAATGAAGATTTAGCTTGACTACTTAAAAACTCATAAAAACTAATGGTTTCAGAAATGGGTATCTCTTTATTATCTTCTTCATTGTAATCCTCATTCAAATGAAAAGCCGCCCTATCATTGCCATCATCATTGCTAATATAATCTTCTATATTAATGTCTTTGTACGATTCTTCCTTTTCAAAATCATCAAATTCTTCGGTTTCATTTGACTTTATTTCCTGAATTTCTTCTTCAATTCCCTTTTCCAAAGCTGGATTATCCAACATTTCTTGGTCTAGTTTTTGTTCAAAATCTAGCGTATTCATCTGCAATAGCTTGATAAACTGTATCTGCTGGGGAGATAATTTTTGCGATAATTTTTGACTTAAACCTTGTTTCAGCATCTTGCTAATTTAACTTAATTTTGCACCACAAATTTACAACATGTATATCAAAGAATTATCAAAAAGCGTAGGAGAAATTTTAACCTTAAAAGGTTGGGTTGCAAATAAGAGAGAAAGCAAGGGCTTAGTTTTTATTATTTTAAGAGATGGCTCTGGTCAATGTCAATGCATTGTGGATGCTAACAATGTTGACAATCAGGTTTTTGCAGATGCCCAAAAGTTGACTTTAGAGAGCAGCTTAGAATTAACCGGTAAAGTAGTTAAAGATGAACGGCAAATGGGAGGGTATGAGATACATGTTACAACACTAAAAATTGTGCATATTGCAGAAGAATATCCCATCGCTAAAAAAGAACATGGTGTTGATTTTTTGATGGACAAAAGACATTTATGGCTGAGGAGTCAACGACAATGGGCCATTATGCGTGTAAGAAACAGCATAATTTTTGCCATTCATCAATTTTTCCAAAAGGAGGGTTTTGTTCAAATGGATGCACCTATTTTTACAGGCAATGCCTGCGAAGGAACAAGTAACTTATTTGAATCGGATTACTACGGAGACCCTGCATACTTATCTCAAAGCGGACAATTGTATGGCGAGGCCATGGCAATGGCAATGGGCAAAATTTATACTTTTGGTCCCACTTTCAGAGCAGAAAAAAGTAAAACCAGAAGACATTTAACCGAATTTTGGATGATAGAACCAGAAATGGCGTTCTATGACATTTTTCAAAACATGGACTTGATAGAGTCTTTTTTGCAGTTTGTGGTAAAACAAGTTATAGAAAATTGTCCAGATGAATTGGCCATTGTAGGAAGAGATATTGATAAATTAAAAAACTCCACTGGTGTTTTTCAACGTTTAACGTATGATGAGGCTGTGGCCATTATCATTGGTAAAGAAGCGGTGAACGGTAAATATACCCTTGCTGTTTTAGCAGAAGATTTGGCAAACAAGCAAAAGGAAAAAGACACTTTGTTAGCTGATATTGATGAAAGAGAAGCTAAAATTGCCATTCCCGGAATGAAAAAAGGAGAAGTTAATTTTAACAAAAATAAAATTGCCCTGCTTAAATCTGATTTGAAAGAAATAGAAGAAGATTTAAGAAATATTCCTGAATGGTTAAACTCTGCCAAAAACTTTAAATATGGCGAGGACTTTGGAGGTAGCGATGAAACAGTATTGACCAGAATGTTTGATGCACCAATTATGGTTTATGATTGGCCACATGCCGTAAAGGCATTTTATTTAAAACGCAATCCTGATAACAAGGCATTTGCCCGAGGCGTGGATGTATTAGCACCTGAAGGGTATGGTGAGATTGTAGGTGGCGGAGAACGTGAAACTGACGAACAGATGCTGCGCGAAAAAATTACAGAACACCAATTACCGATGGATGCATTTGAATGGTATTTAGATTTACGAAAATACGGTTCTGTCCCACACAGTGGTTTTGGTTTAGGCCTAGAAAGGTTGGTAGCATATATTTGTAAATTACCCCATGTAAGAGAAACTATACCCTTTCCAAGAATGTACGGTAGGTTGCTCCCTTAGGATTGAATAGCCTCTAAAGATTTCTCAGAATCAAAAGTAACTTTCCCTGTTTTGGTATCGTAAAATGCGGGTACCAAAACAAACTCTTGGCTAGCAACCTTTTGAGACAAATAAGAACTTTGCAGCAAGAGTTCATCTATAGAATTACTGACATTCTGTTTGATAACCGTATCCATTAATACCGGATTCTCAATAATTGTATCCCTGTCACAATTGCATGAAAGTATAGCCTTTTCTATTTTTTGACTGATGCTGCTAATTGAACCTTCATTAACGTTGTTGATTGCATAAGCAACAGCACCACAATTAGAGTGTCCTAAAACAACAATTAGCTTGGTACCAATTTTTTTACATGCCAATTCTATGCTACCCACAATTTCTTTGCTCATCACATTTCCTGCAATCCTAATTGATAAAATATCACCCAGTCCAGTGTCAAAAACAATATCAGGACTGGTTCTAGAATCTATACAGCTTAATACAACTGCCATAGGATTTTGGCTTTCAGAAGTTGCTCCAACTTGATACTGAAAATTCTTTTCTGTACGCTGACCTTCCACAAATCGATCATTTCCCTTTCTAAGAACCTTAAGTGCATCTTTTGCAGTCATATTTTCTTGCGATTCTTTATCCAAAACAATAGAAAACTGCATTACATCATCAATATTGTATTCCTTTTTTACACCAATAATATTTACCTGAATCCCTCTTGAAACAGAAACCGTTTCTTTAAAATCCTTTAAAAGCTCCAATACATCATGGTCTATATAATCACTTTTTACCGCATCAATCAATACTTTTGTGTTTTCTGGCAAATTCCATAAAACTTCTTTCAATGCCGCCTTATTTAAAAAAGAAACCTGTTCTGAAAGCTCAATTCTAATGGTTTTACCAATGTTTAATGTCTCCTTGTGAATTTGAAATGGATTGTTATAATTACTTTTTAATAAGAAAAATAAACTCACCGCCAATCCTATCATGATACCGACCAATAAATCTGTAAAAACGATGGCAACAATGGTTACCACAAAAGGTATAAACTGATCCATGCCCTTTTTGTACATATCCTTGAACAAGTCAATTTTTGCCAATTTATAACCAATAACCAAAAGAATAGCGGCTAAGGAGGACAGAGGAATAAGATTGATAATACTGCTCAAGAAAATAATGCTTACCAACAAAAGTATGCCATGCAGAACTGTAGACAATTTGGTTTGTGCCCCAGACTGAACATTTACAGAACTTCTAACAATAACAGATGTGATTGGAATTCCACCAACCAACCCCGAAAACATATTGCCAATACCTTGTGCCACCAACTCTCTATTTGAAGACGCTTCTCTTTTAAAAGGATCTATATTTTCAACAGCTTCCAAATTCAATAAGGTCTCAATAGACGCTATAATAGCAATGGTAATAGCAGAAACCCAAACCTGCATATTTCCTATTTGACTAAAATCAGGTAGGGTAATAATGGAATTGAAAGAATCAATGGGTGGTATTTGCACCAAATGTTTTGACCCTAAGTACAATTCCGGAAAAATATTCTTAAAAAGTATATTAATCAGTGCCGCCACTATAACAACTAACAAGGAGGCTGGAATAAACTTCAATTTTTTAAGTGGTGTTTTATCCCAACCAATTAAAATTGCCATGGACAAGACAGTAATAATTACTGCTCCATAACTAAAATAAGACCCAATATTGAGTAACTCAGAAAAGGTATTTTCTCCGTCTAATTGTAAAAATGCAAACTCTCCCTCTTGGTCTCTATCCAATCCAAAAGCATGGGGTATTTGCTTTAAAATTAAAATAATACCAATGGCCGCTAGCAAACCTTTGATAACGTTTGTGGGTACATAGTTGGCAATAAATCCCGTTTTAAATAAACCAGCTATCAACTGAATTAATCCAGCAATCATTACTGCTAACAAAAAAATATCAAAAGCCCCTAAGGTGGCTATAGCAGAAAGCACTACGGCCGTTAAACCAGCAGCGGGACCACTTACACTAACTTGAGAATCACTAATAAAACCGACAACTATACCACCTATTATTCCTGAAATAACTCCGGATAAAAGTGGTGCACCACTTGCCAAGGCCACCCCCAAACAAAGGGGCAGTGCTACTAAAAATACAACAATACTGGCAGGAAAATCGTGTTTTAACTTACTGAACATAAAATTTCTAAAAGATGCGAATATAACCGCATTTTTAATTTTTTGTTGTCAGGTAAATGTCATGGGATTATTAAAAACCCATTACAAAGAGTATAATCATAACTAAAATGTTTGCTACTTTTCTTAATATGGTTACCTCAATCGAAACTTCATGACTGAAGTGAGCGTCCCAGAAAAACAAGGACTAAACACCTTTATATCGCCTTAAGATAATTTTATCATTTCAAGATGAGTCCTCTCAGGAGATGACTATTCTCAAAATTGCCTCGTAAAAGGCCTATCCCGTCTTAGCCAGAAATAATTTTCTATGAAATAGGGCAGAAAAAAAATATGTGGTTTAGTAAATATTTTTTTTCACGCAGAGGCGCAAAGCGTTTATAAATGCCCATATGATTATATAGTTAATACTGCGATTGAAGAATGGGCGATTCACAGAAAGGTGTCCATCCATCCAGAAGCAATTCATTAGTTTTTCACACAAAAAAGCATTTAAATATTCAATCCCAACCTTGGAATCATGCTTATTCTAACTAAAAGCGTTTGCGTTTTTTCTTTACAGGGCTATCTCCACCGCGGTCTCTATCTTTTCTATCACCTCTGCTGTCATTGGTTCTGTCACCAACTCTAGTACTTGGTGGTCTTTCAGTGCGGTTGTTTCTATCCCCTCCAAAGCTTTTGCTGCGGTCGCCTCTATCAGCACCTCTATCACGGTCGCTTCTTTCTCGGTCTCCTCTATCTCTGCCACGTCCACGGTCTCTATCTCCACCGCCTCGGTTATTTCCACCTCTAAAACCACCACGGTCTCTGCGATCTCCGCCTCCACCACTGCGATTGCGGCCTCCGCCACCTCTTCTTCCATCTCCACCACCATCGCGGTCACTGGCTTTTTGGTTTAAATCTCCAGATGAATCTAAGTTTAATTTCTCTAATTCCATGTGAATCAATTTTTCAATCAATTCGTCTTTGCTAACCTCTTCAAAATGAGTTATCGCTGTTTTTACAATGGTTTTATCCAATTTAGTCTTAAACTCTTTGGCAGCAATGCCTTGCGCCCAGTTTTCTATTCTTATTGCGGCAATGTTATCCGTGTTTGGAATTTCAATTTGCTCAAAAGTAATGCCCAATTGTTTTTCAAATTGACGCAATTTGTAAGGCTCTCTAGCACTAATAAATGCAACAGAAATACCTTTCTTTCCAGCCCTTGCTGTTCTTCCACTTCTATGCGTGTAGTATGCGTTGTCATCTGGCAAGGTAAAATGAAAAACGTGTGTTAAATCATTCACATCAATTCCACGTGCTGCAACATCCGTTGCAATTAACACGTGCAAATCATGAGATTTAAACCTTTTCATTACGCGGTCTCTTTGTTGTTGAGACATGTCTCCGTGCAAAGCATCTGCTTTATAGCCTTTGCCCATCAACACTTCTGCCAAGTCTTGTGTATCCTGTCTTGTTCTACAAAAAACAAGTCCTCTCATATCTGGATTGATATCCAAAAACCTTGTGATGGCTTCTATTTTGTTAGATTGTTTTACGATGGCATATTGATGTTCAATATTTTTGTTAGCCTCATTGTTGACGTTTACTTTAGCCTCAACAGGGTTTTCCATGTATTTTTTTACAATCTTCTTAATTTCAGAAGGCATGGTAGCAGAAAATAACCAAGTATTTTTCTGATCACTTGTAAAACTCAAAATAGTATCTAACTCATCTTTGAAACCCATGTTCAGCATTTCATCCGCCTCATCCAATACCAAATATTTTACTTGGTCTAGTTTAATGGCTTTGCGCTCCACCAAGTCAATTAACCTACCTGGTGTGGCAATAATAACATGTTGTGGGTTTCTTAGTGCTCTAATTTGATTGGTAATAGCGGCACCACCATACACAGCCAATACATTTACTTTGTCCATGTATTTGGAGTATTTTTCTAGTTGTTCAGCAATTTGCTGACCCAACTCTCTAGTAGGTGCTAGAACCAATGCTTGTGTAGCATTATTTTGAGGGTCAATCAGCTCTAGGAGCGGAAGACCAAAAGCGGCAGTTTTGCCGGTGCCCGTTTGTGCCAAACCAATAAAATCATGGTCGCCTTCTAATAGAATCGGGATAGCTTGAGTCTGAATTTCTGTAGGCGTTTCAAATCCTAATTCAGAAAGAGCCTTCAAGATATCCTCAGAAAGCCCTAATGTTTTAAATGTTGTCAAAGAAATATTTATTTTTTAATCGGTCTGCAAAGGTAATACTTTTATAGCAGAATAATTTTAAATGTTTGGAAGGGGGTTTTTGAAGGAAATTGGGGGTAGGATGCACCTATTATTATTTCACAATTTTCAGAGAATCATTGCTGTATGCAATGCGTAGAACGCGTTCCGCTAACTCTACGAAGAGAGAGTTTTACACTAAACGCCTTGAGGGTTATTGCGCACGGAGCATAGTAATCTATTACTCTTGGTCTACCGGGTTTATGCCATTTGGAAAACCCGAAGAGCCGAAAATTTGCAAAATTTTCTGTTTCGTAACACTCCATTAAAGTATATTTTTGCACCATGAAGAATGAAACTATTACAAAATGGTTTTTAGTAATTGGCAAAATAGAAGGTTATAGCTATTTGGTTTTATTATTTATTGCGATGCCTTTAAAGTATTATTTAGACACCCCTGAATGGGTGCGACCGGTGGGCACACTACATGGTGTATTGTTTGTGAGTTTCATACTATTATTGGCATTAATGTTTTTTATAGTGAAACTTTCTTTCAAAAATTCGGTTTTTTCTTTTCTCTTGTCTTTAGTGCCTTTTGGCACTTTCTTCTTGAAAAAATTGTTAGAGGAGCAGGGGTTGAAAAATGATAGGTTTTAGGCACTTTAAAGACTCTGATTGGGGAAAATTGAACATCTCGACCTTAGAATCTTAATCCCATTATTTACATACCCCTACTTTTCCTTAATAAAAAGTAGGCATTCCGAAGCAATTTCGGGACAAGACCATATTTTATTATAACCGCTCCACTTTAAAATTGGATAAATGTCGGTGATTTCTGTGAGCCCGCTCACCGAACTTCCTCCATTTATAACCAATTTTATGCGCTACTCAGTTAACACTATTCAAGGGTCGGTTAGAATTGCTTACGGCAATTCATTGATTTGAGGGAATTTTATAATAATGAAGCAGGACTATTACTATAATCCTCAATCCTTCATCTCCACCAACCTATCATTGTCCATATCATGTTCATAGACCTTTTTGCTGATTGTATCAATGTAAAGCCACTTTTCAACGGTAAATTTATCATCATCCTGCGTTCCTATCTCTACAGAAATATAAGGCTTTCCATCACGCTCGGTATAATTGGTTTGATACTCAAAAGTGCTTTTGCCAGTGGTGTTAGCCATGAAAAGCTTTCTGGTAATTTTCTCAATCTTTTTATCTGCCCAAGCTGGATGAACAACGGCTACTTTAGGGGGAATTTCAGTTTGCGTTTGCACTGGCTGTTCTGAAATTTCGTTATCGGGTGGAATACTCAAACTATCTTGTCTATCCCTAAACTCATCCAATTCAGCTGTATTGCTATTGCACGCATTCAGGGTCAACATGATTGCACAACATATTCCAGTATAAATTAACAGTCTATTCATTTTATTTACAGTCATGGATTAGTCAACATTATCATGCAAATAGCTATTGCCTGGACGCAAAGTAACCGTTCTGCTTTCTTCCACATCCTCTGAAAGGTTTAGTTTAGAAACCTCTTGTGGGTTCATATTTTCTTCTAAATCTACCCCTTTTCGCAAATATGCTGGGGTGTTGTATAAATCTCCATTGTCCCTTTTCACTCCTTGATTGTTCTCAAAAACACGTTCTCTTTCTTGATATTTGCGTTCTTGATTTTCAAACATATTGGTTTGTGCAGGTGTGTTTGTATCATTCAGTTCCGCTTCATCGGTAATTTCATCCTCATCAAAATTAATTTCAATGCCTTTATTTTCAGAAACATCACCCAAAATAGACTGTGGCTCCGTTCCTCCAAATCCTGTTGCAATAATGGTTACAGACAGTTCATCACCCATATTTACATCATGGCAAAGTCCAAATTTCAACATGGCATTTTGTCCACTTTCTTCTTGGAAAAATTGATTGATTACTTTTACCTCTCTACTGAATGGCTCACTGGTTCCATAAGATATATTTACCAATATGTGTTTGGCTCCGTCAATGCGGGTTTCATTCAATAAAGGAGACTCCAAAGCTTTGCGAGCTGCCTCTTCTGCACGGTTATCTCCCACGGCAACACCTGTTCCCATAATGGCTCTACCACTATTGAGTATGGCGGTTCTAACATCTTTAAAATCCACGTTCATTTTACCGGGAACTGTTATTATCTCTGCTATGCCTTTGGCAGCGGTACATAGAATATCATCGGCTTTAGAAAAAGCTTCAGAAATTCTCAAATCCCCAAAAATTTCAATAATCCTATCATTTGAAATAATTAACAGCGCATCCACAAAGGGTTTTAGTTCTTCAATACCTTCTTGTGCCTGGCGAATACGCACGGGGCCTTCTTCTTCAAAAGGTGTGGTAACAATCCCAACCGTTAAAATATCCAAATCTTTGGCAACTTTAGCAATAACGGGTGCAGCACCCGTTCCTGTTCCACCACCCATACCAGCAGTTACAAAAACCATTTTGGTATTGTGTGCCAACATTTCTTGTACCAATCTCACACTTTCTTCAGCCGCCTTTCTTCCTACCTCTGGATTAGAGCCTGCGCCCAAGCCTTCTGAAATATTGGTACCTAGCTGTATTTTGTTGGGGATGGGACTCATTTCCAATGCCTGTGCATCGGTATTGCAGATAATAAAATCTACACCCACTATGCCCTCCTTGAACATGTGGTTTACGGCATTTCCACCGCCACCACCAACACCCAATACTTTAATGATATTGGATGTTTCTTTTGGTAAATCTACTCTAAAGTTTGCCATGTTAATTTCTTTTTTTATGTTAAAATATTATCCTTGATAATCTGTTAAATCATCATCCTTAAACCAATCTTTTATGGTGCCCATACCTGGTAACATACTGGTAAAAGGTTTTGATTTTTCCTTATCTTTTTTCTTTACTTCTGGTTTGTTGTTTTCAAATGCACTGCTTCCATTTTCAATGCCTTTTAGCACTAAACCAATACCGGTTGCATACATGGGACTTTTCACCTCTTCTACCATTCCTTTAGCCAAATGTTGGTGTGGCAAACCAATGTTTACTTCCAATCCTGTATTAAATTCTAATAACTGGCTAACATTTTTCAACTGGGCACCACCACCGGTAAGCATAATTCCACAATGCAATCTATCTTTATATCCTGACGCATAAATTTCATCATCAACCAATGCAAACATTTCTTCCATTCTGGCATGAATAACCTTTGCCAGGTTCTTAACAAAAATTTCTTTTGGCTTTCTGTTACCCACTCCAGGAATAACAACTACCTCATTTTCTTTGCAACTTTCTGGCAAAGCACAACCAAATTTAGTTTTCAGTTTTTCCGCTTGCTTTTCTAATAGACTAAAAGCTTCCATAATGTCTTGGGTAATAACATCACCCCCAAAAGGAATGACAGCAGTATGCCTAATTTTCCCCCCTTGGAATATAGCAATGTCAGATGTACCACCACCAATGTCCAACAAACAAACGCCTGCTTGCATTTCTTCATCTTCTAAAACTGCGCAAGAAGAGGCAATGGGTTCAACAATTAAATCAGCCACTTCCAAACCTGCCTTTTCTACACATCTTTTTATATTTTTAGCAGCAACAATTTGTCCTGTTACAATGTGATAAACACCTTCTAATTTTATACCTGTTCTGCCAACCGGGTCAGATATTCCACGTTCATTATCAACCATGTATTCTTGTGGCAAAACGTGTATAATGGTACTTCCGGGGTCAACTGCCAAACGATACATATCTGCTTGTAATTGATCCAATTCTGCCTGAGAAATCTCTAAGTCACCATCGGTTCTAATTAAAGTACCTGTATGCTGCAAACTTTTAATATGATGCCCAGCAATGCCTACATGCACCGTTCTAATGTTTATTTTAGAATTTTGTGTTGCCAAAGCCACGGCTTTTTCAATTGCCTCGGTCGTTTTACTGATATTTGCAACAACCCCACGAGAAACACCCCCTAAAGATGGTACTTTTCCCATACCCAAAACATTTAATTTACCGTTCTCATTTAATTGACCAACGATTGCACATATTTTGGTAGTTCCAATATCAAGACCTACAATTATTTCGTTTTTATTCTGCATACAATTTTCTAATTTTTTTCTGTTACTATTTGGTTACTATACTTTACATTAATCGTCTTATACTTGTCCCAGCCTACCTTTGGTAAGATAGTGGTAACAAAAATTTTCAGATTTTCAAACTTTTCTGTTAGGTTATTTGCATTACCCATTACAATTGTAAAACTTCCTACTTTAGGAATCAAGTGAATGTCCTTATTTTTATCTACATACAACTGTTCAGTGAACTGTTTCCAAAACACTTCTTGCTCCACAAAACTGGCGATAGCAAAAACATCTTGGGCTATTTGGGTCTTTAAAGTATCCTGTGGATTAACTTTTTCTTGAATATTTCCGTTAACAACCACAACCCTTGCCGAAGTTCCTGTTTGTGCCGCAAATTTAAAACCTCCTTTATCAATGTAATAATGCGTTTGATATTGATTGATAACCCTTACAATGGGTTGTCTTTGGGTAATCACACACTTCAATTTCCCTGACAAATCTTGAAAAACCTCTGCTCTTTTTATATATGGGTTTTTCTCTAACACCTGCTCACAATAAGCCTTTGAAAAGTTTTTATTTTCTAAGATAGTGTCCACCCTTTGGTGAATATCCGCATCCGTTAAAAAATTAATATTATTGGGCAAGGACTTAATTTCAATTAATATACTGCCCACTGGGTTTTCTGTCTTGGGTTTTCTAAAAATGAGAAATAAACAAAGCACCAACACCAAACTTCCCAAAGTCCATGTTACCAACTTAGAAACCGCAAATGGCTTTTTTTCTTTTTTAATTTGTGGCTGGTTGCTCATCGTAAATTGTTTTTATGGGACTCACTAACCTATCTATATCTCCTGCACCTGCTATTATCAAAAGCTTTGGCATTGTTGCCTTGACAAAATCCAAAACCGCTTCTTTCTCAATAATGGCGCTATCAACGCAGGTTACACTTTCTAAAAGCATTTCGCTACTTACGCCTTCAATGGGCAATTCTCTGGCAGGGTATATGGGCAATATTCGCAGGGTTTCTACTGCCGAGAGGCTTTTGCTGAAGGCTGCTGCAAAATCTCTAGTTCTGCTGTACAAATGTGGTTGAAACAACAGCGTTATATCCTGTTTTGGATAAAGTGTTCTAACCGCTTTTATCAAGGCATCAAGTTCACTTGGATGATGCGCATAATCGTCAATAACAATAAACTCATCATTTTTAATGGCATACTCAAATCTTCGCTTAACTCCTTTAAAACTGCCAATACTTTTCTTTATTTCTTCAAAACCCAAACCTGCTTGTAAACAAGCTGATGCTGCAGCCACAGCATTCTCAATATTATGCAAACCCGGCAATCCTGCCTCTATATTTTTTATACTTTCTTCCTTAAAATGCCAATCAAAATATTGTGCGCCCTCTGCAATTTTTACATCACTAAAATATGAATTGGCAGTGGAATTACTTCCATAAATGATAAAATCTTTTAAGTTTGGATTGGAAATCTTGGCATTCTCATTCACAATCAGAGAGCCATTGGCAGGCATTTGATTGGCAAAGGCTTGAAAGGATTGTTCTATGGCTTCATTACTTCCGTAAATGTCTAAATGATCGGCATCCGTAGAAGTTATTACCGCAATATTGGGATGCAAATGCAAAAACGAACGGTCAAATTCATCCGCCTCCGTAACCAAAATTACTTTACCATCAATGGTTTTGCCTGATGATTTGGCAATGTAATTGGAATTAAAACTGGTGCTAACACCACCCAAAATTCCTATCATTTGATAGCCACAATTGTAAATAATATGAGCAATTAATGAACTGGTAGTAGTTTTTCCATGCGTTCCAGCCACGGCAATTGTAAAATGATTTGCAGATATTAAACCTAACAAAGCAGCACGCTTTATCAAGGCATGTCCTTGTTGCTCCAAATACTTTTTAATCACAGAATCCAATGGAATAGCAGGCGTATATACCACTAAAACAGCCTCACTTGGCTTTGAAAAAACAGTGAGAATTTGGTCTATTTCATCCTGAAAAGTAATTTGGATACCTTCTGCAATTAATGCGTCTGTTATTGCCGAAGGTGTTTTATCATAGCCATAAACCTTTACATTTTGTTGGTTTAGATAGCGCGCCAAAGCACTCATCCCTATCCCTCCAACACCTATAAAATAAGCATGCGCTATGTCCTTCAATTGCTTCATTTAGGGTTCACAATATCTTCAATAATACTTACAATATCTTGCACAGCGTTGGGCTTTGCCATGGCTACAATATTTTTGCTCAGCTTTTCTCTGTAATCTTCATGCTCCCAAAGCTCTAAACAATTCTCCACCAAACTGCCAGAAATTTCATTGTCTGGAATTAAAACTACTGCATTTTTTCTAACCAATTCCGCAGCATTTCTCGTTTGATGGTCTTCTGCAACATTAGGAGAAGGCACTAAAATACAGGGCTTACCAATACAGCATAACTCGGAAATGGAGATAGCTCCTGCGCGAGAAATTATTATATCTGCCAAGCTATACACCTCATTCATTTCTTGGATAAATGTTTGAACGTGCATTCCTGGTAACTGAGTTGTGGTGTTATAATTTTTTCCTGTTTGCCAAATAATTTGAAACCCTTTTTGCAGCAAATATTTACAATTATTTTCAACGGCAATGTTAATAGACCGCGCACCCAAACTGCCACCAATAAATAGTAAAACTGGTTTATTTTCTTCTAAATCATACTTTTTGTAAAGGGCAGTATTTCTTTCAATGGGTTGTGTAATTTGCTCGCGCACTGGATTTCCAGTTAAATGCAATAAAGGTTCTGGAAAAAACCTTTCCATCCGCTCATAAGCCACGCAAATAGCATTGGCACTTTTTCCTAATAGTTTATTGGTAACTCCAGCATATCCATTTTGTTCTTGCAAAAGTGTCGGAATACCTATTGATTGCGCTCTTTTTACGATTGCAGCACTGGCATAACCCCCAACGCCAATAACAATTTCAGGTTTTTTCTCTCTCAATATTTTATTGCTCAGCAATAAACTTTTGAAAATTTTAAATGGCAAGTTCCAGTTTTTCAACAGTTGCTTCCTTTGAATACCACTCATCGGAAGACCCGTTATTTGATAACCCGCTTGGGGTACTTTTTCCATCTCCATGCGCCCAATTGCACCCACAAAATGTATATGGCATTGCGGATACCGTTTTTTTATTTCATCGGCTATGGCCAATGCAGGAAAAATATGTCCACCTGTGCCACCACCAGCAATTATTACACTATGCATTGCTCACCTCCTTTTTATTGTTTGACGAAGAATCTCCATTTTCTCCATCATCTATATATTTACTTACCGACAAAATAGCACCAAAAGCTATACTGTTAAAGACAATAGAAGTACCTCCCCATGAAACCAAGGGCAATGTTAGACCTGTAACTGGCAACAAACTGACGGCAACCCCCATGTGAATGAAGGCTTGGATACAAAGGAAAAAACCAAGCCCCACGGCTAGCAATGCACCAAAAGCTTTAGGGCTTTTTATAACAATTCGTATCGTCCTGAAAAGAATAACTAAGTATGCCAAAATAATACTGATACCGCCAATTAACCCGTACTCTTCTATCATAAAAGCAAACATAAAATCACTATAACTGTGCGGCAGAAAAACACGTTGTGTACTGTTACCGGGCCCTTTACCCACTAAACCTCCTGTAGAAACTGCAATTTTTGCCTGAACAACCTGTACGGCATCTTCCTGGGTATCGTCAAAATAATTTTCTATTCTGGCTTTCCACGTTGGAACACGTGTTCCTTTAGCCCAACCATCAATGTTCACATTCATTAAGAAAATAACCCCTATTACCGCCACTAAAATTCCAGATCCAAACAAAATACCCAAATATTTAAGACTTATGCGTCCTATGAACAACAACAAAAAACAGGTGGCAAATAATACCAATGCAGTACTTAAATTTTCTGGGGCAATGAACAAACACATGACGACAATACAAGCCAAAATAGGTGCTAAAGTTTTAAGTTCATTAACCTTATCTTGATGCTTGGAAAGATATCGAGCGATAAACATTATTAAACTCACTTTTGCCAAATCTGAGGTTTGAAAAGTAATACCCAAAAGGGTTAAACGCCTTTGTGCATCATTGGTATCATCGCCAATTGCCAAAGTAATAGGCAGCAATATGAAGGAGAGAATTAGCAAAAGTTGCGCAATGCGCGAGAAGTATCGGTAATCCATCATCTGGCAGAAATACATTACCAAAAAACCAAAAATAATAAACACAGAATGTCTGAGCAAATAATATTCCGTATCACCGCCTCTTTTGGCAAATGCCAATGAGCCCGTGGCACTATAAACCCCAGCAACACCCATAAGGGAGAGGAAAATAATGCAAATCCATAATACTGGATCACCTTTAAAATATTTGCTAATTACATTCATTATAAACTTTTTACGGCAGCTTTAAATTGTCTTCCTCTATCTTCATAGCTGTCAAACAAATCAAAACTTGCACAAGCGGGAGAAAGCAAAACTGCATCTCCTTTTGTTGCCAACTTATAAGCCGCATCAACCGCTTCTTTGGCTGATGTAGTATTTACAATGAGTTCAACATCACCACCAAATGCCTGATGAATTTTTAAATTATCTACCCCAAGGCAAATAATTATTTTTACTTTTTCTTTAACCAAATCTTTGATTAAAGCGTAATCATTGCCCTTGTCAACGCCACCTGCAATCCAAATTAGTGGTTTATCCATACTCTCCAGCGCATACCAAACTGAATTAACATTGGTTGCCTTGCTGTCGTTAATGTATTCCACCCCGTTGATTGTTGCCACTTCTTCAAGCCTATGCTCAATGTTTTCAAAATGCATCAGGCTATTTCTAATAACCTCATCTTTAATGTTTAGCACATTTCCCATAATAGCAGCTGCCATGCCATTGTAGGTATTGTGCATACCTCTAAGTCCTAATTGTTGTATGTTCATATCAAATATTTTTTGGTTGTTTTTGTTAATTGTTAATTGTCCATTTTCATTGCAAGCTCCATCTGCTAAATGCTGATGCAAGGAAAAAGGAATTTGTTTTGCCTTTATATTTTTAGGCATGTATTGATGCGTTAATTCATCATCTTGACTCAAAATTAATACGTCCTTCTCATCTTGATTTTGGGTAATTCTAAATTTGGAGGCAGCATAGTTTTCTACTTTATAATTATACCTATCCAAATGGTCTGGCGTAATATTGGTAATGATGGCAATGCTGGGTTTAAAATTATAGCAATTGTCTAACTGAAAGCTGCTTATTTCTAAAACGTAATAGTCATAATCCTTTTCTGCTACCAAGGCTGCAAAACTTTTACCAATATTCCCTCCTAAAGCCACATCCAAACCTGCATTTTTCAAAATCTCAAAGCACATGGTGGCTGTTGTTGTTTTACCATTGGTACCCGTTATTGCTATAATCTTTCCATTGCTATGATTGGCTGCAAACTCAATTTCCGAAATGGTTTTAATCCCTTTTGTTATAATGGCTTTGATAATGTCTGCCTTGTCTGGAATACCAGGGCTCTTTACAATGAAATCAGCCGCAAGAACTTTTTCACTGGAATGTCCATTTTCTTCAAAGTCAATATCATTATGCCTTAGCACTTCTTTATGCTTTTCTGCAATACCTTTTGCATCCGAAACAAAAACATCATGGCCTAGCATTTTGCCAAGCACTGCTGCACCTGTTCCAGATTCTCCTGCACCCAATATGACTAGCTTCTTACTCAATTTTTATCTTAATTTTAAAGTGACTAATGTTAAAATGGCCAGCATAATACCCACAATCCAAAAACGAGCTACTATTTTTGGTTCAGGAATGCCCTGCTTTTGATAATGATGGTGCAAAGGCGACATGAGAAATACTCTTCTGCCCTCTCCATACTTTCTCTTGGTGTATTTAAAATAACTTACCTGTATCATGACCGATAAATTTTCAACCAAAAATATTCCGCACAAAACAGGAATTAACAACTCCTTACGCACCACAATGGCAAATACTGCTATAATCCCCCCCAAAGTTAAACTGCCTGTATCGCCCATAAAAACTTGTGCAGGAAATACGTTGTACCACAAAAAGCCCACACAAGCCCCCACAAACGCACCGGCAAAAATGGCGAGCTCGCCTAAATGAGGTATGTAAAGAATATTAAGGTAATTGGCAAAAATAAATGAGCCAGATAAGTAGCCTAAAAGCCCTAAGGTTATTCCAATAATGGCGCTTGTACCTGCAGCCAAGCCATCCATTCCATCCGTTAGGTTTGCGCCATTGCTAACAGCAATGATGATTAAAGAAATGAGTATGATAAACGGAATCCAAGCATATTTTTGATAATTATCTCCTGCAATACAAATAATTTTTGCGTAGTCAAACTCAGCTGATTTTAAAAATGGCACATTGGTTTTGATGGATTTTTCATCTCTAATATAAACCACGTCATTTTTTTCAGTAACCTTAGTATATTGTGGATTTTGCAATACTTCCTGAGTAGCATTCCGCTCCAAAACCCTTGTTCTGGTTACAATGGAAGGATGCCAAAACATGGTTGCTCCAACCACAATGCCCAAAACCAATTGTCCAACAATTTTGTACCTACCAGAAAGTCCTTCCTTGTCTTTTCTGAATACTTTTATATAATCGTCTAAAAAACCAATAAGGCCCAACCATACTGTGGTAACCAGCATAAGAACAACATAGATATTGAATAACCTTGCAAAAATTATAGTTGGAATTACGATGGCAGCAATAATGATTAAACCTCCCATAGTTGGTGTGCCTTGTTTTGCTTTTTCACCTTCAATACCCAAATCTCTAATAGATTCGCCAATTTGCCTATCTTTCAGCATATTGATCAATCGTTTACCAAAAACCAATGAAATAAGCAATGACAAAATAGTGGCAGCTGCCGCTCGAACGGAAATGTATTGAAACACGCCCATCCCCGGCACATGAAGGTTTTGTAGATATTCTGCTAGGTAGTATAACATATTCTTATTTTTCTAGTTGATTAAATGCTTTCTCTAAAATATCTCTGTCATCAAAAGGATGTTTAACGCCCATTATTTCTTGATAATCTTCATGTCCCTTACCTGCAATGAGTATAATATCTCCAGATTTTGCCATGCTTACAGCCGTAAAAATTGCTTGTTCTCTGGCAGTAATACTGATAGATTTCTTTTTTAATTCTGCAGGAATCCCCACCTCAATGTCTTTAATAATATCCTCGGGATTTTCATTGCGTGGATTATCAGAGGTAATTATTACCCTATCAGACAGTGTCGCAGCGGCTTTGCCCATTTCTGGACGCTTTTCTTTATCCCTATTTCCACCGCAACCAAATACTGTAAAAAGTTGTTCGTTTCTTGTTCGAATTCCATTGGTACTATTCAAAGTATTAATCAAAGCATCAGGAGTATGTGCATAATCAATAATACCAATGATGCCCGTTTTGGATTTCATCAATTCAAACCTGCCTTTTACTCTGCCAACCGTGCTAAGAGCGGTTATAATTTGCTCCGTATCTTCTTCTAAAAGAAAAGCAACACCATAAACCAACAATAAATTAGAGGCATTAAATTTTCCAGTTAACCGGTACCAGGCTTCCTTTTCATTGATAGAAAGCAACATGCCCTCTAAGTCCATTTCAATAATTTTACCCTTAAAGTCAGCTGGATTACTCATGGCGTAATAAAACTTGGCAGCCCTGGTATTTTGAAGCATTATTGCTCCATTTTTATCATCTTTATTACTAATGCAAAAGGCGGTAGAAGACAATTCGTCAAATAATTTTTTCTTGGCATCTCTATATGCTGCCAATGTTTTGTGATAATCTAAATGATCATGAGAAAGATTAGTAAAACCAGCAATTGCCACCTCAACACCACTCATTCTCTCTTGCACAATAGCATGGCTGCTCGCCTCCATAAAGCAAAATTGACAACCCTTTAACACCATTTTTGCCATCATTTCTTGCAGTGCAATGGAATTAGGTGTTGTATGTGTTGACTTAATAACCTCCTTATCAATCCTTACCTCAACGGTTGAAATCAAGCCACATACATATCCCAAATTGGTAAAAAGCTCATGCAATAAAGTGGCACAAGTAGTTTTTCCATTGGTGCCAGTTATAGCAACCACTTTCATATTTTCAGAAGGATTATTGTAAAAATGAGCTGCTATTAGCCCTAAAGATTTGGCAACATTTTCAACTTTAATAAATACAACGCCTTCTTGCTTTCCACTATAGTTATTGCACAAAATAAATTTTGCTCCAGCCTCAATGGCTTTATCAATAAACTGATGCCCGTCCACTTGGGTCCCCGGAACGGCTGCATATAAAAAACCTCTATGCACCGCACGGCTGTCAAGGGTCAAGCCGTTTACATTGCTGTTAGAAGCTCCAACCATTTCATAGCTTCCAATATTTTTTAGTAGATTTTCTAAAGTCATGGTGCTAATCTAATGGTTATGTTAGAGCCCTTTGTAAATCCAGTATTAGGGGTTAATGATTGTGAAACTACTTTACCATAGCCCACGACAAGCACCTTTAATCCCCTATTTTCTAAAATATAAACAGCATCTCTCAGTCCCCAACCAATAACACTGGGGATTCTGTTTTTTGATGGAACTTTCTCTGTAAACTCAATGGCTAGTCCCTTTCTAGATGTTGACGACCAATCTGGCCAAGAATCTTTATCGGTATGGGAACTTATACCTAATTGATTCAATACTTTTCTTGCTTCTGCTGTATAACCGCCACTCACCCAAGGCACTTGCGCCATTTCTTCTTTTACTTGTATAGGCTGCACAAAAGCGCCCGATGCGTAAACCTTATCCGCAATTTCTCTAAAAACAGGACCTGCAATTAAACCGCCATAGTAAATGCCATACGAAGGTCTACTAACCACCACATAACAAGTATATTTAGGCTTTTCAGCTGGAAAATAACCACAAAAACTAGCGGTGTGCGTATTTTTACTGTAAGTTCCATTAATTATAGCTTGCGATGTTCCTGTTTTTCCAGCCACTTTTAGTCCCAAATCTTTCAAGTTGGTTGCTGTACCCCTCTCTACCACTCCTTCTAAAAGCTGCTTCAGTTCTTTAACGGTTGATTTTGAACAAACCGATTTTTCTATAACCTCTGGTTTGTAGGTAACCACTTTTTTGTCAGCATCATTTATACTGCTGACAATATAGGGTTTCATCATTTTACCATCATTGGCAATGGCGTTATAAAAAGCAGCTATTTGAAGTGGTGTTACCATCATTTCATAACCTATAGACATCCATGGAAGCGTGGTTGCATACCAATCTTTTTCCCCAGGGTATTTAATCCTTGGTGTGGCTTCTCCCATAATCTCAAAACCAAAATTTTTGCCAAAATGGGCTTTTTCTACATGCTCCAAATATTTTTTTGGGTTTTTGCTATAAGCTGCATAAACAGCTTTAGAAGTTCCAACATTGGAGGACAATTCAAAGCATCGTTGCAGGGTTTGAAATTTTGTAGTGGGTTTACTAGCATCAATCATTTTTTGATTAAAAAATGAAGTTTCACCCCATTCTGTATCGATGCTGTCTGTTAATTTTATCTTATTGTCTTCTAGCATCGCCATAAATGAAACCAGCTTGAAAGTACTGCCAGGATCGGTTGCCTCGCCTATAGCATAATTATAAGTTTCGGTATATGAGCCATCTTCTTGTCTTTGTAAATTTGCCAACGCTTTTATCGCCCCAGTTTCTACTTCCAATAAAATTACGGTTCCATGGTGTGCATTGCTACTCATCAGTGTCTTGTAGAGTGCATCCTCTGCCACATCTTGCAGCTCAACATCCAAGGTTGTATGAATGTCTAAGCCATCTTTAGGCTCAATACTATTTATATCATCTAAAGGTCGCCAAACACCACCATACATTTTCTCCTCTAAACGTTTTCCATTTACCCCACCCAAAATACTATCAAAACTTCCTTCAATGCCAACATGGTAAGTGGGCCTGCTAAAACCTATTGTCCTTGCCGCCAAGAGACCATAGGGTTGAGAGCGCTTGCTTTTTTCCTCGAGCACCAAACCGCCCTTATACTTACCCAAATTAAAAATGGGGCATTTCTCCAACTTTTTAGCCACTTGGTAGCTCACATTTCGACTAATTTTGTAATAGCGTTGCCCCTCTGAACGCACTTTTCTAAGTGTTTTTCTCCATTCTTGTTCAGATTTTGTTCCAATATACTGACTTAGAAAAAAAGCAACACTATCCACTTTTTCTTCAAAAAGTTGCTTGGTTATTCCAGAGGCTTTACTGTCCCAAAACACATCATATCTGGGCAATGAAGTTGCCAAAAGCTCTCCATTGGCAGCGTAAATATTTCCTCTAGAAGCTTCCACTTCATGGTAGCGTATGCGTTGTACTTCACTTGCATTTGCCCATTTTTCTGTTTCAAAAAATTGCAAATCGATAATTTTACCAATAATGGCAATTGCAAAAACAATAAGTACTGCAAAGGATATATAAACCCGGGTTAATATGGATTTTTTTACATTCAATCTTCTTTTGTAATGATATATGGAGGGGTTCTTAATTCTTTGATGCCATTTTTATTCAAAGTTTTGGCAATCTCACTGGCTTTGGTCTTTTTAGCCAATTCGGCTTTCAAACTCACATACTCGGCTTGCTGTTCTTTTAGATCAGTTTGAGTATCTTTAATATGCCTTAAAGTTTTGATGTGATAGTGCGCATTGGCAATGTACAAAATAACCAAAGCCACACATACCGCCACATAAGGCAAGTAGCCAGAAACCTTTTCTTTATCAGTATGCAACCACATAGAAATGCGTTGAGAAAAGGCAATACCTGTTGGCTTTTCTGTTGACTGCGGTTTTTGTTGCGGTGTATTACTCATTGCTTTACCCTTACTGCTATCCTTAATTTGGCACTCCTAGCCCTGCTGTTGATGGCTATTTCTGCATCTGTTGCCGTAATTGGCTTTCTTTCTATTTCTATAAATGGTCGCAATACATTACCATAAAAATCCTTTTGTATCTTGCCTTCAATATTTCCGCTTTGTAACCAACGTTTCACCAATCTATCTTCTAATGAATGATAGCTCATAATCACAACCCGGCCATCCACAGCCACGCAATCTTCTAATTGCTCTAAAAAATATTTTAATGCTTCCAACTCTTGGTTAATATGTATTCTAAAAGCTTGAAATACCCTGGCCAAATAGCTGTTCAACTTGTGCTTTGGAGCAAAAGGTGTGCATACTTGTGCCAAATCTTTTGTGGTATTTAAGGGCAATGCTGCCAGGATTGCCTTTGCCAATGAACGGGCATTTTTTATCTCGCCATAAGCACTCAATATGTGAATCAATGTTCGCTCATCCACCTTTTCAAGCCAATCTTTAACAGACTCGCCCGTTTCTTTATTCATCCGCATATCCAAAGGCCCTTCTTGCATAAAAGCAAACCCCCTTTGTTTTTCATCAATTTGGTAGGACGAAATGCCCAAATCAGCCAACACACCATCTACCGGAGCTGCTTTAAAATAGGTTAAATAGTTTTTTATGTATTTAAAATTGGCTTTAATCAACAATAATTGCTTGCTTTCAAAGGCTTGAGCAATGGCATCCTCATCTTGGTCAAAGGCATATAACATACCTTTATCACCTAAGACTTCCATAATTTTTTTGCTGTGTCCGCCACCACCAAAAGTTGCATCCACATACTTTCCGTTCGGCTTAATAGCTAATCCATTCATGCACTCTTCCAGCATCACGGGTATGTGATAAGCACTAGTCATTACTCGGGTTGATTAATTTATTGGGTGAATTTCCAAGGAGCGTTTCAGCCATTGCTGCAAAATCTTCTGAATTGGTATTGAGCTCAGCTTCATAAGTTGATTTATCCCAAATCTCAATTTTTTTGCCGTAAGCACTCACTACGGCATCCGCTTTCAAACCAGCATATTCCATTAATTTTTTAGGAATTAAAACACGTCCAGCACTGTCTATAGAAACAATGTTGGCCCCATTGTTAAAAACACGAATAAACTGGCGCGCTGCACGGTTAAATTCATTGAGGGTTTCTAATTTTTCAATTTCCAATTCCCAATCAGTGCGCGTATAAAGCACTAAACACTTTTCAAACCCGCGATTGACGACCATGGCTGCGGCATGCTCATCAGAAATTTGCGTACGCAATTTAGTAGGCAAGCTCAGCCTGCCTTTATTATCTAACTTACATTCAAATTCACCTATATAACTTGCCACAATAGAAAATGGTTTTTTTAATTGACTTCAAAACTAAATCAAAATTTCCCACTTTCTACCACTTTCCCCCACTTTTTTGCATATTTTATCCACGAAGTGGATAAATACCTATAAAACAAGGCATTAAAACAGCTATTTCAATATTGTATATTTACTTGGGTTTTTATAGGTAAGTATTTTTTTAGGGAATGCACTATTGGGGTTTCTTTAAATATTTATATTTTTATTAAAAGCAATTGGAATTAGCATCATTCCTTTTTGGGGTCTTCGCCTCAGGTCACGATGTACTCTTAATTCCGCAAGTGTGTCTTATAAATTGGTTCAATGTGTTGATAATATTATGATTGATATACTTTCGGTTTCCCTTATTTTATTGGTGTTAATAATATTTATCAATGAAAATTTTACAATCAAAACCTATTAATGCCTTTGGCGGAATAAATTTTGTTTATCAGAGTTTTTTTCCCTGGTTGGTCTTCCCTGACCAACCAGCCATAATGTTTGCACTGGGCGAAAAGAAATATATTTAAAAACCTCAAAAAATCTTTAAATTTGTATAGCTAAAAAATGTTGTCTTACAGCCCATATAAAACCATAAAAACCTGCCCATCATTTGGTAGTGTAATGGATAAACGCTCTTACACCGCACCTAATACCGATTATAAGTATGGGTTTAATGGTAAAGAGCAAGATAAGGATCACGAAGGAATGGGTGGCGGGGGTTCAACTTATGATTATGGGTTTAGAATTTATAATCCAAATTTAGGGAGATTTTTGAGTGTAGATCCATTAACCGCTTCTTTTCCACTTTTAACGCCATATCAATTTGCTTCAAATACACCTATAAGTGCAATTGACTTGGATGGATTAGAAGCAAAAATTGCAATTTATGGAGCTGGAATTAAAAGAGCGGCTGATGGTACAATAAAAGAAAAAAGCCATGAGAATCAATTTAAAAGTGAAGCTGATAAAGATGTAAAAGCAAAAAATGCCACTGAGTCCATAGCCGTTCATACTGGCACCAAACTGGTTGAAACGCTCGTTGAAAAAAGCTCTACAGATGGAAGCATTGAATATTTATCTATTGCAAGTCATGCTGGGTCTATGGGTATTATTTTGGACAACGGACAATATGGATTAGAGGTTGTTGGTCATCCAAATACAGCAAACTGGGTAAATAGTCAAGGAGAAACTTACAATTCAACAACTATTTCTGACATTGCAAATAATTCAGATATTAAATGGGCTAGTAATGCTTTAGTTGTTTTTGCGGGTTGTAATTCTGGTAAAACGAATAGTTCTAATGGTCCAATTTATTCCGTAGCAGAAGATTTTACTGAAAAAACTGGAGTAGCAACTATTGGGGCATCGGGATACACAGCTCCAATAGGAACTGATGGGGCTAGAAAAGCAGACCAAGAATTTCGATTGTTTTATAAAGATGAGAATGGGGTTATGCAACAAATGTCACTTGGCAAAGAGTTAAATCAAACCGCCATTGACAATGCAAAAAATAAAGTAAATGAAATTGCTAAAAAAGTAGAAGAGCAGAGCAAAACACCAGCACCAGCACCTGAAACTCCTCAAGATACAACAGGCACTAATTAATAAAAATGAATTTAAAAATAACTGTATTTATCGCGATTATTGTTTTTATTGCATGTACTGCTAGAAAACCAGTTGTAAGTAAATATTCCAATTCATTTGAGAACTATATCAAAAATTACAAGCCACTTTATCATTATAAGGGGGATACATTTGTGATACCTAGATTTAATTTAGTTGATGACAGTATTAATAAAATATTGTTTAAATGTGCTGCAAATAAAGATTTTACATTAATAAAATATGCGGCAGCCGTAATTTCAATACAGCATTGTGTATTAACAAAGTATTCGGATGAATTTATTATTAGTGATGGGTTAATGGTTGAAAATAATGGTTTTATTGAATTAGTTAGAGTTTTTCTAAACGTTGAAAATAATGGTGCAAAGTACAATTCAATAAATTACTTCCCTAATTTTCTAGGTGAGACAGTTTTTCAAATCAGAAATAATTTAGATAAATCGGATCTTAATTATCTAAATGAAATTATTGAAAAGTCTGATTTATGTGAATAGTTTATTTTCATTGTACGTTGTGAATTTGCTTTTCCTCTGGTTGGTCTTCCGCGACCTACCAGCCGTAATGTATGCCTAGGCAAAAGAAACAGCTTGAAAATTCTCTCTAGAATCATTAAATTTGCTTAATAAAAATGTTGCAATATTCCGCATATAATTCCTTAAAACTATCGCCATCATTTGGGAGTGTAATGGATAAACGTACCTACACCGCCCCTAATACCGATTACAAGTATGGGTTTAATGGGAAAGAGCAAGATTTAGAGACATTTGAAGGAGCAATTGCTTTTGAGTCGAGAATATTTGACTCACGAATAGGCAGGTTTTTTAGCCTTGACCCTCGTACCCGCGAATATCCATGGCAAACACCCTACGCATATTATAAAAACTCTCCAATATCTGTTTTAGATATAAAGGGAGAGGGAGGTGTTTATGATGCAGAAGTTATGGAGGGAAAATCGCTTGAAGAAAACATAGCACAATCAAGTAGTGGCAGTAATAATATTGTTCCAAGCTCTGGAAATAATTCTAATTCTTCTAGTCAAAATTCAGATAAACAGAATGATATGAGTGTAAATGATACAGATCCAGTTAAGGAGTCATTTGCTAATGCTTACAGCACTAATGTGGTTGGATCATTAACAACAAGGGTAGTTGAAAATAAAGAATCATTTTTTCAACGTGATTTAGAAGACTACCTTGATACTAAACTAGTTGGAGATAAGGGAGTTTATACTGGTCGCACCGCAATGGTTTCAGCTGTAGCTTCTCAATATGTTGACCAAGAAGGGCTTAACGAATGGATGGATTCGCCTTACGGTTCATACACTGATACGTATAAAAGGGTAGTGTCTAATAACCCAGCAATACCAGGGAGTGGAGAAACTGCCGTCATGGATTTTCTTATTTTTAAAACTCAAGATGCGGTTTATGAAGAACAAGGAAAAGGCGAGAATAAGGTAAAAGTAAAAGTACAGGATGAAGAATTTATAATAATAACATTTCAAATTACAGTAATTCCAATATTATGATTTTAAAAAAACTTTCCTTCCTATTTATTTGCGTTTTTTTACTGACGATGAAGTCAAATGCTCAAGTGCCAGCAAATACCTTTATTACCTGCTTAAATCATATGGTGCAAAATGACACCTTGTTTAAGAATGATGACAATTATAATTTGTTAATAACAAACGACAGTTTTACTTCAATGGACTTTGTTGTTCCTCAAAACATATCAAAACGCTTTAAATTCTTAAAAAGGAATGAGATTTTTTTTCATAGGGTTTTATACTATTTATATATTGACTCTTTTAGTGTTTCTAAAGAAAATATCTATTTACGCTTAAAATCGGTAAATGTAAATTCCGATTTTTCTAATTCTAGAATTGAAGCAATCGAATACACATATTGCGCATTAAGTGATGAATTTAACATTAAGTTGAAATGGAGTAAGTGAGCTATGGTGCATTTCCACTTTTTTCCACTGGTTGGTGGCGGAAGGCCAGTGAAAAAAAAACTACCTTCTATAAATAACATAGGATACCGAATCCTCTAAAGTTAATTCTCCAAATTTATTGCACAAGGTATTTTTTACTTTTATTGTCATATCCTGAGCAGAGTCGACATAGGGTATAGTTATTAAGACAATATGATGCCCCGGATAATCTTGCCTAACAGGATATTTACATTCTTCCCCATTTAAGGTTGCTTCAATTTTAGCTTTAAACTGTGGTGGTTCAGCGTAAACAAAACTTATTCCTGTTGAGTGGTTAATAGAAATTGTATCGGATTCATTGTCCAAAAGCACAGATTTGCTAATTGCTTGTCCATGAGCCTCCATCACTTCATTATTTTTGTTGTATATAATATGATAAAATGTATTATCCTCAAAGTCTACCTCCCTGTAAGAAGTTACATTTCCCATTGAATCATAAGAAATAACAGGGCCAGTAAAGTTTGGAATGTATAGAATAGATGTGCCTGATAACTTCAGTTTTCCATTAGGATAAAAGTAATTTTCAAATAAATACCGTTTATGATTTTTGTCATATTTTCTAACCAATATGAGTAGACTATCTTTATCAAATTCTTTTTCAAATATCCACTCTGGTGGTATATTTTTTCTTTTAGCATTAAGCTGATCTATTAGATTGGGTGATTTTTTTGTTGGACATTGATTACAAGAAAAAGCTAAAATTATAAAACTAAGATATAGAAAACTTTTTACCATTTTTTTAGGATTTTTAACTTTTTTTTTGTGGTATTAGTGGTAGTATTCTTTTTTCTACAATTCTCACAATTGCATTTATCACTATTTTTCACTCCTTCTTTCTTCTTCTTATTAGCCTCTTGAAGTTCTTTTTACTTTTGCTTTTTCTCATTTTCCTCTGATGCTTTATTTGTTTCTTCTGCTACCACCTGTGAAAGAGCTGATACTTTCTTGGCAGCTGAACCTGTTGCGGGAGCTTTCCCCCCTTTTACACCTCCTGCAGCAGCCATTAATAAATCAGCCTCTGTTATGTCAGCTTGTGGATCTTTCGTTTTAGTTTTTGTCGGACTCGCACCACCATCTTCAGAAGTTAGATGAACTCCTCCAGGAATTGCAGCGTCACCACTTCCTGCTTCAATATCTCCTAACTTAGGTATTCCTTGGACTATAGGGTGCCTTGTATAAACAGGCTCTTTCCCCAGAACTGTGCCAGTATTTCGATATTTAATCGTACCATCCTCCTCAACCGTAACCTCTACATTGGTAAAAGTATTATAAAATGCATAATGAAAGTCATCACTTCCTTCAGCAACCTCTGCTTGTTTGCTGAAATTATTAGATAAAGGCTCACTAATTTTTATTTGAGTTTCACCAGTTCTTTTGTTAATTATTGTAAATGTTACATATTCATCTTTTCCATCAGGATCCACGTAAATCATTGGTGAATTCCCAATTCCTAAATATGGGCTATTTCCCGCTTTACTTCGCATCATTGGATCTACACTCATCCACCTCCCCAATCTACTATCATAAATCCTTGCTCCAAAGTCATAACTATTACCAGCACCTTGGGTTTCATCATCCCTTTCCTGTCCATTAAACCCATACTTATAATCCTTATTGGGTGCGGTAAAAGTACGGTTATCCATTACACTTCCAAATGATGAGTTGGTTTTTAAGGGGTTATATGAGTATGGAGATGACATTTTATTTACACAAAAATACATACTTTTTAAAGGATTTTCAAGCTGTTTATTTTTGCATAGGCAAACATTATGGCTGGTTGGTCGCGGAAGACCAACCAGAGGAAAACGAAGCATTTCGTTAGGAGGAAGCAACACCAACCAAGGAAAAATCAACACGTTTGATACACTACCATAAAAGACCCTTAGCTGTATTTAATGAATATCTCACATCATATTCTTTAAACGATAAAATCATCATATCCATTACCCCTTTAAGCTTTTGAAACTTATACTTATCTACTTTTATAAAAATCGGTGAATCTAAGTTGACACATGTTTTATTGAGATCAATACATAACTCAAAGGCCGTCCTTTCCCCTTGCAAATAAGTGATATCAACATGAGTAATATCATCCCAATCTATAAGGTACAACTTATTTTTAAAGTATACCTTTAACCCTTCTTCATTTAACGATAAACTACAATTAGAACCTACTCTGTAATACTTGGCATAAAAAGGTGAAATTAATAAAAATATCAAACTTATTAATAGCATAATATTAGTCCTACAGATGAATGGGATTATCATGACAGGAAGTACTAATAATACTACAATTGAAAAATTTAAATAATTGACCTTTTTTATTCTGTCTTTACTAACTAAATCTAGAGTTCCCTTGATTTTAAGGCCACTTTTATTATACTTTTTCATCCTTTTTTTTACCTTCTCTTTTACCTTTCTTTTTTTGTTTCTTTTCCATCTCTTCATTAAACACTTTTCCTGCTTTTTCAATATCTTCTTTATTACCAGTGTATGTCCCATCACCATTACCTCTAACCCTCACTTTTGGCAATGTTGTATAGGCTTGGTCATCATCTTTTTTTAGTTTATCAATTAGTGCTTGACCAACTGCTACAGACAAATCAACAGCGGACGAAGCAACAGAGCCACCTAACCCTGGATATAGTCTTACTTGATTTAGTAGGTATCTACCTGTACTATTCCACCCTGGTTGAAACGATTTACCTATTGCCGTTGTGTTTAACTTCCCTGCTAGATAACCTCCCGCACCAAAAGAAGCGGCTGTAATAAATCCACTTACAGCTGCCTTTTTATAATTATAACTCTTTAGATCTAAAACATCCTCACCTTTGAACCCTTTGTCAACAGCTTGATCAACTAAATCAGTAGCCGCTCCTATTCCGCCTGCACCAGCAAGCCCAGCTGCACCAAAAGGCATAGCAGCAACAGCAGCTCCAGTTGCTGCACCAAGACCTATTTTTGCCCATGTTTTTCCATCCTTAAAATCAAGTTCACCAGCGACAGCCAATTTAACTGTAGTTGCAACTGCACCCACAGCAGCTCCAATCACAATATGCCAAAACTCTCCTTTTTCATCTTTAGCTATAATTGGGCTATTTGCACCAAAATGATATGGGGAAAATGCAATGTTTTGGTTTATGTGAGCCTTGGGGTCAACACTTAAAAAGACTCCCAACCTACTATCATAAATCCTTGCACCAAAGTCATAAGAATTACCTTCTCCTTTGGTTTCATTATCCCTTTCCATTCCATTAAACCCAAACTTATAATCCGTATTGGGTGCGGTGTAGGTGCGTTTATCCATTACACTTCCAAATGATGACCAGAGTTTTAAAGGGTTATATGGGTTGGAGAGAAGCATTTTTATAGAGCAAATGTAAGGATTATTTAATACTTTGGGCTGGTTGGTCACAGAATACCAACCAGAAGAAAAATTTTATTCCAAGACACCTGTGACTTCTCCTTTTTTATTATGAAGTTTAATATAGAGAATACTATCACTCTTATATAAATTAGTCTGCTTCAACATTCCATTCTTATAAAAAAAATAAGTTAAGCCATTAAACACTCCATTTGAATAGTTTAACATTGCTTTTACCTGCTGGGTATCATTGGAGCTCTTGTAAAATGAATATGAAACACCATGTAATTTACCCTTCGAATAATTTTCCACTTTTTTTATAGACTTGTTGTCCTTATAAAAAAAGATAGCTTGAATAATAGTATCATTAAAATATCTTTCTACCTTTAAAATTCTGGAATACTTTTTTTTACATACATCAAACGGTTTAAATAAAGTTGAATCCATAAAACTGGAAACTGGAGTCTTTTGAATTCTTCTTTGATAGTATGTGAATACACTTAACATTGGCGTATCTTGCATGTAGATTTCCGACTTAATTACTTTTTTCCCCTTATAAATTAACTTTAACGAGTCATTATCAGTATTTATAAATATTTCAGAGTCATCATTGGTTTGATATACTTTTTTGAAATTATTTAAAGTTGCATGTTTTTCGCTTGGAATTAAAATTCTACCACTTTTACATGAAGTAAAAATCACAAATAGTAATAATATCAGTTTTATATTTTTCTTCATTCTCATATCAATATTTTTTTCCTTGGTTGGTGTTGCTTCCTCCTAACGAAATGCTTCGTTTTCCTCTGGTTGGTCTTCCGCGACCAACCAGCCATAATGTTTGCCTCTGCAAAAATAAACAGCTTGAAAATCCTTTAAAAATACTGTATTTTGTTATAAAATTGACCCTATGGAAAAATAAGTTGTTTTATCATATTGACACTAAATATTTCCAACATATTCTATTGGAACATGTTTTATTATAAATTTACCAATCTCTAGATTTTTATATATTTTGCCTTTAAATTGAACATTTCCAAATCTATCTACATATAGAATTAATTTTCCAAATTTTCTATAAATTACGCACTTAATCTTTAAATCTAAAGATCTACTATTACTAATGGATGAATCTTTATTTTGAATCAAACTATTTATATATTTCTCCCATTCGGGATTATTACTTGGTTTTTTTATTACTACTTTCAAATCGCTACGCTTTTTAACTAGTTTAGCTTTGGTTGCAAATGGATATGCAACTACAAAATCTATAATATAAATCTTAACTCTGGTAATATTTTGAGTGCTACTATTAAGGTTAAGACTGATTAATGTCAATAATATCGTTAAATACCTCATTTTTTCTTTTCTTTTCTTGATTTCGGTTTGTCAGTGGATTTTGTAGGGTCATCATTTTTTACGGTTCCAGTAGGTGCATCATGGTTTGTGCGAATATCCTCACCTAATATTTCGGCAGCCTTATTTTCATAATCTTTTATGACCCTAGCTTCTTCCTTGTTATCATAATTATCATCAACAGTTCCCATATCCTTCAGATATTGGTCATTCTTAAAGGTTTCTTGCTCCCAATGTGCTAATTCATGAAATAAAAGTAATGCAGCAGATATACTTGCCTTAGTTGAGGTTTTTCCATCACTTGACCAATTCTTAAATTTAGCTCCTGTTCCTGTCCAACTAATCGTTTTATTTTTGGGATTGTATTTATCACTATTACCCTTTTTTATGTTAATGACTTCTTCCTTAGAGGTTTTGGCTTTTTCTATCAAACCATTAATATCTGCCTTATTATTAACAATATAGTCTAAAGAATTAATCGCCTTATTAAGAAACTTACTATTACCTGTATATGGTGTGCCATAATCCCATGATTTCTTTTTTTCAAATATTCGAGCAATTCCTCTTTTCTCTTTATACCAAATTCTAATGACATCGCCTTCCTTATCTACATAAATAAAAGGATTATTACCTAAACAGCTATAAGGACTTAAAGATTCATTACTTACGGGATCCAGATTAAACCTTCTTCCCAATCTTCCATCATATTGCCAAAATTCTGCGGTATATGAATTACCATTTCCAGCAACCTCATCATACCTTTCCATACCATTAAACCCATACTTGTAATCGGTGTTAGGGGCGGTGTAAGAGCGTTTATCCATTACACTCCCAAAGGAATAGTAAATATTTGTATTTAAAAACTTAGATATAACTTGCACAACTATACTTCAAATATATTCATTTTTTTGCATTTTCAAGCGTTTTTTGACCCATTTTGTGGTGCAAAATAGTCAATTCTTCATCCAAACTCCCGATGTACATCGGGAGGCTTAATTGGACGTATCTATAAAATTATTTTGAACCTGGAGCATGCCCGCTTACTTTTCTAACTAAATTTTCTTCCAAACCTAATCTAAGCATCGTTGTTATTGCTGTTCTGCGCATACTGTGGCTGCTAAAATGGTCGCAGAAACGGTAGGGTTTTCCGTTTTGTTTTTTAATATTTACTGGTTTGCCTCTGCGCATTCTTTGTTTTGGGTATTCATGTGTCCATTCTGCCTTTTCCATCATTTTTTTTATGCGTGTATTAAAAATAATATTATTTGGCACCGGTAGCAAAAAACTACTGCGTCCCTTATACTTTTGAAGAATGGCTACTGCATAATCTGGTAACATTACACGTGTTTTGGTATGCGTTTTTTGAGAAGTTACCGCCAAATAATGCTTGCCATTAAACCGTTCCCAATTGCTGCTTTTTAATTTATCTAAATCTGAATAACGCAATGCAACAGTACACCCAAAAACAAATAAATCTTTGGTTTGCCTTAAGTATCTGTTTAAACTGTCGTCAAAGTCTTTATGGTGAATTAAAAAATTTAGTTGCTCTGGTTCTAAAGTAACAATAGGAATATCTTCTTTTGGGGCGTTAAAAAACTTATGAAATGGTCCAGTATCAATCGCTTTTTCATTGGTAACCCTCCCGATGTTTTAAAATCGGGATGAAAAAGGTTCTTATCATTTTAAAATTATGGCCCACATAGTTATCAAAGTGGCCCAATTCTTTATATTGAAAGTCGGAAAAATCATTGTAAAATTTTTTCCAATATCTTTTTTGCTCTAAACTCATAACATTTAGGCTGCGAAGTGATTACGATGTACATCGCAATGCAGGGCGGAGGGAATAGGTTGTCTTTTTAAATCAATTATAAATTTATTTATTTTTAAACCTTAAAATTTTTTCTTTATTGAATAAAATCCCTTTATTTGTGATATGAAAGGATTTAAAGTTTTTATCGCAGCAATGGTTATAGGAGGGTTATTGCAGTCTTGCAGCACCATGGAAATTACCCAAAGTAGATATGGAAATGGGATAGGAATTGCTTTTGACAATGGCAAAGATGTTAATGAACATGATGCCGACCATTTCAGAAACCGCAAATCTGATGAGGCGAACCATAAAAAATGGATGCAACAAGCTGTTGCAGTGCAGTCAAGGCAAACTGTTATTCAAACAACACCTGATTTAGAATTTGAAAACCTTTTATCGGAAGCCATCCCAGCAAGAGAAAATATAGCTATTGACGGCAGTATCATTAAATCAAAAGATGATCCAAACACTTTTATGAATGCCAAAACCGCCCTAGACTTAAATCAACCCATTGATGTGGCTAAAAATGAAGCAAACCCTGTTAATGCGGAAAAAACTACTGGAAGCACCTCTAATTTGGGTTATTTAGGCGGTATATTAATTATTGTGGGTCTAATATTTTTTCTTTTAGGCTATCCTGTTGCTATTACTTTGGTGGCTTTGGGGGTTCTGTTGGTTGTGTTGGCTTATTTCTTGGGCTAGCTTGCACTCCAAAAAGCAAAAAATGCGTGAGAAAAGCCCAAATGACTATTACTATTTTAATGAGCAAGGGCTTTTAGTTTTTACAGAAAAATATCATAAAGAACGGGGCTATTGTTGCAAAAGTGGCTGTAAACATTGCCCTTATGGCTTCAATCAAAAAAATAAATAATGCGCTATTCCCTTATTTTTTGCAGTATTCTGATTTGGCTTTCCTGCAATTCAAACAATACCCATAATTCCATAAACCTAGAAGCCTTGGATTGGCAAGAAGATAGCAATAGCTACGCCTCTAATTTTGCCATTCAACGCTATACGGAACATACGCGGATACTGGTTTTTAAAGATAAAAACAGGAAAGATACCTTAGGCAAACTTTATAAAGGGCATTTTCAAAATATTCCTTTGGATTATGTTTTACTAAACGGGCAAAAATTAGCATGTCTATCATCTGTTTACGCGGGTTTTGTGGATGCTATCAATGCCGCTCAGCAAATTGGCTATGTTGATGAAACTGATTTTATCTACTCAAAACGGCTTCGCAGTTTAATTGATAGCGGTAAAATTAAAGAATGTGGCACGGAGAGCGATTTGAATTTTGAGGTTTTGGCCCAACAGAAGCCCCTGGTTTTTACTTATGAAATTGATGGGCAGGGCAATTCTGTTATAGAGCGGATGAAGAAGTTGAAAATACCTTTTTTAATTTGCAATGACTTTCGGGAAAACCATCCATTAGGTAGGGCGGAGTGGCTTAAAGTATTTGGTGTTATTTGTAATCAACAACACGTAGCAGGGCAGTTATTTGACGAAATAGTTTCGCACTATGAAAGCACGCTTTACTTTTGCCAAGAAAATATCAAAACAAAACCTACCGTATTTTCTGGAGCTATGTTTGGTGGCAACTGGAATGTTAGTGGCGGCAACACTTTTATTGCCCAATTCATCAAACATGCAGGGGGTACTTATATATTTGAAGATGATAATATAGATGGCAATAAATTAATGACGTTTGAGAATTTTTATATCCGATGTAAGGATGCGGATGTCTGGATAAACCCCAATCATTATCATACTTTACAAGAAATTAAATCAGAAGATAATCGCTACGCCTTGTTCAAAGCATTTAAAAATAAGCGTGTTTATAATAACAATCGGCTCATCAATCAATATGGCGGAAATGCCTATTGGGAAATGGGCGTTGTTAGACCCGATATTGTTTTAAAGGATTTGCTAATCTGCATGCATCCTTACTTTTTTGAAAACGAAAACCCCATATTTTACAAGCATCTTGATTAAAACAATTGTAATATTTGGGCTTTTAACGGTTTTACTTTTTACATTCGATGTACTTTTTGGCAATGGAACTTTCCTTTTCAATCAGACAGATAGTTTCCTAATATTTCAGCAATTTAGATTACCCCGTGCATTATCAGCTTTAGCCGCAGGTGGTATGCTTTCGGTTTCAGGATTGTTAATGCAAAATGTTTTTAAAAACCCATTGGCTGGGCCTGATGTTTTAGGCATTAGCCAAGGTGCAGCATTGATGGTGGCACTTACACTGTTAGCAGGTGTGGGCTTTGGGGGTATTATTTTGGCGGCTTGTTTAGGGGCTTTCTTTTATTTGCTTTTATTAGTTTGGGCAAGCAAATACATCAAATCAAGTATCACCTTATTATTGATTGGGGTAATGGGTGGTTTTATTATTTCAGCCATTATCAGCACCTTGCAAGTAATCAGTCAAGCTGAGGCGCTAAAATCTTATGTTATTTGGAGCATGGGTAGTTTTAGTAAGGTTGAAGCTATTTATGCTTGGATTATTTTTGCCTTTGCACCCTTCATTCTTTTTTTTAGCATGTATTTTTCCAAAGCCTTTGACACCTTGTTATTAGGCAATCAAAAAGCGCAACTTTTAGGTATCAATAGCCAAAAGGTATTTTTTATTGCGATTATAATTACTGCAATTGCCACAGGTGTTTCTACAGCCTTTTGTGGACCCATTGCCTTTGTTGGTTTGGCAGCACCCCATTTATGTAAATGGTTTCTTAAAACCTATAAACACCAATGGTTAATCCCTGTATCTTTTTTTGTCGGAGCATCCATGGCATTACTAGCAGATATCTTATCTGGTGGTATAATAGGGGGTTTTGTATTGCCATTAAATGCAACTTTGAGCATTTTAGCAGCCCCTGTTATTATTTATGTAATTGTTAAAAAAACGCTATGATTAAGTTAAAGGAGATAGGCGTTTCATTAAGCAAACAAGTAATTTTAGAAGCCATAAATTTTAGCTTTGCAGACCGTGGATTGTACATTATTATAGGCAACAATGGCTCAGGCAAAACCACTTTACTCAAAACTATGTGCGGTATTTACAAGCCCACTTTGGGTTTGGTGCAATATCAAAATAAAGACATACATCAACTCAATCATTTTGAACGCAGCACAATGATAAGCTATACGGATAACCCTTTTCCGCTACCGGCATTTATAAACTTGACAGATTACATCCAACTGGGATTAGATAATCAAGATGATGTAGAGGGTGTTTTAGATGCCATAAAAATTGGTCATTTACGCAATAAACCTGTTTTAGAAATGAGCCGTGGGCAACAGCAAAAAGCCATGTTGGCAAAATTATTTTATCAAGACAATCCTATATGGCTGATGGATGAACCAACCAACTATTTAGATTATCCCTCTATTTTAAATTTTTGGGAACAAATACAAAAAAAGGCAAAGGAAAAATTAATAATTTGCACCATACATAACCCAGAAGAGGCTATTAAACAAGATGCCCAAATATTGATTCTTAAAAATAAATCATTGCATCCTTTAAATAACAAGGTAGGGCTATCAGAAATTATAGGGCATTTAACGGAATAGCATTGGCTTGGTGATACGGTCAGCTGCTTGCGCCTTCAGGGTCTCGCTGTGCGAAGAACCCAAAGTGGAAAACAAGCTTAGGTTTTTAGCGCACTTGCTTTACTGAGCCATTACTTTTCGTGGCTACGATGTGTGCTTACGCAGCTTAGCTAACAATTAATTTTGGTGTAAAATATCAACTAATTGCTGTAAACCCATTACTAAGTGCTGTAAATCCATAACTAAGAGGTGTAAACCCATTAATAATTACTGTAAATACATTACTAAGAGCTGTAAGTCCATTACTAAGAGGTGCAAACCCATTACTAATTGCTGTAAATTTATAACTAAGAGGTGTAAACCTATTACTAATTCCTGTAAGTCCATTTCTAAGAGGTGTAAGCCCATTACTAATTGCTGTAAATACATAACTAAGCGGTGGAAAGCATTAGAACGATGGTGTCAGATATCATAGCATTTCTATGGTTGATTTGCGTAAATCCTTTAGCACAAAAGGTCTTTAATAATTTTTATATTGTATTTTATTTTATAAAAGAGTAAATTTATATTGTAAACCATGTCCAGCTATTAAGAACTTTACAAATATGCTAGTGCTAATTTCTATTATAATCAAGAGGATACGTTTGGCTTTTTATCTCATTTTTCCGATTAACAAGCTGTGTTTTGTCGTAAACTTATAACATTTTGGCTGCGAGGTGTCCCGAAGTACTTCGGGAACACCCCGCAGGGATAGAGTTACACAGTTTAATTTATAGTCTCAACTTTTTATTACGGTAAAAATAAAAAAGGTGTCAGGCAGAAAAGCCTGACACCTTCGTGAATATTTTAATTATCGATCCAAAAAATATGTTCTTATCTTTTTTTATTCAATTGATATCTTGCTCCCGTAACAAAAAGATAACCAGAATTGGTGTTACTTACTTTTAAAACACGTGGCAAATCAACGGCTTTGTGCGTAGCTGTTTCATAATTATAAGCGATAACCATACTTTCTACAAGCGCACTACCGTACAGACCACTAAATTGCCCAAACAGATGAAATTTTGTGTTGCATTGATAAGTATATTCTAAGCCAAATTTAAACTGACTGGTTAATTCTTGTGTTGGACTAGCACCTAGCGTATACTTGATGTCAACTGGTTCACCATCTTGCCAAGTATTCCCTGTTTTAGTTTGAAAGCCTAAAGAATCTACATTGTAAAAATCTTTTTCAATAATTTTGGCAAAATAAGATCTATAACAAAGGTTAATACCAAAATGATAGGTAACTGCGCTTTTTTTAACCTTAAACAATTGTTTTTTAGCTATTATAGCCACATTATAGCAATTTTGACTGATGGTTAAATAGTTTTTATAGTTATTTTTATAGTCGTTAGGCGAAACACTAGTGTTTTCTCTGGTCAGTACATCAAAAATTACCACCGTTTTACTTCTATTCAAATCTACTTCCACAGCCCATTTAGCCTTGGTATATAATAAATTAATTCCATATCCAATAACCGCAGTCCATGAATTATAGTCTCTTGTGAATGCAGCGGACGGATAATAAAAATTGAATTCGGATGCTGTATTGTAAACATATTTTCTCTGATAATCTAAGCCGATATGAAATGAGGAATTACGAGGCAAAGAATCTCTTTTTCCATAAACATCAGTTATTAAGAATGTTAAAATTGTTACAATTAGATATCTCATCTATAAACTTTAAATTTATTCCAGTTATTTCCACCATTCATACTACAATTAATTTCTCTTGAACCTAAACTATTGTAATAGCTATCCCACCATATCCAGTGGTATTGTATATCGCCCCAAGGTGCATCCTTTGAATTGTAATACTGTTCATTCCCATAGCAAGTGGTAAAAACGTAAGGCCCAAAACTTGGAGGAATTACAGAACGTCCAAACTTTTTTCTTTTATCCCTTTCGTAGCAAAGACTCCATAGATTTTCATCGACTTCATACATGCTTTCTGAAGCATTAGCGATATAAGTATTATTAGTTGCGGTACTTTTTATATCACACCACTTATTAACATTACTTTTCGATACACGTGTCAAATCCCATGGATTTTTGCCATATTGTGAGTGACAAGTGTTTCTCCATTGCTTCGCAATAAAAGAAACCTCTCCTCTGCCATTGCCCCAATTCTCTTTAATATCACTTAATTTTACTTGTAAAATTGTTACTCCTACTTGGTTTCCAGCCCTGTAAATATTTTTGCTAGTAACCGTTTCATTTTTTTTAATAGCGTATGGGTCTCCAGAACCAACAACACTTGTATCAGCACTATTTGAAAGAGAACCCGATAAGTCTGTAAAATAAAATTGACCTAAATCTTCGTAATCACCGGGCGTATTTACGGATTCATTGCAAGATGTTACCCAAACAAGATTTTCAGCTAAGACGTACGATTCATATACCCCAGGGTTATTTTGAATTACACCACTTACAAAACGAATGCCTGGTAAGGAAATATCATCATTTAAATTTAAACAAATCATTGGATTAGTATTCTTAGTAACTGTTTCAAATTCAGGCACATAAATTTGTGGATATGCTTGTTCATTAAAATAAGTGAAATTGGTAGCTGCAAAACTAACATATTTAATTAAATCTACATCTAAGGGTGACGGTGCATTATTTGCAACACTGGACAACAATGAATCCTCAAAAGAAGGCCAACGTTCACCAACCACTTTGGTTAAAACGTTGTAGTCTCCATCAAATAATTCAGAACACCATTGATGTACTGAGTCTCTAAAAACTGCGTTTTTACTTAAGTTCGCTAACCCCCACTGCAACGCCATTAAAGTTGAATCATAAATTAACTCATCATCGCTTGGATAAACATACGACAATGAATTATTCGGACTGCCCTTTTTGATGATAACATCATCATTACTCTTTTTACAAGAAACGCTAGCTAAAAGTAAAGCTAAACCGATAATTTTTAAATTTGTCTTCATAAAATATTTATATTTTTTTTTGTTCCTTAGTCTAATCCGTTTTCGGGTTTACCGGGTTTTTTGGTGTATTACTTAATTAACCTACTCAACGCCAACAAACCAACGTTAAAAGATTTAAATAAAAAAGGAAACAATTTTTCCAAAATAATGGAAATGTTTCCAAAAAGTTTCCATACATTTGAAAACCAATAAACCTACGTAATAATCTATGACAGACAAGTGCATTTCGAAGAATATTGAAATAATTATGCGTGAAAAGCATATAAAATTGGAAACTTTTTCCAAAGAAACAGATATTTCTAAAGGGGAACTTTCCAAAATTATTAACGGGCAAAGGAAAGATTTTAACAAACACTTAGATATCATTGCAAAAGTTTTAGGAGTTACTGAATTAGAATTAACTACTCCTATTATACCACAAATTCCCGAAACTCCTAAATCAACTAATCCCGATAAAAAAGCGAAGGAAGAATTGTATGAGCGTTTAATAAGTGAAAATAAAGACAAGATTGAAATGCAATGTGAGATAATTAAAGACTTACGAAGTGATTTACACTATTGGAAAGAGGAATTTATTAAACTAAAAGAAAAAATTGAGCAGATTGAAAAGAAACTTTAGTTGTTTGACTTGATCTAAGGTTTTCCAACCTTACCTTGCAAAACTCTACTACAATTTAATTACCGCTCTTTCTTAAATCCGTTTCTCAAAGCATATCTTTCCATTGCACATTCAACCAACTGTGTAATTAATGTGGTGAAATTAACGCCCATATCTTGCCATAGTTTTGGGTACATACTGATATTGGTAAACCCGGGTAAGGTGTTCACCTCGTTTAAATAGATGTTATTATCATCCTCATAAAAAAAATCAACCCGGGCCAAACCTTCTAATTGCAATGCCTTATATGCTTTAATAGCTATTTCTTGGATTCGCTGCATACTGGCTTCAGTTATATTTTGCGCTGGAATTTCCACTTTCACACTGTCATTTTCATACTTGTTTTCATAGGTATAATAACCTGAGCTTACAATTATTTCTCCTACTCTTGTTCCCTTAGGATTTCGGTTACCCAAAACCGCTGTTTCCACCTCTCTTCCCGTCATTGCCTTTTCTATTAAAATTTTATCATCATACAAAAAGGCTTCTTTGATGGCAGCTTGCAATTCAATTTCTGTATTTGCCTTTATAACTCCTACTCCACTGCCCATATTGGCGGGTTTTACAAAAACAGGCAACCCTAAATCTTTAATTACTGCGGTGTAATTTACGTTATCAACATGATAATAGGTGTGGCTAGGGCTTATTTTTACTCCCGCCAAAGAGACTATTTTTTTGGTAATGTCCTTATCCATTCCAATCGCACTACCCAAAACTCCTGGACCTATGTAAGGTATATTTAGATGTTCTAAGACCCCTTGAAGACAGCCATCTTCTCCTAAAACGCCATGGGTAATAGGGAAAATGACATCGGGCTTAAAACCAATGGCAACATCCTTTTTATACAAAAAAGGTTGCTCAGAAAAAGGCTGTAACACAAGGGGTATGTGCTTGTCGGATGCACCAATTTGCAACTTTTCAATGTCTAAATCTTCATTGGGCAATAAATACCAAACACCTTTTTTATCTATACCTACTACAATAGCTTCAAATAGGTGGGTATCAATCGCTTTTAAAATATTTCTGGCAGAAACTATTGCCACTTCATGCTCGGGAGACTTGCCTCCAGTAATAATGCACAATGTTTTTTTATTTGAACTCATAGCTGTCATAGAATTGGTGTTTCAAAAGTATCAATTTTAGACGTTAAATAAATAAATTTTTATTGTAGGTTTGCGCACCATTTACAATAAATTATACAGTCATGATTATTGGAGTTCCAAAAGAAATAAAAAACAACGAAAACAGAGTAGCTTTAACACCAGGTGGTGCGCTAGAATTGATTAAAAGAGGACACACCGTTTATGTGCAAAGCACAGCGGGCGAAGGTTCTGGTTTTACCAATGCCCTTTACGAAAGTATAGGTGCAATAATGTTGCATACCATTGAAGAGGTTTATGCCATTGCAGAAATGGTCATAAAGGTAAAAGAGCCTATTGAAGAAGAATATAAATTAATCAAAAAAGGACAATTATTGTTTACTTACTTTCATTTTGCATCTTATGAGCCGCTAACCAATGCTATGATTGAGAGTGGAGCTACCTGCTTGGCTTATGAAACTGTTGAAGCAAAAGATGGCAGTTTGCCTTTGTTAATTCCGATGAGTGAAGTGGCAGGAAGAATGGCTGTTCAAGAAGGAGCGAAATATTTAGAAAAACCAGTAAAAGGAAAAGGTGTTTTATTAGGTGGCGTACCAGGTGTGCCCCCAGGTAAAGTACTTATTTTAGGGGGTGGTGTTGTTGGAACACAAGCAGCTAAAATGGCTGCTGGTTTGGGCGCACAAGTTACCATAATGGATATTAGCTTAAATAGATTAAGATACTTAAACGATGTGATGCCAGCCAATGTGGTAACCCGTTTTTCTAGTGAAATGAATATTAGAGAACTTATTCCAACGCAAGATTTAATTGTTGGAGCGGTATTAATACCTGGAGCGAAAGCACCAAATTTAATTACCAGAGACATGTTAAAGCAAATGCACCCTGGTACTGTTTTGGTGGATGTGGCAGTTGATCAAGGTGGATGTATTGAAACATGCAGACCTACTACGCATGAAGACCCTACCTTTATTATTGACGATGTTGTGCATTATTGCGTGGCCAATATGCCCGGTGCTGTGCCTTATACCTCAACGGTAGCTTTAACCAACGCCACCTTGCCTTATGCTATTCAATTAGCAAATAAAGGTTGGCAAAAGGCTTGTTTAGAGAACAATGAATTGAAATTGGGCTTAAACGTTGTGGATGGAAAGGTTGTTTATCAAGGCGTTTCAGAGGCTTTTGGATTGCCTTATACGCCAGTTGATTCTGTTTTAGGAACACCAGCCTAAGCAATATTTATAATGAGCGAATTGCAACTTGATCATGATTTTTTCATGCGCAAGGCATTGGCTTTGGCAGAGCAGGCGCTGTCTGAGGATGAAATTCCTATTGGTGCATTGATTGTACACAACAATATCATTTTAGGGAAGGGATACAATCAAACGGAACGTTTAATGGATGTTACCGCTCATGCAGAAATGTTAGCGATTACAGCTGCTACCAATCAGTTGCAAGCAAAATATTTGAATGATTGTACCCTTTATGTTACCATACAACCGTGCGTAATGTGTGCAGGTGCAATACATCATGCGCGCATAGGCACAGTAATTTATGGAGCTTACGAACCCAAAACAGGTTGTACCATGCACTTATCCACTACCTTTTTAGAGCAAAAAACCAAATGGATTGGGGGTATAATGGAGTCGGATTGCACCCAAATTCTGCAACAATTTTTTCAGTCAAAACGATGAAAATTGCATTGATAACAGACGGGATATATCCCTTTGTATTAGGGGGTATGCAAAAACACAGTTACTATATAGCCAAGTATTTTGCACGCTTAGGTCATCATATAATTGTTTTTCATTGCCCACCAAATGACGCAGTACTTGCATATAATGAATATTTTACGGATAAGGAATTAGAGAACCTTACCTTTTTTGAAATCCCTTTTCCTGATACACATACAAAACCGGGTCATTATATTCGCAATTCCGAATTGTATAGTGAAGCCATTAGAACTCAATTAATGACCATTGAAGACATTGATTTTATATACACCAAAGGCTTTACTGGTATAAGCTTATTCAAACATAAAAAGGACTTTAAAGCGCCAATTGCTGTGCAATTGCATGGTTTAGAAATGTTTCAAAAAGGAGGCAATATTAAACAATGGTTAGAAAAAATATTGCTAAAGAAACCTGCAAAATATTGTCTCAATAATGCTGATGTTATTTTTACCTATGGTGGAAAAATATGGGACATTATCGAAGAGCAAAATACAAATCAAGCAACCATCATAAAACAACAAGGTGCGGCTGACGATTTTTGGTTGCAGACAGAAAACACGTCAAGAAGCTTTGACAATACTTTCACTTTTGTCGGTCGGTTTGAGCATCGTAAAGGGTTGCATTTATTACACGAGATAATCCCTAAGATAAAGGAACAGTTTGTGCTAAACATTGTGGGTGCTGTGCCTGATGAGGCAAAAATAGATGATGCACGAATACATTATCATGGCAACAAAAGTGCAGAAGATATTTTTAGTCTATTAAGGAACAGTACTTTTTTGCTTGTACCTAGTTTGGCAGAAGGTTTTCCAACAATTATTGTAGAAGCCATGGCTCAAGGAGTAATCCCTATAGCAACTAATGTAGGTGCAATTGCAGAAATTATTAATAATCAAAATGGATTGCTTTTTGAAGCAAACAATGGTAATTTGTTATTACAAACTATTGAAAAAGCCCTATCTTTGCCCAAGCAAGAACGAAAGGTTTTGAGCGAAAATGCTCGAAAAACAGTCTTAAACCATTACAATTGGGATACTACTGCTGCAAAACTTGCTGAGGAAATAGAACAAATTTGTGATAATAGGAAACGGACTGATAGCTAATGCCATTAAAGGTTGCGACAATGAAGATGTGGTTCTATTTGCATCTGGTGTTTCCAACTCTGTTAACCCCGATATGTATGATTTTAAACGAGAGGAAAGTTTAATTAGACATAGTTTAAAACAGAACAAATTATTTGTATATTTTTCTACGGTAAGCATTCATGACGAGTCCGTTAGCCACAAGCCCTATATCAGGCATAAATTGGACATGGAGCATTTGGTTACAATGCTAGCGGATAAATACCTAATCATTAGACTGCCAAACATTATTGGCGCAGGAGGAAATCCAAATACTTTATTTCCCTTTTTTAAAACTCAGATACTACAAAATAAAGAAACCACTATTGAAAAAAGTGCTAAAAGATATTTATTAACCCAGCATCAATTAGCTGATATGTTGCAGCAGTTGCTGGCAGCAAATATGATGAATAAACTTGTGCATTGTATTAGTGGCGATGCCTTTAGTGTTAAAAAAATATACATTGCCATGGCTGAAGTTTTAAGACAACCGGCTAAATGTAGGGTGATTAAGGGTGGCGTTTCATACATTGTTCCAAAAGATTTTACTTTTCAGCACATTGATTTAACCTTACAAGAGATGTTGGAAGAGTTTCTTTTACAGTCTACCCATTAAGAGGAACTAATAATTAAATTCCCTTCCACTACAGGCACTTGTCTCCGTTTTTTCTGGTAGTTTCTTGCGGCCATAGCGGTGAAATAGTAAAGAAAGAAAAAGAAGAAAAATCCATTGCCAATATAATTCCCCGTCCTTACCAATCGGACAACAAATAAAATAAAAATCCCATGATTCATAAGGACAAAATTGGTTAATTCAGGTACTTCAAGCCATTTTCTTTTTATCCGATATTTAAACATAAACAAAAAAAACATACCCAAGCCTAAAAGTCCGGTCTCAGAAATCATGCGAATAAACATACTGTTCGCGTCAAATTTGTTTAATTCACCAAACCTCTCTAGATATCTAGCATCAAAAACCTCCGTAAATACCCTATCGTAATTGTATGAATGCGAACCAAGTCCACTAGAGAGAAGTGGGTTTCGATTAAAAGAAATTTGCGCAATTCTAAAGTTACTAAATAAGGCAAAAGTGGTAGAGTTCATATCCTCTAGCATCGCACGCGTTATTTTAGAGGTTAGAAATGCATCTATGGTTTGATTCATTTTAGTCCTAAACTCAAAATTATTTTTTTGCATATTTTGGTAAGCGGAAAAAATACCAATCAAAATTAGAGGTAACAAAATTATTCTTCCTTTTTGAATGGAGAAAAACCCCTTTTGCCAAGCAATAGCAACTATCATAAAACCAATTGCCATGAATCCAGCCGAAGAAAATGTAAAAACTGTTCCTGTAAATATGATGCCAAAGCGAATAAAAACTCCTCTATCTCGATAAGACTTATTTCCCAAAAATATTGCGCCATAATAAAACAAAGCGGGTATCAAAACTACCGCAAGAAAATAGGGTTCACCCATAATGCTCCAAACCCTATGAAACCCCATTTTTACCGTTTTGTAATGGTGAAATAGAATACCAAGCCCAAACATCTTAGCAAACTCTTCAAATATGGCAAAGCCCGCTACCCAAACTGAAATTTTTAAATACAGATCAAAAACTTTTTGTAGATTAAAATCATTAAACCGAATGAAAGCGTAATAAGCAACAGAAGAAAATATAAACCCTATTACCTGTTTAACCAATCCAAAAACAGGGATGGTATAAATTATATTAGCAATATTGCTCCCTGTAAACAAGATAATTAAACTTACCAAAAACCAACCCTCGAATAGTTTGATTGGTTTTTTCTTTTTCATATAGTTTATTATGAACAAGAAATATATAAAATAATAATGATAAAAATCAAACGGTAGACTACCCCGTGCAATGATATAAGCATCCAAAAAAATGCTCAATGCCATCAAAAAATTTAATATTTTATCATACTTCGACAATTGTTGGCAAAGCTAATTAAATAATGGGCTAAATTTCAAAAGGGATTGTATTACCATTGAAACCCCATTTTCAAGCTCAATGAAGGATAATTGAACATCAATGATTCAATGCCAATAATTTGTAAATTTAATTTTTGAAGGGTTTCCGACTTTAGCTCTCTGCTCAATTCAATTTTAGAATTGATCAATCCCCAACCACCCGCTTGCACACCTATACCGATGATACTTTTTTTATGGTAATATTTCCTAGAATAGTAAATTTGTGGCAAAAAACCAGTTATACCGATATACTGCACACCCAATTTATACTTTTCAGCATTCAGAGCAATGTCTATAGAAACAGGGATAGCAATTATCCCACCTTTATTCACCCTCTCCTTTGCGATAAGTGTATTGATGCTATCTTCTATATTTAAGTTGCTAAAGTTTAGAGGTTCAGCAGCGTTCAATCCACTATAATTCCAAATGGTGTCATGATAAAGTTCTCGAGATTTGGCAGTTATTAAACCAACGCCTAAGTTATCTATTCTAACAGTAATAGCTTTTGCTTTTATCCGTCTATAAAGCAAGCCACTGACTCCCACACCGACACCTCTAATACCAAAACCCCCAGTTGGCTTATAACGATAATTTAAGGTTGCTGTCATATCCAATCCGCTTTCGGAAGTAAAAAGACTGTTTGTACCAAATGTTCTGGCATTTCCACTTTTTGTAATCAAATAGATTTCTGGAGCAAAATCTAGCTGCCATTTTTGCTTAATATTTTTATGCTTGAGAAAGTAACCCAACTTGATAAACCCAGTTTGTCTCATCCTTAATGGATTGGGTTCTCCAAAACTAGCAGTTTCGCCAGCAAATTGAGCATTGCCCTGCATTAATATTCTAAATAAGTCAGATGAATAACAAACACCTGTAAAATTGTAATAGCCCAAACTAAGTTTTTGTTTATTAATGGTAAAATCTGATTTGAGATATGAAATAGCTCCAGTGCGATTATTGCTACTCAACCATTTAGTTGATTTGCTAATGGTTTCAGAACTAACATGTCCCCTTGAGGCTATAGGAATAACTGTGTAAGCATTCAAATGATTGGAAAAATAACCTGCATTGACCTCAAATCCAATAATCCTAAATTTAATTTTACCCGTGTCATTAGTTGCGGATAAATTGCCAATAAAAGCTAAGGTAAATAGTAAACTGAAAAAAGTTTTCATTTGTAATTTATTTAGGGTTTTGAACTTGGTATTTAACATTGGCACTGATATCAAGTTTGCAATAGTCACTGGATGAAATGGCAACATGTTGATTTTGAGGAGTATTCACCGTAAATAAAACGATGGCATATTTGCTCCTTTGCATTGCGCTGATTTTATTGGCAGGAATTTGAATAATAGTCTTACCCTTTGCCAGTTGACCTCCAACCGCAGGCAAAACAAGGTTCTCAACATCATTGCCAATGGTATCCAAAAAATTGCCGTTTTCATCATGCAAAGCTAATTTATAATTCATACTGAAAGGAAAGGAATTCTCAAAAAATATATTCAACTTACCCTCTTTAATTTGTTCTTTCTTATCTACCGAGGAGAACTGAAATGGCACTGAATCCATAAATTGCAAATTGTTAAATGCTAAAATTGCTGGAAAATCAATTGCCATATTTACTTTAAAACGACTATCATAATAAACAAAGTCATGCCAATTGTTATTGTTTCCATTAGGACTAATTGTTAAATCCATATTAAGTTTAACCTTGTCTGGTAAATTTTCTATAAATGCCTTTACATTGCTATTGCTTTGGTTAAAAAATATGGTTTGTTCCTTGGGGATAAAGGGTGATAAGGTTGCCCTGTCAACCATATAAGGATTGCCTATGAGATTGGCAGATAATCCCACCTCCTTTTTTGAAGTAGAATTAACCCCAGTCAAATATTTTGTAAAAACTGAACCTTCCGCACCAATTCCATTTGAAATATCCAAACGCATTTTGATTGTAGAAAAATCAATTTTTCCACTCATTTTTGAAAAAATATCTAAATCAGAAATAACATCCCCACTTTCTGTTGTCCTTTCCCCTAAAAATCCAATTGCATATTCCGGAACAAGTCCTTCCAAAACATAAGCAATGCTAATAGAATCCTGCAGAGAGATACTTACTTTTCTTCCCGAAGAGTCTAGCGTAACCCTCATAACCTGATAAAAAGTATTAACCGTATCAGTAACATTTGGGTTTTTTCCTCTATAATCAATAATATATCCAGACATATCAATCTCCCTATTTACTATGGTTGGATTGCCGACAGTTCCTCCAGCAACTTTAATTATTTCATCAATTTCTTTACCTCCTTTTGTTGCAGAAGGAATTTTAAGATAAAGGGTCATATTCTCCTTTACACTGGTGAATAGCTTTATTTTTAGCTTTCCAGTCCTCACTTTCATATACTTTAATTCTGCTCCTTCAAAATATTGAGAAAGTGGCTCGTCTTGTTCAATAATGGTTTGATTGGGGAAAGCAGCAATGGCTTCCTTCGTTTTTAGATTTCTTACACTGATGGTAATGCTTAAACCCTTACTTGCATCAATTAAAACAGCACCATTGCTTGCATCTGTTTCAATGCTTTTTATTTTGGCCTGTAACTCTCCATTCACTCTTTTCCCACTTAAATCAATGATTTTAGTAGCACTAGTATTTGGAGCAACGTCTATAAACACGGCACTACCGACTATACTACCATCTGATTTATTGACAATATCAAAATCAAGTTTAGAGACATTCACTGGCAACTCATTTTTAAATTCAAAAACCATTTCTCCAGAAGCCATCAAAGCGGTTTCAAAAAAATCTTGGGCATCAATGTCAACTGGGGCTAAATTTGTTTGGTTTTGAGCACCAATTGTAGTGGTAGAGCCATCCAGCAAAATAAATAATGGATTGATTTCTCCCAGGGTAATATATCTAGTTAGCGTTCTGTCACTAAGTGCCAGTTTATCAAGTGTAAAAGTAGTGCTGAGTCCTGTATCTGGGACATTTACAAGCCCCAAACTATTGTTATAAATCTCCTTTTGATAAGTAAAGTCCAAGGTATTTGAACCAGGTTTAGAGTAGTCCCCAAAAATATTGTTTACGGATATCACACTTCGTGAGATAGGAATCAAGTAGTCCGCATCCCAGTTAGCACTTCTCTCCTTTTTGCAAGAAATAATGCCAACTAAGAGTAATAAAATACCTAAGCTTATATTTCTTTGCAGTTGGTTCATCAAACAAAGGTAATAATAAAGTTAACATCATTTGATATTTTAATCAAATATCAAATTGGCTTTGGCTCCACAAACAAACTTTTACAAGGCACTGACATTGAAATAATTAGTCAATCTTTTTAACCTCCATCTGTACTTCAAATTTTAAAGCAGGCTTGGACAGAGGAGAAAAGACTTCTGTTTTAAAGGATTTTCTTGTAAAAATAGCACACATAGAGTTGGACACTTGATACAGGTTTTTTCGAAAAATTTGTGGTGTACCATCTAAAATAGCAGACATAACTTCTGGACGTAGTTTTTCTGGAGCATAGGCATAATCATGCCATACTATCACAGAGTTTTCATGAATTAAATGCTCAAAAACCTTAGCAGTATCGTTTTTCACAAAATCATAATGATGATTGCCATCAATAAAAATTAAATCAAATTTTTTGTTCAAACTGGCAAAATCATAAGTCATTGAATTCCCAATTAAATGAGTAATATTTTTTTTATTCTTAGAGAAGAAACCGTGTAAATCAGCATATTTTTCATCCAAGCCTAGCTTTAACAATTCTTGCTTTGATAAGTTTAGAGTATAACACTCTTTGGCATTGTCAGCAACATTTACAACACTTTCTCCTCGCCAAGTACCAATTTCAAAATAACTGCATTCATCAAATCCAGATGCCAACAGTTTTAATATGGCTAGATCTGTAGGCAATGAACCGCCATCTAAAAATGCAAAGTTATTCAGGGTTACATTAAAGTTTGGGAAAAGCGTGTCAATTGAAATAACGGGGAGCGATTTTAATTGATGGGATTTCTGCATGTAGTCAAACCAAATGCTGTCATCATCCAATATTTTATTTAGCAACCATGGTTTTTGTAAAATTAAACCAAAAGCTTTTAAGGCTCTTTTCAGTTTTTTCATTTTGGTTATTCCTTTTCAGGGTGAAAATTAAGCATTATAAACAGTATTCTGCATAAAATACTAAAACCCCTTGATTTGTCTATTCCAGACTATCTAAATTTTTCTGGTGCTTTCTCGTAACGCTCTACAAACTCCAAAATATTTTCAGCAGGAATTTTTCTGGCAATAATTTTTCCTTTACTATCCAATAACATAATGGTAGGATTGGCAGTAATATTGTATGCTTTTCTATTGTCCACCCATTCTTGATAAGGAACTACATCGCAAACATTTGTCCAATCATTCCATGTAGGATTTTCTTCCTTGATGTATTTTTCCCACTCAGTCTTTTTATTGGAGGTTGCAATGGCATAGACTCCCCAACCTTCTTTCTTTTTTTCTTCGTAAATTTTATGCAAAATAGGCAATTCTGTTCTGCAATGCCCACAAGTAGGGTCATAAAAAACAATGATGGTATATTTACTCCCTCTGTGCTCATAAAGCCTTTGAGCCTTGTTAAACATATCGTAATGGTTTAAATCTAAAGCAATTTCACCACATACCGTATACCGCCTTTTATCAGCCGCCTCTTTCATGCGTTCAAGCGTAGCAGAATCTGCCCAAAATGCCCTTCCTTTTAAATAATAATTGTCAACTAAATAGACAAATGGCTTGTCCATACACATCATTTGCAGCGTGTCGTAAATCTGTGTTATTCTAAAAATAAAATACTTATCAAGTTCTCTGTTACCATTAGTTTGTTTCAAAATATTATCGGCAAAATCTATAATGCTATCCGGGTGCTGAGGAATAACGGATAAGAAAAATGTGTTAATTTTATTAAATACAAAATTTTGAGGCGAGCGAATTAAAGCTTCTTCTTTAAAATCAAAATTATCCCAATAATGCGATTTGTAATACTGGTATTGCACCATGGTATCAATGGTTTTTCCATCCGCTTTAAAAATTTCAGGAACGTCCACAGGTCTCATTGCACCAAGAATTTTGCAAAGTATATCGTTGGGGTTTTCTTTTAAAAAATTTTCCATATAGGCGGTGCGTTCATCATTTAGGGCATTCCTTTCATCTACTAATTTCTTTTTTTCTATTTCATCCGCAGCCGAAGCCATTTTGCCATTTATTGCATAAAGTCTCATTCCAAAATCTCCTGTGGTCTGCTGATATTTTGCAAAACGGTTGTTTTCATCACTCCCTTCAAATGTCAAGTTTTTGGTATAAAAATCAACGGTGTCTGTGCTAATTGAAAAGTGTTGCTTATCGTTCATTACAAATTCAAAATGCGACATATCTCTAAAAATCATAAAATAAACGCCACGTGGTGCTTTTTCATTACCTTCAAAAACCCATTCTTTCTTTTTTGCATTGTAATATCCTGTGTCAAATGCAACGGTTCTATCGGCCCAATAGTTGCCTAAAATAATACTGGAGTCTGTTTTACCCTTTACCTTCAAAGTAACTTTATAGCCATCTTGCGCTTGAATATTATAAGCACTGATGAAGAAAATTGAAATGAAAAGTATTTTTATAAATTGCTTTGATTGAAATTGCATATTTTTGAATGATTATTTTTTAAAAACTATCTCTATTAAGAACAAAAAACATACCAAAACGTTGCCTGACACTTATAAAGAAAATGACTTTTTTTCAAGGGTTTACCAAGTGGTGGAATTAATACCCTTTGGCAGAGTGACAAGTTATGGAGCAATTGCCTCATACTTGGGGGCAAAACGATCATCAAGAATGGTAGGCTGGGCAATGAATGCCGTGCATTTATCCAGTCAAAACATACCTGCCCACAGGGTAGTAAATAGAAATGGGCTGTTAACTGGAAAGGCTCATTTTGGCGACCCCAATGCAATGGAAAATCAATTGCAAAAAGAAGGAATTACTGTTGAAAAGGACCAAATTATAAACTTTAAAAATATTTTTTGGGATCCGACAAAGGAATTAATATTGTGACATGATGAGACAAATGAACATGCGCAACGTTTTTTATGGTTTGCTGATAGTGCTACATCTATTTGGGTTTATAAAACAATGTTTTTACCCAAATTTATTGACTTTAGACAGTGATGATTATATTCTATTGGCAGAAAATATCAATAATTTCGGGTTGCCCTATAGTGGTTCCATTCATTTAACTGGCACTATTGAAACACTTACCAATAAAGGCCTTTTTGCAAGCCGACCTTTTCTTTATTCATTATTTTTAACTTTTACTGGCGGCATTGGGTTAAGCCTATACCTTTCACTTTTTGTGCAAAATGTATTGTCTTGCTTCAGTGTTTATATTGTCGAAAAGCTTTTGGTGCTAAGAGGGTTTAAAATTAATTTTAAATGGGCACTTTTTGGGCTGATATTTTTTCCGTCACTCTGGATTTATGCAAACTGGATAATGGCAGAAACACTTTTTATGTTTTTGCTTTGTTTTTCGCTATATTTTTTATTAAAACCTAAACCGCAATATTTTTTATCCGCAATCTTTCTTTCTTTGGCAATGCTAACAAAACCAGTTTTAATCTTTGTAATATATATTTGGTTCATTGTGTTTTTATGGCTTTCTATCAAGCGAAAAGTACCTCAATTAATAGCGGTTTCTTTTATACCCATGATAACGCTATTAATGCAGATAGCCATTAATTTTTATTATACCAAAGCAGCCATTGTTAGCAGTATGCCTGGTATAAATTTGGTGCAATACAATGCGTACTTTACCTTAAGTAAAAAATATGGTTCAGACTCAGCCGCCAATTGGGTGGACAAAATGGATAAAACAGGGGCAGCGCTGGAAAATACCACAGATTTTAAAACGGCTTATAATTTTAAAAAGAACAGTGCTGTTATGGTAATAATGGCGAATTGGCAAACATATTTTGTCATTCATAGTTTAGGTTCTGTGCGTTGGTTTTTTGACCCCGGCAGGTTTGATGTACTCAATTTTTTTAAAATTTATGCGGAAGATGGCAATGAGGGTTGGACACGCACATATTACGCCAAAGGGGTTTCAGGTGTATTTGAGCGGATGAAATCTGAAAACGTATTTCTAATGCTTTCAATTATGCTCATATTTTTATGGAATATATTAAGGTTCAACAGATTGTTGTATGCTACAAAGTTTCTTTTCCATGACAAAACATTATTGGCTGTCTTTTCACTTTTGCTTGTATATTTTGCAGGTACAGCAGGACCAGTTGCTTCGGCTAGGTTCCTATTACCAGCGTTTCCAATTATTTTGTTTTGGAGCAGCTTGTGTTTTATCCCAAAAAAGGACGAAGAAAAGCCACCAATTGCATAGGAGCTCTTACGGGTCTACGTGTTTCGGCATCTAGGTTTGCTAAAGAAACCTTGCCTGTTACCAAAAGCAAATCTTCTCTATAAACTTCAAATTCAAAGTGCATTTTTACCGATGGCATTTGTGTTATTTTGGTAATAATAATCAGTTCATCATCATAGTATGCAGGTTTGTGATATTTGATTCCCACTTCAATAACAGGCATAATTATCCCACTAGCCTCAAATTGCTTGTAACTCAATCCCATAGAGCGCAAAGCGTCAGTTCTACCCAGCTCAAAATAAGGTATAAAGTTGGCATGATATACTACACCCATTTTATCTGTTTCTCCATACCGCACTCGCACGGTGGTCTCACTTTTATACATAAATATTTGAAAAGCGAAGGTAAGGAATTATAGAGATTTTAAAGCAATCTTTTAAAGATTATAAGTTACTCCAAGCATGGGTAAAAAACTTTTTTTTCTAAATCGATCATTGTTAAAAGCCAACTTATTGTTGGTGGTATATTCTACAAAAATAAATGAAACACCCGGGCGCACGCTTAACTTATCGGATAGTTGATAGCTAAAGCTAAATTCCGAATTGAGCGTCCCAATATCATAATCTCCTGTTAATAATAAATTGTAGGGAGTAATTTTAGCATTTTGTTGGCTTGGGGCATTGCCCAAAGAATAAGATTCAAATGTCCCAGTTACTTTTTTTCCAAAACTTAGTCCCGCAAAATCAATATTGAATTCAAAAAACCCTTTTTTCCCTATTTGATAGCCCATATAAATGGCAGTATTGATGGCAAAAGAGCTGCTACTTGTCACAAAAAGCGAATCTAATTTTAGCTCATTTTGTTTCTTAAAAAAATTGCCTTCAGAAACTTTTGCAGCAGCTGTAACAAATTTTTGATGGTTGATTTGTGCAGCAGTTGCTCGAATTCCAAACCCCAAAAAGAAATGTTTTTTTTATGGCTACGGGATACAAATTTTTCCATGAAAGGGTTTCGGCAGTGGTGTTATCAAAATTGGTGGCAATTGATAAATCAATCGCTGATTTTTTTTGCGGAACAAAGTCTTGTGCAGATAATGTTAAACACGATATAAAAATGAAAGCACAAATAATATAATTTCTCATAAACATTGCAAATTAAGTTTGTTTTCAATGAATTGAATAATGAATTACAAAATAGTTACCTTAAAATTACCTAGCTGCATTTAAAGGGGTCTTTTTATTCCTATATAATTTTTACTTTAGCATACAATGCATTCCTATCGCTACATGCATATTAAACTCTTTAACATATCAAATATGTCACCTCCCCCCTGCGCTTTACTCCTTAAAAACCTTGTCTTTATCTGTTTTTTCAACTTTTGAGCCATCTTCCAAAGTTTTAGATACTGCCATGTAAGGATAAACTACAATTTGTTCATCCTTAGCAATTCCTGACAAAATTTCAACATATTCTGCATCCTGCAATCCAGTTTTTACAGCTCTTTGCTCAACCTTTCCATCTTTAAAAATAAAAACGACCTCTGTTAAATCTTTATTCTTTTCGTCTGCATTCTCTTCTGAATTATTTTGTGAAACCTTTTCTCCGTCTTTTTGTTTGGCATCTTTATTTTCTGCCTTCTCAAAACTGCTATTTCTCAAACCCACTGCTCCAGAAGGAACACTTAAAATATTTGCTTTGCGCGCAGTAACAATATCAACTGTGGCAGACATACCAGGTCTAAAAGGAAAAGGTCGTTTTGAAGTAATTAAATGGTCATAAGAACTTTGCAAAACGCTAATTTTCACAACAAAATTTGCCACTTGCTCCGTAGATGCCGACAAACTGTTAGACAATGATTTTGCTGAATTTGCAATTTCTGTAACCAATCCTTTAAATTTTTCCCCATCATAAGCATCCACTTCAATGATTGCAGTGTCGCCAATTTTTACACGAACAATATCATTTTCGTTTACATCCACACGCACTTCCATGCTCCCCATATCCGCAATGCGCAGCATTTCTGTTCCTGCCATTTGGGAAGTACCTACAACACGTTCCCCCCTATTACTTGATTTTGAAGAAATTATCCCATCCATTGGAGCATAAATTACCGTTCGGTTATAGTTTTTTCTAGCTTCGTCAACCCTTGCACCTGCTGATTTTACGGTATATTTTTGAGCGACTAAAGACTCCTGAAAAGATTTGTACTCTGCTTTTGCCGCTTCATAATTATTTTCAATCTGCTCCAATTCTGCTTTGGATATTACCTTTTGGTCATATAATTTTTTTTGGCGATTATAACTCTGTTCTGCCAAAGTTAAAGCACTTTTTACACGTGCTAAACTTGCAGCATTGCTAGATTCCATAGATTTTGCATTTTGAAAACCAGCCTGTGCCTGATCTAAGCCACTTTCGTATAAATCTGGATTAATTTTAGCTAACAACTGTCCTTTTTTGATACTGTCTCCCTCTGAAACATAGATATCAATAATTTCGCCAGAAACATCAGAACTAATTTTGACTTCGGTTTGGGGGTAGATTTTCCCAATGGCTGAAACGGTTTCAACAATGGTGTGCGTTGTTACGTTTTCAACCACCACCTTTTCTACTTTCTTATTACAGGCAGAAAAAGTTAGCGCTAGCATCGCCAGTAATCCAAATATTGCGTATTTATTTTTTAAAATTTCCATGTGTTATCTTGATAAAAATCTACTACCATTTTTCTGAAAAGATATTCATATTTGGCAGATTGTAGGTTGTTAATAGCATTGAGATACAAATTTCTCGCATTGTTGTAATCATAATAATTAAGCAAACCAACACTGTATCTTTTTTCGCTAAAATTGCTACTTTGCTCTTGTGCAAAGGAACTCTTTTTTGCCGCTTGATATTTGCTATAGGCAGCATTGGCATTGTTTACCGCTGTGGCAATGTCATTATAAAGTTGTTGCTTCAATGTTTCTTCGTTTAACTTGGCCAACTGCATATTGGTTTCAGAGTTAAGGATTGCGTTGTTTACTTGATTACCATTGAAAATAGGAATATTTGCTTGCACACCAACAGATTGTCCAAAGTTGCCTTTGGCTTGTTCTCCAAAACCAATGGTTTGTGTGCTAAATGTTGGAACGACAACTTCTTGATTTGTTCCTTTTACCACAGCGATGGTTTGAACTCCCGTTGGTGTTGTACCTACAATTTGTTTTGCATTTCCGGAATACACGGTGCTTAAATTGGCGTAGGCATTAATCGTAGGAGCGCGAGCCCCCATTGTTGCGCGATAACCAGCTTCTGCACTTTTTACTTGTGCCTCTGCTTGTGCTATCTGTGGCATAGCTGTCATTGCATTGGCATAAATTATCGAAATATCTGTGAGCAGCAAAGGTTGTATAGCAATGCTGTCATCAAAAACTAATTGAAAATCTTCAGTAGCTTTTAAAAATAGTAAGGAGCGCAAATTTAATTTTGCGGTTTGCAAATTGTTTTGGGCATTGTTAACATTAAATTCATCATTGGCCAATTGAGCCTCTAAACTTAAAACCTGTCCCTGATCTATGCTACCAGCATTGTACATCTTTTTAATCCGCTCTACTTGCAAGTTTGTTTGATCCAACTGAATTTGCGCAATGGCAATGTTTTCCTTTGCCAACATGGCTTGTAAAAAAATGTTAGAAACCTGCAAGGCAATGTCATTTTGAGCAGCGCTTAAACCATTTTCTGCCGCCTGAACATTGTAATTACGCATTTGCAAGTTATTTTGATTTTGCAAACCATTGTAGAGTATCAAGCCAGTATTTAAACTAAAGAAGTTATTTCTGATAGTTGTGTTTACAAACTCGTTGCTGTATCGGTCAATACTGCGACCAAAATTATAACTATGGCTTCCTGTTAAATTGGCCGTAGGCAAAAAATTCAGTTTTTGTGTTTTAGCTTGACTTTCACTTTGTGCCAAACTAATTTTAGCCTGTTTTACCAAGGCACTTTGTTGTGTGGCTATATCAATGCAGTCCTTTAAATTATAACTACCTATGGTCTGCGCTTTTAAAGAAAAATTCCCGATAATTACGCATAAAACAAAACCTACTGCCTTAATCATAAAACAATTTTAAGTCTATTTTATGGTGCGCCTTGCTGTGGTTCGATAAAATTTTTAGGTAGCTCGACAAAGCATTCCTTCGTGCTTGCTATTCATCTTCATTTGGATAGGAAGTTTTTAAAGTTTTAATGCTACTTTTAATGGCTTTTTTGGCATTTTTTCTTTTGTATTTATCAGCAACTCTTATGTTTTGATAAAAAACCAGTTCGCCACTTATTTTGTTATAAACTAAAAAATTAAAATCCCAATAATGAAAGCGTTTAACGATATAGCTCTCTTCTGTTGATGACACTTCCATCACTCCTAAAAATTCATCATTTTGAATAGTATCTCGGCTAAAATCATCTAGATAAATCATTTTTAACCTGCTGTTGTTATTGCGTTCAATTATCCATGTAACATATTTAGAAAACTCATTATATGTGGCTGTTGTAAACTCCTCTGGTTGTTTTTCTATAAAATTAATCCGCAGGTCTTGACTATTTGCTTCTTGAACCAATTGATTTTGGAGGTATTGTTTTTCAATAAGTCCATTCAAATAATCCACCTTTGGCTGACTGGTAATTTTTGAAATAACTTTTTCAAAAGCAGGAGTAAACATGCTAAGTTCATCCACCTTTATTTCCGTTTTTTTTGCAATCTCAAAATTTTTATTTTTTTTATACGTTGATTTTTTCCAAAAGGGTTTGCTTTTAGATCGATAGGTTTCAAAACCTTGCAAATCCTGATAAAATAAAGGCGATTGTAACTCATCCACAAAGGCATACCGAAAATATTCCTTTCTCTCATTTTCTGACCAAATACTATCTGGACGTGGATTGTTTTTATCATAAAATATCTCTGGTTTAACTTTGTTATCCAGAATCAAACTTTTCATCATATCCATTTGCAACGAGGCGATAAAGTTATCTTCAGAATACTTTTCTTTAAATTTTGATATCTCTCTCAATGCAAAAATCGTTGTTTCTTTCTGAGAAATTTGATGCAAAAAGTAATAATACTGCTGTGTTTGACCTTGCACTTTTTCATAAGGGGTAATCAAATAGGGTGTTTTCCCATCCACATTTAAATGTTTGGCCAAACCATACAATGACATGGCCTTTATTTTATCAATATAAATACCGCTGCCATAATATTTTTCTAATAGCAGTGTATGATAATAAGCATCTGCAAAATTGGTTTGGGCAATATAATAGCGCGCCATTTCATAACGTGCAATTTTTTGCAAGCCCAAAAAATCTACCTCTGAAACTACATAATTATTGCCCCCAAAAGTATCTTTCAATATTTCTGCATTGATTTTCTTCTTTCTATCCCTAACATTCGGGTGCGTACTAAAATTGTCATCACGACTTTCATCAGCAAATAAAGGGGTGGTTTTTTCTAAATGATAATTTTTCGGAAATTGATAACTTCCCTTTTCATATTTGGCTAAATCAAATGGAATAGAATCAAATGGCAAGTATGAATAGAGCAACATATCAAAAACCCCTGAAACTACATTTTTTGCATAAGGAGATTGGTTAAACAACACCCATCCTTGCTTATCTGCTTCCAACTCACTATCTCTTGAGTACCTAAAAAAAGAGCGTAAACGAGAGTAATAATCCATATAGCGATAATAGCCCTCGCCTCTAATAATTTTTTTGGTTTCCAAATATCCTTGTAATACATGTCCTTCCGTGTAATGCGAAATTTCATGCGCTAAAATAAAAGCAATCTGAGCCTCATTTTTTGCAGCAGAAAACAATCCAACATTTACAAAAACTACACCTTCTTGGGTTGCAAATGCATTTACCTCGGGACTTTTTACGGTATAAAATCGCAATTTGGCTCTTAGTTTTGGATTTTCTTTCAGCAGTACATCGGCAATTTTGCTTATGTAATTAGAAAAAGTATCATTATACAATATCTGACCACTCAATAAAAAATCTTGAATGCTAAAATTGTTTTGTAAATAGAATTCCTTTTCATCGTTTTTTCTTTTTTTAGCCTTATCAGAATCTTCAATTTCAATAGCTCGCAACTCATAATTAATTTTTGCATTGGCTGTTAAATCAATGGGTATTTTGCCTTTGCATTGCAACATGGTATAATTGTCAAAATTGATTTTTTCTTGTGCTTGACAAATAGCATTGTATAAAAAAACTTGTATAATTAGAAAAAGGTATTTCATAATATTGTAGAACGAAAATAATACTTTGCTGATACATAAACAAAGCTATTTTAGGATAAAACATCGTATTTTTCAGAGGAATGCTTTGCACCACAAAAAAGGCTCATTTCTAAAAATAGAATTGAGCCTTTTTTTAACAGCGTTTTGTTGGTTTATGATATTACTTTTAACATAAGTTTGGGCAATTTCAAAATTACTAAAACAGCTAAAATCAATAAAGGCAAAACCCAAAATGGAGGAAACCTTTTGCCAGAATTATAGATGGGTAAAAAACTTTCTTCATCCTCATCCTCAATTCCCCCATTATTAGGAATACTTTTAACTTTTCCAGAACCCATTTCAACATAAAATGGATATGATTTGGTATTTCTTCCAGTTAAAGAAGCCATTTCTTGCAGTTCTAATATTCTTCTATTTTTTAATTCTTTGAGATAGCTAAGACCTTGCTCACAGTCAAAACTGCCTTGTGCAGGGTTGGTAATTATCTGGCGCACCTGATAATTTTCCGTATTAGGAGTTTCAATAAAAGTCAAATCACTGGGAAAATGTTCTCTATCATAGCGCACATGCAAACGAGTAAAAAACACATTTATGGATGTGTTTCCAAAACTGTAATTGGCATTGGGGTCAACCCAACTTACACCGCTATTGGCTAAATCTGTTACTACAGGAGGTGTACCCGTGCATGGATCGCATTTTACTCCCCAAGTTGGAGAAACGTTCCAAGCATATTCCAGAAAGGTGGCATTTTCTCCTTCATATTTATATTTTCTATCAAACATTTCTTTATAGAAAGTAGCAAATTCTCGTTTCGCAAAAGTTGGAATTTTTCTGGCTGTAGGCATTTCAACAGTTCTATAATTAGCCGTTTCTACCCGTCCAGTTTTTGTAAATGCATAGATGATTAAGTCTTGCTCTCCATTATTCTCTGCATTGGCCATACCTAATCTTATCGGGAGCATAAATTTTTTACTCTCAAAAGTAATTTGAATAGGACGTAAATAACCATTTGGTAAGTTTTTGGCCTTTTCTAAATTAACCTTTACTGCAAAAAACTTCATATTATCTTTAATGTAAGGTGTTAAAACCTCTTTTGCATTGGCTGGAACTGAGTAACCATTTTCTTCTAGCCATGCTTGCAAAGCTCCACTTTCTTTGGCAGAAAGGATAATAATTTCATACTCATCAATGCTATACTGCGCCTCTATAACCACTTTTTTCTTTTCATCCTTCCTAAACCCACTTTCTCTGCTCATCGCAGGAGCCAATTGAAAACTGTTCATATCTTCCGATAAATAATATTCCCTTTCTCTTACACAAGGGTTATTGTCAAAATATTCTACCAATCTGGGTGCGGAATACTGGTCTAAACTATTAAAAAGACTATTCTCTTTAATCTGAATGTCATTGCGCTTTAACACCACAGGAACCGGGATAACCATGGCAAACTGCTTCAAATTCCCTTTAAAATCATTGCGCATGGTGATGGTTGTTCGTTGTCCATCACGCACCAATATAACTTCTGATTTATTGTTAAAAACACTGGCACCAGCTTGAGCTACATAAAACCCACAAAAAGCACTTGCTTGTTGGGCATAAACTAAAACCGCTGCTAATAGAAGAGGTTTTACACTAAATTTCATCATTTTTTTCATCATATTTGTATTATTAAGTTTGTTTTCGGGGTTTATAATGGTTTTCCATTGAAATTTATTTTCAACAAATATTTTATCAAATACTGCTGTCAAAGGACTCCAAAGGAAAAGTGCATAAATAGGTGCGGCATATAATTGCATACCATAGCCAATAATAAAAGTAGCAATGGCTAATGTCACTGCCCAAATTATTCTTGCTGTTCTATGGTTTGGTGTGGTCTTTGGGTCGGTTATCATAAATAAGGCATAAACTAAAATAGAGCCGTTGCTTACTCTGTGCCACCAAGCATCAATTGGCCAACCAAGGTAAAAATATTGCCTTCCTAATTCCAACAATATCAATGTTCCATAAAAAATAAATCCTGTTTCTACTCTTTTTACCTTTGATAAAATAATAAGTCCTGCTAAAATTATTGCTACAGGGAAAAACGGATGACTGCCCCACTGACCGGGAGAAATCCAAGCTTTCTGAGCTAAAACCACTGCCACTAAAATACCAATGTTTGCTGGATTAAAAAGGTGTTTACCTTTAAACCTAATAACAGATTTACTAGCAATGGCAACAACTCCTGCCAGTGCGGCAATCAATAAATCATTGGTATTTAACAACAATCCCAAACCTAATGCTGTTATAAATGCACTTTTCAAACTGTGCATTGAAGTTTTAGTTATTAAATTGACAATGAATTGTGTGCCTAAACAAGCCATAAAATAAACACCTATTCTTGGCCATTCTGTTTGCCAACCCAAAACCCACACGCCAAAAATCAAGAAAACTGTTTGAAAACCTATTTGATAGTAGCGGGGATCTAAGCTTAAATCTTTCAAAAATGCTTTCATACTCTATTTATTTGTGGGTTAATACCTTCAGTTTATCAAAGGTAAATCAAATAAAAAAAATAAGTTCTCCCAAATTGAGGAACGGCACAACCAGCTTAGCTTTTAGAAATACTTTCTAGTCAGTTTTTAATATTATTAAAATGGCAAATTACAATCTATAAATTGAATATAAACAAGAAAGACCTGATTGCGCTAGCGCAATCAGGTCTTTCAATTGGATTATTTTATTTGGAAATATTAATATTTCAATATAAAATCAACTCTTCTATTTTTGGCCTTACCTGCTTTAGAAGTATTTTCTGCTACTGGTTTGGTTTCTCCAAATCCAAGAGCAGTCATTCTTTCCGCAGCAATACCATGAGAGCTTAAGTATGCCATTACAGAATTTGCTCTACGTTGAGACAAATCAAGGTTCATAGCATCATCACCATCACTGTCTGTATGACCTTCAATATAAACTTTAGCTTCTGGATACTCATTTAAAATAGTAGCTAATTTGTCCAAGTTAGTAAATGAAGCTTCTTTGATAACATCACTAGCAGTTTCAAAGTAAATACCTTTTGCAGCCAATGCTATTTTTGCAGCAACTTCTTTCTTAATTTCAGGACACCCTTTATTAGTTTTTAATCCAGGAGTAGTTTTACAAATATCTTCCCAATCATAAACACCGTCTCCATCAGTATCAGGGCAACCCATACCTTCTCTTGTCCCTGCAACTAGAGGGCATTTATCTTCATCGTCAAACAATCCATCACCATCAGTATCAGGTCTTGGACAGCCTTTTCTTTCTTTCAATCCTGGTACGTCTACGCACTCATCTTCATTGTCATAAACACCGTCTCCGTCAGTATCAGGACAACCTTTACCTCCAGCAGTTCCTGCTTTATAAGGACAAGCATCTTCTGAATCTTGAATTCCATCTCCATCCGTATCAGGACAGCCTTGGAATACGGCAATCCCTTTTACTTTAGGACATTTATCTTCTGTATCAACAATGCCGTCACCATCTGTATCCAAATCACAACCAACACTATCAACCAAGTATCCTTCTCTGGTTTTCTTACATTTGTCATATTTATTTGGTACACCGTCCTTATCACTATCCTTAAGTGTTTTAATACCTGTGCCACCACCCAAGCCTTCGCCAAAGTGATAAACTACACCAATACTATGATACATAAAAGCATCGCTATTTTTGTATCTTTTGTGCACACCATTAGAATATGGTGAACCATCAAAAACATCATTAGACGTGTAATTAAACATAGTCTGTAATCTCATACTAAAAGCGTCACTAAACTGGAAATTAAAACCACCACCACCAGCACCTACTGTTGCCAATGGATCAGTATATGCCTTTGGTATATTATTAATTCTTGAATAAATATTAATAATTCCATAACTTGCTTGCAGGTATGGTTGAATCATTGCCGATGCAGAAATGATTTTATCATTTGCAAACTTGAATCTAACTCCAAATTGACCATAAGTCAAATGGGCTCTAAATCCTGCATATTTTTCAGGCTCAGGGATAAATTCAAACTTTGTATAAAATCCTAAGTCGCCAACGCCAAAGTTAAAAAAACCATCAAAAGATGAATTTAGATAACGTCCTAAGTTTAAACCTATAGCTTGGTAGTTAGGCTTTTTTGCAAATCCTATGGCAGAACCCAAGTCCCCTTGGTATTCGTTAATTCCAGCATTTAGTTCAATTCCCCACTTATGCTCAGGATTCTGAGCTAGCAGCGAAGAGCTAATAGATAGGGAAATAATGAGGATTGGTAGTAATTTTAGTAATTTTTTCAATATCATATATTTAAATTTTAGTGTATAATTCGTGTAACATGGCAAACGTACATATTTTTTTTTGATTTTACATAAAATGTAAATTTAAAACGCAATTTTTTTTCTTAAGGTCTGAAAATATGATAGTTAAATGTAGCTATTTCTTGATTATTTTGAATATTTTATATTCTTCTAATTGAAAACATTCAAAATATTTCCACTTCTAGCAGTTCTGTATTCTCTCAGCGGGAAAGTTGCAGGTTCATTTACAGGAAAACCAAATAGATTAAATTTACTCTCGCAGCATGGTTTAAAATTACCACTTTCATAGTGTCCACAACGCAACTGAATGGTGTTTGAGTCAATTTCTAATACAGAGCAATCACTTTGAGGTTGATAACTACAAGCTCGGTCAAAAACTTTAATATTTCCTTCAAAATCATGTACAATTACCAAACCCCTATAACCTCCAACATCGTAAAAAAATGAACCAGGAATTATAGTAAAATTGCCTTGCAGTGCTAGGTTTATAGAACTATTGACCTGTACATAGGGAATTGGATCTGCATTGACGTTTTGCTTAGTTTTTCTGCATCCCACAGATATCAGTAACATTACAAAAATTAATTGAACAATACTATTCATCATTTTTCATAATTATAAAACCCCTTACCAGTTTTTCGTCCATAAAAGCCAGCATCCACCTTTTGTTGTTGAATTCTGCTAGGTCTAAATTTTTCGTCATAGTTAAATAAAGCAAACATGCTTTCAGTAACTTTCAAATTGGTTTCTACGCCTATTAAGTCCATTAAAGTAAAAGGCCCCATTTTAAAACCACTTGCCATCAATAAATTATCAATCCCTTGGTGGTCTGCAACCTGTTCTTCTAATATATTTAGACTTTCTACATAAAAATGTCTGGCCACTCTATTGACTATAAAACCAGGTGCATCTTTTGCAATAATGGGCGTTTTACCTAAAGATTTTACAAAATTAAAGGCTGTATTTTTTAGCTCATCAGGCGTATGTGCACCTTGAATTACCTCTACCAATTTCATGATATGTGCAGGGTTAAAAAAATGAATGCCCACCACTTGTTGTGGCTTGGCAACTGCTGAGGATATTTTAGTAATGGGTATGGAAGAGGTATTGGTGGCCAAAATTATGCTAGGATTGCTTTCTAACAAGGTGTTGAATAGATTGGATTTTACCTCTAATTTTTCAATCACAGCTTCTATTACCATATCGGCTTTCAACCCTTTCAAATCGGTGGTTCCGCTAATCTTTTTCAATGCATTCCTTTTGACATCCTCTGTTGCCTTGCCAATTGAAATAGCTTTATCCAGATTTTTTTCAATACTTTTTAATCCTATTTCTATGGCATCCGTTGCAATATCAAACAACACCACTTCATAACCTTTCATGGCACATACTTGCGCTATGCCTGAACCCATTACACCAGCACCTGCAACAATTATTTTCTTTATTTCTGTCATCTTTTACTATTTACTTATCCAATATTCAGGATTTTGTTTTGCTTGGTTAAACCACAATTCAAAATGCAATTCCGTTTCATTGCCATCATTGGTATATATTTTTCCGATGCTTTGTTTGGTGTCAACTTTGTCTCCAACTTTTACAAAAACGGAAGCCAATTTAGCATAAACTGTAAAATAATCACCATGACTAACCATCACCATATTTTGCATACCCGGAATTTCCATGACAGCAACCACCTCACCTTTAAAAACACTGCGAGCTACCGAGCCATTGGAACTTAAAAAATTTGTTCCATTGTTTTCTATGGTAACTCCTCTTAGAGTGGGGTGGGCATGTTTGCCATATTGCTCCGATACAAAACCATTGCCTACAGGCCAAGGCAGTTTCCCCTTATTGCTCGCAAACGTAGAACTTAATTGCTGATCAACCTTGGCATTGGTATTAACAGAAGGTTTGTTTATTTCTGGCGGTGTTGCCTCTCCGGCCACTTTGCTATCTTTTTCTAAAGCTGTTTTGGTTTTTTCAATCCTACTTTTTGCCTCAGTATTGTTTACACCTTCTGCCAATGCTTTTTTGTAGGCACTTAATGCAGCATCATATTTGCCAGAACTATAATAATTGTCTCCATCTTCTATGGCATCACTGTAAGCTTTCTTTTTTCTGGCTTTTTCTAACTCTATGCGAATTAAACGCTCAATTTCATTATCCAATTTGGCTTTGGCAGCTCTTTGTTCTACAAGTTTTTTGCGCAAGTCTTTCTCTTGACCACTCAACGCATTTACCACATTTTGCTGTTGACTTTTATCACCTACTAGTTTTTCCTTTTCTACTTCTTTATCCCCTAATATTTCTTCCTTTTCTACTTTTAACCCCTGCAAAACCTGAATTCCTTCTTCTAAATTTACCCTGTCTTCCTCAATATTTCCAACAATTTTATTCTGAAATTCGGCAATTTTTTCTAAATATTTTAGCCGCTGCATTATTTGATTAAAACTTTTTGCGCTAAAAATAAAGTGCCATTTATTGCCTGCACTTCCTTTTAAACGGTAAGCATTATAGATAGACTTGGCATACTTTTCTTTTTGCGTTTGTAAATGTACTTTAGTGGCAATCAATTGTTGTGTTTTTTTACTTACTTGGTTTTCAACTGAATTTACCTCCATTGCCAAACTTTCTATTATTTCTTCTCTTACTTTTATAAGATTGTTAATGGTTTTTAATTGCTTAAGGCTGATATTTTTTTTACTTCTGGTTTGCTCAAGAATTTTGGTAGTCTCCTCTATTTCTGCCAGTTTACTTTTTCTGTCTTTTTCTAATTGTTTCCTATCCTGTCCCCAAACAGCTGGAACCATTAATATCAGTATTAAAACAAAAAATTTCTTAGCTATATAATTCATAATCTAATTTCTAATAAAAGTACTAGGGATTTGAGTAGGTAAGGTTTCAAAACTGCCAAAACTCATGTCATTAATTTGCATATCTATATTAAAAATATCCATGCCATCTTTGGCCGTCATTTTTATTTTAGCAGGAACATTTTTTTGCTCTGCTGTTTTGTAATCGCTATAATTGATGGTTAAATGCTTTCCGCTTTTTTGTCCCACCAAAAATGTTTTAACAATTTCTGTAAAAAGGTTATTGCTGGTTAATTCATAAGTAGCTGAATCAGATTTTTTAACAAAAAAAGTAGCATTAGAAGTGTCATTTTTATAGGCCTTGTAATCGGTAAAAATTGGATTGGCAATTAATATTGCTTGAACATCTTTTAACGTTAATGCTGTACCCGTATAGGTCTCAATTTCTTTCCATCCCAACTTAGAAAAACTTTTATCCAATTTATTAATGATGGTAATGCTATCAGCTTGCATAAAAATTCTAGCTCCTTCAAAACCAAACATTCCAACAGAAGCCCAAATAATTTCATCCTTTTTCATTTTCAGCGTTAAGTCTACCGTTTTATCTATACCCTTACCTTCTACCGCCACTTTTGATTTGGCAGAATAGTACGTCCAATCTTTAGTCAAATTATTGAAAACATCTGCTTTTGAAAGTATTGCGGCTTCCCCAGCTTGATTGGTATCACCTGTTGTTTGTGCTTTTTTTCTGGATTTACAACCCGTAAAAGCAATAACCATAAAAAGCACCACGCCTAAAAGCGCTGCCATTTGTATTCTCCTGATTGATTTTAAACTTGTCATTATAGTTTATTTATTTCCTTAATTTTATTTTGATAATATGGATTTGCTGGAGCCAGGTTTACTAATTGTTTTAAAAAAGTTAAGGCCTCATTTTTATCTTTGGCTTTAATGGCGGCCATCATTGCAGTTTCTAAGCCTAAAGCAGAACCCGACAATTGCAATTTCCATTCGTACTCTGAAAATGGTTTTTGATAAAGATTATATAAGCGAAAAGCTTCTGTATTTCCCAATTTTTTCAAAGTCCTTTCCGCTTTTTCTGTATTGCTATTGGTAAACATTGATAAATAAATCAGTTGCTCTATCACCATTTTAGAGGTATCCACCAAAGTCCATGCTTTCTCCATATTGGCGAGTGCGTCTGTAGGTTTTTCTATGTAATAATCTGCAAATGCTTGTAAAGCCCAAAGTCCAGCCATTTCATCATTGGTTAAGGCATAGGTTAAACCATTATTGGCATAGGTTTTGGCTTCAGAAAACCTCCCCACTCTCAACAATGCTGTGCTATAAAGTTGATATGCCCTATACCGCGATGGGTGATTTTCATACAAGGTATTGGCAGTTTGTAGTGCATCATCAAATTTCAAATGCTTTAAGGAGTATTCAACAACGGTTGCACCCAATTCAAAATTATCTGGATTTTTTATAAATGCATTGGACTTGGTGCTGATATCATCAACCAACAAACCAAAACGTGCTGCATAATAGCTGTAAAACTCAATGGCATTAGGTTCATCAATGGCTATCTTTCTAATATTTGTTAAAATGCTACTGTCTCTAATCCCTTCATTCATAACTAAGAAATTGGTTTTTATTTTGGAATCTAATTGTTCATCTAAGCAGGCATTGTTAAAATTCTTTACATAATCCGTCCAATTTTGCTCAAACATATTGATTCTAGACTTTAATAAATAGGCATAACCCGTGCTAGACTCTAATGCTATCAACTCATTCAGCTGAATATCTGCCGCAGTTAATTTATTTTGGTCTATCAAGGTATTTACATACTCCTTGCGCAGTTGAATATCTTTTGGATATTTTTCTACCAATGATTTTTTGTTTTGCAAAAGTCCAGCAATATTGCCATTTTTGGTATATAATTGGTCATACATTTGACCCGTTTCATAAACATAGCCAAAGCGATATTGATATTTTTCTATAACTCCTTTTGCTTCCTCAAATTTTTTGGCGGTTTCATAATAATACAAGGTTCTTCTGTAATGCTCCCGAATGGCAGGAAAGCTATCTATTAAAACCTTGGAAACATTGGCTGCTTGCAGTACATTTCCTTTTCTATAAAGCATTTCCGCATAAAATTCTCTATAAAATGCATTGTTTGGTTTGGCATTAAATGCAGCTTCACCTTGGTTTAAAGCCTCTTGAAACTGAAATTGTTCCATGGCAATTTTTGACAATTGAAACATACAGGCATCACAGCTTGGGTCTTGCTTGAGTATGGCAGTTAATGTTTTTTTTGCCTCCTCTTTGTTGCCAATAGCCATATTTCCTTGTGCATCAATAAAAGCAGCTTTTAATTGTGCCTCATCAATTCCTCTTGCAGTAGGCTTGCCAATAGTTGCACTTTTTTTTGTCTTACAGCCCGTAAAAGCTGCGAAAGACAAACTTAAAATTGATATGTAAACAAGATTTTTCAAATGTTTAATTTAAACGGTAGCAATATTCGTGCTATAGTCGCTAATGCTTAATTCAGCAGCCGTACCATTCCATACAACGTGATTTCCTATCATCGAATTGTGGAAATGAGCGTTTTCTATTTGGCAATTTTCCATAATTATACTATTTTCAATTTTACTACCTTTGATAACCGTACCATTGCCAACAGAAACGTGTGGCCCTATAACTGAATGAGTGATGGTTACATTTTCGCCTATAAAACAAGGCTCAATAATTTGACAGCCTTCACCTAAATTTTTGGTAGTTTTAAGTTCTGCTGCATTGTGCTCTATAACCCTTTGATTGGTATAAACCGTTGCATTTTTATTGCCACAGTCTAGCCATTCTTGCACCGCACCAGTTTTAAACTTGGCACCGTCTGCTTTTAGGTTTTCTAAGGCATTGGTCAACTGATACTCGCCTTTTTCTTTGATATCATTGTCCAAAAGGTATTGCAAAGCTTTTCTTAATTTATCGCCATGCGTAAAATGATAGATTCCAATAATGGCCAAATCACTTACAAAAGTGGGAGGCTTTTCAATAAAATCAGTAATGGTATTGTTCTCATCCAATTTTACAACTCCAAAACTTTCTGGATTAGCCACTTTATGCACCCAAATTGTTCCATCGCTGCTGCTGTCTAATTCAAAATCTGCTTTAAAAAGCGTATCGGCAAAAGCCACAATCACTTCGCCTTCTAAAAAATCTTTAGCACACATAACAGCATGCCCAGTGCCCAAAGGGTCTATCTGCGGGCATATATGTCCCTTGGCACCAAGGCTATCGGCAATTTTTAATAGATTTTTTTCTACTTCTTCGCCAAACTCTCCTGTTATAAAAGCGATGTTGTTAATTTTGGTTTTACAAACCTTAGCAATATCCCTGCAAAGCCTTTCTACAATGGGTTTTCCGGCTATGGGAATTAAGGGCTTAGCTGTGGTAAGCGTATGCGGTCTCATTCTTTTTCCCATGCCCGCCATGGGTACTATAATATTTATTCCGTTCATTGTTTATTATTTTCCTGTGTGTCCGTAGCCGCCTGCTCCTCTTTCCGTTTCACTAAGTTCAGTAACGTTTTGCCACGTTATTTGTTCATATTGGGCAATTACCATTTGTGCAATTCTATCTCCATTATGAATGGTTATAGCCGTTTTGCCATGATTGATTAACACCACTTTTATTTCTCCTCTATAATCGCTGTCTATTGTGCCCGGGCTGTTTACAATGCTTATTCCATGTTTTAGAGCCAAGCCAGAGCGCGGTCTAATTTGTGCTTCATAACCCATAGGCAATTCCATGGCAATACCCGTAGGCACTAATAATTGATTGCCTGCCTCTAAAACCAAATCTTGGGTTAAATGGGCATACAAATCCATGCCTGCCGCCCCATTTGTTTGATATTGCGGAAGTGGATTGTTAGAGATGTTGGTTACTTTTACTTGCATACTAAGGCTAAAATGCAAAAATAAAGGATTAAATAATGTTAGTTAGTCAAATGTGTTAATTTTTGTTCACAGTAGGGTTGAAAGTGTATTTATAAGGAGGGGCAAGTGCAATGGGCAATTTTAGGCAATGGGCAATTGGCAATAAGCAATTTTATACTGAGCCTTTTGTGAGGCGAAGACTCCTAATGGGGAAACAAAACACTATGGCTGGTTGGTGGCGGAACACCAACCAGAGGAGAAATTTGGTCGTCAACTAATATTTTTAAGCTCATATTTTATTTTGTCTTTTGTTGATGATTTGTCGGTCTGTTAGCCTTGCTGGTAACGGCAGTCCGTCTAAAAACTCCTATTTGCTTTGCAAACATAATCTTTTTTGACTCATTTTAAGCACATTTAAGCGCTGTTATGCTGCGCTTTTTAAATTTACAGGTTGGATATTGCGAAAATTT